>Ga0208960_1001583_pt1 | contig 12050 bp, 10 predicted proteins | sample GreLakmeON33MSRF_FD_187703 | JGI IMG/M metagenome (GOLD analysis project Ga0208960, IMG submission 187703) | Freshwater lentic microbial communities from great Laurentian Lakes, MI, USA - Great Lakes metaG ON33MSRF (SPAdes) | ecosystem: Environmental > Aquatic > Freshwater > Lake | place: Great...
AGGTTGGCATGGGCGTCGGCCCAAATCTGAATGCACCGCTATTGTATCACTTAAGAAGTCATTGTCAACCAGCTCCTGGAAAAGTTTTTGTGCGCGCTAGTCTGTGGAATGGAACCTGTAACTCGTGCGCCACTTGAGTTGCCAAGCATGGCAATAGGATACGCCCATATGTGTGCCAGTACCGCAACAGTTGCTGGCCAAGATATTAGGGTTGTGGGGGTGTGCGCGCCTACGCGGCAGTGCAGATTTTAGATGCGGTCGCGGCTAATGCGATGGCCGGGATGCTGACAGTCGCAAGGCTGGCCGCGGCCGGGGGGTAGCATTCACCAGTGCACCAATGCCAGCGTGCCGCCTGCACCCGAGCGCAGCTACTACAGCCGAGCTCTAGCGCGCTTATGCTGCCGGGTTGCGCCGCACCAAAGCCGCAGTATTTCTGCGGTGAGCGGTGCCCTCAGGACTTAGTAACCGGCCAGGAGATAACGCCCCATTCCTCTTCGGGCGCCGCCAGCATAATTCTAATAATGACTGGCATAAGCGCTGTTAGTAAGTTCGCCCCATCCCTGACCTGCCTTCGATTGATCTTGCTCTTGTAAGTTGCGCCGCCATGCATCAATTGGTTGCGCAACACATAAAGTCTGCTCAATACAATACTTAGTAGTCCCGGAACGTCTGCGTCCCCTAAACACGCCAATGCCGTTCGCACAGTATGTTCAAAGCCATTTCGCCATTCGGTCGCATCCAGCTCGCCAGTTGCGTGCATTTGGCGCTGCTGAAATGACCAAAATGGAGCGTAAACATAATAGTTGTCAATTAGTAGCCGAACCGGTCCGGAATATTTCTCCCACAGGCACTCGTAGATGCTCTTTTTTGCATCGTGTCTCGCAAGCCTGCGCACAAACTGCATGAACTCCTCCCGCTGACTTAGTTCGGATGCGCCATCGTTATCAGAACTGTAGCACGCGTTGAAACTCACCCACAAACTGATGAACTGCAGATCCGGGCTGTCAGCTTGCTCACTTGCGCACTTCAGCCAGCTGATCGCGCGGTGCAAACGCGTCCCATGATTTTCCGACATGCTGGCCCGTTTGGCGCGCAGCGCGTTTTTCAGTTCTTCATGATCGCTTTTCATGGCGTGCCCTCGCTAAGCGGCCTTCCGGGCCGGATGTCCATAACTCACCGGCAATCATATACCTAGTGCGGTAGCCAGGTGGGGGCAGGTACGGCAGGGGCAGCCCAGCTTATGTCCTGCCGCCGGCGTTTGCGGGGTGCAAATGGCGCGCCGGCATCGGAGCGGCATCCCGTTTTAGCCATAAAACGCCAGATCTGTGCCAGCTTTCGCAACAGAGATTCTCTTTCTGTTGCCCTACCGGCAACACTGGGCATGTAGGATGCGGGTGGGTGGCTACCCAAGTAAACTGTTCAATATCATGTTACCCCATATTCAGGCAACCAAAGCGATGCGAGCTGTATGCACTTACATAAGTTGGAAAGGCAACAGAGGAGACAGTTATGATATTCGAAGCATTATTTCTGTATTTCGCCTACAAAGGGGCAAAAATGGCTGGGGCGTGGAACCGCTCTTGGGTGGAAAAAAGAATAGAGCGCCGTGAGGTAAGAGTGTCTGTAAAAGCAAGGCAAAGTGAAGCGAGAAAGATTGCCCGTCTACTAAAGTAAAAAAAGCTAGGACAGGTAAAAAGCAGCTAGAAGGAAAATATCGGAATACAAGTGAGCGCGGCACCAATTCTTGAATCACACTCTTATAGGAGGTATTTTGGGAACGGTTTTGGCAAAGAAAAAATCACTGTCTATCCGCGGCCTAAAGAGAAGAAGGAAACAGTGTGGAAAGAACCACGCTGGCATGTTGGCGGGGTAGGCTAAGGAGAAGCCTCCATGGGTACATTTTAGATAAACGACGCTCACGCAGAGCGGGTTGTCCACCACGATACCAATGCTGGTAAGTACACTGGCGAGACAAATAGCAAAGGCGAGCCACACGTACAATGCACCTTTACGTACCTCAGTAGCAAGTACACCGGCGAGCGGAAGGACGGCATATTCAACGGACAAGGCACCAGCACGTATCCCAATGGCGACAAGTACGTCGGCGAGTGGAAGGACGGCTTACCCAACGGTCATGGCACCTACACAGAGGCCGATGGCAACAAGTACGTCGGCAAGTGGAAAGACGGCAAGCCAGTACCTTGACGGTGCGCTAGTCCTCCGGTCCGAAGCCCGGCGCGGCTGCGATTTAGCTTCCCCGAAAATTTTCTGAAATTGGTGACTTACCCTAAAAACAAGGGTGATAGTGTGAAAGGCAGCTCGGGTGGTCCATCATTTTTCGACCACCTTGAGTTGGAATTTCTAGTTAGTCGTCCGGTGCTGGCAGCTTGACGGCGCCCCTATACTTGCAGCATGAAACTAACCGCTGTGGCGCTGCTGGCTGTGGTGCTACTTGCCGGCTGTGGCGGGCCGCGTACTGAAACTTACGCCGACGGTAGCACCTACACTGGCGCGTTAAAGGACGGCTTGCGCCATGGCCAAGGCACGATGACCGAAGCCAATGGCACCAAATACGCCGGCGAGTGGAAGGACGGCTTTCCTCATGGCAAAGGCGTGGAGACGCTTGCCGATGGCACCACATACACCGGCGAGTGGCAGGACGGTAAGCGCAACGGTGCCTCGGTCGTTGAAGTCGACGGCGGCGCATACACCGGCGAGTGGAAGGACGGTAAGCGCCACGGCCAAGGCACGATGACGTGGGCCGATGGAGCTAAGTACACGGGCGAATGGAAGGACGGCAAGCGCAACAGCCAAGGCACGATGACGTGGGCCGATGGAGCCAAGTACACGGGCGAATGGAAGGACGACTTGCGCCACGGCGAAGGCACCTGCACGTACGCCCATGGCGGCACGTACACCGGCGAGTTTAAGCACGACAAGCCCGATGGCCAAGGCGCCGCGACGACCCCCGTTGGCGCCACCTACACGGGTGAGTGGAAAGACGGCTCCCCCAACGGCCAAGGCACCGAGACGTACCCCGATAGGGGCACCTATACGGGCGAGTTTAAATACGGCATGCGCCACGGCGAAGGCACCATCACGTACGGCCATGGCGGCACGTACACCGGAGAGTGGCAGGACAGCGAAAACGGCCAAGGCACTTGGACGTACGCCGATGGCAGCACGTACACCGGCGAGTTTAAAGACGGCATGCGCCACGGCGAAGGCACCATGACGTGGCCCAACGGCGACACGTACACCGGAGAGTGGCAGGACAGCGAAAACGGCCAAGGCACTTGGACGTACGCCGATGACAGCACGTACACCGGCGAGTGGAAGGACGGCCAGCGCCACGGCCAAGGCACCATGACATATGCCGATGGCCACAAGTACACCGGCGAGTGGCAGGACGATGAGCCAGTGTCTTTGTCAGAACTGAAACTTGAGCCAATACTAATTCAACTCGGTGATTTACCTTCCGGCGTAAGTGGCGCCCAAGTTAGAGATACTGCACCCGCCACGTTTGACGCTGTGCCAGACGCTGAAAACACAATCTATCAGCAGTTTGAAAAAAATGGTGACACAATTGGTGGCGTAACAGTCTTCCTTTACGAGGACGCATTGATGGTTGAAAACGCATACAGTGCTGTTTTCAGTGGGATGGACACGATCTCCGAGACTATTTCTAAACTTGGAGACAAGGCGTCCATTTCTCATTTGACGGTTGGGCCGGGCCACGATTTGGTTTTTACCCGCTGCAGTTTCGTGGTGCATATTAGGATGACGACTAATAACCCAGCAGTTGAAATAATCTCATACGCTAAGCGGTTGGACAGAAGGCTGCGTGACGCGGTTTGCCGTTAAACAAACCGCTTTCGATTTGGCGGATCACAAAATGCAGGCCTACCTAAACCTCGGTATGGGCGCATCCTCGAGAAGTTTGCATTCGGTCCGCGCAACAAGCCGCACCCAAGTAGCCCAACGGCGCTTGCTCACAACGCCAAACCTCGATAAGGCGGATATATGAGTTTCGCGTTCTTAGTGCGCGCTTACTACATCGCGCGCGCTATTTTGGCGCTTATTAATTGGAATCGCGCGCCGCCGACAAACTCGCCGAACTTCCCGCATGACGACACATACATGGGCGAGACAAATAGCAAAGGTGAGCCGCACGGCCAAGGCACCGCGACATATGCCGATGGCACCACGTACACCGGCGAGTGGAAGGACGGCGAGCCAGTCCCTTGACGGCGCGCCTATACTGGCAGTATGACGTACACCGGCGAGACCAATAGCAAAGGCGAGCCGCACGGCCAAGGCACCGCGACGTTTACCGATGGCGAAACGTACACCGGCGAGTGGCAGGACGGCGTGCGAGTACCTTGACGGCGCTCTAGTCCTCCGGCACCGGCAGCTTGACGCCGCGCCTATAATGGCAGCATGACGTACACCGGCGAGACAAATAGCAAAGGCGAGCGCCACGGCTCAGGCACCTCCACGTACTCCGATGGAAGCACATACACCGGAGCGTGGCAGTATAACAAGCGCCAAGGCCAAGGCACCCTCACGTACGTTGACGGAAGCATGTACGCCGGCGAGTGGCAGCTCAGCAAGCAACACGGACAAGGCACCAGTACATGGGCTGATGGCAGCACATACATCGGCGCGTGGCAAAAAGGCTGGCGCCACGGCCAAGGTACCGCGACGGACGCCGATCGCACCACGTACACCGGCGAGTGGAAGTACAGCAAGCGCCACGGCCACGGCACCCACACGTTTGCCAATGGCAACACTTATACCGGCGAGTGGAAGGACAATAAGCGCCACGGCCAAGGCACCCTCAAGTACGCCGATGGAAGCACATACACTGGCAAGTGGCTGGTCGACAAGCCGGCAGCATGAAGTACACCGGCGAGACAAATAGCAAAGGCGAGCCACAGGGGCATGGCACCTTGATGTACGCCGATGGCAGCACACACACCGGCGAGTGGAAGGACGGCAGGCCGGAAGATTGACGGCGCCCCTTTACTGGCAGCGTGACGTACACTGGCGAGACAAACAGCAAGGGCAAGCCGCATGGTCAGGGCACCTGGACGTACGCAACTGGCCGTACGTACACCGGCGGGTGGGAGGACGGCAAACGTAATGGCCAAGGCACCGAAAGCCTTCGTAATGTTTACAAGTACATCGGTGAGTGGAAGGACGGCAAGCGCAACGGGCAGGGCTCTATGACGTATTTCGATCTGACGCACGCCGACGGCCGTAATTACACCGGCGAGTGGAAGGGTGGGAAGCGCAACGGGCAAGGGATTGTTACGTTTGCCGATGGCAGGATGGACGCCGGTGAGTGGAAGGATGACAGGCGCATCGACCAAGGCACTGAGACTTACGACGAACGCATCCCCTACGTTGGCGAGTTGCAGGGCGCCAAAGGTAAGAAGTACACCGGTGACACAAATAGCAAAGGCAAGCCCCACGGCCAAGGCACCTACACGTACGCCGATGCCCGCACGTACAACGGTGAGTGGAAGGACGGCAGGCACCATGGCCAAGGTACGATGACGTACCGCAAAAGGCACAACGGCGAAATACGCAAGCAATACACCGGTGAGTATAAGGACGGCAAGCGCCACGGCCACGGCACCGAGACGCAATCCTACGGCCGAACCTACACCGGGGAGTGGCAGGACAACAAGGCCCACGGCCAAGGCACCATGGCGTGCTATTCGATTAGATACCACGGCGAATGGAAGGAAGGCAAGCGCCACGGCCGGGACCATTTGCCGTACGGCTTTGGTACCTACACCGGCGCGTGGAAGGACGGCGAGTGCACTGGCCAAGGCACCATAACCTACCCCGATGGCGATAGGTATACTGGCGAGTGGAAGGATGGTGATTACAACGGGCAAGGCGTTCTGTTGGACATTATTGGCAACATGTACACCGGTGAGTGGAAGGACGGCAAGCCCCAGGGCCGAGGTACGATGACGTACTGCAAGAAGTACACCGGAGAGTATCCGAATAGCGATTACGACCGTCAAGGCACTCTGGCGGATGCCGATGGCAACAAGTACACCGGCGAGACAAATAGCAAAGGCAAGCCCCACGGGCAAGGGACCATGTCATACGCGGGCGGCGGCTCCTTTACCGGTGTGTGGAAAGATGACCTGTGCCAAGGAATAGGGACTATGACCTATGCCGATGGCTCCACGTTTACCGGGAAATGGAAGTACGGCGAATGGAACGGCCCGGGTACCTTCATTGTTGACGATGGTGCCTTCAGCGGCGAGTGGAGAGACGGCCTGCCTTACCTCCGAGGCACCGATACGGATGTCGATTGCACCACCTACACGGGCGAGTGGATGGACGGTGAGCGTCACGGCCAAGGCATAGAGACACGTGCGGATGGCACCACGTACGCTGGCGAGTGGAAGGACGGTGAGCGCAACGGCCAAGGTATAGAGACGCGTGCGGATGGAGCCGGGTACACGGGCAAGTGGAAGGATAGCGAGCGCAACGGCCAAGGCATAGAGACACGTGCGGATGGCACCACGTATTCCGGTAAGTGGCTACATGGCGAGCTTCTGGGACAAGGTATTGTGGTGCGTGCTGATGGCAACCTATACGCCTGCGAGACAAATAGCAAAGGCCTGCGCCACGGCCAAGGCACAATGATGTACGAGGATGGCAGCAAGTACACTGGCGAATGGAAGGACGGGCACTTCCATGGCCAAGGCACCTTTCAAGAGGTAAGGCGAGGCGACTCTGGAGATAAATACACCGGCGAATGGCGGAATGGTATGCGCAATGGACACGGCACCGAGATCCTCGCAAATGGTGACAAGTACATGGGCGCGTGGAAGGACGATGAGCCGCACGGCCAAGGCACTGAAACATACCCGGATGGCAACACGTATACGGGCGAGTGGATGGACGGTGAGCGTTACGGCCAAGGCATAGAGACACGTGCGGATGGCACCACGTACGATGGCGAGTGGAAGGACGGCCTACCCAACGGTCAAGGCACCCACACGGCCGCCAGTGGCACAAAGTACAGCGGCGAGTTTAAAGACGGCCAGCGAGTACCGTGACGGCGCCCTTATACTGGCAGCATGAAACTCCTTAAGCCAACGGCAGCCGAAAAGGTCAAGCGCACTAAACTGCTAAACAATATACGCCGCTGGTATGAGTGCATGCCCAAAGTGCTGGCGCGCCACCCGCGCTTGCTGCGCTGGAAGCTGGCAAAGCTGCACGCGGGCAACCCCTAACTCGACAAACCATTCGCATGAAGTACACCGGCTACACCGGCGAGACAAACAGCAAGGGAAAGCCGCACGGCCAGGGCACCCGTAGGTACGCATCTGGAAACACATACACCGGCGAGTGGAAGGACGGCGAGTACAACGGCCAAGGCACTGAAACATACCACAATGGCGAAAAGTACACGGGTGAGTGGCAGGCCGGCGCGCGGCACGGGCAAGGAAATGAAACGCTCGCCAGCGGCAACACGTACAGCGGCGAGTGGAAGGATCATAAGTACGACGGCCAAGGCACCTACACCTACATCTCTGGCGCTAAATACACCGGTGCTTGGAAGGGCGGCAAGCGCAACGGCCAAGGCAGCATGACGTACGCCTCTAGCCGCACATACACCGGCGAGTGGCAGGATGACAAGCCCACCGGCCAAGGCACTAATACGTACTCCGATGGCAGCACGTACACCGGCGTGTGGACTAACGACACGGACAATGGCCAAGGCACTGAGTCGAAATCCAATGGCAGTAGGTACACCGGCGAGACAAATAGCAAAGGCGAGCCCGACGGCCAAGGCACCCGGACGTACGTCTCTGGCCGCACGTACACCGGCGGGTGGCAGGACGGCAAGCGTAACGGCCAAGGCACCGAGATCCTCGCAAATGGTGACAAGTACATGGGCGCGTGGAAGGACGGCAAGCGCAACGGGCAAGGAACTATGACGTATTGCGATGTGTCGTATGTTCTGGGCCGAAAGTACACCGGTGCGTGGCAGGATGGCAAGCGCAACGGCCAAGGCATAGTTACGTTCGCCGATGGCAGCTCCTACACCGGCGAATGGAAGGATGACAAGCGCATCGACCGAGGCACTGAGACGGACGATGACGGCACCAACTACGTGGGCGAGTTGCAGTTTGCCAAAGGTAGCGCGTACACCGGCGAGACAAACAGCAAAGGCAAACCCGACGGCCAGGGCACCAAGACTTATGCCTCTGGTCGATCGTATACCGGCGCATGGCAGGCCGGCAAGCGGCACGGGCAGGGAAATGAAACGCTCGCCAGCGGCGACAAGTACACCGGCGAATGGCGGAACGGCATGCGCCATGGAAACGGCACCATTACGTACGCCACCCCGAGTTACGTCCTTGGCAAAACATACACCGGTGAGTGGCGGAACGGCAACCGCAACGGCCAAGGCACTGTGATGTTCGACTACGGCGATACGTACACTGGGGAGTGGCAGGACAACCTGCGCAACGGCGAAGGCACAGAGACGCTACCTAGTGGCAATATACACACCAGAAGTGGCCATATATACACCGGAAGTTGGAGGGACGGGAAGCGCAACGGTCAAGGCACAGAGACGGACGATGAAGGCACAACGTACACCGGCGAGTGGCAGGGCAATGTGAGACAGGGTCAAGGTACAGAGGCTGACGCCGATGGCGACACGTACACTGGCGAATGGAAGGATGGCAGGCGCAACGGCCAAGGTATTTACACGAACACTGGCGGCGGTTCGTATACCGGCGAGTGGAAAGACGACTTGCGACACGGGCAAGGCACTGACACGGAATCCGATGGCACCACGTACAGCGGGGAGTTTAAGGACAACTTACCCAACGGCCGGGGCAGACTGACGCTAGCCGATGGCTACTCGTACAAAGGCGAATTTATCAACAACAAGCGCCACGGCCAAGGCACTGAGATTCTGTCCGATGGCAGCTCGTACTCCGGGGAGTGGAAGAACCGGTGGCGCAACGGGCAAGGGACTGAGACATTGGCGGATGGCAGCTCGTACACCGGCGACTGGGAGAACAACAAGCGCAAGGGCCACGGCACAGAGACGCTGGCCGATGGCAGTACGTACACCGGCGCGTTCAAGAATGACAAGCGCAAAGGGCAGGGTAGTGCGACATACGCTAATGGCGCCACGTACACCGGCAAGTGGAGGGACGGCATGCAAAACGGCCAAGGCACCATGACGTGGGCAGATGGCGCCACGTACACCGGCGAGTGGAAGGACGGCGAGCAAGTACCTTGACGGCGCTCTAGTCCTCCGGCACCGGCAGCTTGACGGCGCGCCTATGATGGCAGCATGACGCTAGACACATACACCGGCGAGAAAAATGGCCGGGACCAGCCACACGGCCAAGGCTCCCGGACCTACCCTAATGGCGACAAGTACAGCGGCGAGTTTTGGGACGGCAAGCGCCACGGCCAAGGGACTATGACGTACGCCGATGGCCGCACATACACCGGCGAGTTTAAGGACAACAAGCGCCACGGCCAAGGCACCTACACATGGCCCGATGGCACAAAATACACCGGTAAGTTCAAGGACGGCAAGTCCCACGGTCAAGGCACCGAGACGTACGCCGATGGCAGCAAGTACACCGGCGATTGGAGGGACGACGTGCGCCACGGCCAAGGCACCATGACGTACCCCGATGGCCGCACGTACACCGGCGCGTGGAGAGACGGCCAAGAAAACGGCCGAGGCACCATGACGTGGCGCGATGGCGACACGTACACCGGCGAGTGGGAGGACCACGAGCGGGTCCCTTGACGGTGCGCCTGTGCCGGCAGCAGCGACAACAGAACAGAGCAGCTGCCTTCTAAGCAGTAGGTTAGAGGTTCGAACCCTGATACGGAATAGTCCTGAAAACAGGTGGTTCGGCGGGGTGCAGGAAAGGAAGGTAACAAAAGCGCTTGCTCACTTGCGTAGCCTGCGCTTCCCGTACCCGCTGAGCCTCTATAATTTGTTCATTGCCATAGTTCGGTTCCCGGCTGTTGGTTGGTGCGGTCCAAGGGGGCTGTGCTATGTGACCCTGACCAACTGTCGCATAAGATAGCTAAAGCACAATAACAGTGTGCGGCCGCTCACTCCAAGTCAATGGTTGTGGGGAGGTTAGCGCTGGGTGCGATTTGACAGGCGCCGGTCCAACGCTTACTATTTGCAACTACTCGGTGGATTGCATTACCTATGCGTTTAAAGCCTGTACAGTTGGATTACATAGCAAGAACAAGTAAATCTATTTAGTCTAGAAGGAGGAATAGGGGCATGGACAATTCCAATAGCCAGCGAACACCTGTAGAAAAGTGCCCGGACTGCGGCGCTGCGGTTGGTATAGATATTTTATATCATGGGCCGGGTGCGGATGGATTTTCAGAGTATTGTACAAAGTGCGAGTGGTCCCGTGAGAGCCATTTTACTTCTGATAATACAGAAATTGAGAATTAACGGTGTTGTTTTCAGTTACTGATTGAGCGGCAGGCGCCGTATGCGTGGGGAAGCGTCGCAGTTAATCAATAGGTCACCGCATGATGTACACCGGCGAATGGAAGGACGGAAATATGCACGGCCAAGGCACAGAGACGCACCCCGATGGCACTACGTACATTGGCGGGTTTAAGTACGGCGTGCCAGTACCTTGACGGCGCGCTTATACTGGCAGCGTGAAGCGTACCAAGAAGCCAACCCGCGACGAGCTCACTGGCGTGGATGGCGGCCAGCGTCCTAACCGGTTTGCAAGCGATGGCGAGGACATCACCTTCGATGATGATGAACCGCCAACGAGCCGGTTTATAGGCGATGGAAGTGGGATTACGATTATGTGGGAAAAGGGCCACCCCAATTATGTTGCGGGCACGGATGCGTTTAAACAGAACCGCTACCCATCCGACCGCATGAAATACACCGGCGAGAAAAATAGTAAAGGCGAACCGCACGGCCAGGGCACGGTCACTCTCCCCGATGGCGCTACATACAGCGGCGAGTGGGAGGACGGCGAATGGAACGGTCGTGGTACCTTCACTGACGAAAATGGCACCTACACCGGCGGCTGGAAGGACATGCTGCGCGACGGGCAAGGCACCGAAACCTATAAAGATGGCACTACCTATACCGGAGAGTGGAAAGGCGGCGAGTGGAATGGCCACGGCTCAATGAAGGATGGGGATGGCACCACCTACATCGGCGAGTTCAAAGACAATGTCGCGAGCGGCCGGGGCATCGAAACAGACGCCGAAGGCAATGCGTACACCGGCGAATTCAAACATGGCAAGCGCCACGGCCAAGGCACCTTTGTATACACCGACGGTTACATCCACACCGGCGAGTGGAAGGCCGGTGAGCCCTACGGTCAAGGCACCACCACCTACCCCGGTGGCAGCCACTACTCCGGCGGGTGGAAGGCTGGGAAGTGGCACGGCCAGGGCACGCTGTTGGACCAGGACGGCGGCACGTATTCCGGCGAGTTCAGGAATGACAAGCGCCACGGCCAGGGCATCATGATCTATGCCGATGGCGACAAGTACACCGGCGAGTGGAAGAACAACAAGCGCACCGGACAGGGCACAATTACAAACAAGGATGGCGATACCTATACCGGCCAGTTCAAGGGCGATGTGCCAAACGGTCAGGGATCCGAAACTTCAGAGGACGGCACCTACACCGGCGAGTTCAAGAGCGGCGAGAGCAATGGCCAGGGCACCTACACCTATGCTGATGGCACCACGTACACCGGCGCCTTCAAGAACGGAGACCGCCATGGGCAGGGCACCTACACCTACTCCGACGGGGCAACTTACACCGGCGAGTGGAAGTACGAAAATCGCAACGGCCAGGGCACCTTCACCTATATTGATGGCAAGACGATTACCGGCAAGTGGAAAGATGGGGAGCTGTTGCCGTGAAACTGGCGGTCGCGGCGCTGAGACGTACCGCAGTGGCGACATCCACGCCGACTTCTACGCGCACCAGCGCCAGCGGATAAGAGCTGTCACGCCCGTAG
>Ga0208960_1001597_pt1 | contig 11995 bp, 7 predicted proteins | sample GreLakmeON33MSRF_FD_187703 | JGI IMG/M metagenome (GOLD analysis project Ga0208960, IMG submission 187703) | Freshwater lentic microbial communities from great Laurentian Lakes, MI, USA - Great Lakes metaG ON33MSRF (SPAdes) | ecosystem: Environmental > Aquatic > Freshwater > Lake | place: Great...
AATAACCACCTCCCCGTCAGCTGACGGGCACTCCTCCTTGAAAAGGCGGAGAGTTGATTAGTCATGCGTTGGTGAAATACTGTGTACATTTTAAGTATGGGTAACTATTGTGCGCTGGCCCGACAAAAAGGCGAGGGTGTGTAGGAGTGAACCAAAAAATAAAGGCGGATTAAGGAGCCGAAATTTTTTGGGAGAGCGCGCTGGCAGCATTCGTCGGCAGACGAACAGGTCTTTTGGCGGAAGATTTTTTGTCCCGAGAATCGGGATCATGCTTCTTTTAAAAGAAGAGATAAAATGAGGTTGCTTCGGAGTACCTCGCAATGACGAACTGGGTTTGTTAAACGTAACAGAGAACAATCCATCTCCCACCTACTTCAAAGGCATTTACGAACCCCTTCCGTCAGCCGACGGAGGATTAGGGAGACGTACTGTGGGTGTTACAGCAATTCCAGCTTAACCACCGATTCGGTATGATGCGTATGCGGAAACATATCCACCGCTTGCGCTTTTACCACTTTATATTTACCACTCATCAACTGTAAATCTCTAGCTTGTGTTGCAGCGTTGCAACTAACATACACCACTACCTTAGGCTCGGCTTCGAGGATGCGGTTGATAACATCTTCATGCATTCCTGCGCGAGGTGGATCGGTGATAATGATATCAGGTTTACCATGCTCAGCGATGAATGAAGAAGTAAGAACATCTTTCATATCACCAGCAAAGAAAATAGTGTTATCGATTCCATTAATTTGAGAATTCACTACAGCATCTTCAATCGCTTCTGGAACATATTCAACACCTACTACTTTTTTGGCTTGATGCGCTACGAAGTTGGCGATGGTTCCAGTACCAGTATATAAATCGTAAACGATATCGTCCTTTTGAATGCCCGCTAAATCGCGTGTTATTTTGTACAATTCCAACGCTTGTTTAGAGTTGGTTTGAAAGAAAGATTTCGGTCCGATTTTAAATTTAATTCCTTCAAAATCTTCAATGATATTATCTTTACCGCTGTAACAAATCACATCTTGATCGCCAATGCTGTCGTTGCCTTTTTGGTTGATGGCATACATGAGTGAAGTGATTTCGGGAAAAGTAGTTTTTAAGAATTGCAGAATCTTTTCAATCTTCTCTCCATCGTTTTCGAAGAAGGTAACAATCACCATCAACTCACCTATCATGGTGTTGCGAATGATGAGTGTGCGCAGCAAACCTTCTTGCACACGAATATTGAAAAAAGAATAATCGCTATCTACCGCAAATTTGCGAATGGCATTGCGAATTTTATTGGAAGGATCGGGTTGTAGCCAGCACTTATTAATATCAACTACCTTGTCGAATCGTCCGGGAACATGAAAACCCAATCCGCGCAACTCACCTTGATCTTCAACGTCCATGTCTCTGCTGTCTAACCAGCGCAAATGACTAAAAGTATATTCTAATTTATTTCTATAAAACTGAGTTTCGGGCGCAGCCAAAATAGGCGTGATTTCGGGCAATTGAACTTTACCAATTCTGGTGAGTTGATCAATAACTTGCTGTTGTTTAAAATCAACTTGATGTTTGTAACCCATGTGTTGCCATTTGCAACCGCCGCAAGTTCCAAAATACTCGCAAAAAGCATCAGTACGTTTGTTTGAAAAAGAATGTGTTTTAATTATTCTTCCTTCCATAAAAGCCTTTTTCTTTTTGGTGACTTGAATATCTACCACATCGCCGGGCACACCGCCACTGATGAAAAGGGCTAAATCGTTAAGCTTCGCGAAAGTATTGCCTTTATCGGCGATATCTAGAATGGTAATGTTTTCTAGAATAGGATAATGGTTTCTTCTTGGTTTTCCCATGGGGCAAAAATAGAGTTTAATGTTCAATGTTCAATGTTCAAAGTCTAATGTTAGTTTAAAACAATTTACTTAACTTCAAACCCAAAATGTTCGCATTGAACTTTGAACATTAAACATTGAACTTTGAAGTATGAACATCAACGTTACCGTTTCGGTGCAAGGAAAAGTGCAAGGTGTAGGTTACCGCAACTTTGTGATGATGGCTGCAAACATTAGCAATGTAAAAGGTTGGGTGCGCAATGAAATGGACGGAACCGTTACCGCAGAATTTGAAGGCACGCAGGCTTTGGTAGATGAGATGATTGAAAAATGCTACCAGGGTTCTATGTTTTCAAGAGTAGATAAAATTGATATCCGTCAGGGAGAAATTAAAAAATTTAAACACTTCGAGATTATTCGTTTATAGAATGGAACAGTTCCTTTTATATATCCTATTATTTCTTTCTGCTCCTCTCCTTTCGCAAGATTCATTGCGATTGAAACGAAGAATTACCGATGATATTTTGCCAAAATCTGTTGTTCACACTGGTGATGGCTTTCTCGCTGCCAAAAACAAAAATGCACACAGCATCAATTTTTTTATAGAAATTACGAAACCGTGACTGTTGTTTACGGCCATACAGATTTATCGAAATTTGATACCGCCTGCAATTCTATAATCACTTTTTGGGGCGCCAGAAGAAGGTGATTTTGGAAAATTCTATTGGGTAAGCAATTTCAAAATGGAAGGCAGTAATTTTAAAAACGCGCCATGCGAAAGTTGCAGAGAAATCGACGATTTAGCAGAAGAAGTAAAAAGCAATGGCATGCAAGTAATCATCACCCGACGATAAAAAATTATGGAAACAACATAAATAACAGGTATATAGCCATGGTTTGCGCAGCCATTTCCTTATCGCTTAAAAACATCAAGAAATTGCGCTATTGGAATTTAGCAGGAGCTTTACTTTTTGCTTTTTACGGCATCATCAGCAGCAGTTGGCCGGTAGTGATTTTAAATGTCTTTTTATCGGCAGTAAACATCTATCATTTGTTTTTTTTGAAAGAAGTTAATCAATAATTTTTTCGACATAAAGTTCAAAAAATAGCCCGCATACAAAGCAAATAAGAAAAGTGATCTTTGAATAATATGTCCTATCTTTAAACCATGCAAGAAAAATTGCTATCGGAAAAATATCGCTTGCATAGCGCCATTTCCGAGTTGATTGCAAAGCTTAAAAAAAATACCCACTCCCCCATTAAATTATCGGGGGCCAAAGGTTCGTTGCCGGCACTCATCGCTACAGGTGTTTGGAACAAACACCACTCTCCACATGTTTTTTTATTAAACGACAACGAAGAAGCAGCTTATTTTTACAACGATTTACAGCAGTTCATCAATAAAGAAGATGTATTGTTTTTTCCGGCTTCTTTTAGAAATCCATACGAGCCCGAAGAAATTCAAAATGCCAATGTTTTAACACGCACAGAAATTCTTGCCGATTTAGCAGCACACAAAAATAAATTCATTGTTACTTACCCCGAAGCTCTTGCCGAAAAAGTGGTGAGCGAAAAAGTTTTTCATCAACATTCTTTGCAAATCAAAAAAGGAGAATCACTCTCTGTAGATTTTGTAATTGATATGTTGTTTGAATATCATTTTACAAGAACTGATTTTGTGGCTGAGCCCGGACAGTTCGCCGTTCGCGGTGGTATCATAGATATTTTTTCCTTCTCCAATGACTATCCTTTTCGCGTAGAATTTTTTGGCGACGAAGTAGAAACTATTCGCTCTTTCGATCCTTCTACACAGTTATCTGTTGATCCTTTAAATAGTATCACCGTTGTTCCCGACATGATTTTGCAAGAGGGTATTACACAGCGTGAATCTCTGCTTACCTTCTTAGGAAAACAAAGTGTGCTGTGGATTGCCAATTCAACCTTGTTTATTGAACAAGTAGATAAGGCTTTCAAAAAAACAGAAAGATTGTTCGAAAAATCGGGAACATCACCGCTCAAAAAAGCTACACCCGAAGAATTATTTTTAACTGAATCTGCATTCGCCCAAGAATTAAAAAATCATCCTCTCATCTTTTTAGAAAGTGGAAGCGATGATGTAAAAGTGAGTTCTTCTCCACAACCCAACTTCCACAAAAATTTCGATTTGTTGTTGCAACATTTGCACGAATACCAAGAGAAAAATTACGAAATATTTTTGGTGAGCGACAGTCAGAAAGAATTAATCCGACTCAAAGAAATTGTTGATCATCATCCGCAAGCCACACCGCTGAAATACGAGATGATGTTGTTGGCTTTACACGAAGGTTTTATCGATCACGATTTAAAAATATTAGTGTACACCGATCACCAAATTTTCAATCGTTACCATCGCTTCAAATTAAAAGAGCGCTACAAAAAAAGCAAGCAAACCATTACCATTAAAGAACTCACGGGTTTGCACAAAGGTGATTACGTTGTGCACAGCGATTATGGTATTGGCTTATTCGACGGATTAGAAACTATTGAGAACGATGGCAAGAAACACGAAGCTGTTCGAATACTTTACAAAGACAGCGATTTGCTGTATGTAAATATTCAATCGCTACACAAAATTTCGCGCTACTCGGGCAAAGAAGGCAAAGAACCTTCGATGAATAAATTGGGCACTACTACTTGGAAAACCAAGAAAGAAAGTACCAAGAAAAAAGTTAAAGAAATTGCTTACGATTTAATTAAACTTTACGCCAAAAGAAAAGCACAAAAAGGTTTTGCTTTTGCACACGATAGTTATTTGCAGCAAGAATTAGAAGCTTCATTTATTTACGAAGATACGCCCGATCAAGAAACATCAACCGCTGCCGTGAAAGCCGATATGGAAAAAGAATTTCCAATGGATAGATTGGTGTGTGGTGACGTTGGTTTTGGTAAAACAGAAATTGCCATGCGTGCTGCATTTAAAGCTGTGTGCGATGGTAAACAAGTCGCTGTTTTAGTGCCTACCACAATTCTCGCCTTACAGCATTTCCGCTCGTTTAGCGAACGCTTCAAAGATTTTCCGGTAACGGTAGATTATATCAATCGCTTTCGTTCTACCAAAGCACAAAGTGAAACGGTTACCAAATTAAAAGATGGAAAAGTTGATGTGATAATTGGCACTCATCGCATCGTTGGAAAAGATGTAATTTTTAAAGATTTAGGTTTGCTCATCATCGATGAAGAACAAAAATTTGGTGTGGCCATTAAAGATAAATTGAAAACGATTAAAGCGAATGTTGATGCGCTTACACTTACCGCTACGCCTATTCCGAGAACTTTACAATTCTCGTTGATGGGCGCGCGCGATTTGAGCATCATCAATACGCCACCGCCGAACAGATATCCTGTAGATACGAATGTGATAAGTTTCGATTTAGAAAGAATAAGAGATGCTATTCGTTATGAAATTGAGCGTGGCGGACAAGTATATTTTGTGCACAATAAAGTGAGTAATATTGTTGATGTTGCCGGACGATTACAAAGCTTGTTGCCAAGTGCGAGAATTGCTATTGGTCACGGACAAATGGAGGGAAAAAAACTCGAAGAAGTGATGTTGGATTTCATCGAAGGTCAGTTCGATATTTTAGTGGCAACCACCATTATCGAATCGGGATTAGATGTACCAAATGCAAATACCATTATCATTAACAACGCACAAAATTTCGGACTAAGCGACTTGCATCAAATGCGCGGTAGAGTTGGTCGTTCCAACAAAAAAGCATATTGCTATTTAATTACTCCGCCGCTTTCTACCTTGAGCGACGAATCGAGAAAACGTTTGCGCGCCATCGAAGAATTTTCTGATTTAGGAAGTGGGTTCAACATCGCCATGCGCGATTTAGATATACGTGGTGCTGGAGATTTATTGGGAGCAGAACAATCGGGTTTCATCACCGATGTAGGTTACGATATGTACCAAAGAATTTTAGATGAAGCTTTGCACGAATTGCGCGAAACAGAGTTCAAAGATTTGTATGCCGATGAAGCTCCAAAAGAAAGAATGTTTGGCGACGATTGCGTGATAGATACCGATGTGGAAATTCTAATTCCAACAAATTACGTTAACACCGTTTCAGAAAGATTATCGCTCTACAAAGAACTCAACGAAGTAAAAACAGAAGAAGATTTATTGAGTTTCGAAAAACATTTGATTGATAGATTTGGTGCACTTCCTAAACCCACTCTCGAACTTCTTAATGCTATGCGTTTGCGTTGGTTGGGAGAAAAATTAGGCTTCGAAAAAATAACCATCAAAAATGGAAAAATGCGTTGCAACTTTATCGGCAACCAAGAAAACCGCTTCTTCCAATCGGAACAATTCGAACACCTATTAAAATATGTTCAAGAAAATCCGCAACGCTGCGCACTCAAACAAGTGAAAGATAAACTGAGCATTGGATTTGAGTATGTTGGTAAGATTGAGGAGGGGATGAAGGAACTTGCAAAAACGATAATATAAAATTTGATTATATTCTTTCCTTGGCGGATAAAATTCTACCTACACTAATTGAGGATAAAGATTTTATTTTGCAAAATTTAGAATACGCGCCAGATTCTGCAAGCTTAGAAGGGGCAGCAATTACTCCACCTGCTCCACCCACTGAAATATATCCCATCACCAACAGGGTTAATCATTATTTAAATGTGCAAGATAATTTCACTTTTTTATCGTGGAATTGTAGTGACGATTATTTAGTGAATTACTTTCATTCTAAAGGATATAAATCACGAAAAGAAAAAGAAGCGTTAAAAAACAATCACCATTAAATCTTACAACTATGGAAACTTACATCGACGATTTTTCACTTTTCGCTATCGAAAAAATGGAAAGACAAATTAAAAAGTATGTTTGGATTTTTATTGTGGGTTTGGCTCTAAGCGGACTCAGTGCTATTCCTCTCGTGTGGGGTGTTGATTTTGCGGTAGATATTTTAGATGAAATTGAATTTCACGGACAAATATTTTCCTTCATGAAACAGGTACAAAATGCATTGATGTTTAACGAAGAGCATTTTCCTTTTATGGCCTATGGAACCGATTGGCTGGCTTTCGCGCATTTTATGTTCGCGCTTTTGTTTGTAGGCTTATTACTCGATGCAGAAAGAAATCGCTTTGTTCTTCGCTTTGGTATGATTGCTTGTGTTTTAATAATTCCTACTGCTATTTTTTTCGGCCACGCACGCGAAATTCCATGGTTGTGGAGAATGATTGATTGCTCTTTTGGCGTTATAGGTTTTGCTGTTTTGCTTAAAGTAGGATTGCTGCTTAATAAATTGGCCATATATACATTGAAAACACAATATTTAGCAAGCAACGTTAATAAAACAACAGCATAATTAACATTTAGGATAGATTTAGGATAAATTGAGGGTAAGTAGATTTCTCCTTTTTATTCAATAGAATCAATGGGTTTAGCGGGTGTTAACCACATGATAAAGCTCCTTAATGTTTTGTTAACACGAATATTACATTAAGGCAACGCGCTGACATTATTTTTGTAATCGAACTTATAAAAATGAAATTATGAAAAAAAGATTATTGGTGTTATTGTTAGCGGCTCCTTTGCTGTTTTTTAACGCATGTACGAAAAAGAAAGGATGTATGGATCCTGCGTCAACTAGTTTTAACGAGGAAGCGGAAGAAGACGATGGTTCTTGTACTTACCCTGAAGATCCAACAACAATTAAAGTTACAGCTAATGTTACCGCAAACACTACTTGGAAAGCAGGTAAAACTTATATTTTAACTACACGTGTGGCTGTAGTTTCTGGTGTTACTTTAACAATAGAGCCAGGTACAGTTATTAAAGGTGATGCTGGTACAGGTGCTAACGCAACTGCTTTAATTATTGCTCGCGGTGCTAAAATCATGGCAGAAGGTACTGCTGCTAAACCTATTATTTTTACATCTGTTGCCGATAAAATTGAGCCAGGACAAATTAAAAGTCCAAACCTAGATGAAACTTTTAATAGTTTATGGGGTGGTTTATTGGTTATGGGTAAGGCTCCAATTTCTGCTGATGCTGAATCAGTACAAATTGAGGGGATTCCTGCTTCTGATCAAAATGGTCTTTTTGGTGGTACAGATGCTACTGATAACTCGGGAGTTATTAAATATGTATCTATTCGTCATGGTGGAGCTAACATTGGTGAGGGTAATGAAATCAACGGCTTAACTTTAGGTGGTGTTGGTTCTGGTACTGTAATCGATCACGTTGAGGTTGTTGGTAACCAAGACGATGGTATTGAGTTTTTTGGTGGAACAGTTAATGTTAGCAATTTATTAATATGGAATGCTGGTGATGATGCTATTGATACTGATCAATCTTGGAGCGGTACTCTTGATAACTTTATCGTAATTAGTGCTGGTGATGAATTGTTCGAATTGGATGGTGGAGAAGGTACTTCTGCCGGAACACATACCATCAAAAATGGTACTGTTTACGGAGGTGTATGTCAAGGTTTAGCAGATTTAGATAACGACATTACTAAAACGGTAGAGAATTCAAATGTTATCATGGAAAACATTTACTTCTTTGGTATTAGTGAAACAGTTAAGCCTGATTTTGATGATAAACCAGCACAAGCTACTTTAACTAATTTCCAAGTAACTCTTCCAGGTACAGTTGTTATTACCGATTTGTTTAAAAAAGGATCTGATGCTGCTGTTACTGCGGTTGCTTTAGGTGCAAATACTGTTGGTGCAGATGCAAGTGTGTTCTCGTGGACTATGGCTAACGCTCATTCGGCTTTGGTTGGATTCTAAGAACTAGTTTAAATATTATTCAATACGTCACTCGCAGGCTCTTTTTAGAGTCTGCGAGTTTTGACGTAATATAAATTCGAAATTTGTTTTTTTATGTACTCAAAAATATCCACAGCACTTTTCTTCATATTATTCTCTTTTTCGGTTTCGTATGCTCAAAATGGTAAGGTTAGAGGGGTTGTTGCTAGTGAGCTTTCCAATGAAGCGCTTTTTCGCGTTTCTATTTCTGTTGCAGATACTTCTGCAGAATCGTTGAGCGATTTAGGTGGGGCGTTTAATTTAAATCTTCCCGCAGGTGTTTATCAACTAAAATTTGTGGTAGCCAATTACGATTCTATAACGCTGCCGAATGTAAAAGTACAAGCAGGTGAAGTCACGGTGCTCGATACCATAAAAATGCACCAAAAAGCTACAGTTTATAAAGGTGTTGGTGTTTCTAAAAAAAGAGTGGTAAATAATGAGAATTCTATTTTGATGGCCAAGAAAGATGCTACAATGGTATCTGATGGTATGAGCAGTGAAGCATTTAAAAAAACAGGTGCATCAGATGCGCCTTCGGCGATGAAAAATATCACTGGCGTATCTATTTCGGGTGGTAAGTATGTGTATGTTAGAGGTTTAGGTGATAGATATACTAAAACCATTCTTAACGGCCTAGATATTCCGGGATTAGACCCCGATAGAAATTCTCTTCAAATGGATATTTTTCCTACCAATGTTATAGACAATATAATGGTCTATAAATCGCTTAGCGCAGAATTGCCTGCAGATTTTACTGGGGGTATTGTAAATATATCTATTAAAGATTTTCCTGAAAGTAAACGTGCAAATGTATCGGTGAGTGGAGGGTATAATTCGCTTTTCCATTTTAACAACAATTATCTTACTTATGAAGGTGGAAAAACCGATGCTTTTGGTTTTGACGATGGAACTAGGGCTATTCCTGCTACAGGTAATATTCCATTTTTTAATGAAGCTTTGGCCGATGAAGCAAAAAAGGCTCGTTACCAGCAGATTTTATCGAACTTTAATCCCAATATGGCTGCCTATAGAGAAAAAAGTATGATGGATTATAGTATAGGAGGTGATTATGGTACTTTTAAAAAATATGAAAAGTTAAGTGTTGGTTTCAATATAGCTTTGTCTTATAAAAGCAATACCGAGTATTATCAAAATGCTCAATTTAGCACTTACGGACTCTCTTCTGAAATTGCTAAAACCGAGCTCGAAAATCGTGAATTACAAGTGGGTGATTACGGTGTTAAAAGCTTACTGATGAGCGGTTTGGTGGGTGTGGCTATTAAGACAGCTAAATCAAAATATAGATTGAATTTATTGCATCTTCAAAATGGAGAATCCAAAGCGGGTATTTTTGATTTTACCAGTAACGACCAAGGTGGAGTTTTTCAGGCTTTCCAGCATAATTTAGATTATAGCCAAAAAAGTCTAAGTAATATACTGCTCGATGGAAATCATAGTTTGCGTTCCAATTGGAATATTGAGTGGAAGCTATCTCCAACTTATTCTACTATGGTGGATCCCGACGTTCGCTTCACAAGATATACTAATCCAACTCCAGGCTCTTATTTCATAGGAACTGAAGCGGGTTTTCCTACTCGTATTTGGAGGAATCTAGAGGAAATAAATTTGGCAAGTGTGTTTCATGCCACCAAAACTATGGAGGTGAAGGGACAAAAAGTTAAATTGAAAACTGGGGCTGCCTATACCTATAAGCAACGTGACTACATTATTAGGAATTTTGACATAAATGTTAGAAATATACCATTAACAGGTGATCCAAACGAGTTGTTTAGAGATGAGAATTTATGGCCTTACAACGATGATATGTCGAAAGGTACTACCTATGATGTGCCTTTTCTGCCTAGCAATCCAAATAAATTTAACGCCAATTCAAATTATGCAGCAGCTTATGTTTCAACAGAGTTTACATTGCTAAAGAAAATGAAAACAGTTTTAGGTGTGCGTGCAGAAAATTTTGTGCAGCGTTATACAGGGCAAGATCAGCTAGGGAAAAATGTTTTAAAGAATGATGAAGTGCTGAATGAATTGGATATTTTTCCAACATTGAATTTAGTATACGAGCTTTCTAAAAAGCAAAATCTACGGTCTTCTTTTGCTAAAACTATTGCTCGCCCTTCCTTTAAAGAACTTTCTTATGCCGAAATTTTTGACCCTATTACAGGTAGAACTTTTATTGGTGGTTTATTTAGAGATGCTAATGATGTTGCAGGTGAGGTTTATTGGGATGGTAAATTGGTTAGTACTGATATTTATAATGCCGATTTGCGCTGGGAAATTTTTCAAGGCGATGGACAAACTATTTCTTTAAGTGCATTTTACAAGAAATTTATTCGTCCTATCGAAACGGTGCAATATGCTACTCAGGCGGGCTCTTTTCAGCCGCGTAATGTGGGTGACGGACAAGTGTTGGGAGGGGAAATCGAGTTTCGTAAAAATTTAAATTTTATTCACCCTGCAATGAAGAATTGGAGCATAAACTGCAATTTTACCATTACAGAATCGAGAATTAAATTAAGTAAAACAGAATACGATAGCCGTGTTGCTAATGCTAGAGAGGGTCAGGTGATTGGAGAGTATAGAGACATGGCCGGACAAGCGCCTTACCTTGTAAACGGTGGAATTGCTTATAATGGCAGTGAAAAGGATGGGTTTTGGAAAGGTTTAGAAATGGGGCTTTATTATAACGTTCAAGGACCAACACTTTATTATGTGGGAATTGTTGACCGCCCTGATATTTACACTGAACCTTTTCATAGCTTGAATTTCAATGCTAATAAAAGTTTTGGAAAAGATAAACGTTGGCAAGTAGGGGTGAAGATGGAAAATTTATTGAATGATAAACTAGAGTATGTTTATAAGGCTTATAATGCAAACGATCAATATTTTTCTCAACTTACTCCCGGTATGACTTTTCAAGTTAGGGTCGGATATAAGATATTTTAAAAAGTATTGCTAAGTCAATAAAGCCGTTGAATTTTCTACTTCAACGGCTTTTTTCTTAATGTTTATATAACATTCAACTAAGCCTGCGGTAATGATATGCGGCTATCTTTAACTCATAATCAGGAAGGTTTTATGTTCAAAGGAAAAATACTAATAGTAGATGATGAGCAAGACATCTTGGAGTTTGTAAGTTACAATCTTACGAAAGAGGGATACGTGGTGGTTAAAAGTGGGAGTCCGCTAGAAGCCTTAGATATTTGTACTAAAAACACCTTTGATTTAATTATTCTCGATTTAATGATGCCCGAAATGGATGGCATTGAATTGTGCTATAAAATCAGAAATGAAGTAGGTTTAAAAGATGTGTTTATCACATTTTTAAC
>Ga0208960_1001600_pt1 | contig 11987 bp, 8 predicted proteins | sample GreLakmeON33MSRF_FD_187703 | JGI IMG/M metagenome (GOLD analysis project Ga0208960, IMG submission 187703) | Freshwater lentic microbial communities from great Laurentian Lakes, MI, USA - Great Lakes metaG ON33MSRF (SPAdes) | ecosystem: Environmental > Aquatic > Freshwater > Lake | place: Great...
GGCCGCAGCAACAACGCCAGCCGGTGCTGGCAAAGAAGTCAAATCAGCCAAGCTGTCGAGCAGCTGGGCTGGCGACCCAGCCAAAAAGAGGGCGATTCCCACCCGCGGCGACACCGGCGCTGGCGCTGGCCGGGCCAGCAACTGGCGCGGCGGGCCGCGCGGGCGGCGCACTGGCACAGACCGCGACCGTGATGACCATGCAAGCCAGGCGGCACCGGCAGAAGTGCGGGTCATCGAGGTCCATGTGCCCGAGACCATCACGGTGGCAGAGCTTGCGCACAAGATGGCGGTCAAGGCCTCTGAGGTTATCAAGCACCTCATGAAGCTGGGGCAGATGGTCACCATCAACCAGCCGCTGGATCAGGACACGGCCATGATCGTGGTTGAAGAAATGGGCCACAAGGCGATTGTTGCCGCCCTGGATGATCCGGAGGCTTTCACCGACGACGAGGTGCAGCAGCAGCAGCAGTCGGAGTCCCTGCAAAGAGCGCCGGTGGTGACTGTCATGGGCCACGTTGACCACGGTAAAACCTCGCTGCTGGATTACATTCGCCGCGCCAAGGTGGCCTCGGGTGAGGCCGGAGGCATCACCCAGCATATTGGCGCCTACCATGTGGAGACGGCTCGCGGCATGATCTCTTTCCTCGACACCCCGGGTCACGAGGCCTTCACGGCCATGCGGGCGCGCGGTGCCAAGGCCACCGACATCGTCATCTTGGTGGTGGCCGCCGATGACGGCGTGATGCCGCAAACCCGTGAGGCGATCAAACATGCCAAGGCGGCCGGGGTGCCCATCGTGGTGGCGATCAACAAAATTGACAAGCCAGATGCCAACACCGAGCGTGTCAAAAACGAGTTGGTGGTCGAAGAAGTGGTGCCGGAAGAATTTGGTGGCGATTCGCCCTTTGTTTCCGTCTCTGCCAAAACCGGACAGGGCATTGATGCCCTGCTCGAGCAGGTGTTGCTGCAGGCCGAGGTGCTTGAGTTGCGCGCCCCGGTGGACGCGATGGCCAAGGGCCTGGTGATCGAGGCCCAGCTTGACAAGGGTCGCGGCCCGGTGGCTACAGTGCTGGTGCAGTCTGGCACCCTCAAGGCCGGTGACATCGTGCTTGCTGGCTCCACCTACGGCCGGGTGCGCGCCATGCTGGATGAAAATGGCCGGACGATCAAAACTGCGGGGCCGTCGATTCCGGTCGAGATCCAGGGCCTGACCGAAGTCCCGCAGGCGGGAGACGAGTTCATGGTGATGTCTGACGAACGGCGTGCCCGTGAAATCGCCACCTACCGGGCGGGCAAGTTCCGCAATACCAAACTGGCCAAGCAGCAGGCGGCCAAACTCGAAAACATGTTTGCCGACATGGCTGCGAGCGAAATCAAAATGGTGCCCATCATCGTCAAGGCCGATGTACAGGGCTCGCAAGAAGCGCTGGCGCAGTCGCTGGTCAAACTGTCCACCGACGAGGTCAAGGTGCAGATGGTCTACACGGCTGTGGGTGGCATCAGCGAATCCGACGTCAATCTGGCGATTGCCTCGAAAGCGGTCATCATCGGTTTCAACACCCGCGCCGACGCTGGCGCGCGCAAACTTGCTGAAAACAATGGTGTCGACATTCGTTACTACAACATCATTTACGACGCCGTCGATGAGTTGAAAGCCGCCATGTCGGGCATGTTGACGCCCGAGAAGAAAGAAGAAGTCATCGGGACAGCTGAAATCCGGCAGGTGTTCAAGGTCTCCAAGATCGGCTCGATTGCTGGTTGCATGGTCACGGCCGGCGTGGTGCGGCGCTCTGCGCGCTTGCGCTTGCTGCGTAACAACATGGTGGTTTTCACGGGCGAGCTTGAATCGCTCAAGCGATTCAAGGACGATGCCAAAGAGGTCAAAGAGAGCTTCGAGTGCGGCTTGAACATCAAAAATTACAACGACATCCAGGAAGGCGACCTGCTGGAGTTTTATGAAATTCGCGAAATCGCCCGAACCCTGTAATCGTGCTTGAGCTGAGCTGTGCGCAAAAAATCCAGTACGCCCAACCGGGGCTTCAAGGTGGCCGACCAGATCCAGCGTGATCTGACCGAGCTGATCGCGCGCGAGCTCAAAGACCCGCGGGTTGGAATGGTGACGATTCAAGGCGTCGAGGTCACCCCCGACTATGCCCATGCCAAGGTTTTTTTCAGCCTGCTGCAAGGCGACAGCGCTGCCTGCCAGGAGGGCTTGAACCAGGCTGCCGGTTTTTTGCGCTCAGGGCTTTTTAAGCGCCTGCGTATTCACACCGTGCCCAGCCTGCACTTTGTGTTCGATCGCACCAGCGAGCGTGCTGCCGACATGAACGCCCTGATCGCGCGAGCCGTGTCCTCCCGGGCCAAAGACGACTGATATGCATATCGCCGGGCCGCCTGAGGGTGCAAAGGCCCCCTTGGGGGGCAGCAATTCACATGTGATCGAAAAGCGCAGGGGCCAGGCCAGCCCAAAAATACGCGCCAGCAGGCGGGCCGTGCATGGGGTTTTGCTGCTCGACAAGCCACTTGGCCTGTCGAGCAATGATGCATTGCAAAAAGCCAAATGGCTGCTGGGGGCCGAGAAAGCCGGCCACACCGGCACCCTTGATCCGCTGGCCACCGGCGTCTTGCCCTTGTGCTTTGGTGCGGCGACCAAGTTCAGCCAGTTGCAGCTTGATGCAGACAAAACCTATGAGGCGGTCGCGCGCTTGGGTATCAAAACCAGCACTGGGGATGCCGAGGGCGAGCCGATCGCGATCCGGCCGGTTGATGTGACTGCGGCTAGCCTGTCTGCTTTGGTAAAACAGTTCACCGGGGCCCTGCGGCAAATCCCGCCCATGTACAGTGCTTTGAAAAAAGATGGGCGCGCGCTCTACGAGTACGCCCGAGCCGGTATCGAGCTTGACCGCGAGGCCCGAGACATCACCGTCTACTCCCTCAGTCTGGCCTTGAGGCAGGATGAGGCCGGTTTTGCCATCGCTCTGGGCGTGGCATGCAGCAAGGGCACCTACATCCGAACCCTGGCCGAGGATATCGGCGAGGCACTGGGCTGCGGTGCGCACCTCAGCGCCCTCAGACGAATAGAGACAGGCGGTTTTTCTGCCGCGCAGTGCATCAGCCTGTCTGAACTTGAGGTCTTGGCGCCGGCCCAGCGACTGGCCAGACTGCTTCCCGTGGCTGTGTTGCTCGGGCAGCACCAGGCCGTCACATTGGATAACGAGAATGCTGGGCGATTCCTCAGCGGTATGCGCCGGCGGGGGCATGGGCCAGATGCCAGTCGGGTGGCGGTGTATGCCGAGCAAGAACAGGCCCTGCTGGGCACGGCGCACATCAAGGCAGGGGAGCTTATTCCCGGGCGCTTGCTCAGCCCCGTGGAGATTCGGCAAATGTCAGAACAGGCCGACAGTTGGTGCAATGGGCCCAGCCCAGCGCTGCTGCCGGACGAACCAACGCTTTTTGAGATCAACGAGAAAGTCAAGCATGAGTAACAAGCAAATACGAAACATCGCCATCATCGCCCACGTCGACCATGGCAAGACCACCATGGTCGACCAACTGTTGCGGCAGTCCGGCACTTTTGCCGAACACGAGAAGGTAGTCGATACCGTGATGGACAACAACGCGATTGAAAAAGAGCGGGGCATCACCATCCTGGCCAAAAATTGTGCCGTGACCTGGCAGGGCACCCACATCAACATCGTCGACACGCCCGGCCATGCCGACTTTGGTGGCGAGGTTGAGCGGGCACTGAGCATGGTTGATGGCGTGGTGCTGCTGATTGATGCGCAGGAAGGCCCGATGCCGCAGACCCGTTTTGTCACCAAGAAGGCGCTGGCCCTGGGCTTGAAGCCGATCCTGGTGGTCAATAAGGTGGACAAGCCCGGCGCACGGCCTGACTATGTGGTGAACGCTGCCTTTGATTTGTTTGACAAGCTCGGTGCGACCGACGAGCAGCTGGATTTTCCGGTGGTGTACGCCTCAGGTATCAACGGCTGGTCGTCGATGCAGGAGGGCGCCCCGGGCGAGCAGTGGGGCCCAGACATGTCGGCTCTGTTCAACACCGTGCTCAGCCATGTGCCAGCGCAACAGGGCGATCCGGCGGCGCCCTTGCAGCTGCAGATTTCGGCCCTTGATTTTTCAACTTTTGTCGGGCGCATCGGTGTCGGGCGCATCAGCGCGGGCACCATCAAGCCCTCGATGGATGTGCTGGTGATGGAGGGCCCGGACGGGCGGTCGATCAAAGGTCGCATCAACCAGGTGCTGACCTTCCAGGGCCTGGAGCGGGTGCAGACGCTGGAGGCCGGCCCGGGCGAGATCGTGCTGATCAACGGGCTCTCAGACATCGGCATCGGGGTAACCATCACCGATCCCCTGAGCCCGGTGCCACTGCCCATGCTCAAGGTCGATGAGCCAACCCTGACCATGAATTTCTGCGTCAACACCTCGCCCCTGGCCGGGCGCGAAGGCAAGTTCGTCACGAGCCGGCAAATCTGGGATCGGCTGCAAAAAGAGCTGCAACACAATGTGGCCTTGCGGGTCAAAGAGACCGGCGAAGAGGGTATTTTTGAGGTGATGGGCCGAGGCGAGCTGCACCTGACGATTTTGTTGGAAAACATGCGCCGCGAAGGCTATGAGATGGCGGTCTCCAAACCGCGCGTGGTGTACAAACTGGTGGATGGCGAAAAGCATGAGCCCATCGAGATGGTCACGGTTGATATCGAAGACCAGCATCAGGGCGGCGTGATGCAGGCCCTGGGCGAGCGCAAGGCCGATCTGGTCAATATGGAGCCAGACGGCCGGGGTCGGGTGCGGCTGGAATACCGAATCCCGGCTCGTGGCCTGATTGGCTTCACCAATGAGTTCCTTAACCTCACGCGCGGCTCGGGCCTGATTGCCAATATTTTTGACCGTTATGAAGCCTTCAAAGGCGAGATTGGCAGCCGCAAGAATGGCGTGCTGATCTCCATGGATGAGGGCGAAATATTTACCTACGCACTGGGCAAGCTCGATGACCGGGGCCGCATGTTTGTCCGGCCCAATGACCCGGTTTACGAGGGCATGATCGTCGGTATCCACAACCGCGACAACGATCTCGTCGTCAATGCCACGCGCACCAAGCAACTGACCAACTTCCGAGTCAGCGGCAAAGAAGACGCGATCAAAATCACCCCGCCCATCATGCTCACGCTGGAGTATGGGGTTGAGTTTATCGACGACGACGAGTTGGTGGAGATCACGCCAAAGTCGATCCGGCTTCGCAAGCGCTACCTCAAGGAGCACGAACGCAAGAAAGCTGGCCGCGAAAGCCTCTGAACGCCAGCAACTGCCGACGCCCGGTCTTTGGTGCCGGACCAGCGGCCGCGCGATTTGAGGCCGGCCTGCAAAAAATTTGGCCGGCCGAGGGCTGAGCGCTTTCTCAAGCCCGCCCAGCTTCGCCGGCCCCGCCGGCTTTGCCAGTCAAGCCTTATTCCGACAATCCCCTCAGGGCCACGCTGCGCCGGCGTAGCATCTCCAGCACCAGCAGCAGCATGATGGCGAAAACCACCAAGACGAAAGCGGCGGCGAGAATGGTGGGTGAGAGCTGTTCACGCAAGCCGGTCCACATCTGGCGCGGCAGGGTGGTCTGCTCGGGCCCGCCTAAAAAGAGTACTACCACTACTTCATCGAAAGAGGTGGCAAAGGCGAACAGCGCGCCAGAGAGCACGCCGGGCCAGACGATGGGCAACATCACCCGCCGGAACGCTTGAACTGGCGAGGCACCCAAGCCGCGGGCGGCGCGCAACAGGCCCAGGTCAAAGCCGGTCAAGGTGGCGCTCACGGTCACGACGACAAAGGGCACACCCAGCACCGCATGCACGAGCACGATGCCCAGCAGGTTGTTGGCGATGCCCAGCTTCGAGAAGAAGAAATAGGCACCCACTGCGAGTACCACCACCGGAATAATCATGGGCGACACCAGCAGCGCCGTGATCAGGCGTTTGCCCGGCAAATCACGGTGGTTTAGCCCGACCGCGGCAAGCGTTCCCAGTGTGGTTGCAATCAGGGTGGCAAGTACAGCCGTGAGCAGGCTATTTTTAATGGCTGCCAGCCAGACCGGGTTGCCAAACAACTCATCAAACCACCGCAGGCTGTATTGCCGCACCGGGAAATTGAAGTAGGGCTCTTTGTTAAAAGCCAGCGGCACAACCACCAACACCGGGGCGATCAAAAAAACCAGAATCGCCCCACAAGCCAGCCACAGAGCCCAGTGGCCCAGGCGTTGCAAGTTTGTGGTGTAGGGCGGAAAAGTCATCAACCGATCCTCACTTTGCCCAGCACCGTGATTCGGTCATAGGCCCAGTACAAGGCCAGCACGGCCGCCAGCAGGATGGCCGAGAGCGCAGAGGCAAGTCCCCAGTTCAGGGATCGCCCTATGTTGTCCGCAATAAAGTAGCTGATCATCTGGTCAGTGGCACCGCCCACCAGCGCGGGTGTGATGTAGTAGCCCAGCGCCAGGATAAAAACCAGCAGAGCACCGGCGCTCAGCCCTGGCACACACTGCGGCAGGTAAACCCGCCAGAAAGCCAGGCTCGGGCTCGCCCCCAGAGAGCGCGCTGCCCGCACATACGAGGGCGGTATCTGGCGCATCACCGAGTACAGCGGCAAAATGGTGAAGGGCAACAAAATATGGGTCATGGCCACAACAACGCCAAACCGGTTAAAGATGAGTGGCAGCGGCTCGGCAATGATGCCCAGGGACTGCAGCAGGGCGTTGACGACGCCCTCTTTTTGCAGCACCACAACCCAGGCGGTGGTGCGAACCAGCAGCGAGGTCCAAAAGGGCAGCAAAACCAATATCAGCAGCAGGTTAGCGGTCTTGTCGCGCAAGTGCGCCAACCAATAGGCCAATGGGAAGCCCAGCAAAATACACATCAGCGTGACGCTCAGGGCCACACCCAGTGTGCGCAGGTAAATCGTGATGTGGATACGCCGGTCTTCGCTTTGACGCGCAACCGAGCCATCTTGCTGGCGCTTGAGGTCCGTGGCAGCCAGAAAAAACAGCTTGTGTTGGCTCGATTCAAGGTTGCGGATCGTGCCCCAGATGCCGGGCTTGGCCCAAGCGGGGTCAGCGGCCTCGAAAAATGGTGCCCAGGGCCCTGTCTCTTGTTCGCCAATGCGGCGGGCTGCGCGCATGAATACAGTGCGCAGGCCAATTTCCTCGATATTCAGGCGGTTGGCAATAGAGCCCGCTTTTTCTGCCTGAACTGCCTTTTTCAGGTCGTCGGCCAGGGCCGCAAACACCGGCTCTGGTGGCACTTGGCTGCGGTCGCCGCCCCAGTCAGCCAGCGCGCTGAGGGTGCGCGGCAAACCTTCGGGAACCACGGGATCATGCAGGCTGTTGAATAACACGCTGCCCAGTGGCAGCAGAAAGCTCAGGGCGACAAAAACGAACAGCGGCGCAATCAAGGCATAGGCGCGCACGCGACCGCGCCACTCTGCTTTGCGCAGGCGCCGTCCCAAATCTGCGGCGCTGTTCGTCACCATGGCTTTACCTGGCCAGCCAGGCGCTAAAGCGCTTGTTCAGGTCATCGCTGTTTTCCATCCAAAACTTGGCGTCGGTCAACATGGCGCGGCCGGGGTGGCCAGCATTGGGTAACCATGCTTTGTTGGGGTTGGACGCTGGGATCTTGGCCAGAGACGACTGGCGTGCCGGAGCATAGGGAATGTACTTGGCCTGGTCTGCCAGCGCTTGTGTAGCCGTTGCGAAGCGAATGAACTCTTGCGCTGCCGCCACATTTTTACCGCCCTTGAGGATGGCAAACATGTCCGGTATCTGGATCTGCCCATCCCACATCACGGCAAAGTCTTTTTTCTCTTTCACGTTGGCATCGACGATGCGGCCGTGCCAAGCGTGAGCCATGACGACTTCACCCGAGGCCAGCAGAGCTGGTGGCTGCGCGCCTGCGGTCCACCAAACGATATTGCTCTTGATGGTGTCGAGCTTTTTGAATGCCCGCTCAACGCCTGCTGGCGTGCTGAGCACCTTGTAGACGTCGCCCAATGCCACGCCGTCGGCCATCAAGGCCCATTCCAGGATCACGCTCGGGTCTTTTTTAATTCCGCGCTTGCCCGGAAATTTCGCAACATTAAAAAAATCTTCCAGGGTTTTGGGGCTATTGGCGCCCATTTTGGCTTTGTCATAGGCGACGATGTTGGCATAGGTGATGTTGCCAATGGCGCAGGGCAGTACCAAGCCGGCACCGAAGTCTTTGGAGGCAGGAGAGCCATCGTCGCCGGCTGGCAGTCTGCTGGCATCGATTTTCTCAAACAGGCCCTCTTCACAGCCTTTGAGCGCCTCTGCGGGCTCCAGGTCGATCACGTCCCACTTGATGTTGCCAGTTTTGACCTGGGCTGCAATCTCGGCCAAGGCGCCGCTGTAATCTACCGATACCACCTTGATGCCGCTCTTGGCCTCAAAGGGTTTGTGCATTGACTCGACTTGACTGACGGTATAGGCGCCACCCCACGAGGCCACGGTCAGGGATTGCTGGGCCGCGCCGGTTCCCGGTAGCAAGGAAAGGACTGCAGCGCTGGCCAATGCGATGGCGCTTAAATGAAACTTTTTAAACATGCTGTTTTCCTGTTGAGTTAAAAAACCACCCTTATTCGCCATCTAACGCACGGCAATCGTCAGCCCGCCAACCGAGGTTGAGCATGCTGCCGGGTACCAGCGCGAGATCGCGTCCATCGTTGGGAAGCGTAACGATGAAATCTTCCAGGCCACACGCCTTCAGTCTGACGCGGGCGTGTCGGCCAAGATAAGTCAAGTCGACCACAGTGCCCGTGACGCGGGTGCCGCCGGCCTCTGGTGCCGGGTTGATGCTGACTCGCTCGGGCCTTATCGACAAGCGGGTGGCAGCGCCAAGGGCGCGAGTTGTGGCTGATTGGGCCGTGATCCGGGTGCCATCGGACAGGGTGACTTCGCAGCTTGTTCCTACTGTCGATGTCACCGTGCCTTTAAGGGTGTTGTTTTCGCCAATGAACTGGGCCACAAAAGCGTTGCTGGGGCGCTCATAGAGCTGGGTTGGCGTGTCGATTTGTTGAATCCGGCCTTGATGGAACACAGCGACCCGATCTGACATCGCCAGCGCCTCGGTCTGATCGTGCGTGACATACACCACGGTCAAGCCGAGTTCGCGGTGCAAGCGCTTGATTTCATACTGCAGTTGCTCGCGCAGTTGCTTGTCCAAGGCCGACAAGGGTTCGTCCATCAGCACCAGCTTGGGCTCGAACACCAGGGCGCGCGCCACCGCCACCCGCTGCTGTTGGCCGCCAGACATCTGGGCCGGGCGCCGGCTCTGGAAACCGCTCAGGCCGACCTTGTCTAGCGCCTTGTTGACGCGGTCGGTGGCGGCGGCGCCTTTGATGCCGCGCACCGACAGGGGAAAAGCCACGTTCTCGGCCACACTCATGTGCGGAAACAGCGCGTAATTCTGGAACACCATGCCAATGTTGCGATGCTCGGGCGCGATCGCGTTGATGGGTCGGCCGTCTAGGTAAATTTCGCCTGAGGTGGCGGTCTCAAAACCGGCCAGCATCATCAGGGTGGTGGTCTTGCCTGATCCCGATGGCCCGAGCAGGGTGAGGAATTCGCCCTCGACGATATCCAGGTTGAGTTCAGAGACGACCAGCTGCTTGCCGTCGTAGCTTTTCTCAATACGATCAAACCGGACAAAGGGTTGCTTCATGGCATCGTTTTGGTGCAGGGTTTCAATGTTACGAGCCCGGGATTGTGACGGTTTCGTTTCTTGGGTAGTCAGCGACTACGCCGCAATGATGCCAAACTCGCGCGAGCAGGTCGCTGCCAGTTGCCAGAAATGGTCGATAAAGCTGCGTCGGACCAGCAATTCAAAACCGGATGCATCGCCGATTTGCCAGACCGTGATGCCGACCTTGTAAAAATGGGTGGTAGCGGCTTGGTCCGCATGAAAAGCGCTTGGGTGAAAGTCCATTGGGCAGCCTTGTGATAGCAAGTCGCGTGCCGATGGTCCTGCCAGGCTGACCACAAAATAGCCGCTGCTGACATCGGTCACGGCGGCGTGCTGATCGCCCAGCGCCAGGCGCAGCGCTGCCACCAGCGCCGCCTGCTCGCCCTGCGGACCGAGCACAAACCAGTCGTCCGGCCCCACCCAAACCAGGCGCAGCCGCTGATTGGCCAAGGTGGTGCAGGCACTAACCGGCAGTGCCAAGCCCAGCGCCTGCTGTACCGACAGCACAAACGCCGGGTCCCGCGCATTGCCGCGCAGATTGACAACGGCCAGGTGCTGCTGGCCTACCCGCAAGGCTTGCGGCTGGGCGTTGGGTGCAAAGGCGGGAAGTTGATGAGCCTTAAGCATTCTGGCGCTCCGACTGGGGATCGTAAAACACGGTGGAGCCTATCGTTGCTCGCACCGTCGTGCCGTTGCTGAGCGCCACTTGAACGGTTTCACCCGTGCGTTGATGGCCGCCCTTGACCACCGCCATGGCAATGGAGCGGCCCAGCGTCGGGCTCAGGTAGCTCGATGTCACATGACCGATCATGGGCACCGGCAGCTGCGACAAATCGGTGCAATCGGTGATCTGGGCACCTTCTTTGAGTACCACCTGCGGGTCGTCGGTCAGCAGGCCGACCAGTTGTTTGCGGTCTGGCCGCGCCGTGTCGGAGCGCGTTAAGGATCGCTTGCCCAGGCAATCCTTGGTCTTGGCCACCATGGCACCCAGGCCCAGATCGATGGGCGTCATCGAGCCATCGGTATCCTGTCCGACGATGATGTAGCCTTTTTCGGCGCGCAGCACGTGCATGGCTTCGGTGCCGTAGGGCGTGATGCCAAATTCGGCGCCCGCCCTGTGGATGGCTTCCCAAACCTGTAAACCATCGGCGGCCGGCACGTTCACCTCGTAGCTGCGCTCGCCCGAAAAACTGATGCGCATAACGCGGGCCTTGACGCCGGCCACCGTGCCCTCGCGCCAAGACATGAAGGGGAAGGCCGCGTCGTCAAAGTCGATGTCGGTGCACAGTTTGCGCAACAGGTCGCGCCCCTTGCTGCCGACCACCGCCGTGGTGGCCCAGTGGTCGGTTACTGTGGTCAGGTAGACCTTGAGGTGCGGCCACTCGGTTTGCAGCCAGCGCTCCATCCAGGCCAGCACCCGCGCCGCACCACCGGTGGTGGTGTGCATCAGGAAATGGTGCTCAGCCAGTCGCACCGTCACACCATCGTCAAACACCATGCCGTTTTCGTCGAGCATGAGGCCGTAGCGGCATTTGCCCACTTCCAGCTTGGACCAGGCGTTGCTGTACAGCCAGTTGAGCAACACGGCGGCGTCTGGCCCCTGAATGTCGATCTTGCCCAAGGTGGAGGCGTCCAGCGTGCCCACGCTGCGGCGCACCGCCAGCACCTCGCGTGCCACGGCGGCGTGCAGGTCTTCGCCAGCCCGCGGGTAGTACCAGGGCCGCTTCCATTGCCCAACATCCTCAAACAAGGCGCCCTGGCTGGCATGCCAGTCATGCATGGCGGTGGTGCGGATGGGGTCAAACAGGTCGCCCAGCTCATGGCCAGCCACCAGGCCGAACGTGACCGGCGTGTAATTGGGCCGGAAGGTGGTGGTGCCGACCTCGGGGATGGTGCGGCCCAGCACCTGGGCGGCGATGCCCATGCCGTTGATGTTGCCGGTCTTGCCCTGGTCGGTGCCAAAACCCATGGCGGTGTAACGCTTGACATGCTCGATAGATTCGAAACCCTCGCGCACCGCCAGGTGGATGTCGCTGGCGCCAACATCGTTCTGGAAATCGACAAACTTCTTGGGCGCCCGGCTGGTTGGCTTGGGGTGTGGTACTTCCCAGAGGGCGCGCAAGCCGCCGGTTGCCAGCGCTGTGGTGAGCGGTGCTGCCACAGCGGGCGTGGCCAGTCCGGCGGCAGCGGCCGCGGCCAGGCCGGCCGCGGTTCCCTCTTGCGCGCAATCGGCCAAGTTCA
>Ga0208960_1001602_pt1 | contig 11983 bp, 8 predicted proteins | sample GreLakmeON33MSRF_FD_187703 | JGI IMG/M metagenome (GOLD analysis project Ga0208960, IMG submission 187703) | Freshwater lentic microbial communities from great Laurentian Lakes, MI, USA - Great Lakes metaG ON33MSRF (SPAdes) | ecosystem: Environmental > Aquatic > Freshwater > Lake | place: Great...
GGTACGGCCGAACAAATTCTCGCCGCAGCTGCCCACCCCGCCCATAATGCACTGGCGCACTTCCGAATCGCGCTCGCGCAAATGACTCTGGCCGATGGTGCCGGATGCATCGCCCAACTTGACCAGGCACTGCGCTTGGCACCCGAACATGCAGGCTGGCACTTCCACCTTGCTGTGCAGCAGGAAATGTTTGGCGAGACCCAGGCAGCGCTGGCACACTACCAGCAGGCAGTGCACCTTGGACGCCAGCAACAGCTGCCTGCCCGCCGGCTCGCTGCGTTCACCGCGCGCCTTGCAGCAGCAGCGCACACTGACGGTGACTTGGTCACGGCACGCCGCGAATACTTAAACGCAATAAATCTGCAGCCAAGCATTGCTGCGTGGTGGGTGGCATCCGGCAGCGCAGCGCTAGGCTTGCAAGACGCCGCTGCAGCCGCGCAAGATTTTGAGAAAGCCAGCGCACTGGAGCCAAACACAGCGGCGCCGCATGTGGGCCGCATGCACGCAATGCTCGCACTCGGGGATCTTGCTGAAGCAGAACGCCATGCCCTCACAGCAATCAAGCTTGCGCCTGCCAATGAAGAAGCCCTGGTCGCACTCGGTAGCCTGTTCGCTGCCCGCGGCGCACACGCCAACGCGCTGCAGACTCTCGACCAGGCGCTTGCCTACAACCCGCAGTCAGCGCCCATCCAGATTGCCAAGGCGCGCGTGCTTGCACAGACCGGCCGCCAAGCAGCGGCCCTCGATTTATTGAAGCCGCATCTTGCAGGAGACTGCAATGCTGCCGAAGTGTGGGCGTTTGCGGGCGAACTCTACGCCGGCACTGAACAACTTCCAGAGAGCATTGCAGCGTATGAACATGCCACCGAAATTATGCCGCTGGCATTCGCCCATCAGCTGCGCCTGGGGCAGCTGTGCCGCATCGGCGGCCAACCGGACAAAGCCATTACGAATTTGGAGCGCGCACAATTCCTGGCAACAGCCGGCCCGGAACAGGCAGCCGTCCTCACCGAGGCTGGGCTTGTGTTTGAAGCGCGCCGCCAATACGATCGCGCGTACAAATCATTCACCGAAGCCATCGAATGCGCTCCGCAGCAGCCTGACAACTACTTCCGCGCCGGGCTGGCACTCAAAGGATTAAAGGACTATAGCGAGGCGCTCACTATGTTTCAGAAAGCTGTAACGCTGGATCCCAAGCACCGCGAAGCGCATCGCCAGCTCGCGACCGTATCGGCGCTTGGATTGATGAGCGGCGTACCGACCTGACGCCGCGCGAACTACTTGGTGATATTAATGTCTTGCAGGAGGAAGCGCGCGCCACGCGGCTGCGGCGGCCGGTTGGTGCCCGTGTAAAGCGCGGTGTACGCGGCAGCCTGTGCCGTGTCCACATCCATTGGCGTCGTAAACAAAATCCATTTGACGCCTTCACTGCAAGGCGGCGTGGTAAGCGAGCCCGGATACCGATAGACGCGCCGGTCCGCAGGCAGCAGCTGCATCAAGTCAATTGGTGCAGACAGATCATGCTCAACACTAATGTCGACGGGAATGCTGGTGAGGACGGGTGCCAGACTGGCGCTGGCCGCTCCCTGCTGCAATAGCACGCCAACTACTGCGAGCCCGCCCCCGGCACTTTTATGCACCAGATGCAGCTCCATTGCAAAGCTGGCACCGGCCACCGTGTGCTCACTGGGCGCATGAAAGTGGAATTGCAGCAGCTCATATAAAGTGCCGTCCACCACAATTGTGTTCCCCGATCCAGCGGCAAAGTTCACTTGAATGGTGTGCCCGTTATTAATGATCTTGCCCGGCGTGGCTGCATACTTAAATATGATGTCCGTGAGACCCATTTTCAGGGGGTTGACGATGTCAATCGGCGACTGCTGAATGCCACTGTCGCACAACTTATAGTCTGGTGACAAGCTGCCCCAATACGTGGGGCCGTCCTCCCCTACATAGGTCCACTTTGCGGCGGAATGCGCGGCAGCCACCGGAGCAGTTGTGGGTACCGGCACTGCAGTGGTCACCGGCGCTGCAGTGGTCACCGGCGCTGCAGTGGTCACCGGCGCTGCAGTTGCTACCGGCACCGCGGTCTTGGGCTGCACCACAACCGCAGTTGGCGGTGGTACCACCACAGAAACTGCCGTGGGAGCCGCAGCGACAACACCAGGCACAGGCACTCCTGGAATCATCATGCGTTGTCCGGCCCGAATGTTCGTGCCCGTGAAACCATTTGCAGCCTGGAGCGCCGCAACACTAACACCCGCGCGGGTGGCAATGCTGAACAGCGTGTCCCCTTGCTTCACCATGTAGGCCGTGGCCTTTGCCGTGCCTGCACCCGCGCTGACGGCGGGGCTCGTGGCATTTGCCATCACTCCAGCCGCATTGGGAACCTTGAGCAGCTGCCCGGGCTGCAATACAGTGGTCATCAGGCGATTAAGTTCCACCAACTTGGGAACCGTGGTGCGAAATTTGCGGGCAATTGCCGTCAGGCCATCACCCACCTGCACCACATACACCGTCTCGCCCTCGGCACTTGCCGCCGGCGGGCGTACTACTGACCAAATTCCCGCTGCCCAAATGCATCCAATTAACAGCGCGGTCGTTAAGCGTCTCATTCCGAATGGCTCCGTAATTACAATTCTAGACCAATGATCGCGAAATGGACCGGGCCCGCGCAGCGCAGCACGTACATTGCCTGCATTACTCTTCCACTCCCACCACCTGCTTCCACGCCCCACGAATCCCGTCTTCATTCACACCGTAATAGATCCGCAAGCCGTGCGGCGTACGCTGGCACAAGTCGTAGCGCGCGCTTTCGCCTTTGGTTGTCTTCTTCACGAGGCCCAGATCTCCCTGCCACACCACCTGCGAGCGCTCTAATTGCGGATCGCTCTCGCAAGACGTGACGGCATAATGCCACAAGCGGCGCGCAGAGCTGCGCGTCACATTTTTCACCACGTTTCCATTGCGCAGGTCGCGCATCACATGATACTTAATTCCGTCACGCTCTTCAGTCTCCAGCACCTCAACGCCGGTACCAGGCGCTTTCACCGGCTCCGGGCTGCCCACAACCGGCTGCGCATCCGCCTGATCCGCAGTCAGGCTGGCAACTGCTGCCGGCACTGCCACCGGTGGCGCCACAGCTTCGCGCTGGCGCAAAACTAGCTGCACCACTTCATCCCGCACCGCCAGCGAGGTTTCAGCCTCATCCCGCACATAGATCAGATGCTCATCAATCGCGTACGGCGGATCACCCGCCCGCGGCACTGCAATCCGCACAACCTGCTTGCCCTGTGACATGAGCGTGTCTAGCGTGCACACCAGCTCGGGCGTGATGCGCCGGCCGATTTCGCGGTGCAGCGCCTCGATCATCTTTTCCGGCTGCTGAATCCCAACTGGTTTTTCTCGCGGATCACGGCTCACACCCAGATAGATCACGCCGCCATTGGTGTTGGCCAGTGCGCCAACATCACAGATGATTGCGTTCAAGAAGCCGCCGCGCTCTGACACCTTGTCATGAAACTCCTGCACGATGCTCGAGCCCTCTGTGCGCGCACTTTGCAAAAAGTCCACACCGGGCCCGACGCCATGGTACGGCCGCGTCTGAGAAAAGTCAGTTCCAAGGAAAAGTTTCTTGAGCGCCTCAAATGACACTTCTTCCAGCAAGACCTCCGTAACACGATCCCCAACACCCAGATGTTTTGGATTGTCCGCATCCCGGAACAAGCGGTGCGCATCGGAACCTTGAATGCAGTGCATCCGGCGCGGATACTCCGGCTTGGAGCCGTTGAAGAAGCGCGCCGTCGTGCGCTCAGTGCGCACATCAAAGTCCGTCACCTCCAGCGCGTGCAGGCTGGGATCCTGCGTGTACGCAATGCGCGTCTGCCCGCCGTAACCGGAACTGCGCATTGCCACACCATTGGAGGAATTGGCGTGCGACGCAATCGCCAACCCGCCCGCACCATTAATCAGGCGGTACGCCTGCAACACGTCAGCGGTGGCACCCACAGTTGAAGATCCCTTGTCCAGCTGGTCCGATGGCACATTCAAACTTAGCAAGACGTGTTCCAAATTGCGCAGCGGAGTCTCCGGCGAAAATATTCCGAGAATGTGAAAACCAAATGTTGCCGTGAACTCAAATCCGGGCAGCACAAGCACCTGTTCCAGCAGCTCACGGTACTCATCCAGCAGCGCCCGCTCGCCAGGCACCAGGCGCTGCAACTGCTCAAGCATCTCAAGATGCGCCAGCTCCCGCTGCATGGCCGCATAGCCGGCCACAGTGTTGTGGTCGGTAAACGCAATCATGTCCAGGCCGCGCGCATGCGCCTGCCGCAGAATGTCCACATACGCCACGGTCGGCTCCATGTAATCGCCAGACGCGGGCGTGTGCAAATGCAAATCGACGCGCCGCCATTCACGCTGCTGGGCACTGGGCTTCTTGCGTCTTCTCAATTTACACCTTCACAAAAACTTGGGGCGGAGATTTGCGCCAGCGATCCGGACCGGCACACAACAAACAGCCAACCTTCAAAGAAGGCCGCCGGCCTGCAGTCCTAACTCTGGCACAGTTGCAAGTCTACCATTCATGGCTGTGCGTTGCTGCGCAGCGCTCAGCGCGCCGGCAGCGCAGCCACTTGCCGGCTGCGCGCCACCAATACGGCAGCTGCCACCACAAAGGCAATTGCCGCCAGCCACTGGTTCGCGTTCAAGTTGCCAATGTGGCTGCTGTCCAAGCGGATAAATTCAAGCGAAAACCTGATCGCTGGATAAATCAACAAGTACGCACAAATCAAATTGCCGCCTTGCGCAGCACGCTTCCAGTTCCGGCGCAGCCACAACAGCAGGAAGGCGCCGGCAATGTTGAGGATCGACTCGTACAAGAAGAGCGGATGAAATGTCTCGAACGCCGCGTAGGCTGGCAAACGGTTTTGGGGGCTGATGCTGATGGCCCAAGGCAGCTGGCTGGGCGCACCGTACAGTTCCTGATTGACATAGTTGCCCCAGCGGCCAATGCCCTGCGCCAGCAGCAGACCCGCCACCGCAAGGTCACCCCACACCACAAATGATTGCGCCTGCCGGCGCGCAAATATCCACAATGCAAGCGCACCGCCCGCCACGCCGCCGGGAATTCCCAGGCCACCCTCCCATACGTACATGATGCGCATTGGATTTTGAAAGTACGGGTTGGAGCCGTCCGCCAGCAAATTGCTCGGCGAGGGCGTGAGCACATGGTACAAACGCGCACCAATGATGCCGCCCACAAGGCACCACAGCAGCGCGTCCCACGCAAAATTCGGATCGAGATTCTGGCGGCTGGCTTCCAGTGCAACGAGATACGCAGCCAGCATCGCGCCCGATACAAGAATCAAGCCATAGAACCGCAGGTACAGCGGCCCAAGATGAACACCAAGCGCGTCGATTGACATGTTGATCTACAACGGCGGCTTGGCAGCGCGCGCGTACCACTGCCGGCGCACATGCAGAAAACGCTGCACGGCAGTAATATTGGCCAGCGACGCAATCACCCACAAACCAATTGCCGGCCAGCCCAGCAACAATGACGGCGCCAGCACCAGATAGCGCTCAAAGCGCGTCATAATTCCCACATCCGCCGTAAAGCCCAAACCCTCCGCCCGCGCCTTTGTGTAAGACACCATCATTGACCCAAACAGCGCCAGCATCACAAGCAACGCACCCTGCGCATCTGTGCGCTGCACATAGTACGCCAGCAGCCCAAGCAGGATCACACCCTCAGACCAGCGATCCGTCGTCGAGTCCACAAACGCACCCCAGTCCGAAGTCTCACCGCGCAAGCGCGCCGTTGACCCGTCCAGTGCATCGATGGGACCCATCGCCAAGATAAGCAGCCCGCCGGGCAAGAACTCACCGCGCGCCAAAAAAAATGCGCCGGCTGCGTTTCCCAGCAAGCCGGCAAACGTCAGAATGTTGGCGCGTATACCTAGCCGGATAAAAAGGCGCGCAATCGGATCGAGGATGAACTTGGCGTTGATGCGCGCCCAATCAGCCGCGTTCCGGTACACGTGCTTGACTGCCGCTATTTCAGTAGACTGCCGCAGAGGTTCACGCACCTGCAAAGTATACGCGCGAACACCACCCGCCGCACCGGCCGATGCCGCCAGTGCGCGCGGCATACCAATTTACCGCGCTGCCAGAAAGTTCCCAAAAATCTCCCGGCACTCCACAGATACACAATAATGTGTTACAGTTTCCTCACTATATTTTTTACCCCGGAGGTAACTGACAATGGCAAATGTACATTTTGAGGGCGTCACAAAGCGATTTGGCGACGTCGCCGCAGTCAACAACTTTACGCTTGAAGTTGCTGACAAAGAATTTCTGGTGCTTGTCGGACCTTCGGGCTGCGGCAAGACGACAGCTCTGCGCATGCTGGCCGGGCTGGAGGAAACGACGGAGGGCACCGTAAGCATTGGGGCGCGGGTGGTCAACGATGTGCCACCCAAAGACCGCGACATTGCGATGGTGTTCCAGTCTTACGCGCTCTACCCGCACATGAGTGTGTATGACAACATGGCGTTTGGGTTGAAGCTGCGCAAAGTTCCCAAGGCCCAGATCAAGGAACGCGTGGGGCGCGCAGCCGCCACACTGGGCATCGAGATGCTGCTGGACCGCAAGCCCAAGCAACTCTCGGGCGGGCAGCGCCAGCGGGTGGCCGTCGGGCGCGCCATTGTGCGCGAACCATCGGTCTTCCTCTTTGATGAGCCGCTCTCCAATCTGGACGCAAAGCTGCGTGTGCAAACACGCGCGGAGATTTCCAAGCTGCACCAGCAGCTCCAGACCACGTTTATTTATGTGACGCATGACCAGGTGGAAGCCATGACGATGGCCACCCGCATTGCGGTAATGAAAGATGGCGTGTTGCAGCAATGCGACACACCGCAGGCCGTTTACTCCACGCCCGCAAACATTTTCGTGGCCGGCTTCATCGGCTCGCCCAGCATGAATTTTTTTGAGGGCACGCTGGAAAACTCCAACGGCCAGCTGGTAGTAACTTCCAAGGCATTGCAAATTCCTATCCCTGAAAGCAAGCGCCAAGCCTATGCCGCTTATGTGGGCAAACCCGTCACACTTGGCATTCGGCCGGAAGACATACACGACGCGCAGTTTGTACCACCCGATGTCAAATCGGCACCCATCTCTGCAAAGGTGGACATCACTGAAATGATGGGGAACGAGATCTACGTCTACCTCGTCAGCGGTGGCATGAGCTTTGTGGCGCGCGTGGATCCGCGCACAAGTGCGCGCGTTGGCGGTGATGTGAAGCTGGCGGTCAACACAGCCAACATCCACCTGTTCGACCGCACCACTGAGCTGGCGATTACATAGGCGCAGACCGCTCCATGTGAACCAAACGGGCACCGCGCCGCACTCGCCGCGCGGTGCCCGTGTTTATTTCACGCTACTATGTCCAATCTGCAACTTATCCGATCGCTGGTTACAACCAACAACACCAAGATTGTCCTGCTTGTGATGGATGGCTTGGGGGGCCTGCCGCTGCAACCCGGCGGCCCAACCGAGCTGGAGGCCGCGCACACACCCACGCTTGATCGGCTCGCGACCGAGGGCACACTCGGCCAGATCGTTCCGGTGCGCACCGGTATTACACCCGGCTCCGGGCCGGCACATCTCGCCCTGTTTGGAATTGACCCGATTGAACACGCGATCGGCCGCGGCGTGATCGAAGCCTTTGGCGTTGGCCTGCCAGTTGGCGAGCATGATGTGGCAGCGCGCGGGAACTTTTGCACGGTGGACGCTGCGGGCCTGATAACTGACCGGCGCGCCGGCCGCATTTCCACCGCAGCCGCCGAACCGCTTGTAGAGAAACTAAAAGCTGTGCGCATTCCAGGTGTGGAGGTGGAGCTACGGCATGTGAAAGAGTACCGCTTTGCTATGGTGATGCGCGGCGTGGATTTGAATGCAGATATTGCCGACACGGATCCGCAGATACACGGAGTGGCGCCGCTGCCCGTGCGGGAACATTCACCCGGAAGCGCGCGGGCTGCCAGCTTCTATAACCAGTGGATTGCAGCCGCGAAACCCATATTGCGCACAGAGCCCGCCGCCAATATGTTTACGCTGCGCGGCTTCTCCGGCGATCCGCGCCTGCCGAAGTTTGCGGAAACCTACAAGTTACGCGCTGCCTGTGCCGCAATGTATCCGATGTACCGCGGCGTGGCGCGCCTCGTAGGCATGCAAGTACAGGACGTGGCGGGTGCCAGCGCCGCTGCAGCATTGGATGCCGTGCGCTCTGCCTGGGCAGCGCATGATTTCTTTTTTGTGCACATCAAGCCGACTGACAGCCATGGCGAGGATGGTGATTTCAACGGCAAGCAGCAAATCATTGAGACCGTGGACGCCATGCTGCCGGCATTGCTGGACCTCAAACCAGATGTGCTGCTTGTAACAGGCGACCACTCCACGCCCGCGCGCATGCAGTCGCACTCGTGGCATCCGGTTCCGTTTTTACTGTGGGCGCCTGCCACGCACCGCCCGGACCGCAGCACGCGCTTCGGCGAGCGCGAGTGCGCCAGCGGCGGCCTGGGCACGCTGCCTGCCACGGATGTAATGCCGCTGGCATTGGCTCACGCGCAGCGCCTCGCAAAATACGGCGCGTAACAGCCGGCCTGCGGGACGGCAGCTACCTAAACCAGCTGGCTGCAGCCCACCACAACAGCGCACCCTGCGCCAGTGCTGCGGCCACCACAAGCACACTTACGTCCGCCCAAAACTGAATTGGGAAAAGCCGGATCAATGTGTCGGTGTACTCAAATGTCCATGTGCCACTTGCAAAAAACACCTGGTGAAAATTGGTGAAGAAGCTCTCGAAGTTAATTCCAATGTAGGCCAGCAGCAGAAGCAAGCCGGCCACAAGCCCAATCGCGCCCCACAACAGCCCGGTGCGCAGATCATGATACTGGCGCATAAAACCAAGCAGCAGTGCACCGCCGCCCAGCACCAGCGCAGCCAGCTGCCCCACCCGCAACACTGACTGCACAACAACCTGCACATCCACCATGTGACTCAACTCACGCTCGTTATACAGGGGCTGGCCATTCGCCGCATTGGCATCCTTCAGCCGCGTGTCACCCGCTGCAGCCATAAGGTAGTCGATGGCTGTGCGTGCGTACTGCAAGCGCTCGGCTTCGGTAAAGCCCGAAGCATCCGTGGAGAAACCTGCGCGGCTGTATTCAAACTGCAGATACCAAGGCACCAACACAATCCGCAGGCTCACAAAGATGATCACGACTGGTACCGCCGCCACCAGCAGCAGCCGCACCGCAAACGCCCATCCGGGTCCGATGTTTGGAACTGACATAATATACCTCCGCAAAAAAAACTTAACTGTCCAGCCCCGCGCCGTCGGCTTGCAAAAGGAAGCGCAACAATATCGAGTCAGTAAGCTGCTCGATCGGCGCATGGTCATCAGTAAATAGCATGCCGGGCGCCGCCGCTGGCTGCAGCGCCTGCACACCGGCGGCAAGCGCCGCGCGCAGCAGCGGATCCGCACCCGCGGGCAGTGCGTCCAGGTTGCGCTGCAGCATCGTGCTCTGCGTGGGCTGCAGTGTGGCCACCAGCACGCTGTTCAGGCTGCGCGGCACATCCATGATGTGCACGCTGGCGAACACACTAGCAAGCGTAGTGGCAATTGCATCCACCAGCCGCCGGTCCTTCGGCGCACGCCCCACGTTTACCGCCAGCGCGCCATCCGGCGCAAGGTGCGCTTTCACTTCCCGGAAAAACTCTGCGGTCGTCAAATGTGCCGGGATGTACGGCAGCCGGTACGCGTCAACCAGCACCACAGAGTAGCGCGCGCTGCTGTGCGCAAGCACCCAGCGCCCATCACCAATAATCACATTCAAGTTGGGCTGCGTCAGTTCAAAATAGTTTCGGCCCACCGCCACAATCTCTGCATCCAGTTCGATGCCATCAATCGGCACGGCGCCAAACGCAAGCGCATACTGGCGCGCAATTGTGCCGGCCGCCAGCCCCACAATTGCCACCCGCTCCACGGGTGACGCACCCGCACGCCGCTCCACAAAATATGGCGCAGTCAGGAAGTAGTCCCACGTGCCGCCGGTTGCCGCGTGCTTGGGATCCAACATGGAGTGAATACCCTGGCCTTCATTCAACAACAGGTAACGAATGCCGTTGCGCCGCACCACCTGAATCAGGTTGTAAGCGCTCTCTGTTTCAAACTGCAGGCCCGCAACCGGCTTGGCGGGTGCGCGCGCCAACCAAGCCGCGCTGCCGCCGAGCAGCACCGCCAGCAGCAGCAGCCACATTGCGCGCCGCGGCTGCCGCGCAGCAAGCCCGCCCAGCGCCACTGCCACCAGCAAGCCGGCAAACAATATAAAAGTTAGGCGTGTGCCAACTGCCGGTATCACAAGCAGAACGGGCAGGAAGCAGCCGAGCAGCGAACCGGCAGTGGATACTGCGTACACGCGCCCCGCCACCTTGCCCGCCCGGGTTGCGTCATCCAGCAACAAGCGCACAGCAAAGGGCGTCACGGCGCCCAGCATTGCCAGCGGCGCTGCCAACAGCAGCAATGCCCCCGCAAATGCGCCCGCTGCCACCGCACCATTCAGCTGCGCAACCCATGCAGCGGACCACAACAACACTGGCCGCGAAACAAGCGGCAGTACTCCCGTCGCAATTGCAGCCCACGCCAGCAGCTCGTAAAAGCGATTGGCGCTTGGCACGCGGTCCGCCCACATCCCGCCCGCATAGTTGCCAACCGCCAAATAGAAAAGCACCGCACCAATGATGGCGGCCCACACAAAGTTGGCAGTGCCAAACACATTGCCGAGCAGACGCAGCGCAGAAACCTCGATCGCCAGCGTTGTCACGCCCGCAGCAAACACGGCCACATAAATGTAGCCGCGTGACCGCAGTAAATCGAAAATGCGATTGAACATTACGCCTCGCACCGCGCTATCACAACCAGCTACCAGATTTGCTGCGGGTACGCAGTACGGTCTTGCGCTTCCCCATCAACTCAGGGGGCCATCGCGGCAGCCAGCTGCGGGCACGCCGGGCAGCTGTTGTTTGGGCGGATGATCGAATATCCGGCCATCGGATCATCGCCGTAGCCTGGCACATTCACATTGAAAATCATCTGCAGCCAAACCTTCTGCTGCACACGCGACAAACGCGTGGCCTCTCCCAAAAACTCCGCATGCTCGCGCACCAGCAGGTTGTATGGCGGCCGCCACAAGTAACCAGCCGGAACATAGCCCCACTCCTCCCCGCTTAAGTAACCGAGTCCGGTAAAACACAACGGGGTGCGGCCACCGGCTACAGCCCAATAAGCATCAATCATCGCGGAGTAATAGTTTGAATAATGGCTGGCTGTCGCGCGCGGATCGCCGCTGGCAAGCGCCGGCGAAACAACGCCGCTCTGATAATGCATGCCAACACAATCCACCAAATCAAGCGCACCGTTGTTCGCCACGCCCTGAATAAATATCAGATCATCGCAGCCGATGGCAAGGCAGCCACCGTAATAGCCGGTCGGTGCCGGCCCCCCGGAAATTATCACCGTGCGCGCATTGCCCGCGCGAATGGCCGGAACCGCAGCGCGCAGCAACACACTATATGCATCGGCGCTGATCGTGCCAGCCGCCCACTCACGCGCCAAGTTGGGTTCGTTCCACACTTCAATCGCATCCGCGCCAAACTGCGCCATTGCGCGCAAGTAGGCTGCGTATGCCGCATGATAAACGGGTCCACTCTGCTCCGGCCGGCCGACCACACTCAGCAGCACTTTGAAACCGGCTGCGTGGGCCTCATCTATCAACTGCTTGCCCTGTGTTGGCTCGCTGCCGGTATCCCACTTTATCTGGCGCTTGACCCAGGTCATGCCAGCATCGCGCATGCGTGTGGCGCCGCTCACCAGCGAGAACTCGGTCACCTGCCCGCCCAGCTCGAACTTGCCGCGCGGAAT
>Ga0208960_1001604_pt1 | contig 11950 bp, 10 predicted proteins | sample GreLakmeON33MSRF_FD_187703 | JGI IMG/M metagenome (GOLD analysis project Ga0208960, IMG submission 187703) | Freshwater lentic microbial communities from great Laurentian Lakes, MI, USA - Great Lakes metaG ON33MSRF (SPAdes) | ecosystem: Environmental > Aquatic > Freshwater > Lake | place: Great...
CTGTGGAAACTCTTTCCGAGGCGCGCTTCCTGCGGGTGAGTGTGCGGGCCGAATGACGGGGAGCAATCGGCTTTGGAGTTCAGAGTCGATAGGCCAAGAACAACAACGCCGCGCCCGCTAGGATCCGGTACCATCCAAACACAGTGAAGGTGTGGGAGCGCACGTAGCCCAGCAGCCACTTCACCACCACGAAGGCCGTCAGGGCCGCGACCGCACTGGACAAGGCAATCATGGACCACGGTTCGTGGGCGTCGCCTTGGCGGAGAGCATCTAGGGTTTCTTTGGCTCCGGCGGCCATGAGCGTCGGGATGCCCAGCAGGAAGGAGAATTCGGCGGCTGCGGTCCGTGAGAGGCCCAGTGCCAGCGCAATCAAGATGGTGGTTCCGGAACGGGAAGCACCCGGATAAGCGGCGGCAATGAGTTGGCCTGCTGCGACGCCCAGGGCGATAGCCCAGGTGACTCGGTCGGTGGTGCGTCGCCCGTACAACCAGCGCTCGAGGCCGACGAATAGAAATCCGCCGGTCAGCGTGGCCCAGGCGACGGGTGTTAGCGTCTTAGGCAGTCTCAACCCGGCCTTTTTCAGGGCGAGTCCGCCGATGGCCGTGACCACAAAGGCCGCAGCCAGCTTGAGAAGATAATCTTGGTTGGCCGGTTCCTTCCAGCGGGTCAGCAGGCTGCGGACTCGGTCGGAGAAAACCGCGACCACCGCCAGCACCGCTCCAATTTGGATTACGGTGTTGAAGAGGTCGGAATAGTGCCGACCGGCCAGACGTTCAGCGATGAGCAGGTGCCCGGTGGAGGAGACGGGCAGGAACTCGGTGACGCCTTCGATGACGCCGAGCAAAACCGCAAAGAGCCATTCAGACATGGGGAGGAGGGAGTGGACGAGGTGCTGGAGTGCGAAAGCGATCTGTGGTCGATCGGGGGACTTTCAACGGTTCTTCAATGAGTGGGTTCTTCTTCGGGCAACGGTTGACCCCGAGTCTCTGGGGCAAAGTTTAGCGCAATGAGGCCGATGAGGTAAACCGAGCACATGGTCACGCCGGCATAGCGCAGCGGCATGGCCGGGTCGGTGGCTCCGGTGTCCTTGTAGACGACCCCGGTCAGCAGCCCCAAGAGGGCCGGTCCGCTGGCCGCTACGAACCGTCCGACGTTGTAGCAGAAACTGGTGCCCGTGCTGCGCAGTCGGGTCGGGAAGAGTTCCGGAAAATAGATCGCATACCCGCCGAAGACCGACAGCGTTCCGAAGCCCATCAGAGGCACCAACCACAGGTCGCCGAAATCCCGCAGGAACCAGAACGTGGAAGCCACGGAAGTCATGGCCAAGACAAACGACACGGCGAAGGCCGGTTTGCGCCCCACCCGCTGCGCAAGTAATCCGAAGCTGTAGACGCCGAAGAAGGCACCGATGTTTTGGATCATCGAGGTGATGCCGGTCCAGTAGGTCAATTTGCCGGCCAGTTGGACTCCGCTCAGGCCCTCAGCCTGGAACTTCTGGTTCAGCACCAGCCGCACGAGTTCGAAGCTGAAGAAGGCGATGCCCCAGACGCCGATCACCCCCGCCAGCGCCAGCAGCAGTCCCACCACGGCACGGCTCCGGTAACGGGTGTCGCCGCCACCGCCGTACACCACCCACAAGCCCGCCGCCAGCGCCGCCAGCGAGAAGCCTAAGACCATCGTCTTGATGAGCGAAAACCCTGGCAGGATCATGATCTTGCTCCAGGCCGCGGGTCCTAGGAATCCGAGCAAAATTCCAGTGAGCAACAGCAGTCCGGCCACCAACGCGGGCCGACGCCAGTTCGGGTTGCCGAACAGTTCGCCGTAGTCGCCGAGTTTATTCATGTCCATGCCCGAGGCCTTCATTTGTAACCAGCGTTCGGGCTCCTTCAAGTTGCGGCGTATCACCACCACCAGCAGGGCGGGGAAGGCTCCGACAATGAACATCCAGCGCCAGGCCGCCCAACCGCCGAGGGACCCCAAGACACCGGTCGTCTCCAAGTGGCCGAGGCTCATGCTGGTAACGGCCGCCCCGATGTTGCCCACGGTAGACAGGGCTTGCAGGAGGCTCAGCGCGTAGGGGCGGGCCTTGTCGGGCATCACCTCGGCTACCAGCGCCACGCCCACGGCGAACTCACCGCCCACGCCGAGGCCGGTGATGAAGCGGTACAAGGCGAAGTCCCAGAAGGCTTGCGACAGCGCGCTCAAGCCGGTGCAGCCCGAGTACATGAGGATGGTGATGAGCATCGTCTTGGCGCGGCCGATGCGGTCGCCGAGCACCCCGAAGATGAGGCCGCCGGTGGCCCATCCGAGCAGGAAGATCGCCGTCGAATAGCCCGCGTGTTCCTGGACCGAGGCAGCGATCTGGCCGGGTGTTGCATCGGGCGCGAAGGTGCCCTTGAGCAGTTCCTTCATGGCCGGCGTGCGGGCCAAGTTGAAGAGCTGCTGATCCATGCAGTCGAGCAGCCAGCCCGCGGCGGCGACAATGAGGACGAACCACTGGTAGCGGTTCAGGAGCCGCCACCAGGCGACCGTGTTGGTTTCTTGGCTCATGAGGAATGTCCTCCGATCATGCCCCCGCCACCCCCAGAGCCAAGACGAGAAACTGGGATAACAGGGAAATGGTTCCTCGCTATTTCCAGTGGAAAGGGGGGGCTTGACGGGTGGCGGATGATGGCGACCGATGACACCGGAACAGACCTTTGGACAGTTGCTGGGGCTTGGGAAGAGTTGGAACGTGGTGGAGTCGCGGTTTGAGGCGGAGTCCTCCACATTTTTCCTGAAGGTTGAGGAAACGCCCGAGTTGTGGCCTGAGGAAAGTGCTCGGGCAGGAACCCCGGTGACCTGCCACGACCATGTCGAGCCGATGCAGTGGCGGCATCTGAATGTCTTCAACAAGGAGTGCGTGATCGTGTGTGCGCTGCCGCGGGGACGTCGTGGCGACGACAGCAAGGTGTATCGTGTGACCCCGCCTTGGGAAGGACGCAGCAAGCACTTCACCCAGGAGTTCGAAGCCTTCGCTCTGACCCTCATGCGAGAGATGCCGGTCAAGCGTGCTGGCCAGATCCTCGGCGAGAGCGACACGAGAATGTGGCGGATGCTTTTCGCCCACGTGAAAGCGGCGCATGCGCGGTTGAGCTTCGATAACGTGGTTTGGGTGGGGGCCGACGAGATGAACCGCCGCAAAGGACACAACTACCTGACGGTGTTCGCTGACCTGCTGGCCAAGAGGGTCCTCTTCGCCACTCCCGGCAAGGATGCCTCGGTTTGGGAGGCTTTTGCTGCGGAATTGCTGCGTCACAACGGGCATCCCAAGGCTATCCAATACGTGGCAATAGACATGAGCCCGGCCTACATCAAGGGGGTGAGCGACAACCTCGGGAACGCGCAGGTGGTGTACGACAAGTTCCATGTCATCCAGAATGTTGTGGAGGCATGCGACCGAGTCCGGAAGGTCGAGAGTCGGAGTAACGCCGGGAAGCGGGATCTGTTGGAACGGACGCGTTGGATGTGGCTGAAGAACCGGGTGAACTGGACGGAGAAGGAGGCCCATAAGTGGGAGTCGATGGCTCTGGAACGGTGTGTGACGGGCATGGCCTACGAGATGAGGCTGGTGCTTCAGGGTATCTACCAATGGAAGGATGTGGGAGAAGCCAGGAAGCTGTTCGGAAACTGGTGCGCGTGGGTCCAGGCGATGAGGGAACGAACCGGGGAGTTGCTCGAGCCGATGGCCCGTGCCGCCCGGATGATCGAAGGGCACTTGGAGGGTATTCTGGCCCATTGGACTCAAGGTCTGACGACGGCCTTCATGGAGGGACTCAACAGCCTGTTCTCGGCTGTGAAGCGCAAGGCCCGCGGGTATCGGTCTGTGGAATACATGACCACCATGCTCTACTTCGTCGCCGGTAAACTCACCCTACCGTGCTACTGACCCACTGAAAGTAGCGAGGAACCCCAAATGCTTGGTGACAACCAGCAATTCCTGTCGTAGCCACAGTCTGTCAGCATTATATTTCTGCTTAAGAGTCACTTTCTATTGAATTAATTTTAAAACAAACCCAGCGCAATCAAAAACATTTAAATTAAAAAACGAATCCTACACATATTCCTACCACCCGTTCAGCACTTGAGTTTCCAGGAATTTTGAAAGGCATATTATTAGTGCAGTTAGCACAATAAAAAGCCCTAGAAATATTGCTAAAAAACCCCGCACACTAACGGTAGCATCAGTAGACTTATTTAAGTCAGAGTCGTTGATTAGCGGAGGCTTGTTTGAAATTGTTCCAATAAGTTTACTGTCTTTATGGCATGGATATTTATTATTCACTGACTAAAAATTGGAATAAAGTATTTAATAAAAAGTGTTTTTTCGGAAATCCGCTTGGCTAGATTTTGGGTGTTGGACTGCATAGTCTATATCTGAGTTTTCGTGAACTGACCGCAACAGCTTGTGGAACACTTTATTGCGAACTGGTAAGTTTACCGGTCAGCAATTATGCATTCATCACATTATGTCTAGCTTTTGTCTAAGGTGTGACTTTGTCAACCTTTTTTTCGAAGATGTAACCCACAGGTGGATTTTTACGGTCAATGGGCGGTTGGGAGGTGGTGGACCGTGTGTTTGGGGCGCTGATAACGCCCAACAGATGCCCAACAAGGTACTGCGCTCAAACGCCTGTAACGCAGCACCACAAAAAGTACTCGCCAAATTCGAAAATCCCCTGTTTTTACGGCACTTCGGTGAACATTGGCGATTCCTGTGCCCCTGGAGCTTGACTAAAATTGGGTGGATGTTCCCTGTTGTGTAGTAGGTTACAAAACCGTTGCTCTACCGCTGAGCTAAGCCGGCTAAACTCAATGTTTACAGGGGTTTTGTGCGTTTTTGCTGATTTTTGAGCCATTGACGCCCACCAAAAAACCAACAACTTTCGTCGCACTCACGCCCTCAACACCCCAAAGCCTGCCAGTGAAGCCCAAATCTGCCATGGCGAAGTTCAGGTCCACGAAACCACCATCAGGGCATTCTCCAGGCCACGGTAAAATCCTGCCGAACATTGGGTTGTCGTTGGGGTCTGACTTGATCCGTTGGCCAGTGGCTGCGTTGGATTAAACGCTATGTGGCAGTCCTTTTTCCTTAGGCATTGGGCATGCCGTGTCAGTGACGGTGTGAAAACCGATGAAACCTGCCGGTTTGAAAACCACTGAGCCCAGAAACTCAACGGATCATCGATCCGGCCTCAGTTTGTCGGTTGCCCGAGGGATTTCTTATCAAGTCTGGTGGGCCCCGGACGCGTTCGGCCTCATCAGGAAGAATGAAGAAATGCCGGAGCTCATCCGGAAAGACAACCGATCCGAGGATCCGGCAAAACCGCGGATTTTCAACCGGCACCTTTCCATGGATTCCGGAACGTTGCTGAGAATGCAGGAAATGGTTTGAAATTCGCTCGATTGGAGACGAGTGAAACGCCTTCTTCCGCCAACAGACGTCGGCGCTTCGTCGTTCTTGCCCGTTGTTTCTGCGAGTCTACGGGACCTTTGAGGCCTCTGGCCCCAGTCGTGGACTAGTGTAAAGGCCACTGCTGGACAACGCCGTCGCCCTACCAGAGCGTAAACGAGCGGTTTTTAATGGATTCCTACGAGATTCCTTCCAATCCAAGGACGGAGCGAACGGTGTTTAGGATCCATGGGGAGGGTGGCAACTCGCCTCTTGGCCGTTTCCCGGCGGGCGATGGTTTGATTGTTTTAGCGATGATGTTACATTCACGTAACAAATCCGTTTTTATTCGAGATCAGTTTACCCTCAAAAAGCCTCAGGCTAGTTCGCCATAAATGAATCCCTCTCTCAGTTCGCGCCCCCAAGTAGTGATGCGGCAGGTTTGGAATCACCTGTTTTTCCTGCATTGGATCGAGCAGGCAGAGCGGCTCCAATCACTCCTTCCGAAAGGATTGACGCTGGATTGCTACGATGGGAAAGCCTACGTGGGCATCGTGGGATTCCTCATGGATTCGCTCCGACCGATCGGTCTTCCGGCGGTGCCGTGGCTGTCCTATTTTCGGGAACTCAACGTTCGGCTCTATGTCCGCGATCATACCGGACGGCCTGGGGTCTATTTCCTGTCTCTGGATTGCGACCGAGCCATCGCTGTCTGGATTGCCCAAGCATTCTTCAGCCTGCCGTATCGACATGCATCGATAAGTTTTGGCGCGACAACCGAGGATTACACGATGAACTGCCGCCGGCGGGGCTTCAACAAGGGAGACGCGGATTACGCGTGGCGTCCGGTCTCCCTTCCCAAGGTATCGACACCTGGATCGCTGGAGTTCCACCTGCTCGAACGCTACCGGTTCTTCACCGAACGACAGGGAATCTTGCAAGAGGGACTAGTCAGTCATGCCCCCTACGAGGCCTCCAAAGCGCTCTTCTCCAAGTGGAGTGCGTTGCCACTGGCATGGAACGGATTGCCAATCCCCAACAGACCACCGGATCTAGCACACTATTGCCGCGGGGTTTCAGTCGAGGCACACGCTTTGACTCCCGTCAGGGCGTAAAGACCTTCTAAAATTTCAGACGAGGAGCTTTTCTATCAGCAACGACCCGGAATCCACGGAAAGTTGCCAGTTTGGAATCCACGGTCCTGTCGGATCCTCGGATCCGTTTTCTTTTCAGGATGAGCTCCATCGTTTCTTCCTTCTTCCTGATGAGGCCGAACGCGTCCGAGGCCCACCAGAGTTGATGAGAATTCCCTCGGGCAACCGACATGCTGAGGCCGGATCGATGATCCGTTGAGTTTCTGAGCTCATTAGCTTTCAACCCGCAGGTTCCATCGGTTTTCACACCGCCACTGACAATTTTCAGTGGCTCAGCGTTGTCCCAGCCATCGGGCTGCATTGGCCACAATCCGTAAGGCATTGGGGTTGAAGAAGACCGGATAGGTTTCGTGGCCAGGGCGAAAATAGAAAACGCGACCGCTCCCAAGGCGCCACACCGATCCGCTGCGAAACCACTCCCCCGAAGACCAATGCTCCTCAAGGACCACCTCGTCCGGGGCAGGCACGTGAAAAGGTTCGTCATACATCTCGGTCTGCTCGATGGCAAAGGACTCAGGTAATCCTTGGGCAATCGGATGGCGCGGTAGGCGGATGCGGACTTCACTCGGCTTGCCATCTCCCCGGTAGGCTGGAAAGCAGCAGTTGGCCCGAAGCAACCGGACCTCGACGGGACCCTGCGGAGGACGGCGGTACTGAACCTCCGGCGACAGACGCTCCTTGTAACTCGGGGCCATCCAGGGGCGCGGCAACAAATCGCTCTCGACGACCACGGCTCGACTCCGTTCGTTCTGAGGCAGGGCTGCTAACGCTCGATCCAGCGCCACAGCATTCATCGCTCCCACGAAGGGGCGGGACCAATGAGCCGAATGGAGCGCGAGAAGCGATAGCTTGCCGGTGCGGATCCGCTCGACGATTCGGGCCGCGGTCGCGGGCTCAATTTCAGCATGGCGGACATGGCCCCACCAGACCAACACATCCACAGAATCCAGGTCCTTGAGCCCCTGCTCGGGGTCATCGATGCAAACCGATTGGACGGAAAGGCCAGAAACGGTCCTCAGGTGGTCTGCAATCTGATTACCCAGCCAATTCGGGTAGGCCTTTTTCTGGGCTGGCTGTCGCTCGTCCCAGACGCGAACGCGGATTCCGGAGGGTTGTGGAGTCTTGCAGCCCGCGGACGCCAAAACGGCAGCACCGCTCACCAACCATTCGCGACGGGAGATCATGGGCAAGAGGATCTCCTGAAACATCCACGCAGGCAATACCCCCAAATGAATCCGCCTCGTGAAGCTGACTTCGTTAAAGCGCTGGGAACCAAGAAGCGCAGCAGTGTTGTGTTAATAGTATAGAGTGACACCTTTTGTGTAAATAGGTGGGACCGACCCCCAGGCTTGTCCGGAGATCTTTCAAAGACTAAGTGATGGTATAAAGTGGCACCTTTTGTGTAAATAGGTGGGACTGATAGGCATTAAGTGCCTCGCGCCCAGGGCCCCCTCTCGGTAAGGCGTCGTCGTCGGAAATCAAAGACAACGACAACAACCTAAACCGAAAGGAGACCGATGAGGAAAGTGATGGCCGGAATGGACCTACATGGCAACAACGTGATGGTGGGCATCGTGGATGATCAAGGAGCGCGACTTCAGCATCGCAGGCTTGCCTGCGAGTTGCCTGAGATCATCGAGTTTCTCGCCCCTTACAAGGCGGAGCTTGAGAGCATCGCGGTCGAGTCGACCTTCAATTGGTACTGGCTGGTGGATGGACTGCGGGCCGCGGGTTTTCCCGTCGTCCTGGCCAATCCAGCCAAGATCGACCAGTACAGCGGGATCAAGCACGCGGACGACAAGAATGACGCGTACTTCTTGGCCGAATTGCAGCGCCTAAAAATTCTACCAACCGGATACGTCTACGATCCTGAGTTGCGACCGGTGCGTGACTTGTTTCGTCGGCGAATGAGCCTGATGCGCCAGCGTACCACTCTGTTTCTCAGCGCCAAGAGTCTGCATCAGCGGACCACCGGCCGCGGTTTAGAGTTGAGGCGCCTCAAGGCTATGGAGCCGGAAGAAGCCGCTGCTCTTTACACCCACCCAGCCAATCAACTCATCGCCCAGATTCAGAAAGAGCACATTGATTCACTGGACCAAAGCATCCGCCAGATTGAGAAAGCAGTCCTGAAGGTGGCCCTCCAGCAGCCCTACTATCAAAGGCTTCAGACCATTCCCGGGGTAGGGATTATCTTAGGGCTGACCATTTCGATGGAGGTTGGAGATATCGCTCGATTTGCCGGTCCGGGGCAATTTGCCAGCTATTGCCGCACGGTGGATGCAAAGCGGATCTCCAACGGGAAAACGAAGGGGGACAACAACCAGAAGTGCGGCAACAAGTACCTGGCATGGGCGTTCGTGGAGGCGGCGCACGGGGCACGGAGATTCGATGCCACATGCCGACGCTGGTATGACCGCAAAGCGGCTAAAAAGTGTACAACGGTCGCGACCAAGGCGTTGGCTTGCAAGCTAGCCAAGGCGGCTTGGTACGTGATGGCCAAGGGGACGGAATACCAAGCTGGAAAAATATTTCCGGGACTTACCGAACCGAAGGCTGAAGAGATTTCGGGAGAGCAGGCGTCAGCCAGCAAAGGGGTTGGACCAAATCCAGAGGACTGATTGGAGGCGCCTGCTTTCCCACCACGACATCGCGGCGATGAGCCGCCAGAAGCAACAACGACAGAAGGACCAAAAAGAGAAGATCCGCTTTAGAGGAATAGATGCTAATCAGCGCCAACCGCGAGGAACAAGCCGCGCGGGCGAGGCGAAGATCGCGGAGCACGCATTGAAGCGGGTACGAAGATAACCAATGGCACACTTGAGGGTGTGAGCCGGAAGCGACCGGCGACCAACGACGGACGAGGATATTTTTGCGGCGATTCGACCGAACGGTGAGTCTGCACAGGGTTGGACGCGACAGGCCTGTAGGCCAGACGCGAACCAAAGCTCTTCGAACTGAATGAACACCGGACGGAACTGACGACTTTCTGGATCCCGTGGTAAAGCGGGGTTGGGCATAGGACGTGGTGCGAGAGCATCGTGTCGACGAGAATGGAGCGAAGCTCCAGGAAACGAAGCATGCTAGAACCAGATGGGTGACTGAGCGGATCGCCCACGCCAAGGCGTGGAGGTCCAGATTCAACGACCGATTGAGCAGGATCGAATAGCAACCGCAAAGGGGCCTTGGCCCGAGAGAAAAGCACCTAAAGAAGAAAATTTGGGGACGGAGACGTTTTATCGTTTGACGGTGTGCACTAATGGGTGACCCCTTTGTCGATGACACCGAAAACCAAATCTCGGTCTTCGCGGAGCGTCAAAAAGCAAATTCCTATCAATAATTTGCGTTTGACGCTCCGCGAAGAAAGAAGGTTCTTGCGATGAACTCGTGCACGGCGGCCCGACGCGACTCTCTCTGTGCCGCGGTTCCATCCTCCAGCCCCGGAACGCCCTGTTCTCTGCCGCAGATAAGAACGGATTCCGCGACGTCTGGATCGGTCTGATGGGGCCGGTAATTCAGAAAGTCGGCGATGCTGTCGCCATACCTTTCCGCCTTCGGTGGGCTGACAGCGAACGCCGTCAAGGTCTGGAGAACGCACAACCAGCAGACGAGAGCCCGGCGATGCACGACGCGAAGCGCTTCACCATCGTTGCCTACGACATCTGGCGGGGATCCTAGCCCGCTGCGCGGCGTCATCGCACCATCACCTCGACCGCCTCCATGACCCGCGATTTCGCGTTGGCGGGAGTCTTCTTGACGAGAGTCACCCCGATCTCGTTGTCGCCGCGAAAGGGCGGGCAGTGCTCCAAGGCGATCTCAAGACGCAGATTTCCGGGCCAATCGAACGTGCCATCCTCGGGAATCCCGAAGTTCCCGGAGGTCTTGAACGGCCGGACCGGTTGCTTCGACCGCTCCCCATCGGGAAAGTGCTCCACCCGAACACGACCATTAGGAACCGGGATGCCGTTCACGTCCAAGGCGAAGACGTCCCCGGGGCTCGCATCGAAGACCCGCAAGCGAAGCCAGCCGCGAAGCTTCCTGCCGTCCTTGCCGTCCGCCATACGGAAACGAAACACCTGGCGCCCCCCGGCACTCCCCTCATGGAACGACAGGCTCTGCGCGTTAAATCGCCCCAAAATCCCCCCGCCGTCCTTCCATGTGGGGAGGAATAGGTAGTGCCTCGGTCCCATCATCGCTTTCCGGGCTCCCGACAGGATAGGGATGGCCTCGGTGGCGAACTCCTGGCGCTCCTGCGGCCAGGCGATGATGTTGTAGGACGCGCCTCCGTGGGCACCCCAGGCGAACCAGTTTGCCGCCAGCGCCCGATACTGCTCCAACGTCGACACCCGCGACCGGCGCCGCGGGCTCTCGGGTGTGCCTTCGCCGTACACCTCTGCGTTGCTGTAGGGGGTGTTGCCAAAGCTGGGATAGACGCGACACGGGGTGTCCTTCAAAGCCGCCACAAACTCGTCGGTGCGCACATTTGGGTCGACGTGTCCGAAGTCCATCGGCACGACGTAGTCGGCAAACCCCGACCTGGCCCAGGTCTTCACGTCCAGGCCGATGTTCAAGCCCTCCTCCAGCGTCGTCGGCACCCGGTGTCCCAGCACCATCCGGGCGACACCTTTCTTTCGGGCCACCTCGTCCAGCATCGCCCGCACCTGGCCGATGAACTGAGTCATGTCCTTCAGATGCTCTCTCTGTCGGCCCGACGGAAAGTACCGGCAGTGGCGCATCCAGTCGAGCTCCACGCCGTCGATGTCGTAATTCGTCGCCAGCTCCCGCAGGATCTGGAGGCGGTGGGTCTGAACCTCGGGAACCGCATAGTTGAGCGTCACATCCCGCGTTCCGTCCGGCCAGGTATTGCACCACTGCGGGTTCTCCAGCGCGAACTCCGGGAAACCGGAGTCCTGCCAATGGGGCTGCCACTGCGTCCCATGGTGCGCGTCGCCCATGCGCATTCCGGCCAGGACGAGAGCCTTTGCCCGCCGTCCCTCTTCGGAGAGAAGATGCAGCACATCTGTACCCTGTCGCGCCAATTCCTTAATGATGCGGTACCGCTCTTCGAGCTTCTCCTCAGCCTGTCCCTCCTCTGACCTTCCTCCCCAGATCTCACCGGTTGGAGTGTCTTTGGTGACCACCATATCCGGGGTAGCGACATCGGCGACGAAGACCATGACACCGGCGGCGAAGGCCCGGCGGTACCAGCTACGGATCCAATCCTGGGCTTTGCCGGGCGGGGCAAAGCGGCAGATATCTCTACTGTCCTGGGTCAGGATGAAGGTGTGCCCAACCATGCGACTGGCCTTTGCATCGCGCCAGGGGCGAGGGGGCGACGGAGCCTTCTTCGGCACCTCAGGTACGGCGG
>Ga0208960_1001607_pt1 | contig 11941 bp, 8 predicted proteins | sample GreLakmeON33MSRF_FD_187703 | JGI IMG/M metagenome (GOLD analysis project Ga0208960, IMG submission 187703) | Freshwater lentic microbial communities from great Laurentian Lakes, MI, USA - Great Lakes metaG ON33MSRF (SPAdes) | ecosystem: Environmental > Aquatic > Freshwater > Lake | place: Great...
GCGCGGTTGTTGCGCAGCGCCACCTCGTCCTCCGCGCCGCCGTCGATGAAGTCGTAAATCAGGCGCGGCAGGCGTTGCGCCGCCAAGGCCCGTGCATCGCGGGTCGACGGCAGCGACCGGCTGGGTTTGAAGGTCGCCGCCGCGACGCGGTCAGCTGGGGGCATGGGTGAGAAAAACATGGCACCCATCATAAATGGCCGACCCAAGCCCGCCGTGCCGACGGGCGCGTCGGCAAAACGGTGAGTGCCGGCCAGCGTTTGTTTCGCAGTACCATGCTGCCCTTAATTCTTCCACTGTCCGGAGCTGTCCATGCACGGTTTGATGCAAAACCACCCGCTGCTGATCTCATCGATGATCGATTTTGCCGAGCGCCACCATGGCGAGGGAGAAATCGTGTCGCGGCGGGTCGAGGGGGATATCCACCGCTCCAATTACAAAACCTTGGCGGCGCGCTCGCGCCAAGTAGCCCATGCGCTTGACGGCCTGGGGCTTGAATTCAGCAGCCGGGTGGCCACCCTGGCCTGGAACGGCTACCGCCACCTGGAGCTTTACTTTGGCGTCAGTGGCACTGGCCGGGTTTTACACACCCTCAACCCGCGCCTGCACCCCGAGCAAATTGCCTGGATTGCCAACCATGCAGAGGACTCGGTGCTGTGCTTTGACCTGAGCTTTTTGCCCATTGTCAAGGCGATCCACAGCCGCGGTACCACCATCAGACACTATGTGGCCCTGTGCGACGCCGACAAGCTGCCCGCCGACAGCGGCATCCCCGGCCTGCTGAGTTACGAGGCCTGGATGGGTGCTCAGCCCACCGCCTATGTGTGGCCGATCTTTGACGAAAACTCAGCTTCGAGCATGTGCTACACCAGCGGCACCACAGGCAACCCCAAGGCGGCTCTGTACAGCCACCGCTCCACGCTGCTGCATGCCCTGGCTGGCGCCTTGCCCGATGCGCTGTCGATGAGCGCACGCGATGCGGTGCTGCCTGTGGTGCCGATGTTCCATGTCAACGCCTGGGGCTTGCCGTACTCGGCCGCCATGACCGGCGCCAAGCTGGTGTTCCCCGGTCCGGCGATGGATGGCAAATCGATTTTTGAGTTGATTGAGGCTGAAAAAGTCACATTCGCCGCCGGCGTGCCGACCGTCTGGCAAATGATGCTGGGGCATATGCAAGCCGGAGGCCTGCGTTTTTCGACCCTCAAGCGCACGGTGATTGGTGGCTCGGCCTGCCCGCCCGCCATGATCACCGCTTTCAACGATACCTATGGCGTGGAGGTGCTGCACGCCTGGGGCATGACCGAGATGTCGCCCCTGGGTACAGTCTGCACCCTTAAAAACAAGCACCTCGAGCTGGAGCCCCAAGACAAGATGCGGGTCCGCCTCAAGCAGGGCCGGGGTATTTTTGGCGTTGACATGAAGATTGTGGACCCCGAAGGCCAAGAGCTGCCCTGGGATGGCAAGGCCTTTGGCGACCTGCTGGTGCGCGGGCCGTGGATCATCAGCGCCTACTTCAAGGGCGAGGGCGGCAGCCCCTTGGTGGACGGCTGGTTCCCCACCGGTGATGTGGCCACCATTGACCCCGATGGCTATATGCAGATCACCGACCGCAGCAAGGACGTGATCAAGTCTGGCGGCGAATGGATCAGCTCGATCGACGTAGAAAACATCGCCATGGCGCACCCGGCGGTTGCCATGGCCGCCTGCATCGGCATGAAGCACCCCAAGTGGGACGAGCGGCCCATCATTGCGGTGGTCAAGAAGCCCGGTAGCGCCGTTAGCCGTGACGAGCTTATAGCCTTCTACGACGGCAAGACCGCCAAGTGGCAGATCCCGGACGACGTGGTGTTTCTTGAGGCCATCCCGCTGGGGGGCACCGGCAAGATGCAAAAAACCAAGCTGCGCGAGATGCTCAAGGATTACACGCTGCCGGGTTTGTAAGCGCGCCGCGCTGCTGCAGCTTGTCGCCCGAGCGATACCGTCAGGGAAAACCCCTGCAAGGGCGGGCGTTGAATTGCGGTAAGCTTAAAAAAAAGAATAGTCGGTAAATATTGATGTCACACCCAAAGGAATTTTCTATGTCATTCAAATTTCACGTCATTGCTGCGGCAGCTGTTTTATGCTGTTCTGGCGCCGCATTCGCACAACAGGGCGAGACCGTCAAAATGGTCAGGATTGACCCGCTCACCGGCCTGCTGGGCCCGGTCGGTGTGAGTCAAATCAAGGGCTATGAATTTTTTGCCCAGAAGTTCAGCGGCGCTGGAAACCCCGCTGGCGTCAAGTTTGAAATCACCGCGATGGACAACAAACTCAGCCCGACAGAGAGCCTCACCCTGCTCAAAGCCGCTATTGACCAAGGCGTGCGCTACATTGTTCAGGGCAACGGCTCCTCAGTGGCACTGGCCCTGTCTGATGCGGTCAGCAAGCACAATGAGCGCAACCCCGGCAAAGAGGTGATCTACCTCAATGATTCGGCCGTGGACCCCGACCTGACCAACAGCAAGTGCAGTTACTGGCACTTTCGTTTTGATGCCGACACCTCCATGAAGATGGAGGCGATGTCGAGCTTTATGGCAGACGACAAAGACATTAAAAAGGTCTACATCCTGGGCCAAAACTACTCGCACGGCGTGCAGGTGGCCAAGTACGCCAAAGAGACCCTCTCACGCAAACGCCCAGACATCCAGATCGCTGGCGAAGACCTGCACCCGCTGGGGCAGGTGCGCGACTTTGCCCCTTATATTGCCAAGATCAAGGCCTCAGGCGCTGACACGGTCATCACCGGCAACTGGGGTAACGACCTGTCGCTGCTGGTCAAGGCTGCCAACGATGGTGGCTATAACGGCAAATTTTTCACCTACTACACCGGTGTTACCGGCACCCCAACCGCCTTGGGCAGCAATGGCGCCGGGCGCGTGTACCAAATCGCTTACAGCCACTACAACATGGGCGGGCAAATGGAGAAGTGGATGAACGAGTTCAAGGCCAAGTACAACGACGACTTCTACACTGGCTCGACCATTCGTATTTTTGAAACCCTGGGTGCGGCCATGGCCAAGGCCAAGTCCACCGACCCGCTCAAAGTAGCGGCGGCCCTCGAGGGCATCAAGGTGCAGAGCTTTAATGGCGAAGTCGAAATCCGCGCCGCTGACCACCAACTGCAGCAGCCCCTGTACATGACGGTTTGGCAGAAGGCCGACCAAAAATACCCGTACAGCCCTGAGAACACAGGCATGACCCTGGCACCTCTCAAGCAGTATGCCAACGCTGTTTCGAGCACGCCCACCACCTGCCAAATGAAGCGTCCCTGAGCAACTTGGGGATTGAAATGGGCTAGCCGCGCCACGCAGATCTGCGGCTGGCGTGCTCGGTTGCGTAAGCTCGACCTTTGACATGGAATTTTTCATCATATCGATGCTCAATGGCGTGAGCTATGGGCTGCTGTTATTCATGCTGAGTTCAGGGCTGACCCTGATCTTCAGCATGATGGGCGTGCTCAATTTCGCCCATGCCAGCTTTTACATGCTGGGCGCCTATGTGGGCTACTCAGTGTCGCGCTGGATGGGCTTTTGGCCGTCATTGCTGATTGCCCCGGTCGTGGTCGGTGTCCTTGGCGCGCTGTTTGAGCGCCTGTGCCTGCGCCGGGTGCACAAGTTTGGCCACGTGCCAGAGTTGCTCATTACCTTTGGCCTGACTTATGTGGTGGTCGAACTGGTGCAACTGGTCTGGGGTCGTATTCCGCTGGAGTTTCGACCGGCAGACATACTCCAGGGTCCGGCATTTACCCTGGTTAATCATTCAGCGCAGGGCCTTAGCTTGGCATGGGGCGCCGTGCCAGCCGAGTTGTGCAAAGCGGCTGATGCAAGCGTGCGCCTGGTCTGCTCGCCCTTTCCAGCCACCCGGGCTTTCATGATGTTGGTGGCCTTGTCTATGCTGGCGTCGGTCTGGCTGCTGCTGACCCGAACCCGGGTGGGCCTGGTGATTCAAGCGGCGCTCACCCACCCGCAGACGGTCGAGACACTTGGCCACAATGTGCCGCGCGTGTTCATGCTTGTCTTTGGCGCCGGGGCGGCCTTGGCGGGCTTGGCGGGCGTCATTGGGGGCAGCACCTTTTTGACTGAACCCGCCATGGCTGCGGCTGTTGGCCCGATTATTTTTGTGGTGGTGGTGGTGGGTGGTATGGGCTCGCTTTCGGGGGCCTTTGTGGCCTCCTTGCTGATTGGCACCATGCAGACCTTTGCAGTGGCCTTTGATGTGTCTTTGGTCACCACGCTGCAGAGCGCGGGTGTTGCTGTGGCGCCCGCCCTGCTCGAGAACTCGCTGGCTCGTCTGACGCTGGCACAGGTGGCGCCCATCCTGCCCTACCTGCTGTTGGTGCTGATCCTGATTTTCCGGCCCAAGGGTCTTCTCGGCAGTCGCGAAGGTTAAGCCCCATGTCACGCGTATCTGCTCGTTTTGGCGCGCCCTGGGCCTGGGGCCTGTTGGCTACCTTGCTGCTGGTGTTACCGCAGGTCTTCACCGGGGGCTTGTCGGTCTCCATGTTGTCTCAAATGGGTATTGGCATCATCGCCTGCCTGTCTTACAACATGTTGCTGGGGCAGGGCGGCATGCTCAGCTTTGGGCATGCGGCCTACAGTGGCCTGGGCGGGTTTGTGGCTATCCATGCCCTCAACCGGCTAACGCAGGGCGCCTGGCCTCTGCCGGTGTCGCTGGTGCCCTTGGTCGGTGGCTTGGCCGGCATGGGCTTTGCCGTGTTGTTTGGCTATGTCACCACCCGCAAATCAGGCACCACGTTTGCCATGATCACACTGGGCTTGGCCGAACTTGTCTTCGCGATGTCGCTCATGATCCCCGAGTTTTTTGGCGGTGAGGGCGGGGTTTCGGGCAACCGGGTGGTGGGCCGGGCCGTGCTGGGGATCAGCTTTGGGCCGGCTATTCAGGTGTACTACCTGATTGCGGCCTACACCCTGGTGTCAGTGCTGCTGATGTACGCCTTCACCCAGACGCCGCTGGGGCGCATGCTCAATGCGGTGCGCGACAACCCGGAGCGGGTGGAGTTCATTGGCTACAACCCGCAGCGGGTGCGTTACACCGCCTTCATCATTGCCGGCTTTTTTGCCGGAATTGCGGGTGGGCTGGGCGCGCTGACCTTTGAGATCGTCACGGCCGAGGTGGTGGGCGCAGCGCGCTCGGGCGCCTACCTGCTGTTCACCTTCCTCGGCGGCGCCACCTTCTTTTTTGGTCCTATTCTTGGCGCCGTCTTGATGGTGCTGGCTTTTGTGCTGCTCAGCGAAATCACCAAGGCATGGTTGCTGTATCTGGGCCTGCTTTTTTTGCTGATGGTGATGTTCGCGCCCGGCGGTCTTGCCAGCCTCATCATGATGAACCTGCAAATGGCCCGCTGGCGCAAGCTGGGTCGCTTGTTGCCAGCTTATGCCGCCCTGCTCGGGGCGGGCAGCGTGGTGCTGGTGGTCGCATTTGCCCTCATCGAGATGGTCTACCACCGCCAGTTGGGTGGCTCCGTGGGCCCCATGCTGCTGTTTTTGGGTTTGCAGCTTGACACCAGTTTGCCGCGTTATTGGCTGGGCGCCTTTGGCTTGTTGGTTGCAGCCGGCCTGGTGTTCAGGCCGGTATTGCGCCGCTTTTCAGTGCAGTGGGATGCAGCGCAGCATGAGATTGAACAGGCGCTGCAGTCTAAAGGAGGCTTGCCATGAGCGGGTCTTCTGGCACGATCACCGCACCGAGCCCTGCCAGCGCCTCGCGCAGCGGCGGTCCGGCGCTTGAGTTGCGCGCCTTGCACAAACGCTTTGGCAAGACCGACATCATCCGCGGTGTTGACCTGAGTGTGGCCACGGGCGAGCGGGTGGCCATCATTGGCCCCAACGGTGCGGGCAAATCCACGCTCTTCAACCTGATCAGCGGCCGCTTCGAGCCCAGCAGCGGTGATGTGCTGCTGCACGGGCAACGCATCAACGGCAAAAAACCCTATGAGATCAACCGGCTGGGCCTGTCGCGCAGCTTTCAGATTACCAATATTTTTCCCAAGCTCAGCGTGTTTGAGAACCTGCGCTGCGGCGTGCTTTGGAGCCTGGGCTATGGCTACACATTCCTGAAGTTTCTGGTTGATCTTGATGATGCCAATGCCCGTGCGCAGCAACTCATGGCGATGATCGGCTTAGCCCATAAACGCGATGTGCTGGCCATCAATCTCACCTATGCCGAGCAGCGGGCGCTCGAGGTGGGCATCACCATCGGCGGCGGTGCCAGCGTGATTTTGCTCGACGAGCCCACAGCCGGTATGAGCCGCAGCGAAACCGCGCGTTTCATCGAGCTCATCAAACAGGTCACCGAGGGCAAGACCCTGCTGACGGTGGAGCATGACATGGGCGTGGTGTTTGGCCTGGCAGACAAAATTGCCGTGCTGGTGTATGGCGAGCTGATCGCCTTTGACACCCCGGACGCTGTGCGTGGCGATGCCCGTGTGCAAGAGGCCTACCTTGGTACGGCCGTGGCCGAGAGCCCGGCCCTTGCCGTGGCCAAGCGGCCAAGCCAGGAAGCTTGACGATGCTGCAGATCGAAAATCTTCAGGCTTTTTATGGCAAAAGCCATGTGCTGCATGGCGTCAATCTGCGGGTTGGCGCAGGGGAAATAGTCGCCCTGTTGGGCCGCAACGGGTCTGGCCGCTCGACCACGGCCAAGGCCATCATGGGCCTGGTCGAGTGCCAGGGTTCAGTGCACTGGAAGGGCGCTCAAATTTTGGGGCGCAAGCCTTTTGAGATTGCCAAACTCGGCCTGGGCTATGTGCCCGAAAACCGCGATATTTTTCCCACGTTGACGGTGCATCAAAACCTGATGCTGGGGCAAAAACGCAGCGACCAAAAGGGGCGCTGGTCGTTTGAGGACATGTACCGCCTGTTCCCCCGCCTCAAAGAGCGGCAGCACAACGAGGCCGGCGTGCTCTCGGGCGGCGAGCAGCAGATGCTGACCCTGTGCCGCACCCTGATGGGTGACCCAGACCTGATCATCATCGACGAGCCCACCGAGGGCCTGGCACCAAAAATTGTTGCGCTGGTTGCCGACTACTTGAAAACCCTGCGTGACCGCGGACTGTCGGTGCTGCTGATCGAGCAAAAACTCACCATTGCTATGGACATCTCTGACCGATGCCTGGTCATGGGTCATGGCAGCGTGGTGTTTGACGGCACCCCCGAAGCCCTGCGTGCCGACAGCGCCACCCGCCGCGAATGGCTGGAGGTTTGATGTGATGGTGTCCGCAGGCCTGGCCAAGCCCAGGGTGCAGCTGTCTAAATCTCTTGCGCTGTCCTGAGTCTCGGCCGAGACAAAACTGTCTTAAGCTTGGGGCTCCGAGAAATACAATTCTAAAAAGAACGCTCGTTCTATTTGCTTCCTGAAGGAAACCCCATGACTGCCGACTACCGCGTGCAAGGCGACATCGCCGTGATCACTTTGAGCAACCCACCCGTCAATGGTTTGGGCCTGTCCACCCGGCAGGGCATTGCCCAGGGGCTGGCGCAGGCCAGTGCTGACGCGGCCATTGCAGCCATTGTCATTACCGGCGCGGGCAAGGCGTTTTCGGGCGGCGCCGACATCAAAGAGTTCGGTAGCCCCCGTGCCATGCAAGAGCCCAACCTGGGCAGTGTGATTGCCATGCTGGAGCAATCCAGCAAGCCAGTGGTGGCAGCGATTCATTCTGTGGTGATGGGCGGTGGCCTGGAGCTCGCGCTGGGCTGCCATTACCGCATCGCAGCGCCCGGTTGCAGCGTGGCCCTGCCCGAGGTCAAGCTGGGTTTGATCCCCGGCGCGGGTGGCACGCAACGCTTGCCTCGTGTGCTGGGGGTTGAAGTCGCCCTCAACATGATTGTGAGCGGCGAGCCCGTCAAGAGCGAAATGCTGGCCATGCTTCCAGGCCAAAAACTGTTTGACAAGATGGCGGGCTCGGTCGATACCCTGGCAGACGAGGCCCTGGCTTTTGCGCGCTCCATTGCCACCGCGCGGCCGCTCCCCTTGGTGCGCAACCTGCCCTGCAAGCACCCCCAAGGCGACGCTTACTTCCAGTTTGCCCGCAACATGGTCAAGGGCATGGCCAAGAATTTTCCGGCGCCGCCCAAGTGCGTGGACGCAGTCGAAGCTGCCACGCGGCAGAAGTTTGAGGTCGGCATGGCCACCGAGCGAGATATCTTCATCAGCCTGATGCAGACGGCCGAGTCGCGGGCGCTGCGGCATATTTTCATGGCCGAGCGTGCTGCCTCCAAGATTCCGGATGTGCCTTCCGACACAAAGCAGCGGCCGATCGAGTCGGTGGCGGTGATTGGTGCGGGCACCATGGGCGGGGGCATCGCCATGAATTTTTTGAATGCTGGCCTGCCGGTCGTGATGCTGGAGATGAAGCAGGAAGCGCTGGACCGGGGTGTTGCCACGATCCGCAAGAACTACGAGTCGCAGCTTAAAAAAGGCAAGCTCAAGGCCGATCAATACGAGCAGCGCATGGCCCTGCTCAAGACCACCCTGAGCTACGAGGCGCTTGGCAGCGCCGACCTGGTGATCGAAGCCGTGTTTGAGGAGATAGGCGTCAAAGAGGCGGTGTTCAAGCAACTCGACCGGGTCATGAAGCCCGGCGCCATTTTGGCCAGCAACACATCAACCCTTGATGTGGACAAGATTGCCGGCTTTACTGCCCGGCCCCAAGATGTGGTGGGCCTGCATTTCTTCAGCCCGGCCAATGTGATGAAGCTGCTGGAGGTGGTGCGCGGTGAAAAAACCGCCAAAGACGTGCTCGCCACGGTGATGGCACTGGCCAAAAAAATACGTAAAACCGCGGTTGTGTCGGGTGTTTGCGATGGTTTTATTGGCAACCGCATGGTCGAACAATATGGTCGGCAAGGCGGTTTCCTGCTTGATGAGGGCTGCACCCCCGAGCAGGTGGACCGGGCGATTGAGAAATTCGGTTTTGCCATGGGTCCGTTCCGTATGGGCGACCTGGCCGGCAATGACATCGGCTGGGCCATCCGCAAGCGCCGAGCCATTGAAAAACCTGGCATGAAGTACAGCAAGACTGCTGATCTGCTGTGCGAGAAAGGCCGCTTTGGCCAGAAAACCGGCGCCGGCTGGTACGACTACCTGGCTGGCAAGCGCGATGCTGTCCCGAACGCCGAGGTGCTGGCCATGATCGAAGCCCACCGGGCTTCGCAAGGCATCAAGCCGCGCAAGATCGCCGACGAGGAAATCGTCCAGCGCCTGGTGTATGCCCTGGTCAATGAGGCAGCGCATATTTTGGAGGAGGGCATTGCCTCCAAAGCCAGTGATATCGACATGGTCTACCTGATGGGTTACGGCTTCCCCATGCACCGCGGTGGCCCGATGAACTATGCTGATCAGGTTGGCCTCTTCAATGTGGTGCAAAGCATGCAGCGGTTTGCCCAGAATCCCCATGATGATGCCGCCTTCTGGCAGCCCGCCCCCCTGCTGGCCCGCTTGGCAGCCGACGGCAAGACATTCAACTAATTTAAGGACCAGCCATCATGAGCAAAGCCGTCGTCGTCTCCACCGCCCGAACCCCGCTGGCCAAAAGCTGGAAAGGCGCTTTCAACATGACCCATGGCGCCACCTTGGGCGGCCATGCGGTCGAGCATGCCATTGCCCGCGCCGGCATCGAGGCCGGCGAGGTGGACGATGTCATCATGGGCTGCGCCAACCCTGAGGGCGCCACCGGTGCCAATATTGCTCGCCAAGTGGCACTGAGGGCCGGCTGTCCGATCACCGTGTCGGGCATGACGGTGAACCGCTTTTGTTCGTCTGGGTTGCAGACCATTGCGCTGGCTGCACAGCGGGTGATTGCGGGCGAGGGTGATGTCTACGTGGCAGGCGGGGTAGAGAGCATCTCCTGCGTGCAGCAAGAGATGAACCAGCACATGCTGGCCGACAGTTGGCTGGCTAAAAACAAGCCCGAGATTTACTGGAACATGCTGCAAACCGCCGAAAACGTGGCCAAGCGTTACGGCATTGGCCGCGAGGCCATGGACGAGTACGGCGCTGCCAGCCAGCAACGCGCCACTGCCGCTCTTGCCGCCGGCCTGTTTGCCGACGAGATCGCACCGATCACGGTCACCATGGGCGTGGCCGACAAGGTGATGGGGCTGAGTACCAAGCAAGTCACGATCAGCCATGACGAGGGCATCCGTGACGGCACCACCAAAGAGGGCATCAGTGGCATCCGCTCGGCCATGCCGGGCGGCCTGATCTCGGCTGGCAATGCCAGCCAGTTTTCTGACGGTGGCGGTGCCTGCGTGGTGATGGCTGAGAGCCTGGCCGAGAAAAAAGGGCTCAAGCCACTCGGCCGCTTCCTTGGCTTTGCGGTGGCGGGTTGCGAGCCCGATGAGATGGGCATTGGCCCGGTCTACGCCATCCCCAAAGTGCTGGCGCGCCTGGGCCTGAGCGTGGCCGACATCGACCTGTGGGAGCTCAATGAAGCCTTTGCGGTGCAAGTGATTTACTGCCGCGACAAGCTTGGTATTCCGGGCGATCGGCTCAATGTCAATGGCGGCGCAATTGCGGTGGGCCACCCCTACGGTGTGAGCGGCCAGCGCCTCACGGGTCACGCCCTGATCGAAGGCCGCCGGCGCGGCGCCAAGCGGGTTTGCGTCACCATGTGCATTGGCGGCGGCATGGGCGCTGCCGGTGTGTTTGAGGTGCTCTGAGCGCCGCACCCTGACACACGCTGTGATTTCCGCGAAGGCGGGAATCCAGGCCTGAGGATGCCATGAACCTACGCTCGACCCTCGATTTTTTGCTCTACCAGTGGCTCGATGTTCCGGCCCTGGCCCAGCGGGCGCGTTTTACTGACCACTCACGCGAGACCTTTGACGCGGTGCTTGACACCTGCGAGCGCATCGCACGGGAAAAATACGCGCCCTTCAACCGGCTGGTGGATGTGCAGGAGCCGCAGTTTGACGGCGAACGCGTCATCTTGCCGCAGGCCACGCAGGATGCGGCGCAGGCTTACGCCGCCTCGGGCATGCTGAGCGCCGCCCAAGACTACGCGCATGGCGGTATGCAACTGCCCTACACCATGGAGGCGGCCGCCAACTCGTTTTTCGCCTGCGCCTCGGTCAGCATTGGCGCGGGCCTGCTCACCACCGGCAACGCCAATTTGCTGATGGTGCACGGCACGGCGCAGCAGCAAGCCGCCTTTGCACGCCATGAGTTCTCAGGCCGCTTCTCGGGCACCATGTGCCTGTCAGAGCCGCAAGCCGGGTCGTCGCTGAGCGACCTGCTCACCCGGGCCCTGCCCGATGGCCCCGACTTTGCCGCCGACCCGCTGGGGCCGCGCTACCGGCTCAAGGGCAACAAAATGTGGATCTCTGCCGGCGACCACGAACTGACCGACAACATCATTCACCTGGTGCTGGCCAAAATTCCGGGGCCCGATGGCAAGCTGGTGGCCGGCACGCGCGGCATTTCGCTGTTCATCGTTCCCAAGAAAATGGTCGATGCCCAGGGGCAGCTGACCGGGGAGCGCAACGATGTGGCGCTGGCCGGCCTGAACCACAAGCTGGGCTGGCGCGGCACCACCAACTGCCTGCTCAATTTTGGTGAGGGCAAGTACCCGCTGCGCCCGCGCGCCGACGGCCCGTTTGCTGCCGGCGCCGGTGCGATTGGCTACCTGGTGGGGCAGCCCGGCGAGGGCCTGCGCTGCATGTTTCACATGATGAATGAGGCGCGTATTGGTGTGGGCATCGCGGCCACCATGCTGGGCCTGGCCGGCTACTACGCCTCGCTGGACTACGCCCGCAACCGGGCGCAGGGCCGCCCCATCGGCAGCAGCGGCAAGGATGCCGCTGCACCCCAGGTGCGCATCATCGAGCATGCCGATGTCAAGCGCATGCTGTTGGCGCAAAAAGCCTATGGGGAAGGCGCGCTGGCCCTG
>Ga0208960_1001614_pt1 | contig 11920 bp, 12 predicted proteins | sample GreLakmeON33MSRF_FD_187703 | JGI IMG/M metagenome (GOLD analysis project Ga0208960, IMG submission 187703) | Freshwater lentic microbial communities from great Laurentian Lakes, MI, USA - Great Lakes metaG ON33MSRF (SPAdes) | ecosystem: Environmental > Aquatic > Freshwater > Lake | place: Great...
GACGGGCGTCGGGCCCTCCATCGCATCGGGCAGCCAGACAAAAAGCGGGAACTGCGCGCTTTTTCCAATGCATCCGCAGAAGATTCCAATCCCCGCAATAAACAAAAGCCAGCGGCCCATCCCCATGCTCCGCCAATCGTCGAGACGGCTGGCCAATTCGCTGGCGGCGTCCTGCGGGCGAGCAGCGTGGTCGATAGTTATCTGGGCCACTTCAGCGGCAGCCGCAAACTTCACCATGCCGTCTGGCACCCGCAACGCATGGCCGCCTTCGGCGGGCCGCACGAGGCTCAGGAGTCCCTGCCGCATGGTCGTCGAACCGTCTGGGGCCCGTTCGGCGCTGTCGGCAAAATGGAGCGTGCCAAGCGCCCCCCACAGGGCCATCAGGCCGATGAGCATGCCAAAGTCGCCGATGCGATTGACGATGAAGGCTTTGTTGGCAGCGTTAGAAGCGCTGGTGCGTTCGTAGTAGAAGCCGATCAAAAACCACGAGCAAATGCCGACCAACTCCCAGAAAATAAAGACCATTGCCAGATTGCCGGCAATCAATATCCCCAGCATCGAAAAACAAAAGAGGGAAAGGGCCTGAAAGAAACGAGAAAACCGGCCTGGGCGGTGCAGGTCTTTGCCGCCGGCAAGATGCACTTCATGATCTGTGACATCGTGCAACTCGTCGTGCATGTAGCCTGCCGCATAGATATGGATACATGTGGCGATACACGTCACCACCACAAACATCAGCACCGTCAGGGCATCGATGTACCAACCGATCGTGAGCTTGAGATTTCCACCGTGGTAGAGCGTGTACCAATCGCCTGAGTAGGCCACCGGAGCGTGGACCTCAGCAGAGCCATGGGCCTCGTGCGACTCGGCATGCGAGTCTTCGGCATGTCCTGCATGTCCTGCATGCACAACGCTTTGTACCGGGTGAGCAGCCAGCCACGTGCCCATCGCTGCCAGCGAAAGCACCAGCGACGCGACGATGGCCGCAGTCGACACCCACGCGGCATTTTTTCCGTGGTGGCCCATCCGCGGTCCGAAAAAGAGGATCGCGACAAACGCCACCAGCGGCGTCAGCCAGGCCAAGCCAAGCAGGATCGGGAGTTGAGAGGCGGTGTCCATGCTAGTCATACTGAAAGCGGGTCAGACTCGAGGCATCCGTTGGCGGGATCAACACCGGTGGGGAAAGAGTGGGTCAGCCCTTGAGGCCGTCGGCTTGGTCGATATCAACGGTGGAATGGTTGTTATAAAAATTGAGCGTGATCGCCAGCGCCACTGCGGCCTCGGCGGCCGCCAGCAGGATCACAAACAGGGCGATGGCCTGACCGTCCAGTCCGATTGAGGCAGTTTGCTCGCCCTGCAAATACGGAGAAGAAAACGCGACGAAGTTAACATTCGCGCCGTTGAGCACCAGTTCGATCCCCATCAACACTCCCAGGGCATTGCGCTTCACGGCCATGCACACAATCCCCGCAGTAAACATGATTGCGCCCACGACGAGATAATGGGTGACGCTGACGGGATCGCTCATGAGGTTGACGGCAAACAGGCCGGCCAGAGCCGAGGGTGCATGCATGGGATTGAGGGGGTTCATCGGGAGCCTCCGGACGCAGCCACATCGGCTGTTTCGATCCCTCGTGGAGTTCGCCGCCGCTTGGCTCTGGCCAGATAGGCAGCCCCAACGAGCACCACGAGCAAATGAACCGACACGATCTCAAACGGGAGCAGATACCCACTCCGTACAAGCGATGGCGATGTGCCGGCCGGGGGATCATCGACTCGCACGCCCAGCAGAGCCATGCCCAACGGGGTTGCCGATGGATTGGCCACCTGGCCCACTCCCGGCCGACGCCAGGCTTCAACCGAGAACGCCGCTTGGAGGAGCACGGCCAAGAGCGCAGCCCCCACGACGCCCGCCAACACTCGATCATTCGTGGATGTCTTGATCGAAATGAAAGGAGCCTGGGCCGTGAGCATCACGCCGAAGACCAGCAATACAAGAGTGCCGCCAACATAAATCATGAGTTGCATAGCTCCAATGAACTCAGCGCCAGCCAGAAAAAACAGTCCGGCAGTGGACCCCAGCGCTAGCACAAGATAGAACGCCATGCGCACGATGTTGTCAGCCACGACGACAGCCACGGCAAACGCGCATGCCAACCCTGCAAACACAAGAAACAGGATCGAATGCCAGTTGATTACTGCAAGCATCGTGGATGCAATCATGGCTGCACCTGCGCCAACTTCTTCGACGGAACCACTGCTGCTGGAACGGTTGCGCCTCGCGGTGCTGCGCGCCCGCCGGGGCCTTCTAGCCAGCCTTCGCGAATCTCTCCCGCCGGCCGGGAGATGCCCCGCATCACACCTCCTGGCAAAGCCAATTGCCAAAACATCGCGCCTGCAAACATTGCCGCGGCGATCGGCGTGCAGTATTTCAGGCAGGTTGTCATCACTTGATCGATTCGGAGGCGCGGCAATGTCCATCGCACCCACATCATCACTAGCACGCCGAGCGTGGCTTTCCCCATGAGATTGAAACAGCCGATCAACCGCACAAAATAATTGGCCGTGTCGCCGGTACCCTCGCTGAGTCCAAGCAGTTCGGCCACTGGGATCGGGCCATTCCATCCCCCCATAAACAACAGTGCGGCCAACGCACTGACAAGAAACATCGAGCCGTATTCGGCCATGAAGAAAAAGCTCCATCGCAGTCCTGAGTATTCGGTGTGAAAGCCAGCCACCAACTCGCTCTCGGCCTCAGCCAGATCAAACGGCGCGCGATTCACGCTCGCCACAGCACACGTCACGTAGACCCAGAAAATGACAAATGTGAAGGGGTCGTGAAACAGATACCAATTGATGCCCCAGCCGGCCTGCTTTTCGGCGATCGTGACCAAGTCCATGCTGCCGGCCAACATCACAGGCACCACCACGCACATCCCCAGCGGCACCTCATAGCTCACCACCTGCGCCGCTTCTCGCATGGCCCCAAACAGGGACCACTTCGAGGCCGATGCATACCCGGCTAATATCACACCAAACACCTCCAACCCCAACACTGCGACGACGAAAAAAACGCCCACATTGAGCCGCTGCCCAACGAAGTCAAATGCAAACGGCAACGCGATAAAGGCGCAGAACGATGCGCAAAAACTGACATAGGGGGCCAACTGGAAGAGCATGCCATCGGCCCCCTCTGGCATGAGGTCCTCCTTGGCTAACAGTTTGATGCCGTCGGCCAGCGACTGCAGCCAGCCAAACCGACCGCCTGTGCGGGTGGGGCCGAGGCGGTCTTGGATGCGGGCGGCGATCTTTCGCTCGGCCCAAATAAATACGAGGGCTCCGCCAGCGATCACGTTGAGGATCAATGCAGCCGCCACGCCGGCGGTGATTCCCCACGCCAGCCACTCGGGCAGTCCAACTGTGTTGATGAGAAAATCAGCCATCCGTGAGTGGTCACACGCCGACAAAAAGAGGCTCAAATGCAGATTTCTCGGCCGGAAACCAACATCGTGAAATTTCGCACGAAGTGTGCGCTAACGCGGCCACAATCACAAGTGCCGGAGCGGAAAAGCACGAAAATGAGTGGCTCGACCAGTGTGCATCTGTGTGCGATTTGGGTCGGTATCGGGCCTGACCTCGCGTGGACGACCCGCGTTTCTGTCACCCTCTCTGCATTCCTCGAACGCAGTCATCGATGTGGAGCGTCGTCGTCGCACACCAGAGGGGTTCGGCGAACGCTCAGGACCGTTGGGCCGCTGCGGCCCTCGGCGCACGGTTCAACGATCGATCTCGCCCATCACAACGTCGAGGCTGCCCACAATTGCCGGCACATCGGCAATCAGGCAACCGCGGCAGAGTTCGTGGAGCACCGATAGGTTGGAGAACGAACTGGATCGGGCCCGCACACGCCATGGAATTGGCGAGCCGTCGCCTACCAGATAAAAGCCCATCTGACCTTTCGGGCACTCGGTCTCTAGGTAGACGTCGCCGACGGGCAGCTTTTCCATCAGTTTGAGCGGTTCGCCCAGCGGTTCCTTGCAGGCCGAGTAGCGGTCGATCGCCTGACGCACAAGATCCATTGACTGAACAACTTCGAGCATGCGGACAAAAAACCGATGCCAGCAGTCACCCAACACGGCATCCGGCGGCACGGCTGGGTAGCTGTGATCGCGAGGGTAGTGCCCGTTCTTCTGCACGGCCACCTCAAACGCATAGCCGTCATACATGGCCGTGTACATGCTCTCGCCGTCACGACGCAAGTCTTGATCCACGCCGCTGCCCCGCAGCACTGGACCCGAGCAACCGTAGTCGATCGCCATTTCGGGCGAGAGCACACCGACACCGGCTGTTCGCTTGATAAAGATTGCATTGGTTGTCAGCAGGGCGTGGTATTCCTGAATGACTGGCTCAAACTGATCCAAAAACGTTTCGCACTTGGCCAACCAGCCTGGCGGGAGATCAGCCGTGGCACCGCCGACGGTGATGTAGCTGTAGGTGAGACGAGCCCCACACGCCTCTTCAAAGAGGTCGAGGATCTTTTCTCGTTCGCGAAAGGCGTAGAGAAACGGGCTGAATGTGCCTAGGTCGAGGCCATAGGCTCCCATACCCACCAAGTGGCTGGAAATCCGGCCCAACTCCACAATCAGCACCCGCAGGTGGCGGGCCCGTTCGCTCACCTCGTGCCGCATGAGCTTCTCGACGGCCAGAGACCAGCCTAAGTTCATGTTCATTGCAGCCAGATAATCCATCCGGTCGGTGTAGGGAATCCACTGCCGGGCCGACAGGTTTTCGCCGATCTTCTCGGCACAACGGTGCAGGTAGCCGATATGAGGCTCCACCTGCGAAACAATTTCACCGTCGGTGCGAAGCACAAGCCTCAGCACGCCGTGGGTGCTGGGATGCTGAGGCCCCATGTTGATGAGCATCTCATCGGTGCGAACGTCAAACTCGATGATCCGCGGATCGTCGTCAACCAGTTGTGCCATCGGAGCATTTCCTTCAGATGCAAACGGAATCTGTGAAGCAGGTCTTCTGCTTTTGATTTCTTTGGATGTTGATCCGTTATTTCGCGCGGATCCCATGGTATTCCAACGGCATCTCGTAATCCTTACGAAGCGGATGCCCCTCCCAATCTTCCGGACAGAGAATTCGACGCAGGTCCGGGTGGCCGGTGAAGTGGATCCCTGAGAGATCGTAAGCCTCCCGCTCGTGCCAATCGGCGGTGCGCCAGATGCCCGCCACGCTTGCCACCTCGGGCAATTGGCCTGGCACATCACCCTTCCACCTCGGCAACTTCACCTTGAGCACGAGGCTCACTCGCGACACCGTACTCCAGAGGTGATAGATCAATTCTGTGTGCGGCGACCAAGTCACCTTCGCGGCCTTCTTGGGATCGGGCTCAAACCAGTCGACGGCCGTCACGCTTTCGAGTGAGTCAAATCGGGAGTCGCTTGACTCCTTCAACCAGCGGCACACATCGACCAATTGCTCGGCCGCGACCTCCACGGAAGGATCGATGGCCTCGAGGTGTGTGGCTACGATCGCGCCAGGAAGTGCCGCTTCGAGTCTCTCGAGAAATGCCGGTCCACGCATCCGATCACCTGCCGTAAAAAATGAACTCTGGAACTTTGAAACAGAATGAACAAAAAAACGGTAGCAGCCCCCGGCATACGACGAACGACCTACGACGAATTTGACCGCTCCGCCGACACCGCCCGCACCCAATCCAGATCGCCGCGATTCCACACGTAGGCAAACCCAACGAGCAGCACGGCAAAGAACGCCAACATGTCGCAAACTGCCGTCCGTGCCAGCAACACGCCAGCCCGGGAAACGGCCCACTCCCCCTCGACTTGCTTCAACGGTCGATCGCCGCGACTGGCTTCGAACGATCGCGATTCGACAACCGTCGGTGAAAAGAATGGCACTTCAGGCTGACTCAACCCCATCTCTCGCAGCAAGCCGCTGGCCGCGGGGGCGAGCAGCACACCGTCAGCCTGGACCGTCACGAAACTGGGGTCGGATAGTTGCACGGCCTTGCCAAAGACGGTGGCCCATGGAAAGAAGAGGGCCACCTCGACATCAAAAATAATAAAAAGCAACGCAACGACGTAAAACCGCAGGTCGAATTGCACGAAACTAGACCCAATCGTCGGTTCCCCGCACTCGTACACTTCGAGCTTTTCTGCATTGGGCATTCTGGGCCGTACGAGCCATCCGACCAGCATGTTCACGCAGAGAAATGCACCGCCCACGGCCACAAAAAGGGCAACGTAGCCGGCGATGAGAACTGGGTGCATAGCGGGATCTGCTCGGGAGGGTGAACGGAGTGAGAGGAACGGACAACCGATTGCTCGAGGTGCGGCTATTGGTTGGGACCACTGTGAACCGGGTCAACGATCACCTTGGCGGCAGCCACCGCGGTTGGGTTGATTGTGGAGCGGCCCCAGGCAACCTCCACCGGCAGTCGAGCGAAGTCCACGATCGTGCCGTCGCGACTGTAGCAACTCAGGTCGTGGGACGCTCCCATGAAGATGCAATCAACGGGGCAAGGCTCCACGCAGAGCGCACAAAACATGCACTTTGAGTAGTCAATCGTAAAGCCACTGACACGAAATCCCTTGCCGTCTGTTACGCGTTCCTTACCGATGTAAATACAATCGACTGGACACGCTTTGGCGCATTGGTCGCAAGCGATGCACGTGGTGAGATCAAACCTGTGAAAACCCCGGTACCGCGCAGCGACGGGCACCGGCAGTTCGGGATACTCAAAGTGCTCTGTGAACGTCCGGCGAGTTTGGTTGTACGTGCTTGTAAAAACCCGCAGTGTCACGAGCATGCCTGAGAGCACCGTGCTGACCGCTGCAAACAGGTTGCGAAACCACTCACTCATGAAATGTCCAAAAGGGGACCGAAGGGGCGAACAACGATCAATCGATCGCTGACTGAAAGAACGGGACCGACGCTGAGAGTATAGAAACCGCCCGCCCCCCAACAAGCACTCCTCTCAAATGTCCGGTCCACACTTCGGTCGATTGGTCCGTCCAGCACGCTTTGCTGGCCCCAGACGGCCGGCCGGCGTGCTGGCCTCGCCAAAGCCATTTTTGGTTGTTTTGAACGAAAAAACAGCCCCTATGAATTCATACTGGCCTGTTTCGAGCCTCTTGTGGGCTCTTTTTACTTGACGCAATGGCAAAAAGGTCTAAAGTAAAGAGCTTGAGTGATGCTCTGGAAAAATTAAAGTTCGCAGTCGCGATCTCGATCCATCAGCTTCAAAGCACGCATTTTTGCTTTAGGAACAGACAATGCTGGTTCTCTCCCGAAAAAAAGACGAAAGTATCGTCATCAACAACGACATCACGATCGTTGTTGTGGAGATTCGTGGAGATAAGGTGCGTCTGGGAGTCGAGGCGCCAAAAGAGGTTCCGGTCCACCGCCGGGAAGTATTCGATGCGATTGCGCGAGGCCAACTGATCGACAACCCACGGCCCGAGCTGCGGACAGGAGCAGAACAAATTGTGGTCGAGCGGATTGCAGGCGAATCCATTGCGATCAAATCAATCGTTCCAGAGGCTCGTTCAGCAGCACCTGTTGAACTTCTTCCGCCGGCAGCGGATGCTGTATCCTAAAAAGGATCCGACGCTCGCGGGGCGTGACTTTTCATTGCCCAAAACGCGTGTGGCCTATTGGGACCCCGACACTTTTTCATCCACACTTTTCACTTTCTCCATTTTTGCAATTCAGAGTATTCTCCTCCTACTCCATCACACCATTCCCATCATGAGCTTTCCGCCGGACCGTTGCTCTGGCCCCGTCGTCTAGCGGTTAGGACACGGCCCTTTCAAGGCCGGGACCGGAGTTCGATTCTCCGCGGGGTCATTTGTTGCGAAAAGGCGGAGGGCTGGGACTCGTGGGATGAGGCCGTGGAACCGGATCGCATAACGGGCCGTTACAATCCCCTCGTCGCACCCGCGGAGCATTCGTTTACCAATGGACGATTCAACAGAAAACGTTGGTGTCTATGATGCGGTGCTATTGGTCTCATTCGGCGGACCAAACGGCCCAGACGATGTCCTGCCGTTTCTAGAAAACGTCCTGCGTGGCCGCAATGTGCCTCGGGAACGCATGCTGGAAGTTGCTGAGCACTACCAGCATTTTGGAGGAAAAAGCCCGATCAATGAACAGAACATTGCCCTGCTCAACGCACTCCGAGAGGAATGCCTCCGCCGTGGACCGCACCTGCCAATCTACTGGGGCAATCGCAACTGGCATCCGTTCCTCGCCGATACGCTCCGCGAAATGGCCGACAATGGAGTGAAGCGGGCCCTTGCGTTTGTGACCAGTGCGTACAGCAGCTATTCCGGCTGCCGACAGTATCGAGAAAATATCGCCGCTGAGTGTGCGGCCCTCGGGGAACGCGCACCGCAGATCGACAAGATCCGCGTCTTTTTTAACCATCCTGGGTTTGTCGAGCCCATGGCCGCGAACCTCGTGCGGGCACTCGACCACTTTCCAGCCGCCGACCGCCTCGGCGTGCCGGTGCTCTTTACGGCTCACAGCATTCCCACGTCGATGGCCGACTCGTCTTGCTATGCCCTGCAACTCGCGGAGACGGCACGGCTGGTTGCCGCGAAGACAGGGGTGACCGATTGGCATCTCGTCTTTCAAAGTCGCAGTGGTCCCCCCACGCAACCCTGGCTCGATCCCGATGTCTGCGATGCCATTCGCTCGCTGTACGAGCAAGGGCAGCGGCGCGTGGTGTTGGCACCAATTGGTTTTATTTCTGATCACATGGAAGTGCTCTACGACCTCGACACGGAGGCAGCAGCCCTCTGCCGTAGCCTCGGCATCGAGATGTATCGAGCCGCAACGGTTGGCACAGATCCCGCCTTCGTTGGGATGGTGCGCGATCTCATTGCCGAGCGGCACTTCAACCTCCCGCAACGCGAGGCCATTGGCGTTCTGCCTGCCAATCACGACGTCTGCCCGCTCGACTGTTGCCCAGCCCCAGCCATGCGACGGCCATGAGCAAAACCCGTGCAAGTCGGCAATGCGTCTGCCTTGTGCATGGCTTTCTGGCCCACACGATCATGCTTGTGCCCTTGGGGATCCGCCTTCGCAGGCATGGGTTTCGCACGGAGAGTTGGGGCTATTGGAACATGCGGTGCTCGATCCTCGTACACGCGCAGCGGCTTTCAAAGACGCTCGTGGCGATGGATGCCGATCCTGAAATCGACACGATCCACTTCGTCACGCACAGCATGGGCAGCATCATTGTCCGGGCGGCGATTGCTGAGTTTCGTCCCAACAAACTTGGACGATTCGTGATGCTTGCCCCGCCCAACCGAGGGTCTTTTCTGGCTGCCGCAGTGGCCGGCCTCATTGGTGGCATCGTCAAGCCAGTAGCCGAACTCTCAACGGCACCGCACAGCCTTGTGAATTCTTTACCCATGCCGCTGGATATTGAAATCGGCATTCTGGCAGCCAGCAAAGACCATATTGTGTCGCTGGAGAGCACGCGGCCTCACGCACCTCATACGCATGTCACGCTCCCATGCAGGCATTCCAGTCTGCTCTTTCGCCGGGATGCCGCAGAGCTCGTGGCGGCATTTTTGATGCACGGCGCATTTCCTCCTCTCCAAAGACACAACGACTCACAGCCGTAATCACAAAGACTCAAAATCAATTCGGCTCTCAGGTCGCAGCGACTGTCCCCCCAGATGCACGTGAGGCATATCCACAATGAACCGCACACCTCGTCCGATTGGCACGACTTCTGTCAGGGTTGGCCCGCTTGGCTTGGGCTGCTGGCCGCTGGCGGGTATGACTCGCACAGGCATCACACACACAGCGGCAGTGAACACCGTGGCTGCGGCGATCGATGCGGGCATCGCGCACCTTGACACAGCCTACTGCTACGGCGAAAGCGGGGAGAGCGAACGGGCGATCGCCGCCGCGATCCAAGGGCGGCGCAGTGATGTGGTGATTGCCGGCAAGTGTGGCATCCACTGGAAGCCGGGCCGGCAGCAGCAGGTGGACGGAAGGCCCGAGCGAATCCGAATTGAAGTCGAGGAAAGCTTGTGGCGACTGTCCATTGATTCGCTCGATCTCCTCTACCTTCACGCCCCCGATCCGACGATCCCGCTGGCAGACTCCGCCGGCGAACTCTCGCGATTGCTTGAGGCGGGCAAAACCCAGGCCGTGGGAGTGTCGAATGTGTCGCTTGCACAGTTGCAACAGTTTGCGACTGCCTGCCCACTGGCCGCGTGCCAACTGCCATTCAACATGCTGCAACGCGGAATCGAATCGGAGATCGTGCCGTGGTGCCGCCAGCACGGCGTGTCGATGGTTGTGTATTGGCCGCTCATGAAGGGACTGCTCGCAGGCCACATGACGCGACAGCAAACATTTCCCGAGTCGGACAGCCGGCACAAGTATCCGATGTTCAATGGCGACGAATTCCAGCGAAACCTCGATTTCGTGGATGCCCTTCACCCCATCGCCGCACGATTGGGCTGCGATGTGGCCTCACTTGTATTGGCTTGGACCGCCGAGCAACCTGGTATCACAAGCGTCCTTTGTGGCGCCACATCACCCCAGCAGGCCACGATGAATGCCCGGTCGCTGGAGTGCGATCTCGACGGCTTGGCCCGTGAAGCCATCGCCGAAGCGATTCGCTCCCGCGGCCCCGCAGCCGCCAGACGGGCGGTGTAGGGCCGTGCCGACACGTACCCCAGCGATGGGTGTGTACACTGAGAAGAGGAACCGCGACTTGCTTCCTTTTGGCTGGGTGCATGCACTCCCTTTTCACTCTGGAGACAACATAATGGCGGCCTTCCCGTGCGATCAAACATCCCGCCGCACATTTCTTGCTGCAGCCTCTCTTTCCGCAGGCACCCTCGGCGCGGCGGCGGCTTTCGGCGCTCCAGCGGTCATCACAGCCCGCAAGGGCGATTCGGCACTGATCGTGGGTGAGGGCGACTATGTCTTTGAAGTCGTCCATGACTTTCCGCAACTGCCGGAGAAGTTCACGTGGCAAACCACTCATAACGTCGCGGTGGACAAAGCCGACAATTTATATGTCATTCACGAAGGGCGCAAGGAACTGGCCGACCATCCCTCAATTTTCGTATTTGATCCGCAAGGAAAATACATGCGGTCATTTGGCCAACAATTCCAAGGCGGTGGCCATGGGATTGAGATTCGCGAAGAAGGAGGAGAGGAATTTCTCTATGTCTGCGCCTACCAACACCTCAAAACATTCGCCAAGTTGAATCTCAAAGGAGAAACTGTCTGGCAGCACTATGCTCCCATGGAATCAAACATCTACGCCGCTGACGAAAACACTAAGCCAACCGGGCAGTGGGGTCGCGACCGTTTTATGCCCACCAACTTTGCATTCCTCGATGACGGCGGCTTCCTGCTGGCCGACGGATATGGGGCGTTTTTCATTCACCGATACGACAAGGCGGGGAAGTGGCAGTCGTGCTTTGGCGGCCCCGGCAAGGGCGAAGGGACGTTCAACACGCCACACGGCGTGTGGGTGGATCGGAGGCAAGGCCGCGAACCGTCGATTGTCGTCTGCGATCGTGCCAACCATTCACTCCAGTATTTCACGATGGACGGGGCCTATCAAGAAACGCTCACAGGCTATGGCCTGCCGGCCAATGTCGAGACGCGAGGCAATCTGCTCGTCGTGGCCGAACTGCACGCGAGAGTCACGCTCTTGAATGAGAAAAACGAGGTTGTTGCGCGGCTCGGAGACGATGTGGCACGGGTCACTGGCCCAGACGGCACACAGATTCGAGGCAATCGCAACCAGTGGCAGGACGGAAGATTTGTGCATCCTCACGACGCTTGTTTCAGTCAGGACGGCAGTATTTTTGTCGCGGAGTGGGTTGGCACAGGTCGCGTTTCAAAG
>Ga0208960_1001617_pt1 | contig 11906 bp, 10 predicted proteins | sample GreLakmeON33MSRF_FD_187703 | JGI IMG/M metagenome (GOLD analysis project Ga0208960, IMG submission 187703) | Freshwater lentic microbial communities from great Laurentian Lakes, MI, USA - Great Lakes metaG ON33MSRF (SPAdes) | ecosystem: Environmental > Aquatic > Freshwater > Lake | place: Great...
GGCGACGTTGTTGAAAAAACAAAAGCCCATCGCGCGGTCACCGGCGGCGTGGTGACCGGGCGGGCGCATCAGGCTGAAGGCCGTCTCGCCCGCCCGCGCGGCCCGTTGCGCGGCCAGCGCGGCGCCGACCGCGCGCCGGGCGTGCGCCTCGATTTCCGGGTAGGCTGGCGTGTCCCCGTCGAAGGCTTCCGCCGGTGTTTTGACGCGCGCCAGATGCGCCGCCGGGTGGGCACGGAGCAGGGCCGCGTCCTCGACGGCCGACGGCGCGGCCCAGTCGATTTTCAGCTCCGTTTGCGCGCGCAGTTTTTCCAGGGTGCGGAGGACGCGCGCGGGGCGTTCGGGATGGCCGGGCTGGGAGTAGCCGGCACAGCGTTCGTCGGTGATGATTTTCACGGGCGCAGGATAGGCGGGCAGCGAAAAATTTACAGGCAGAAACGCCGGGATTATTTGCTCGCGCGAACCGACCGGCGGGGTTTAATTCGGAAAGAGAACTAATTCTCCTTATGCAACAAAATCTTTCCCGCCGTGAAATGCTCCAGCTCAGCGCGGGCAGCCTGCTCGCGCTCGGCCTGTGGCCGGGCGCGCTGCGCGCCGCCGGCGCGGGTCATCCCGGCGAGTTCACCTTCATCGTCGTCAACGATGTCCACTACACCAGTGACAAGTGCGGACGCTGGCTGGAACGCGTCCTCGCGCAGATCAAGGCGACCAAGCCCGCGCCGGACTTCCTGCTGCTGGCCGGCGATTACTCGGAGGACGGCAAGCCCGCGCAACTCGGGGCCATGCGCGACCTTCTCCAAGGACTCGGCCTGCCTCACTACGGCGTCATCGGCAATCACGATTACGAAAGCAAGATCAGCCGCAAACCTTACGAGGATATTTTTCCCGGCCGGTTGAACTACCACTTTCAGCACCAGGGCTGGCAGATCGTGGCCTTCGACTCCACCGAGGGCAATCTGGGCGGCGGCACCACCGTCCAACCCGCCACGCTGCAATGGCTCGACGACACCCTGCCCAAGCTCGACCGGAAATTGCCGCTGCTCGCGTTCACCCATTTTCCGCTCGGCCCCAAAGTGAACACCCGCTCACTCAACGCCGCCGCCGTGCTCGAACGCTTCAAGGCGCACAATCTACAGGCCACCTTCAGCGGCCACTGGCACGGCTTCACCGAACGCGAGGTACGCGGCGCGGCGGTCGTCACCAATCGCTGCTGCTCCTTCGCCAAGGGCAATTTCGACAACACGCCCGAGAAGGGCTATTTCGTCTGCCGGGCGAAGGACGGAAAAATCACGCGCGAATTTGTCGAAGCGCCCAAGGTCTGAAAATCATGCACCCAAATCTATCCCGCCGCGCCGGACTCCTCCTCGCGCTTCTCACCCTCGCCCCTGCCGCGCTGGCCTGGGACTACGAGGGCCATCGCACCGTCAACCAGCTCGCGCTCGCCTCGCTGCCGACGAATTTTCCGGCCTTCGCCCTCACGCCCGATGCGCGGGCACGCATCGCCTTTCTCGCCGGCGAAGCCGACCGCTGGCGCAACACCAGCGACGCGACCTTCAAGAATTGCAGCGGCCCGGACCACTATCTGGACCTGGATGACCTCAAGCTCTACGGCCTGACCCCGGCCACCGTCAGCCCGTTCCGCTACGACTTCGCCGCGCAACTGGCGACGGCGCGGGCCTTGCACCCGAAAAATTTTCCGCCCATCGACCCGGTGAAAGATCACGACCACACCCGCGCCCTGCTCGGATTTCTGCCGTGGGCCATCAACGAAAACTACGCGAAGCTGCAGTCAGCTTTTTCCTCTTTGAAAACTTTCGAGGAGCTCGGCACCCCGGAGGAAATCGCCAACGCCCGGCAGAACGCGCTCTACGTGATGGGCGTGATGGGCCACTACGTCGGCGACGCCGCGCAGCCGCTCCACACCACCAAACATCACCACGGCTGGGTGGGCGAAAACCCGCGGCGTTACGCGACCAACTACGGCTTCCATGCCTGGATCGACGGTGGATTCATCGGCCGCACCGGCCTCAAAACGGAAACCATGCTGTCCCAGGTGCGCCCCGCCCGATCCCTCTGGGCGGGCAAAACCAACGCGCCCGGCACCGGTTCCTTCCCCCTGATTCTTGATTACGTTGGCGAGCAGCACCAACTCGTCGAACCGCTCTACCAGATGGACAAAGAACGAAAACTTTCCCCGAACGGGCCGGCCGTGGAGGAGGGGAAAAAGTTCATCAGCGGCCAACTGCTCAAGGCCGGCCAGATGCTGGGGGACCTGTGGTTTTCGGCTTGGCAGGAGGCGACGACGGACAAGTTTCTGCACCGCGAACTGCTGAAACGAAAAGCCGCGCAGGAAACGCCCCCGTGAAAATGGCCGGTGGAGGAACCGGAGCGCCGCTCCCCGCCTCGGCCACCTTGGAAACGCCCCGCGTGAAAACCGTGGAGGGAAGTGGTGGGCCTAGTCGGATTCGAACCAACAACCAAGGGATTATGAGTCCCCTGCTCTAACCGTTGAGCTATAGGCCCGGCGTGCTGATTTTGCGTGGAGCCGGAAGGGCGGCAAGCTTATTTCCCGGCTCCAAAAACGGAAGCCGATTTTGCACCGCAGAGGAACGCGGAGGAACGAAGATCAGGAAACGGTATTGAGTGGTTGGAGAGAAGGAGTCAATTCACCTGACGGATGAAATCTTCCAGCCCTGACCGTTTCTTCCCATCTGCGGTTCAGTCGTGGCGTTCAGCCAGCCTGCCGCCGAAATAGACGTTGCGCCCGGTCGGGGTTTTGTGATGATGCAGCCCCGCGTCGGAGCGTAGCTCAGCCTGGTAGAGCGCTTGGTTTGGGGCCAAGACGTCGCAGGTTCAAATCCTGTCGCTCCGACCACTTTTTTGTGGGGGTTTCACGATTTCGCTGAATTCCCTGACAACTTCCTGACAGTATTGCAGCAGGCTGCTAAAAAAGACCTTTCCCGCGCTGACGTTGAGAAACGCACGAAGTGGACTGTCGAGCGTGGTTCGACAGTCGTAAATATCTCCCTCACTCCACACGGCGGCGAGGATTACTTCACGGTCTCTTATTGGGTGGATGGCAAGCGCGTCCGCCAAGTTTTCCCCACGCTCCAGAAGGCTAAGGACGTGGCCGCCGAAAAAGCCTCCCAGATGACGACCGGCGACCTGGGCGCGGCCAAACTCACCGACGCCGACAGCGCCGCCTACCGTCGGGCCGAGGCCCTGCTTGAGCCAGTGGGCGCTGCCCTGGAGTTTGCCGCTTCTGAATACGCCAGCGCGGTGAAACGCCTGGTAGCGGTGTCGCTCTCGCAAGCAGTGGATTTTCACTTCAAGCGGCATCCGGTTCAAATGGAGCCGAAGATGGTCCGGGCAGTGGTGGATGAACTGCTCAAGCTCGAGGAGTCGGAGCAACTGAGCGTCCGTTACCGCAAGCAACTGGCGTATGATCTGAACCGCTTTGCCGGGCGCTTTTGCAGTCGCCTCCGGCATGTGGCGGGCACGGATGTTGACGAATGGTTGCGCGATCTGAAAGTCGGGCCGCGCGCACGGAACAATCTTCGCAATTCAGTCCAGTTGCTGTTCAATTTCGCCATTTCGCGGAGGTATCTGCCGACGGACCATGATGAACTCAGCGCCGTGCCGCTGGCGCGGGATGGCGGCGGCGAGATTGAGATTTATTCGCCGCAGGAAATGGCGGATTTGCTGGCGGTGGCATTGCCGGAGCATGTGCCATTTCTGGCGATTGGCGCCTTCGCCGGTCTGCGCCATGCGGAATTACAACGGCTGAATTGGGCGGAAGTGCGGATAGATGACGGTTTCATCGAGGTGAAGCCGAACAAGGCCAAGACCGCCAGCCGTCGGTTGGTGCCGATTCAGGACAATTTGAAACGGTGGCTGAAACCCTACCGCAAGGCCAGCGGGCATATTTGCGATTACGTCAACACGTCCAACCAAATTGACAAGCTCGCGGTGATTGTGAACGCAAAACTGAAGGAGAAGGATTCGCCGGCGGCATTCGCATGGAAACGCAATGCGCTGCGGCATTCATTCATCAGCTAGCGGGTGGCGGCAGTGCAGAACGTGGCGCAGGTGGCGCTGGAGGCAGGGAACAGTCCGCAGATGATCTTCCGGCATTACCGCGAGCTGGTGCGGCCGGCGGATGCGGTGAAGTGGTTTGCGATTGGGCCCCTGGGGCCGGTTGGAGGTTGAGATTTGAGGGCTTGGGAAAGGGGGAAAACGGAGGTGCGAGATTGAGAGTTGAGGGAAGCGGGCGGCGGAGTAAACAATATCAAGAACCGACTCTTTTCCGGAGATGCCGCGTGCCCGCCCCCGTTACTTCCCCTTCTTGAACTGCCCGTCGAAGAACTCCGCGACCTTTTCGATGACCTGCTCCCTGGTGGTTTCGACTTTGGAAAAGCCGTGGTCGCCGCCTTGGACAATGTGCAGAGCCGAGGGCACGCCGGCCTGCTGGAGCGCGGCGTGGAGCAGTTCGCTTTGGTTGAGAGGCACGGTGAAATCCCGGTCGCCGTGAACGATGAAGAATGGCGGGTCGCTCTTGCTGATATAGGTGATGGGATTGGCCTGCCGGCATTCGTCGGGGACTTCCTTGATCGGCGCGCCCAGCAGGCGGGACGGTGCCGAATTTTTCTTGGAATAATCCTGAGCGCATCTGACGTCGTTGAGTTTCAAAAAGTCCGTCGGACCGCACCAGGGGCTGACGGCTTGCAGAGCGGACGAAGCTTTTTTCGTGATCGGGTGGTTGGTGAACTCCTCCGTGTCGCCCACCGTCCCCAGCAGGGCCGTCAGATGTCCGCCGGATGATTCGCCCGCCGCGCCAAAGCGGTTGGGATCGAGATTGTAGCGCGCGGCGTTGAACCTTAGAAAACTCACTGCTGCGCGGCAGTCGTTGATCACGGCGGGAAAGATTTCCTCCCGGCTTTTGGTGTAGCTGATCGAGGAAACGGCATAGCCGCGCGCGACGAGACCGATGATCGGATTCGAGCGATCTTTCGAACCCCAGTCCCAGGCCCCGCCATAAATCCAGATGACCAGCGGCAGCGGCTTGTCCGACGGGAGACGATAGACATCCAGCAACATCTGGCGGTCGCCGTTGGTGGCATAGACGATGTCGCGCTCGATGATCGCCCCTTTCGGAAGGCGGTCGAGGATGGGTTGCGGATCGTCTTTCTTCGGCTCCGCAGCGGTCGCGGTCGCGACACCCAGCGCAGCGAGCAGGATGGGTATAAATTTGTTGGCTCGAATGTTCATGGCACAGATGGATTTGGTAAATGATGGTGGGTAAAAAATTCTTGTTCATATCTTTACCCCTCACCTTTTACGGATATTTAAGCAATTTAGTGGGTATAAACTCGAAAAGACAGCTTTTAGTAGGAAAAATGTGCAAACCAGTAAAGTAAATGGGTCGGTTCTTGATATTAACACATAAGGGGGCGAAGGCCATTCTACCGGCATGGCCCGCAAGTTGAGCGTCAGTAGGTGGGCAGCTTGCGGATGCGGAAGTTGCCGTGGTAACGGGCGACACACTTGTCGAATTCGTATTTGGGCAGGAAGTCGAGGAGTTGGGCGAAGACGGTGCGACCTTCGTTCATAAGGTGGAAAACCGCCGGTTGGCGGTGGAACACCCTCGGGGAGTCGTCGCAGAATTGAAATCGAAAAAAGACCGGACAATGGCTTTATCCAGTTTTTATAATGGTGAAATCGCTGTCGTCAAAAGCTAAACGGGGCAGCAGTGAGTAAACATCAATTTTTGCAATGTATTTATGCACTCTCATGCAAAGAGATGAACGGCGTTTTTAGATTCAAGTCCTCTCTCGCGCACCATCTTCAAGCAAGGATTTTCACTTCTCCGAATTCCTCCGGCCAATCGGCCGGTCAACAGCGGGAGGGCGCGAGTTGGTGGGAAACGTCGAGCGAGGAAACAAACGTCGGCGAACAGGAAGCGTTCCCGGTTGATTCACCACGACACCGGCAGCACCGCTTTTTTCCCAAACTTGTTCGTGTAAAAAAGCTGTTTGTGCGCGACACCGTACTCGTGGACGAGCTTGGTGATCTTCACATCGAAGCAGCAATACTCCGCAATCTCCAGGAGCTTGCCCTCGCGAAACCATTTAATCGCCTGCAGGCCCTCGCTCGTTTTCTGCACGCCGAACGTCCCGTGCGCGATGGCGTCCAGCTTGAGCCGGTGCGAGAGGATTCGTTCCACCTCCACCAGCATGTCGAGGCTGGAAATCTGCTCCGGGTCGAAGAAGTCGTTATGGCCGAGGAGCACGGTGTAGTCAAAGCGCAGCGTGTTGAAGCCCACCACCAGGTCGGCGCGGCGCAGCTCCTCGAGCAGATGATTCACCTCGCGTTCGCCGTAAATTTTGTAACCGCCGCGCGCCGTGCTGTAGGTCACGCCCACGCTCATCCGCATGTCGCGGATGTTGCCCCAGCCGCCCACTTCGTCGGCGGACTTCTGGGTTTCCAGGTCGAAATAGACAATGTTTTTCACGGATCAAAAAATCAGGCACTGACCATCCCCTGCCGCCGCGCCATCGCCGCAAAAGTTCCGCCCGCCGCCAGCAGTTCCTGAAACGTGCCCTGCTCGACGATGCGTCCCTGCGTCAGCACGATGATGCGGTCCATCGCCGCAAGGGTGGAGAGCCGGTGAGCCACGCAGATGACCGTCCGGTTTTCTTCGAGCCGCTCGATGGCCGTCTGCACTTCCGCCTCGGACTGCGAGTCGAGCGAGGCGGTGGCCTCGTCGAGCACGAGGATGGGCGCGTTGCGGATGAAGGCGCGGGCGATGGCGACGCGCTGGCGCTGGCCGCCGGAAAGCGTGACGCCACGTTCGCCGACGCGGGTGTCGTAGCCCTGCGGCAATTGCAGAATGAAATCGTGCGCAAAGGCGGCGCGGGCGGCGGACTCGATTTCGGCGCGGGTCGCGCCCAGTTTTCCGCAGGCGATATTTTCCGCCACGGTCATGTCAAAGAGCATGATCTCTTGGCTGACCAGCGCCATTTGCCGGCGGAGATCGGTCCAGGAAACTTCGCGCAAATCGAGGCTGTCAATCTTGATCGCACCCGTCGTCGGATCGTAGAAGCGGAAGATCAGATTGACGAGCGTGCTCTTGCCGGAGCCGCTTTCGCCGGCCACACCGAGCTTCGAGCCGCGCGGGAGAGTGAGGTTGATGTCGCGCAGGACGAGCTGGTTGCCGTAGGAGAAACAGAGATGATCCAGCGTCAAGGCGGTGGTGAAACCGTGGAGAGGTTTGGGCGTGGCTGGTTCCTTGACCGACGGCTGTTCGTTCAAGATTTCCACCAGCCGCTCAACGCCCGCGCTGGCCTGCTCAAAAAGAATGTGGATGCCGGCCAGTTTCTTGATCGGTATGCAAAACAAAATCAGCCCGGTGAGAAAGCCGACCAGATCCGGCACCGTGCGGTGCGTCCAGAAGATGTAAACCAACAGCGCGCCCAGGCCGGTCATGGAAATGATCTCGATGAGCGGGTTCACGAGTCCCTTGGCCTGCACCGCTTTCATACCGTGATGCACGAGCTGCTTCGAGTAGTCGCGGAAGCGCTGGAGCTGCTGCTCTTCGAGGTTGAACGCCTTCACCACGCGGATGCTGCTCAACAATTCCACGAGCAGGCTGTATTGGCCGACGTTCGCGCTCCGCCCCGCCCGCCCCGCGCCCCGCACCTTCTTGCCAAGCACGATCAGCGGCAAAATGCAGAGCGGCAAAAACACCATCACCAGCAGCGTCAGCCGCCAGTCGATCAGGCAGAGCACGGTGAATACGCTCAGGATGGTGAACGGTTCCCTGACGAGATCCGCGCCGCCGGACTTGAGCGCACGGTGGAGGCTCTCCGTGTCCGTGTTGATCCGCGTGAGCATGTCGCCCGTGGTCGAACGGTTGAAATAATTCAATGAAAGGCTGTTCAACTTGGTCAGCACATCCACCCGCAGATCGTTGATGACCCGTTCGCTCACCCAACCAAGGCAGTAGCCGCTCACATAATCCGCGATGCTCCGCACCGAGACGAGCACCGGCAGAAAGAGCAGCCCGCCGAGAATCTGCCGCCAACCGATCTCCACCCCGGCGCGCGGCAGCCACGGGTCGATCGTCTGGTCCACGCGCGTCTTCCAGGCCGCCAGTTTCTCATTGAACAACGCGGGGGGCCGGAAGTTTTTTTCCACCAGCGCCGGCTGGACCTGCGGCGTGAGGCGGTCGGTCAAGGTGCGGGTTGCCCAGATGAAGCTGCCGTTGGCCAAGCCGAAAATCACACCCGCCAGCACGCCCGCTAGGAGCCGTCCCCAATAACGGCACATGTAAATGCGGGCGAAGGAGAAAATATTTTTGAGATTGCTCACGGTCGCGCCGGATAGTGTTGAAGCGCGCAAGCGGCAGGCAAGCTCTAAAAGCGCGAACCTTCGCAATGCACTATGAACGCCGATTTCCGGCCGACGGGGAACGGTCTGAAGGTGTCATTGAAGTGGACTGAGCGGCAGAGGCTATTTTGGGGTCAAACCATCATGAGCTTAAAACTGACCTGATACCGGTAAAAGACAATGTTCGACGTCATGGCCAAGGCACGACGGATTCGCTGGTCGTCTGCGTGGGCGATGATGGCACCGTGGACGGTCTGTCCCTGCTCGGACAACTCTTCCTGAACGTAGCTCATGTAACGAAGCGTCTGCCCCACCACGGCATCGCTGGCCCGACCCTTTTTTAATTCCACCACCAAAAGCCGTTTCTTGTCCTTGCTAATCGCGAGAATATCCAGCGGCCCGGTGTCAGTCTGGTATTGCTGTCCGACCGGCTCGCCGTCTTCCTGGTAGATGTCGTATTCCTTGCCCAACTCAGTCTGCGCCCAATTCTCCACCAAGAAATCTTCCAAATGCCTTTCCAGAGCGAAGGCCGACGCATCTTCCACCGTCAGGTCCGCGGAAATCGGGGTGGGCGTAGGAACAACCCCGATCAACTTTTCAATCTCTTCTTGAAAACCGGCGCGGCCCAGATTGCTAACGGTGCCAACCGATCCGGCGGAGTTTCTCAGCCCTTCACTCATGTCGGCCCGGTCGATGATCCGGCTTAACCAGCGGACCGGACGGCGGTGAGGCAAAATCTCGCCGGTTGCGTAGTAGTAATCACCGCTGACCTCACCGACGCGATAACGACCGGTGCCATCTGGGCAAAGCACCATGTCCTCCTTCAGAAGGCCTTTTGAAATTGTCCACAGCATGCCGCAAGCGAGTCCTGCGCCGATCTTCGTCTTGTCGGGGTGGCCAGCAAGCAAGATGGGAATAAATTCCTTATTAAACGGTCGCCAATCCTCGGGCAGACGGCCAGTCAGGTCTTGGTTGATATCGAAGTCGGCACCGATGAAGTTGCCGGCAACGCATTTTTCGGCGTGGATGCTTCCCTTGCCCAGCATGACTCGGTAGTATTTTTTCACGGTGTTCGGAAAGCGGCGGTTGTCCGTTCAGCAAGATTCTTTCATTCCAATTGGCTGCGCGAACGTGTTTAGCAAGGCGGCTCGCATTTGCATACCAATTCATTCGGGTCAGGAATTCCCGCTTCATCTTTTCCCCGCTTCCGTTAAGGTCTCGCGCCAATGCCCGGTGATTCTCCCATCGCCCTAATCGGCCTCGGCTATGCCGGCCTGCCGCTCGCCCTGCGCTTTGCCGAAACCGGCACGCGCGTGCTCGGCTTCGACATCGACGCCGCGAAGGTGAACCGGCTCAACGCGGGCCAAAGCTACATCCTGCACCTGCCCGCCGCGCGCATCGCCGCCGTCGTGGAAAGTAAAAAGTTTTCCGCCACGACCGACTTCGCGCGGGTGCGCGAATGCGAGGCGGTGATTCTCTGCCTGCCGACGCCGCTCAAGAACGGACGCGAGCCCGACCTGTCGTTCATCCTCGACACCGCCCGCGCCATCGCCCCGCATCTGCAACGCGGCACGCTGGTCGTTCTGGAATCGACCACCTATCCCGGCACCACCGAGGACGAACTTCGCCCTGTGCTGGAAGCCGGCTCCGGCCTCCGCGCTGGCGTCGATTTTCATCTCGCCTACTCGCCCGAGCGCGAAGACCCCGGCAACCCGCACAGCGAGGTTGCAGAAATCCCGAAGGTCATCGGCGGGCTCACGCTCGGCTGTCTGGCCCGCGCCGAGGAGCTTTACGACCGGGCCGTGAAAACACTCGTGCCGGTCGCCTCGTGCCGCGTGGCCGAGGCGGTGAAGCTCACGGAAAATATTTTCCGCGCCGTCAACATCGCGATGGTCAACGAATTAAAAGTTGTGTTCGACGCGATGGACATTGACGTCTGGGAGGTCATTGCCGCTGCGAAAACCAAGCCCTTCGGTTACATGCCGTTTTATCCCGGCCCCGGCCTCGGCGGGCATTGCATTCCGATCGATCCGTTTTATCTCGCGTGGAAGGCGCGCGAGTTCGGGCAGCAGACGCGGCTCATTGAACTCGCCGGCGAAATCAACACCGCCATGCCGCAGCACGTCGTCGGGTGTTGTACCCGCGCGCTGACGGCGCATGGGAAAAAACTATCCGGGAGCCGCGTGCTGCTGCTGGGCGTCGCCTACAAGGCGGACGTGGACGACGACCGGGAAAGCCCCGGCTACGCGCTCTGGAAACTTTTCGAGCGGGCCGGAGCGGCGGTGGATTTTCACGATCCGCACATTCCGGTGATCCGGCCTTCGCGCGAACACGCAGAGTTCGCCGGGCGCGCGAGCGTGCCGTTGACGCCGGAGAATCTGGCCCATTACGATTTGACCGTGCTCGTCACCGCTCATCGGGCCATCGACTACGCGCGCGTCGCCGCGCACGCGCGGCTGATCGTCGATACGCGCAATGCCTTCGCCGGCCTCCCGGTGGACGCGGAAAAATATTTCAAAGCATGAAAGCTCTCATCACCGGCGGCGCCGGATTCATCGGTTCGCATCTGGCCGAGGCGCTCTGCCGGCGCGGCGCGACCGTCGTCGCGCTGGATGACCTGAGCGGCGGCAGCCTCGCCAATCTCGCCTGGCGCCAGCCGGGCGATGCGCTGGAGTTCGTCCAGGGCGACGCGGGTGATGAAACATTGCTCAAGAAAATCTTGCCCGGCTGCGACTGGGTTTTTCACGAGGCCGCGCTGCCGTCCGTGCCGCGCTCCGTGGCCGAGCCGGTGCAGAGCAACGCGCAAAACCTCGACGCCTCGCTGCAACTGCTCGTGGCCGCGCGCGACGCGAAGGTGAAACGGTTTCTCTTCGCCTCCTCCTCGGCGATCTACGGCGACAGCGAAGTTTCCCCTAAACACGAGGGCCTGCCGCCGCAGCCGCTCTCGCCCTACGGCCTGCAAAAATACGCGGCGGAAAAATACGGCCAGATGTTTCACCAGCTCTACGGCCTCGAAACCATCGGCCTGCGCTACTTCAACGTCTTCGGCCCGCGCCAGGCGTTTGACTCACCCTACGCCGGCGTGATCGCGAGATTTTGCACCGCGCTGCTCGCCGGAAATGCGCCGGTGATTTTCGGCGACGGCCGGCAATCGCGCGACTTCACCTACGTGGAAAACGTGGTCGCGGCCAACCTGCTCGCGGTTGAAGCGCCCGCCGCGAAGGTCGCGGGGCAAGTGTTCAACGTTGCGGGCGGCCAGAGCGTTTCGCTGCGGCAGTTGGTGGAGGAGCTGAACCGGCTGCTGGGAAAAAACCTCGAGCCGTGTCTTGAACCGGCGCGCGTGGGCGACATCCGTCATTCACTGGCGGACATTGCGGCGATCCGCGCGGCGCTGGGCTTCGAGCCGCAGGTGACCTGGCAGGAAGGCCTGCGCCGGACGCTGGATTTTTATCGGACGACTGGAGCGTAGGACAGGCGTCGCGCCTGTCTCCAACTTCAGAAATTTTGTCCACCGTTCGGTA
>Ga0208960_1001619_pt1 | contig 11901 bp, 7 predicted proteins | sample GreLakmeON33MSRF_FD_187703 | JGI IMG/M metagenome (GOLD analysis project Ga0208960, IMG submission 187703) | Freshwater lentic microbial communities from great Laurentian Lakes, MI, USA - Great Lakes metaG ON33MSRF (SPAdes) | ecosystem: Environmental > Aquatic > Freshwater > Lake | place: Great...
GCTACAACAATGTGGAAATCTATCACGGCAGCCCGCACGGGTTGGCGCTCCAGCACATCTACGCCGGACGCGAGATGCTGGTGGAAAAGCTGCTACCTGCGCTGAGGCTCACAGTCGCCCAGATTTTTTCCCAGCCGCCAGTGGGCTGAGGCGGAAACCGCTGCCCGCGTGCTGCCGAGGTGGCGCGCGCGTGCCCGTTCACCAATAGCCAATGATCGAAGCCGCGCCGGTGGTGGAGGCGCTTCCATTCCAGAAGACCCAACGAGACTTCATGTCGCTCATCTTGCGCCATTGAGCTGAACCATCCGGGAGGGCCACGTTGGCCCCGGCCACCCGGATAACGCTGGGTTCGACCGTGACTCCTGGCGCACTAAAAACCGGTCCCGTAGGCCCGTGCGGTCCCGAGACGGGGCCCTGACCAGGGGGGGTGTTGGCAGTCCCCTTTTCGACCACGTCTGCGCCGAGGATGTGGTCTGGCCCTGTGTCTTGGACGAACTGGGGACTATCCCAAGGCGTGGTCTGAGCGACGGTGTAGGTGCCGGCGCGACTGCGGGTGTCGTTCTGCGTCGGAAATCCCCAGAGGTTGTAGTAGCTGATTCGCCAGCCGACCCCGGGCTGAAGCTGATCCCAATTTTTCTTGTTGGGACAGTTCAAGGAATTGGTGTTGAAGCCCGCGCGGAGGAAGGCGTTCGTGAAGACTTGGGTGTGAACGAAGGTTGAGTGATAGGCACCGTTGTCCCGTTGGCCGCTGGGGTAACGGTCATTGTTGTCACTGGCGTAGATGTTCATGGCCAGCCCGATCTGCTTCATGTTGTTCAGGCAGAGCGTGCGCTTGGCCTTCTCCTTCGCCCCCGCCAGCGCGGGCAGGAGCATTCCGGCCAGAATCGCGATGATGGCGATGACGACGAGGAGTTCAATAAGGGTGAAGGCACGGGGCCGTGGCTGTAGGCGTATGGTAGTCATGGCTGCTGTGTTTGTGTGGGGGCGAAGGATGCCAAATTTCCACCTGCGGTCAACGGATGGTTTGGCGGCGGCATTTACGCGCCAGTCAGGTTTTGACAGGCCGGATGGAAGCAGCGTGTGCCGTGAGAATTCCTGCGGGCGGGAGTCCGGCAGGTGCGACCAAAAGCAGTGCTGTCACCGCGCGACTAGTCATAACCTGACTTGCGCCCGACGCTTTCAAGCACCGTGTAATCACAGCTCCGGTGTGTTCGCCGAGCTATGCACGGTGGGGCGCTACTTTTTCTTCGCCTTGGCCTTCGGTTCAGTCGCTGGTGCTGCGGTCGCCTTCGGCGGCGTGCTCGCGCGGGCTTCCAGCAGCGCACGCGCCTCTTCCGTCGTGACCTTCGTCGCCAGCGGCCAGCCCAGCGTGTCGCCGTTGGGCTTGAAGCCGCTGCCGTCCACGTCGGCCCAGATGGGGTTGTGGTAGGCGATGGGTTTAATCTTCGCCTGCGCGCTCGTGCCGTAGCCGGTCTTGAGGTCGAAGTTCTCCCCCGCCGCCACCACGATGAGGTGCGCGTCCTCGGCCAGCGGCACGTCAATCACGCGGTCGAACTTCACCACGCCGTTCGCGAACCACTCCGGGTGCGTCGCACGCGTGAAGTTCAGCTTCGGCTCGGCGCGCCCGTTCACGAGCACTTGCACGCGGTCGATGTCAATCCAGTCGGTGCATTGCACGCGCACCTTGAGCTTCACGGCGCCGGTCGCGCGCACGGTGCCGCCGGGCAGCGTGCCGTCGTCGGTCTGCACTTGGAGGAACGGCCCGGTGGTCAGGTAGCTCCGGCCTTCCTTCGCGTGGCGGACGTTCTCGCGCCAATCAATCTTCGCCGGCTCGTCGCTCGCGCTGGGCATATACATCCGCCAGCCGCCGGTGCCGTTGCCGTAAACCGAGTGCGCGTCGCACACGGCCACGCCGACGTAGCGATGGCCTTTGTTGAGAAGCTGAAGCCAGATGAACTCGCGCTGGTAACGCACGGCGTCGCGCCCCGTCTTCGTGTCCTTCGCGATGCTGAAGGGCGCGCCGCTCAAGATGCTGCTCGGGCTGTAGTTCTCCACCTCGACGCCATCAATCAGCAGCGGCAGGCCGACGAACCCGCCGTCCGCGCGCCCGTCGCCGTCGCGGTCGGTGAAGTTCGCGACCATGTCCGGGTGATTGATTTGAATCCACCGCGCCGGCTCGGGCTTCTGGAAGTCACGCAAAGTCGCCGCGGTGATACGCGGGTCGGTGCTCCACACCGGCGCGCCGCTGTCCTGCGTGAGCGGGACCGGCTCGAACGGGAACGAGTTGAAGTGCGCGCCGCTGCCGGTCAACTCGATGCCGGAGACGGTCTGCAAGTGGTTCGTCAGCCCGAGCCGGACGATGTGCGGACGCCAGTCGTAGAAGCGGTTGTGCTCCGTGGTGGGCACGAACTCGACGCCCTCGGCGGCGAGGTTGATGAGGCGGTCGTCGGTGCCAGTGGTGTTGTCGCCGCTGGGCGTGGAGTGGTTGTGATAGTCCGCGCTCACCCAACCGCGCGTGTCCACGAGGCGCTTCAAGACGCCCTTCACCGTCGCGGTCTGGCCGGCGGCGAGCTTCACCGTCTGGCGCAAGTGCCCGAACTCGATCCCGCGCGTGACGACGACTTCGTAATCGCCCGGCGGCAGCGGTTGGCGGAACTGGCCGTTGGCCGAGTGATACTGGTCCACGCAACCGGCGGCGCGATTCTGCGGGCCGAGGTTGGGGACCTTCGTGCCGTTGACGCCGATGAACTGGGCTTTGCAGGGAATCGGCTGGCCGTTCTCGCCGCGAATGTCGAAGGCGATGGCGGATTGGACCTTGAGCACCGCGCTGAAGCTCGCGCTTTGGCCGACGGCGATGTTGACCTTGGCCGTCGCGCTTTCGCGTCCGAGGTCACTATTTTCCAGTTCGTGCTCGCCCGTCGGGAGCCACAGGCTGACTTCGCCCGCTGCGTTCGGATAGGCCGCGAGGCGATTGGTGGAAGTGGGATTCGCGAGCGAGGCGACGGTCACGCGCGCGGTGGTGATGCCTTTGCCCGCGCTGTCTTTCAGCGTGCCGCTGACAAGGCCGCCCGCCTCACCGCGAAACTGTCTTACCACTCCCACCGCCTGCAACGGCGACGTGCCCACCGCGACGAAGCGCGCGAAGGAAATCTCCTGGCCGGGCTTGAGTTCGAGTTCCGTCGGCGGCGCTTTCATTCCATCGCGCTCCACCCAACCGCGCGCGTAACCCGCCTTGTCCGCCGGATCCACGGCGTCGGCCCACGCGATGTCGCCGCTCGTGCCCATGCTGGTGAACGTCACCCAACGGTCGTCCACCGTGCCCTTGCGCACGTCCTTGCCCGCGTTGCGATAGGTGGTGACGACGAGCACGCCCTGCCAGCCGTCGCGCAGGCGATACTCGTGGCGCTTGTAGAGCCCGCCGTTGTTCGGCGAGGTCACGACCGTCTCGATGACCGCCTCGCCGTCGGAGCCGTCCTTGGCCACGCGCACCCACGAGACCGGCCCCTGCTGGCCGCTGGGGGAGAAGCAGGTGAGTTGGTCGTTGTGCGCGCCGCGCAGCGTGAGGTCGTAGAGGCAGCCGGGGGAAATGCCGTTGGTGCCGTAGAACGTGCTCATGTTGGCGCGGCGCAGCGGGAGGTTCGCGGAGATGACGGCCTCGATCTTGTCATTGCGCAGCACGAAGTCGCCGATGATGCCGTCGGCCTCCTTGCCGCGCGGAAGCTGGTCCTTGTTGTCAGGGCCAATCTCGAAGGCGGCTGGCGCGGCGAGGAGCGGCAACGCGAGTGTGACGGAGGCGAGCAGTTGGGACAGGCGACGGTGAACGGGCTGCAACATGGGGCGCATGATGGGAGCCTTTGACTTGCGAGGCAATGCGTGCCTTCGATCGGCTGGGCAGGTCGCGCTGGAGCCGATTCAGCAAATCCCGCCGGCGCTCAAACCAGTTCGCGGATCGGCTGCGCGCGGCCATCCACGAGGTAGTGCGGGCGGCCCTTGGTGTCCACGATGGTCGTGGTGTTCACGTCGATGCCGAGGTTGTGGTAGAGCGTGGCGAAGACTTCCTGGAAGGTCACCGGGCGGCTGTTCGCCTCGCCGCCGAGCCGGTCGGTCGAGCCGATGACTTGGCCGCAGTTCATCCCGCCGCCGGCCAGCAACGCCATCGCCACGCGCGGCCAGTGGTCGCGGCCGACTTGCGCGTTGATGCGCGGCGTGCGCCCGAACTCACCCCAGACCAAGACCGTCGTGTCCTTGTCCATCCCGCGCTGGTGGAGGTCCTCGACGAGCGCGGTGATCGCCTGATCGAAGATGGGGAAGTCCTCGCGCTCGCGGGTGAAGATGTCGTTGTTCGCGCCGCCGTGCCAATCCCACTTGCTGTAGTTCACCGTCACCACGCGCGCGCCGGCTTCGACGAGGCGGCGGGCGGCGAGGAAACTCTGCGGGACGCGCGGCGCGCCGTTGTCGTCAATGCGCTTCACCTCATCGCCCCGACCGTAGCGGGCCAGGATGCGCGGGTCTTCCTTCGACAAGTCCAGCGCCTCGGCGAGCTTCGAGGAAGTCAGCACGCCCATCGCCTGTTGCGTGAAGGCGTCAAGGCCCTGCATCTGCCCGCTGGCGTCCACGTCGCGACGAAACTGGTCCACGCTCGCCTGCAAGCGCGTGCGGTCGGCGAGGCGGTCGTAGGTGATGCCCTGCAATTTCAAGTCCGCGCGGCTCGGTCCGACGGGGCGGAAGCCGGAGTGCGCCACGTTGACCATGCCGGAGCCGGGCTCGTTGTAGGGGCCGTGCGTGCATTCGTAGCACATGCTCATGAACGGCGGGGTCGCGGCGTTCACCGGGCCTTGGACCTTGCTCACGATGCTGCCGAACGGCGCCCAACCGCCCGCCGGAGCCATCTCGGTGCGGCTGCGGCCGGTGTAGCATTGGAAGGCGTCGTGGTCGTTCTGCGCGCCGACGAGCGAGCGGATGAGCGCGAACTTATCCATCATCTTCGCCATGCGCGGGAACAGTTCGCAAATCTCGATGCCGTCCACGTTCGTGCCGATGGGCCGGTGCGGCCCGGCGACATCGCGGGGCGCGTCGGGCTTCAAGTCGAACATGTCCTGATGCGGCGGCCCACCGACGAGGTAGATGAGGATGACCGACTTGTGGGAGTTGCGAATGCCCGCCTGCGCCTCAAGCGCGAGCAAGTGCGGCAGCGAAAGGCCCGCGGCGCCGAGGCCACCGACCTTGAGGAAATTGCGCCGCGACACGCCATCGCAGAACTGGCGATGGCGATCAGGTGGGCCGAAAATCTTGAGCATGGCTGGAGTTGTTGTCCTAAGCCGACGCGGTGGGTGACAAGGAATTCGCGGGGAATGCGGGCAGTTAAATTCTAACGCAAAGACGCAAAGACGCGGGGCTGCAAAGAAAACCGACTGGGGTGGATTCGCTCCCGACCTCACCGCGCGAAAGCAACCGACCGCAGGTGCTTTTCTCCCTCACCCCATCCCTCTGCCGCTGCTCCCTCAATCCCCCAACTCCACGTTCCAGTAGGCGAGGTCGAGGAAGTGCTTCCAACTGTCGTGGTATTCCACGCCGAAGGTGACCTGCACGAAGGGCCGCCACTTGGGCTTCTTGGGCTTGCGGATGAGGTGCATCCCGCACTCGGCCGGCGAGTGGTTGCTCTTGCGCGTGTTGCAGGGCACGCAGGAGCACACGATGTTTTCCCACGTCGTCGGGCCGCCACGATCGCGCGGGATGACGTGGTCGAGGTTCAAATCCTTCCGGTCGAGCGTCTGGCCGCAGTATTGGCAGGTGTTCTTGTCGCGCTCGAAGATGTTGTGCCGCGTGAACTTCACTTCCTTGCGCGGCAGGCGGTCGAAGACCGCGAGCATAATGACACGCGGCACACGGAGCCGATAGGAGATGCCGTGCACGGATTCAGGGTGCGGCTCGCGGCGCGAGAAGTCTGCCCACGAGGAAAAGTCATACGTCTGAAACGCGCCGTCCTGATCGCCGAGCACGACTTGTGCGTGGCCTTGAAAGAGAAGGGAGAGCGCCCGCCGCGCGGTGCAGATGTTCACTGCCTGCCACAGACGGTTCAAGACGAGCACTGGTTGGTTGAGAAGCGTAGCCATAACCGGAGCAATGCGTGGGAAAACCTATCAACGTGGCTTCCCTCGTGTCAATGCCGGCGGACGCTCTGCGAGGGGAAACCCGCTGGGGATGGCATCGAAATGCGCATGTCGGGCAGCAAAAAACCCGGAGGCGGTTCGCGCCTCCGGGTCGTGATTGTCAGAATGAAGCTACGCGCCCACGAGGAGCGGCACGCCCAGGAAGACGGGCAAGTAGCGGCGCTCGGCACGCGGGCCGCGTTCGGGCCTCGGCGCGCCTTCGGGCCGGGGCAGCGGAGCAGGCCGGGCCAGCGGCTTCTTGGCGGTCTCGATGAGACCGTTGGCGAACTCGATGACGTGACCTTGATGAACGAGCCAGTGCAGGTCGCTGTTGATGGCGGATTGCTCGGCCGTCGTCTCCGGCACGGCGGGAACGGCGGCGGGTTGGCCTTCCACGGGGACCGGGATGGTGATGACCGAGGGCGCGGGGGCGAGAATCTCGATGAGTTTCCGGCGCGTGCATTTGGGCGTGGCGTCGATGCACTCGATGAGGCGGCGCAGGTTCGGCGAGACGGGCGTGGCCGCCATGTCGAGATAGGTCGGCCGCGCAACGCTGACGTGCGTGATGGTCTTGTTGACCTTGAAGAACTGCAGTCCGAGACGGCTGAACTGCGTGCAGAGCGTGTTGACCAGCTTCAGCGGGAAACGCACCTGATCCTCGACGACGAGGTTGAAGATGCGGCGCAGGACGGGCGAGGACTGGCCGATGTTGACTCCCAGCAGCGTGTGGGAGGCGACGGGCTTGAAGAGGTTCGGCAGGTGCGTGGCCTTGAAGTGGGCCTCGACGTCGGCGCGCACGTTGAACTTGAGCGGTTCGGGGATGTTGAGCGCGGTGAATTCGGTCTTGAAGCTGGATTCCTCGACCCACTGTTTCACGACGGCCTCGTCGCGGACGATTTGCACCCGCGCCTTGAACATGTCGAAGGGCATCCGGCTGAAGCGCTCGGTGTGCAGCTTGTGGAGCTTGGTCTGGTAGTCGTGGTAGTTGGGCGGACCGAGGACGATGCCGCTCATGCCGCACTGTGCGACAAATGTGTAGGTGCCCTTGGGGGCGTCGCCCGCGATCTTCTCCGTGGAGTAGAAGGTGTTGAAGTGGCGGCTGAGAAGGTGCGCGGTCAACTCGGCTTCGGAGAGCCAGAGCGTGTCGTCGAGCGTGCAGAGGAAAAGTGCCTGCGCGACGGTCTCTCCGACTTTCACCACGCTGAAGGTGATGGTGAAGCGGTCAGGCTTCTTGAGGATGAGATGCGCGATGTCAAAGATGGGGTAGGCGCGGCCCGTGAGTTTTATCTGGCGGGCGAGACCTTCCACGCCCTTGTCCTCGGGCAACAGGTTCACATCGAAGTCCGGCAGCGGGGCGGGAGCCTCACGGCGCGGTTCGTCGCGGCGGTCATCCCGGTCGCGTGGACCACGGCCGGGGCCATCACGTCGCGGACCGCCGGGGCCATCGCGACGCGCACCACCGGGACGGGGACCGCCGGGACCATCGCGGCGAGGGCCGCCACCGGGTCCATCACGCCGGGGCGGACGGTCGCCGAAGGGGCGGTCGCCGCGTCCGCGACGCGCGCCACCGCCGGCTTCCTCATCGCCACGGTAGTTGGCGAAACGGTTGGTGTCGGTGTTCTGCTTCGCCCACGCGGGGAGAAGTTGCAGTTCCAAATCGAGTTCGGTATCGGGCTGTTGGCTCATGAAAATAGCGGCGTTATTTAGCACGCCGGGTCGAAAGCGACGGGGACATTGGTCCGCTGCCGGGAGGAATGCAAGCGTCACGCGGCAGTCATTTGAACCTTGTAATTACCCGGTCTGCGCGCGGTTGAGTTTGAAGAAACGGGCGAAGGAGTCATTCTGATTTGCGTGCCTCCGGTCCCAATCCGCAACCCAGTTTCGCAAGCGCGCGCCCATCGGTGGGCGGCGCTGCTCTGCGCCGGCCTGTGCGCGTGGGCGACCGGCGCAGCCGAGTTGCCGCGCGCGGTGAGTTTCGTGAACGACGTGGTGCCGGTGCTGACGAAGGCGGGCTGTAACTCCGGCGCGTGCCACGCGAAGGCGGGCATGGGCCAGAATGGATTCCAGCTTTCACTGCTCGGGTTTGAGCCGCAGGAAGATTACGAACACTTGGTGAAGGAGGCGCGCGGGCGGCGCGTGTTCGCGGCGTCGCCAGAGCAAAGTTTATTGCTGATGAAGGCGTCGGCTCGCATTCCGCACGGCGGCGGGCTGCGGCTGGACCCAACGTCCGAAGGCTACCGACTGCTGCGCGCTTGGCTCCAGCAGGGCACGCCGTTTGACCAAGCCACGGCGCCCAAACTCGTGTCGCTCGAAGTGCAGCCGCCGCGGAAGACGCTCAAGACCAAATCCGAGCAGCAGCTCAAGGTCACGGCCCGCTACGCCGACGGCCGCACGCGCGACGTCACCGCGCTCGCCCTCTACGAGGCCAACGATCGCGCGATGGCGGAGGCCACTGAGTCCGGGCGCGTCAAGATTCTCGACATCCCCGGCAACGTGGCGGTGATGGTGCGGTATCAAGGCCTCGCTGCCGTGTGCAATGTCTCCGTCCCGCTCGGCGCGCCCGTGAAGAGCCTGCCGCCGAGCCGGAACTTCATTGACCAACTCGTCTTCGCGAACCTCAAGCTCATCGGCATCCCGCCCTCACCGGTGTGCGACGACGCCACGTTCCTCCGTCGCGTGTCGCTGGACATCGCGGGACGCTTGCCGACCGTCGCGGAGGCGGAGGCATTTCTTTCCAGCACTGAGCCGACGAAGCGCGACCAGCTCGTGGACGCGCTGCTCACCAGCCCGGACTACGCAGACTACTTCGCGAACAAGTGGACGGCGCTGCTCAAGAACAAGCGCGACGCCGCCAGCGACATCACGGCGAACTTCGCCTTCCACTCGTGGCTGCGCGACAGCCTGCTGGCAAACAAGCCTTACGACCAGTTGGTGCGCCAGCTCCTCGCGGCCACTGGCACCATCGAGGGCAATCCGCCCGTGGCCTGGTATAAGCGCGTGAAGCAGCCGACCGAGCAACTCGAAGACGTGGCGCAGCTTTTCCTCGGCGTGCGGATGCAGTGCGCGCAATGCCATCACCATCCCTTCGAGCGCTGGAGCCAGCACGATTACTACAGCATGTCGGCCTTCTTCAGCCAGGTGGGCCGCAAGCCGACGGCGACAGCGGGCGAGGACGTTATTTTTCACAAGCGCGGCGTGGCGCAGACCGAAAACAAGAAAACCAAACTCCCCGTGAAGCCCGCCGGCCTCGGCGAGCCCACGCTCGACATCCCGCCCGACGAAGACCCGCGCCTGCGCCTCGCCGATTGGATGGGCAACAAGGCGAACCCCTTCTTCGCGAAGGCGCTCGTGAACCGCTACTGGAAACACTTTTTCAAGCGCGGCCTCATCGAACCGGAGGACGACATCCGCGACACGAACCCGCCGTCGAACCCCGAGTTGCTCGACGCGCTGGCGAAGCATTTCGTCGCGAGCGGCTTCGACCTCAAGGCCGTCGTGCGCGTCATCACGCAGTCGTCCGCGTATCAACTCAGCGCCACGCCGAACCAGCACAACGGCGTGGACCGGCAGAACTTCTCGCACTTCTATCCGCGCCGGATGCAGGCCGAGGTGCTGCTCGATTCGATTGACCAGTTCACCGGCGCGCGCACGGACTTCGCGGACCTGCCGCTCGGCACGCGCGCCATCGCGCTGCCGGACAACAGCTACAACCGCGGCTCGGCCTTTCTGAAAGTCTTCGGCCGGCCCGAGGGTGCGAGCGTGTGCGAGTGCGAACGCGCCTCCTCCGCGAGCCTCGCGCAGAGCCTGCACCTGATGAACGCCGCCGACGTGAAAGCCAAGCTCGCCACCAGCGGCGGTCGCGCTGAGCGACTGGCGAAGGGCGACAAGCCTGAGCCGGCGAAGATTCGCGAGCTGTATCTCGCCGCGTTCGCGCGCGAGCCGCATTCGCACGAGCAGGCGGTCGCGGAGGAGTATCTCGCAAGACCTCGCGAAGATGCCGCCGGCAAGCCGCTCCCGCCCGAGCAATCCCGCCGCATCGCCTACGAAGACCTTCTCTGGGCGCTCATCAACACGAAGGAATTTCTCTACAACCACTAGCCATGTCGCACGACTCCGCCACCCAGCACATGAGGACGCCCAACGCGGACGCGTCGGGGAGCGCACGCGGCCCGCGTGCTGTTTTCGCCGGCCCGGCGACAACTTCGCCACTCCATCTTCAATCGGGCTGGGGTTGCCTGAAAAGTCAGAGTGACGAGGGGATTGGGCGGGCCACCCAATCTGGCAGGCCAGCGGCCTGCGCGCCCCGGATATGTGGCCTTTGGGCGTGCCTCGCGTGGCTCGCACTCGCCATCAGCGCCTTCGCGCAGCAGGTCATCCTTCCCACGCCGCGCCTGCTCACCACGATGCCGATGGGCGCGCAGCTCGGCACCACAGTCGAGGTCACCGTCACGGGCGAGAACCTTGAGGACCTCACCGAACTCCAGTTCTCCACCCCCAAGCTCACGGCCAAACCTAAGCTCGCCGCCGATGGCAAACCCGAGGCAAACAAGTTCCTCGTCACCGTCGCGGCGGATGCGTCCGTCGGCGTGCATGACGCGAGGGTCGTTTCGCGGCTGGGTGTTTCCTCGGCGCGGGCATTCACGGTCAGCCACCTCGCGGAGCTGACTCGCACCAAGACCAACACCTCACTCGAAACAGCACTCGCGCTGAAACCCAACTCCATCTGCAACGCCGTCATGACCGCGCGGGCCGTGGACTTTTATTTCTTCACCGGCACGAAGGGGCAGCGCGTCGTCGTCGAGTGCGCGACGGCGGGGATTGATTCCAAACTCACGCCCGTGCTCATCGTCGCCGACGGCGAGGGCCGCGACCTCGTGGTCAACCGCACGAGTGGGTTGCTGGACTTCACCCCGCCGGCGGACGGGAAGTATTTCGTCAAGGTGCATGGCCTCACGTTCAAGGGCGGGCCGGAGCATTTCTACCGGCTGGCCTTGCAGGACGTGGCGGCGGGCGCGCCCATCCCGCGCCACGCCACGACGCGCTCGGTGAGTTCCTTCTCGTGGAAACCAGCGGCGGATTTCGGCATTGCGAAGTCCAGCGAAGCCGAGCCGAACAACGCCCACGCGCAGGCGCAGAAAATCACCTTGCCCTGCGACATCGCCGGCGGCTTCTTCCCGGCGGCGGACGTGGACACGTTCGAGTTCAGCGCGAAGAAGGGCGAGGTGTGGTGGATTGAAGTCGCGTCCGAGCGGCTGGGTCTGCCGACGGACCCGTTCGTGCTCGTGCAACGCGTCGAGCAGGACGGCGACAAGGAGAAGCTCACCGACGTGGCCGAGCTGAACGACATCCCGCCGCCGATGAAACCGTCGAGCAACGGCTACTCCTACGACGGCCCGCCTTACGACGCCGGCTCCGCCGACGTGCTGGGCAAACTCGAAATCAAGGAGGACGGCCTCTATCGCTTCCAACTCCGCGACCTCTTCGGCGGCACGCGCAACGACGCGGCGAACGTGTATCGCCTCGTCATCCGGCAAGCCGCGCCCGACTTCGCGCTCGCGGCGTGGGCTATCCATTTCGAGCTGCGCAACGGCGACCGCAACGCGCAGTCCAAGCCCATCGCGCTGCGTCCCGGCGGCACGATGGCGTTCGATGTGGTCGTCATCCGGCGCGACGGCTTCGCGGGCGACATCGAGCTGGGCATGGAGAATTTGCCGACGGGCGTGACGGCTGCTGCGCTGAAGATTCTGGCGGG
>Ga0208960_1001621_pt1 | contig 11888 bp, 9 predicted proteins | sample GreLakmeON33MSRF_FD_187703 | JGI IMG/M metagenome (GOLD analysis project Ga0208960, IMG submission 187703) | Freshwater lentic microbial communities from great Laurentian Lakes, MI, USA - Great Lakes metaG ON33MSRF (SPAdes) | ecosystem: Environmental > Aquatic > Freshwater > Lake | place: Great...
TCCGTATCCCTGCGGGTATTCTTTAAAGCCGATATGCCAGTTTTCTTGAAGGTTGTAAAGGTAGCCGAGTGCTTCGGAAATACCGCCCCCGTCCGGGTCCAGTCCGTATCCACCAGCCAGCTCCAGGTGATCCCAGTTCAAACCGGCTGCGCACAACCAATAGAAGCATACGCATAGTGTAATTACGCAGACTAGATCAGCCCCGCCGCATTTATTTTTCGCGGTCATTTAACTTATAAATAAGCAAGATTTTGGCGGCAAGTTTGGGGCTGAGCTTGGGATAAAAACCGATTAATACTGGCTAACAAAACATTGCCTATCGATAGTTACAATTGGAATATGATTTGCAAGAAATATTTGTTACCGGCCCAAATTTGCATATCTCGAAGATATCGCATCTAAATATTTTTGCGGCGGCAAACCCCACACCCCAAGTGTTGCGCTGAATTTGTTTACTTGGTACGGGAAGCGACCATTGCCCATGGGCACCATACAAGTGGGTAATCTGGAGATAGATCGCGGCGGACATGAATTGTTTTTACTTCACCTAGCAGCATTACGTGAGTGCCCAGCTTAACCTCCCCGACTAACCGGCATTCAAACTGTACCGGCAGCGCTGGAAGCAATGGCGCATTTGCACCCGCAAAAACATCAAGGCCGGCATGCGCAACTTTTTCAGTGTCCGTGGCAATTGATATGTTGCCAGCGTATCTAATAGCGCCCAAAATTAAGTCGTTTGCAAAGGCGACACCACAGCCAAACCACCCTTGGCGCCGGATTGCGCCTAACGTGGCGCGCGAAGTGAAGCGGGAATTGATAGATAGGTAGCAGGCAAAAACCGCGATGGTGAAAGGGTGCCGGCTGACAACCGCAGTTGAACCACAGGGCATTAGGTTGGGTACGCCCGCGGCTTCCCAAGAGGTAATCATTCCCAAGGAGGACGGAAAAAAACATGGAAAACGCCCGCGATCGTCGTCATACTCAATCTGTCCAGCGGCATCAGGATTCAGGTATTTCACTTGCATTCCATTGATCTGATCATCCGCTTCAAATGCTACAGTACCCGCCGAGGGAAAGGAATAGTAGGGCGTGAAGCCTTTCTGGTAACGGGCATCAAGTACGGCCGGGGTATTGTCACCAACGGCACCTTGCAGTGGCAAGCGGGGGGAAAACTCCGGAAGGCTCTGCCAGTGAATCTGGCTCCGGCCGGATGCGATTTCGGCTTGCAATTGGATGGCCGTCACCTCCAAAAAGTATATGCGATGGCTGCCACAATCAGACCAGGCTTGCGGAAAGATGGAGTCGCCATAGTAGTCTTTGCCCACGCGCACTAATCTGACTTCATATGCGAGATAGGCATCGCAAAAGACTGGTGCGCTATTGGTAAGGGCTTTGCGAATACCTAAACCGGACTGCTGAATACGGGCGGTGGTGGCAGCTTCAGAGGTCAAAAGAATAGATGCCATCGCCCGGTCGGTGGGCTCGCCTTGCGGAAGAAACTGGACGACGGCATGGCCGCTGCGTTCCAGCATGGCCGTAAAGTCTTTGCGCGGATGATGCCGGACGGAAAGATTGGTGCGACAAAAACTAAGAGCTATTATGTACGGAAAACGATTTACGACGGACGGACCGACTACTTTTTCAAGCGCCCAGTTTGCGTCGTCCGCAGTTGTTACGAAGCATTGGGGTGAAGGAAAAATGGCGGGCCAGCGGCTGTCCAGCGCAAGGCTGTCCGGGGTTTCAGTAAGAGTTCGCACGCGGGTCAATCTGGCGGGGCCGTCCCGCCAACCTTGATCTCCGGAAAGCTCCTCAGTTGGCCAGCGATAAAGATATGGGTTGTTTTTGTAGTTCATAGCCGGATTTACCCCACGTGGCGGCCGCAGCTGTGTGCTAATACTTGCAGGTGTTCCACAAACCTAAAGTGGCTCAACAAAGCGCAATCGGGTTAAGACATACTCTGGAGTGAGTGAAAAAACTCAAGGTGTAGTGAAAGACTAAATCCGCACCTACAATGTTAAATCCTTCACACTCGCGAATGATACCAAGAAAACTATGTTGGCGCATATAACATGGAGTTGCGAAAGCCGCTGGTCCTATTTAATTACCTTGTGCTTTGGCTAGTGAGTGAATGAATCTCTTGGGCCACACCAACCGGACCGTGAAGAATAATTGCTTGGCTTTTGGGTATTGTGGACAGGGTCAAACTATTACCTATGTGACCGTGGTATATAGGCATAGGTCACAAAACTTGCGGCAGTGAGCTTGGCCCTTAAGTGCATGCCGGGCCTTATAGCCGTACATGTGCGGCCCAAGGTGGGCGCCCAGAGTTCTGTCAGCATACAAAATGGGCGGCGCACAAGAATACCGCTTCACACCAGCTTGAGTTGACCGGCAGATTTTTGTGATTTCACATTTTCAGAGAATCGCTTTGGTTCCGCATTTTGGACATAATTATGTTGCTTGCACCATGCCGATTGCAATAGTCTGCCGTTTCTGACGCAAGAGTTATGTAGAGGAGTCCTGTGGTCATGAGGCTGACGGCCCGTTTGCGCAGATTAGGCCTAGCGAATGTTGTGAAGTGGCGCAAGCGCGAAAGACTGCAGCGGCGGACCAACTTGGTGCTACACTATTGAGTGTGAACGAGCGCACTATCCATTATTGCGGACAAATTCGCGCCGGTTTTACAAATGGAGACCAAACTCATGTTTTGGTCAGAGGGAGCCAAGCGATGGACCGGTCGCTGGCATTTTGTTGGAGTGCGCTCAGCTACATGCCGTTTGTTGCACAGGCCTCAAAGTTTGCGTATGCCTGACTTATTTATCGTCCAAGCGAATGTTCATCTGGGCGTTGGCTGCCAGATCGGGGAATACGTAGTACTTGGCGTACCGCCGCGCGGTATGTCCAGCGGAGACTTGGCTACATACATCGGGCCTTATGCTGTCGTGCGCTCCCATACGGTAATATATTCCGGTAACCGCATTGGCGCGCGATTCCAAGCGGGTCACGGAGTGCTCATCCGCGAACTGAACGAAATTGGCGACGACGTGAGCATTGGCTCGCATTCTGTGATAGAGCATCACGTAAGAATCGGTAACGGCGTGCATGTGCACTCACAAGCTTTCATTCCTGAGTACTCAATTCTGGAAGATGGCTGCTGGATCGGCCCAAAGGTCACCTTCACCAATGCGCCTTATCCGCAGAGTCCTGGAGCGAAAGCCGGATTGAAGGGCCCGCACGTAATGGGTGGTGCGAAGATTGGTGCCAATGCTACCCTGCTACCCGGTGTTGTAATTGGCGCCAATGCGCTAGTTGGAGCTGGTGCGGTGGTGGTGCAGGATGTAGCCGACGGCAAGGTAGTCGCTGGCAATCCTGCGCGTGAAATTAACGATGTTTCCGATTTGCCCGCCTACAACGCAAGCTTGTCGGCGTGATCAAGTAAGCTGATGATGGAAATTCCGCTCCTAGATTTGAAAGCCCAATATGCTGGCATCAAACTGGAAATTGACACCGCAATTTCACGGGTCGTTGACAATGCGAGCTTCATACTCGGAAAGGAGGTTAGTGTTTTTGAGGAAGCTTTTGCCGAAAGTGTAGGCTCACGCGCGGCCGTGGGTGTCGCTTCCGGCACTGCGGCCTTGCAACTTGCCCTGATAGCATGTGGTGTAGGTGCCGGAGACGAGGTGATTACCACTGCGCACACTTTTGTCGCGACGGCTGAGGCGATCTCGAATGTGGGCGCCCGTCCGGTATTTGTCGATATTGATCCGCGCACCTACCATTTGGATCCCAATCTGGTCGAGGCTGCGATCACACCGCGCACAAAAGCTCTGGTGCCCGTGCATCTTTATGGGCGGCCTGCCAATCTGGACCCGTTGCTTGAGATTGCCGGCCGCCGCAATCTGTTTGTGATAGAAGACGCTGCTCAAGCACACGGGGCTGCGCGCAACGGCCGGCGTTGCGGCAGTATTGGTCGGCTCGCCTGCTTCAGTTTTTATCCGGGTAAAAATCTCGGGGCCTACGGCGATGCGGGCGCTGTGACCGGAGACGACGAAAAACTGCTGGCGCATGTTCGCAAACTGCGCGACCACGGCCGCACAAGCAAATATGAGCATGACATTGTGGGCTTTGGCGAACGCATGGATGCGCTGCACGCAGCGGTGTTAAGTGCAAAGCTGCCGCATCTGGCAGCATGGAACAACGCGCGCCGGTCCCATGCATTGCTTTATAACAAATTGCTCCGTGGTAGCGATGTGGTGACTCCGGAGGCTGAACCCGATGAGCACCACGTCTACCACCTCTATGTCATTCGCGTGCAGCAGCGCGATGCGATGCTTGCACACCTCAAGGCCAATGGCGTTGGCGCCGGAATTCACTATCCAATCCCGCTCCATCGGCAGCCTGCGTATCTAAAATTAGGTTATGGGGAAGTGGTGCTGCCCCACACTGAACTCGCTGCGCACGAAATCATTTCGCTTCCAATCTATCCGGAACTAAGCGTTGACCAAATTACCTACGTTACGCAGATGGTAAAGGCGGCGGTGGGCTGATGATAAAGGTGGCGGCGATCGGTGTCGGCTATTGGGGGCCAAATTTGGTGCGCAATTTGGCCGCACTGGAAAACGTCAGTGTCACGGTGGTTTGCGATATCAACGCTTTGCGCGCCGAAACCATTCGGCAGCGGTTCTGTCCTGGCGCAAGAGTTGTGGCAGACTACCGCGAATTGGCTGCAGACCCAGAAGTGGATGCGGTTGTAATCATTACGCCAATTGTGACCCATTGCGAGCTGGGCAGCTTTTTTCTTGCGGCGGGCAAGCATGTGCTTATAGAAAAACCAATGGCCCGCACTGTGGCCGAGTGCGAGCAAATGATCCGATTGGCCGAAGTTAACCAACGCGTCTTAATGGTTGGACACGTGTTCCGTTTCAATCTCGCGGTGCAGCGCATCAAGCAGTATGTTGATCAGGGCGATCTGGGCAAGCTTTTTTATATCTACTCCCAGCGTGTCAATCTGGGTCGGATTCAGCAGGACATCAATGCACTTTGGAGCTTTGCGCCGCACGACATTTCGATAATTAACTTCTGGCTTGGCGAGGAGCCGGTTCAAGTGTCAGCACGGGGATTCTCCTACCTTAATCGTGGCATCGAAGACGTCGTGTTTCTTGAACTCAATTATCCCAGCGGTGTTGGCGCGCACATGCATCTTGGCTGGCTTGACCCGCGCAAGGTGCGTTTGATGACTCTGGTTGGCAGCCGCAAAATGGTTGTCTACGATGACATAAGCGTCGACGCCAAAATCCAAGTTTACGACAAAAGTATTGACAAACTCGAGGAGTACCTTGACGACCCCGAGTCATTCGCTCAATTCCAGTTTCAGATCAAGACAGGGGATTTGGTCATCCCCACGGTTCCATTTGGCGAGCCGCTCCAAGCCGAATGTCGCCATTTCATCGAATGTATTGATCAAGGAAAGCGCCCGCTGACCGACGGATGGGATGGTTTGCGGGTTGTAAAAGTGCTTGAGGCGGCTGAGCAGTCACTTCTCCAGAACGGGGCGCCCGTTAGTCTGCCCACCGTATCAGGAGTGTAGTCTTGTGCGCTTAGCAGAATCTGTGATTCTGGTTACTGGCGGTGCGGGCCTGGTCGGTTCGCACATTGTAGACGAGCTTGTAAAAGAGGGTGCGCGAGTCATCGTCTATGACAGCATGGTTCGCGGAAAGGTGGAGCATCTTGAAGCGGCTTGCAAGCGCGGGCAGGTGGAGATTGTGCAGGCGGATTTGCGCGATCAAGCGGCCTTGCGCCGGGCTTTGCGCGGCACTGATTATGTCTTTCATCAAGCGGCTGCCTGGTTGCGTATGTGCCAGGAGACGCCGCGCCTTTCGCTTGAGGTTAATATAACTGGCACATTCGGGTTACTTGAAGCGTGTGTCGAGGCGGGTGTGAAGAAATTAGTTGCGGCGTCTTCCTCTTCGGTCTATGGGGAAGGGCTCTATTTGCCGACTGATGAGAAGCATCCTTATAACAACGATCTTTTTTACGGCGCATCTAAAATTGCTAACGAGCAGCATTACCGGGCCTTTCACAAAAAATACAACCTTGATTTTGTCGCCTTGCGCTACCTAAATGTATATGGTCCGCGACAGCCATACGAGGCGGCATACATGGATGTAATCATGCATTTCCTCAATCGGATCGATGCAGATCTGCCGCCGATTGTGCGGGGCACTGGCTCGGCGACGGTTGATCTAGTTTATGCTGGCGATGTTGCGCACGCCAATGTTCTCGCGTTGAAAAGCCATGTGACCAACGAGTTTTTCAATGTTGCAAGCGGTGTTGAAACCTCGCTCGAGGAGCTTGCTTGGCTGTTGATCCGGTTGTGCGGCAAGGAAGGCCGGCTAAAGCCTGAGTTTCAAGCGATGGATAGCGGATTGGTCAGCCGGCGCTGGGGTAGCCCAGGCAAAGCCGGCGAGCTGCTGGGATTTGAAGTGACCACCACAGTGGAGGAGGGCATGCGGCGAGTAATCGAGTGGCGCACGCAGACTAGAGCAGCGCCCGCTGCGCAACCATAAGAGCTTGACGATGTGCGGTATTGCCGGACTACACAACTTAGCCAACGAACCCATTTCAACCGAGCAGGTGCGCGCCATGTGCAACTTGATCCGCCACCGCGGCCCCGATGATCGCGGCGTATGGGTGCGCAACTCCGTGGGCCTTGGTCATCAGCGCTTGAGCATTATTGACCTTTCGATCTTGGGTCGAAATCCAATGCCTAACGAAGATGCAACAGTTTTTATTGTCTTCAATGGTGAGATTTATAACCATAAAGAACTGCGCGCGAACTTGGTCCAGCGCGGGCATGTCTTTCGCAGCCAGACCGACACTGAGGTGATTATTCACCTTTACGAAGACCTCGGTCCGGACTGCGTGAAAAAGCTCAACGGAATATTTGCCATTGCGCTGTGGGATGAAACCAGGCGCCAATTGTTGCTAGCGCGCGATCGCTGCGGCGTTAAGCCCCTTTACTACACACGTTTTGGAAATACACTTGCGTTCGCCTCAGAAGTGAAGGCTTTTCTGGCGCTGCCGGAATTCTCTGTAAAGCCGGATCTGTATGGACTTTCCGAGCACTTTACTTTCCAAAATTCCTTTGGCGAGCGCACGCTGTTTGACGGCGTGCAGCTTCTGCAGGCAGGGCACTATGCTCTGGCGCGCAGTGGCCGCATCGAGCAGCACAAGTATTGGGACCTTCAGTTTAATCCGCAGCCAGATGTGAGCCTAAACCGATGGGCCAGCGGCTTGCGTGAGCGATTTGAAGCGGCGGTCGCGCGGCAACTGATGAGTGACGTTCCCTTGGGCAGCTACTTGAGTGGCGGCATGGATACTGGCTCAATTGCAGCTGTGGCCGCCCGCCACATACCGGGTATGCACTCGTTTACATGCGGCTTTTCATTACCTGAGGATGCAAACGCGTTGGAGCGACACTTTGATGAACGCACTGCGGCAAGGCTTCTGGCGTGCTCATTGGGCACTGTCCACAACGAGCTGGAGCTGGGACCGGAGGCGCTGTCTTCAGTGCTGCCAGCTGTCGTGTGGCATTTGGATGAACCGCGCGCTGGCATCAGCTATCAGGTCTTCCACATTGCGGAGATGATCAGCCACCACGTCAAGGTGGTGCTTTCTGGGGTTGGCGGTGACGAATTGTTTGCCGGCTATGTGTGGCGCTATGAGCCAATTCTGGGCCTTGGCAGTAATGTTTTTGACTTAAGCTACTATCAGCAGTCTATTCGTTTGTTGAATGATGATGAAAAGCGCGCGCTATTCAGCGACACGGTAAATCAAAAGCTCGGCGGCTTCTCGACATTTGAGAGCGCTGGGGAAATCTTGCGCGCAGCCGGAACAGCGGATCCATTGGAGCGCGCATTGTACTTTGACTTTAAAACTTTTCTGAATGGACTTTTACTTGTGGACGACAAATTAAGCATGGCGCACTCAGTTGAGGTGCGGACGCCATTCCTCGATAATGAGTTGGTCGATTATGCATCCCGTATCCCGGCCAGTCTCAAGCTTCAACGCGGGCAGGGCAAAGTGGTATTGCGGGCAGCGATGCACGGGCTGCTGCCGGAGGAAACAATCTCGCGTCGCAAGCAGGGCTTTACCCCGCCGGATCAAACCTGGTACAAAGGCCCGTCGCTTCCATACATCCGCGAGTTGATTCTGGGAAAGCGTGCGCTTGAACGCGGGTACTTCCGTCCTGCAGCAGTCCGGACGATACTGGATGATCATCTCGCGGGTCGTCGCAATCATCGTTTTCTTATCTGGTCGTTCATGTGCTTTGAATGGTGGAACCGGTTATTTGTTGACCGGGAAATGCTTCCGCCGCATGCGTGACTCCTAGATATGGGCAGGAGCAGGCAAAAGTGAAACAGCGCTTGGTTGAGGTTTTGGTATGTCCGGTTAGTGGCGGCAAACTCTCGCTTGAAGTTACGTACTCACGTGGCGACGAGATTATCTCGGGCGTACTAACCTCAGCTTTGGGGCAGAGTTATCCGATCGCCGCGGGCGTTCCACGCATGCTTGCTGCCGATCAGACCATTGACGGTCAGCGAGAAACCGCGAATGCATTTTCGGAAAAATGGCGTACCATCCCTAATTATGGGCACGATGAGGCCAGCCGTAAACATTACATTGATTGGTACCTTCAGCGCTACTTATTTGGTACCACTACAGAATTTCGGAAATTTATTAGCAGAAAACATCGCATTTTAGATGCTGGTACTGGCCTTGGCAGAGATGCATTGTTCTATGCAGATAATTCCGATGCGGAGGTGTTTGGTGTCGATCTAAGCGATGCAATTGACGGCGCCTATAAACACCTTTCCGGGCACCCACGCATACATCTTGTTCAGGCGGATTTATGCCAGCTTCCATTTTCACCAGAGTTCTTCGATTTTATTGCCTGTGACCAAGTGCTACATCACACCCCAGATACGGAGCAATCGTTTCACAAATTGGTAAAACACCTTGCTCCGGGCGGGGACATTTCGATCTATGTCTACAATAGAAAGGCTCCGCTGCGCGAGTATGCGGATGACTTTTTGCGCGACCGGGCTGCACACATGACCACTAAAGCGGTGTGGGAATTGTCCGAACAGCTTACTGAATTGGGACGCAGTCTCTCGCAGTTTAAACTTCAAATTTCAGTTCCCGAAATTCCAGCGCTTGAGGTCAAGGCTGGGACCTATGACCTGCAGCGTTTTATCTTTTACAACTTTCTTAAGTGTTATTGGAATTCCGACCTGGGCTGGGAGGTCAGCGTGGCCACAAACTTCGACTGGTATCGCCCGCATTTTGCCCACCGCCACACGGTGCAGGAGGTGCGTCAGTGGTACGCTGACGCAGGCCTGATGATTGTCTCGGTTGACGAGTGCGAGTCCGGTATCAGCGTGCGCGGATGCAAAGCACCTTCGGAGAGAGTTGCGGCATAGCGTGCCCGGGGTTCTAACCGCCTGTGGCGGAAGCTGGCGCCGGAATGTGGGCGCTGTTCGCCCACGGTGGGAAATGGTAATTTAGTCGTTCGTCAACCCCCTAACTTACATTGCTAGCCACGTAACTACGGGTTATATACTGCATCTTCTCGCTTTAAGCTTGGCTGATAGTTTCCACTAATTGAGCCGGGTCTATAATAGAAGAGATACAAAGTCTCAAAAAAAGTTCTGGCTAGCTTGTAGGGTATTAGCAGGCGGGTAAATTAAGTTGAAAGTGCTTATCACTGGTGCGGCCGGATTCATTGGTTCGCGGCTCATTTTGCGGATGGCGGAGCGCCACACAGTTTTTGCGTTGGCGCGCCACTTGCTTCCTGCGGTAAAGTTCAGCGGTGTTGTGGCAATTGTCGCAGATTTAGCGCTGCCCCTCAATAGAAGTTTATTGCCCGCAGCAGTGGATGTGATAATTCATCTCGCGCAGGCTAATTCTAGTTTTCCGGAAGCCGCCAGCGAACTGTTTGCGGTAAGCACTGGTATAACCCAAGAACTTTTGGATTACGGTCGGCTGGCAGGGGCAAAGCGCTTTGTTTTGGCCTCTTCTGGTTATGTGTATGGTCGGCGCAAAGGATTTTGCATTGAGACTGATGTCGCCCTGCCGACCAGTCACTACGCCGTGACAAAATACTCGGCAGAATTGCTGGCTCTTAGCTACGCTGACTATTTGACACCGTGTGTGTTCCGAATTTTTTGGCCGTACGGGCCGGGGCAGTCTAACCGGTTGATTCCCAAATTGGCAGACCGAATTCGCCAAGGGCAACCGATTCGCCTGCACCAAGGTGGTCAGATGCGGGTAACGCCAATCTATATAGATGATGTGGTGGCTGCCTTTGAACGCGCGACTGAGACTACATACGCTGGTGTGTTCAATTTGGCTGGTGATACTGCAGTCAGTTTGCGGAGTCTTGCGAATGAAGTCGGCCAAACGTTGGGTATGCCCCCTAAATTTGAGGAGGGCGGCGATGACAGCGGAGATATGATGGGGGACAACTCTCTTATGAAGGAGATTTTTGAACTGTTCCCCACTTTTTCACTTAGTGCGGGGCTGGCGCGCACTTTCAAAGAAGGAGAGTGTCTCAAATGCTAACTCCACGGCTTGTCTCAGTGGTGATTCCGGCGCATAACGAAGAGTTAAATATAGAGCCATTTTATAATGCCATGTCTGCAGTGACTAATAGCCTGCGCAACTTCGAGTGGGAATTTGTCTTTGTTGACGATGGCAGTATAGATCAAACGCTGACGCGCATCCTCGAATTGAGGCGCAAGGATTTACGAATTCGAATTCTCCAGCTGTCACGCAACTTCGGTAGCTATGGTGCATACCGGGCAGGTCTTGAGTACGCGCGTGGTGATGCCGTCATTACCATCTCTGTTGATTTGCAGGATCCGCCGGAATTATTTGTGCAGTTTCTGGCGCATTGGGAGGCTGGCTACCAAACAGTTTGGGCTGTGCGCGCAGAGCGTGATGACCACTGGACCCGGAAGGCTCTTGCAAGGTTGTTCTACGTTATCCTGCGGCGTTTGGCTCTTCAAGATTTGCCGGTTGGCGGAATGGATTGTGGATTATTCGACCGCAAGGTGGTAGATGCTTTTCGGAAAATCACCGATCGCAATGGCATCACCTTCATGACAATTTTTTGGATGGGCTTCCGTCAGGCATGGGTCTCGTACCACCGACAAAGTAGGCTGTATGGTGATTCGAAATGGCCGCTCGCCAAGCGAATTAAGGCGGCGATAGATGTTATTACCCTGTACTCGTACCTTCCGATTCGGCTTGCTAGTTATCTTGGGTTGACTGTCTCGGTGGTGAGTTTGGTTGGCTCGGCCATCATAATATTTAACAAAGTGGTGTGGGGTGTCGGCGCTGGTGGGTGGCCATCCGTGATGGTTGCGCTGCTGTTTCTGGGTGGTGTGCAGCTGGTTGTACTTGGCATAATGGGTGAGTACCTGTGGCGCATCAGCAACGAGGTCAGGGGACAGCCACAGTACATCATAATGGAAGAGTATGGGTTTGGCGACTTGACCCCTGCTCAGGCCGCACTTAGTGCCGTTGGCTAGACTTTGATGTAATGCACGCGCGCAAATTCCAACTGCAACAAATTAATGGATTCTAGTTTCTCTGCGTTTTAATTTGAAGATAGTTGATAAATGCTCGGTTGGGGCGAAGACAATTTGTTGGGTCGGAGACTTTAAAGTCGTAATAGGCTGAGTTCGCGGGGCTCTTGTACCAGCTTGATTCACTATTTTTCGGCCAGCGCGGAGCAGCTTCCCTTGGGTAATTCGGCTTGGGTGCAGCAGCGGTGGCGGGAACATCGCGATAACAAGGCTGATCACCGCCTATTTTTGTGGGGG
>Ga0208960_1001623_pt1 | contig 11882 bp, 11 predicted proteins | sample GreLakmeON33MSRF_FD_187703 | JGI IMG/M metagenome (GOLD analysis project Ga0208960, IMG submission 187703) | Freshwater lentic microbial communities from great Laurentian Lakes, MI, USA - Great Lakes metaG ON33MSRF (SPAdes) | ecosystem: Environmental > Aquatic > Freshwater > Lake | place: Great...
CCAGCTCGGTAGCGACCGAGCGTTTCATGAAATATTACTTTCTTATCGCGCGCGACGTGGGCGATCTCACGCGTTTTTTTATCACCATGCTGGAGGAAAAGGGCCGCCGCAAACCTTTGTTACGCCTTCCCAGTGCCTTGCGTCGTCGCAAGATCGGCGGGTTTTTGGTCGAAGGTGGGCGCATTTCGCTAACGGAAGATGACATCGCGACAAAGCCCATCAAGCTGCTGCAAATTTTTCGTACCGCCCAAGTTCAAAACATTGATTTCCAACCCAAAGCGCTGCGGCTCATCGCGCGCCATGCCAAACGCGCGGCGACGTTGCGAAACCACGAAGATGCCAATGTGATCTTTATGGATATTCTCACGGAACCCAAGGGTGCCGAGAACACGCTACGTCTGATGAACGAATCGGGCGTGTTCGGGCGGTTTGTGCCCGATTTTGGGCGTGTCGTGGCACAGATGCAGTATGACATGTACCATGTCTATACCACCGATGAGCACACCATCCGCGCCGTTGGCATTCTCAACCGCATCGAGCAGGGAAAACTAAAGGATGACTTGCCCATTGCCTCTGACGTCATCCACAAAGTGAAATCGCGCCGCGCACTGTATGTCGCGGTCATGTTGCACGATATCGCCAAAGGTCGGGGTGGCGATCATTCAGGCCTCGGGGCTGACATTGCGCTCGAGCTTTGCCCACGGCTAGGGCTGACGCCTGAAGAAACTGAATCGGTCAGTTGGCTGGTGCGCAATCATCTGCTGATGAGCAATACGGCCTTTAAGCGCGATCTTGATGATCCGCAAACCATCGATACGTTTTCGGAGGCCGTACAATCACCAGAACGATTGCGGCTACTGTTGGTGCTGACGTGCGCCGATATTCGCGCGGTGGGCCCCAATGTCTGGAATAACTGGAAAGCCACACTTTTGCGCGAGCTTTATAATCGCGCTGACGAATATATGACGGGCGCGCAAAACACAGCCACGCGTGACGTGCGTGTGGCGGCGTGTCGCGAGGCCTTGCTGGCGCGATTGGCCGACTGGCCCGATGACGCTCGCGAAAGCATTATCGTCTCGGCGTCGCCTGCGTATTTGTTGGGATACGACCTCGCGACCCAAGAACGACATATGCGATTTATCCGCGCGGCTGAAACCAGAAATCAGAAAATCGAGGTCGCCTTCGCGATTGAGGATAAGCGCGACGTCACCTCCATGCTGGTCTACACGCCCGATCACCCGGGCCTTTTTGCCAAGATTGCAGGGGCCTTGGCGTTGTCGGGGGTGTCGATTGTTGATGCAAAAATTCTCACGCTCTCGAGCGGTATGGCGCTCGACACGTTTTATTTTCAAGACTACGACGGCGACACGATTGTCCAAGATGAGCGCCTTGATCGCATCAAAGGCCGTGTCGTTCAGGCCCTGGAAGAGCGAATCAGGCTTAATCAGGAACTCTCAAACACCGCCGTCCTGCGCGTGCCTATGCGTGCCAAGGCTATGGAAGTGCCGCCGCGTGTCTTTATCGACAACACGGCCTCAAGGGTCTGTACCGTGATTGAAATCAACGGGCATGACCGGCCTGGATTCTTGTATGACGTCACAAAAACATTGACGGACCTGGGGCTGCAAATTTCCTCGGCGCACATTTCAACCTATGGCGAACGCGTGGTCGACGTGTTTTATGTGAAGGACATCTTTGGTATGAAAGTCGAGAATGAAACCAAATTACGTCAAATCCGAGATGCCTTGGGTAAGACGATAGGCGTGGCCGCAGGCGATGTTTCTGTTCAGGCTGCCGTCCGCCGCGAAGCGGTGACCGCCACGGCCGCTGAGTAGCTCACCCTCCGCCCCCACCAAAGTTTCGCTACCTGATTGTCTCTGATTCACCTCTACCTCAATTTAAGCTACACTATTACGCATGTCCTTTATTCGCTCTGTCACCACGGTTGGTTCCTACACGCTGCTGTCGCGCCTCACGGGGTTTGTACGTGATGTGCTCACTGCCACCTATATGGGGGCTGGGGCGACAGCGGATGCTTTCTTTATCGCCTTTCAGTTCCCGAATCTGTTTCGCAGCCTGTTTGCCGAGGGAGCCTTCTCGGCGAGCTTTGTCCCGATATTTACGCAAACGCTGGCGCGCGATGGCAAGCAAAAAGCCAAGCAGTTCGCCGACGATGCCTTTGCGGTCTTAGCGGCTGCCTTGCTTGTGTTCAGCGTGATCATGATCATCGCCATGCCGGTGGTGCTGTATGTGATGGCGCCGGGATTTGCCGATATCCCCGGCCAAATGGAACGCACCACCGAATTGGCGCGCATCGCGTTTCCCTATCTGTTTTTTGTCTCGCTGACGTCCCTGCAGTCAGGCGTACTCAATGCGTTTGACCGATTTGCTGCCGCTGCCTTTGCTCCGGTTTTGCTGAACCTGACGTTGATTTCAGCACTTCTCAGTGGGGCAGGAGCCAACGGAGACCCTGCACTGTTCCTGGCTTGGGGTGTTTTTGTCGCGGGCGTGGTGCAATTTTTCTGGCTGGCGCAAGATTGCAAACGCATCGGCATGAGATTCAAACTCTCCGTACCGCGCCTCACGCCCGAGGTAAAAACGCTGCTCTCGCGCATGGCGCCGGTCATGTTTGGTGCGGGCATTTACCAGCTCAATCTGGTGGTCAACAAAATTGTGGCCACCCTTGTCTCTGCTGGCGCGGTGTCATGGCTCTATTATGCCGATCGCGTGAACCTCTTGCCTGTTGGTGTCATCGGTGTGGCCATCGGCGTCGCGCTGGTTCCATTACTCTCACGCCACATTCAAAATGGCGATACCGCCGCCGCCCTGGCCGATCAAAACCGCGCCATTGAACTCAGCCTGTTGCTGACGGTTCCCGCAGCCGTGGGCATTGCAATGCTAGCAGAGCCCATCACATCGGTTTTATTTGAGCGTGGCGCGTTCAGTGCGCTGGACCGCGAGGCTGTGGCCGCCGCGCTTATGGCCTTTTCGTTTGGGCTGCCCGCATATGTTCTCAATAAAGCACTGATCCCCGCCTTCTTTAGTCGCAACGACACCAAGACGCCGGTTCAGGCTGCGTTTGCATCTTTCGTCGTGTGTGTGGTGCTCAACCTCGTGCTGATGAATGTGCTGGGCCATGTTGGTATTGCAATGGCCACCTCGGTCTCTGCGTGGCTGAATATTTTAATCTTGGGCGCTGTCCTTCACCGGCGCGGGTATCTGATCGCTGACGCGCGCCTCAAAGGAAATATTCCTAAAATCATATTCGCAGCCGCGCTCATGGCTGGCCTCTTATTCCTTGGCGATTGGGCCGCCCTTAAAACATGGGGGCCAATTTTCGGCGCGCCTAACGCACCATCCGGGCCGATGTATCTGCGAACATTTGCATTGGTCGGCCTCATCGCAGGCGGTGCTCTGGTGTTTGCCTTTGCCATCCTCGCAACAGGTGCGGCTAAGCTCAGCGACCTAAAAAGTCTGCGCCGCCGCGCTTGACCGCCCTCTAACACCAGGCTACCACCCCATTCACACTTGGCGTGCGGGTCCATCCGTGCGCCATACAGAGGAGGACATCATGTCCACTAGCGGGTCCACACCGCTCGGTCAAAAAGCCGGGCGCATCCTGTCTGGCATTCAGCCCACGGGCAATCTTCACCTCGGCAATTATTTGGGCGCCATTCGCAACTGGGTGACGCTGCAACAAGATTACGAGTGCCTGTTTTGCATTGTCGACATGCACGCCATCACGGTTTGGCAAGATCCGGCTGAACTCATACGCACCACCCGTGAAGTGGCCGCCGGCATGATTGCCGCAGGCGTGAGCCCTATCGATAATGCGCTGTTCGTCCAAAGTCATGTGCCGGCCCATGCCCAATTGGCTTGGGTGCTCAATTGTGTGGCGCGCATTGGCTGGCTCAACCGCATGACCCAGTTCAAGGACAAAGCCGGCAAAAACCGCGAGAATGCCTCGGTCGGGCTTTACGTTTATCCCAACCTCATGGCGGCTGATATTCTTGTTTATAAAGCCACGCATGTTCCTGTGGGCGAGGATCAAAAACAGCACCTCGAATTGGCGCGCGACATCGCGCAGAAATTCAACATTGATTTTGGAAAAGTGGTGTTTCCGCTGCCCGAGCCCGTCATTCGCGGGCCAGGCATGCGCGTGATGAGCTTGCGCGATGGCTTAAAGAAAATGTCAAAGTCAGACGAATCTGATTATTCACGCTTGAATATGACCGATGACCGTGATGCCATTGCACTCAAATTCCAAAAAGCCAAGTCCGACCCATTGCCACTCCCGACTACAGACGCCGAGATGGAGGGCCGACCCGAAGCCATCAACCTCATCAACATCTACGCAGCACTCACGGATAAATCTCACGCAGAGGTGCTCGCAGACATTTCCGGCCTGCAGTTCTCAGCCTTTAAAGCTAAGCTGACTGAAGTTGCTGTGAATGTATTGGGCCCGATCAATGCTGAGACAAAACGGCTGATGAACGACCCGGCCGAGATTGACCAAGTTCTGGCGCGGGGCGCTGAAAAAGCCAACACCATCGCAGCAGGCGTTTTGAAAGAGGTCTATGACGTGGTTGGTTTCTTGCCGCGCGCCTAGTCGTCTACACATCTTTCGACCTTGAGTTTCAAGCGTTGCAAGCCGTAACTCAAATAATCTGGCAGGCCTGCTCAAAGGCTAGGCGTGGCCCGCGTGGAAAAATTTCTGCGTCATCGCCGTAGCCGATACTGCACAAGAAATTTGCTTTGATCCGCCCCTCTGGCCAGAAGGCTGCATTTACTTTGGCTTGATCGAAACCGCTCATTGGCCCGCAATCTAAGCCCAAAGACCGTGCCGCGATCATGAGGTAAGCGCCTTGCAACGTGCTGTTGCGAAATGCGGTGTCTTGAATCATCTCAGCGCCGCCTTCGAACCAAGTGCGGGCGCTTAGGTCGTGCGGGAACAGCTCGGGCAATAAATCATAAAACTGCATGTCGTAGCCAATGATTGCGGTCACTGGCGCGCTCATGGTCTTGGCCAAGTTGCTGCCAGACAGGGCGGGCTTCAGTTTGTCCTTACCTTCAGGGCCGGTGACAAAAATAAATCGCGCCGGCGAACAGTTGGCGCTGGTTGGCCCCATCTTCATCAGGTCATAAACGCGCCGCAGCAGGTCTTCGGCGACCGCTTTGGGATGCCAGCTATTTTGCGTCCGAGCTTTTCTGAAGATGAGATCAAGGCCCGCTTCGTCTATGGTGGTCTTCAAGGTCAACTCCCGGTCCAGAACATGCGATTTATTCTAAGCAGAGCATTGCTGGCGTTCACATCTGTGCTCTTTGCTGCACCCGCGCTCGCTCAAGACCCAAGCGCCGTGGTGCTGATGTATCACCGATTTGGCGAAGCCAAGTATCCCAATACGAACAGCACGCTTGAACAACTCGACGCGCATATCGCCTATTTGCAGGCGAACGATTTTAAAGTTTTGCCCTTACCCGAGGTTGATGCGGCCCTCAAAGCGCGCAAGCCCCTGCCACCCAAGGCCGTCGCCATGACTATCGATGATGAAACAAGACTGGTACTGGTTCGGTCAAGAGTTTTTGGTGGGAGGGGCCAGCGAGGGTGTGCCGGTCCATGCGCGGTATAGGAACTAAATTCCAGTAGGCGATTGGGCCACATCTGCGGATGTCTCACCAATTAAGCGCGCGCGGTCCAAAGCGGCAAGGTCGTTTGCCCTTATAATACTGCGCAGAGATTCAACATAGGCCTGACCACGGCCTGAATAGCGGGTTAATGCCCCAGCCAAAGTCTGCCCGTCGAGATGCCCGGTTGCGGCCATCATGTTGGCGCGCATGCGGCGGAACGGCTCGTAGGCGCGGTGCGTATTCAGGTTATACGCATACGCCAGCGTCGAGTCATAAATATCGCGGAACGCGCGCACGCTATGGGTCTGGCCGGTGATACGGTCTTTGGGAATGATGCCAGCCTCGTCGTTCCACACCCATTGCCCATACAGCGCGTTGCCTTCTGCGGCAAAGCGCGACAACCCCCACGCACTTTCTTCGGCGGCTTGTGCTAGAACCAAGGACACTGGCAGGGGGGCGGCGCGCAGCAGCAATTCGTCGATCATCTCGGTTTCATTCAGGTCATCGGCAGCGCCCACGTCCTCATCGTCAATCACGCGATAGACGCGCGCGAGCCGTTCGAGCTCTTCGCTTTCGGCGCGCTTGAGGTTTTTTTGGACTCTCGTTTTCTTAGCAAACCCCTCAATATCATCGCGCTCGCGCATGATTTTCTCGTTGACCGCCAGCACCAAGGGCAGCACCGCGCTGAGAAACAAACCTTTACGTCGATCAACTTCGGGGACCTGACCAAAATCATCAGGCACGGTGCGCACCAACACGCGCGGTACACCGTATCCATTGCGAATTTTCATAACGTCGTAATCGAGCTTGGCGAAGGCCTCTTCAACCGCAGAAACGGGTAAGGGATCGACGCTGACTTCCACGTCCCAATGGCCAGAGCCATCACGCGAAGCAAAGCCGCGCCATAAAAAAAAGACGGCGAGCACCACCAATGCCAAGGCACCAGCGATACTGATGATGTGCTTTTTCTTCAGGCTTAAAGCGTTGATCGCAATGACTGCGGTCATCGTTAGGGCTGCGACGTTTAATTAATCGCCTCGACTTGCAGCACCTCTGGTACGTAGTGGCGCAACATATTTTCAATGCCCATCTTTAAGGTCGCTGTCGAACTGGGGCAGCCTGCGCACGAGCCGCGCATATGCAAATAGACGGTGCCCTCTTTGAACCCCTTATAGATGATATCACCACCATCTTGGGCCACGGCGGGCCGCACGCGCGTGTCGATTAGTTCTTTAATTTGCGAAACGATTTCTGGGCTAATGCCATCGTTGAACTCTTCATCCTCACGCGCGACGTCTTCGGCGGTCCCCATCACAGGATGACCCGATGTGTAATGATCCATGATTGCCCCCAAAACCATGGGCTTGAGGGTTTGCCAGGACTTCTCGTCGATCTTGGTGACGGTGATAAAATCAGAGCCGAGAAAGACCCCCTTCACACCACCAACGCCGAACAAGATCTGCGCTAAAGGTGAACGCTCCGCAGCTTCTTCCGACGTGAAATCGGCTACGCCAGTTGCCATCACTTCGCGGCCAGGCAGGAATTTCAGCGTGGCGGGGTTGGGGGTGTCTTCAGTTTGGATGAACATGGTGGGCAAGTCCTTATGCCGGGCGGCCTTAAGTCTCTGGCCATACATAGAGCGATCATGGGGCCTAGTCCGTTCGGGCACCCCAAGGCAGACCTTTAAATAGGACTAAATAAGTCTGAAATCAAGTGAGAGCGTCTACTTGGGCGTCTGACAGGTGGCCAGGAACAATCGTGACAGGGATGCGGACTTTACCAGCCAAACTCCCGGACAATGCGCTGACCAGCCCACCCGGTCCCTCGGGGCCCGTGCCAGCGCCCAGCACCAGAACGGAGATTGAAGGATCTTCAGCGATCACAGCCAGCAACTGCTCCATGGAGTCGCCCTCGCGCAAGATCACGTGCGGGTAACTTCCCATTAGCCGGTGGGCGTCAACCGCCACGGCTTTGAGCACCTCTTCGGCTTCGCTGTGGGCTTCGCGCTCCATCAACTCACCAATGCTGGCGAAGTAGTGCGAATCACGTTTGGGCACACAAGAAAACAACACCACCGCGCCATCGGTGCGCAATGCACGGCGGCACGAAAATCGCACGGCCGCTCTCAACTCGGCGGAACGGTCGACCACCAACAGAAATTTGCGCGTGGCCGATGATGCGGGTGTGACGGGCTCGGTCATTCTTAAGCCCGCCGGAACGCAGCGCTGGCGGCCCAGCCCGCCGCAACCGCAAGCGCAATCGCCAGCAAGCCATAAATCGCACCAAAATTATGTGCGAAGTCATAGACGTCAGCACCAAAACCAATTTTGCTGATGTTAAACGGTACAATCTCGGCGGCAGCGACGGTCCCATTGCGGAACAAATAAATTTCGACGAAGTAAGTTCCTGTCGGTACGCTCGCCGGAAACAAAATCCGCGTGCGGAATAATCGATTCGAAGTGGTGTTCACCGAACCCAAGCCCTCATCGTAAAGCTGACCTGTCGTTTTTAATCGAACGAGTGATTTGCGATAGACCTTCAAATCATCCGGCGATAAGGCCGCATCATCTGCGGTTTCTAAACGGATATTCTCGGTCCCAATCTGAAAGCGCGACAGCAAATTGGGTGGGGCAAATTCCTCCAAGGGGCGGCTTGATGCAATGCGATAGAACGATGGGACATCGCGGAAGGTCACCGATTGGCGATTAACCCAAATGGGGCCGAAGCGGCTTTTTTTGCGCACCGTAATGTCGCGCGATGGGCCTTTGACGACGATGGCGATGTCTCCGGGTCCATCCGTCGCGCCGAATAGCAAAATCTCTTTCCCCGTGAATCCGGTGGTGATGGCAACTAGGTTTTCCGAAACATCAGCGACCAGGGGCGCATCTTGTGCGTGCGTTACGCTTGGCCCGAGACAAGTCGCTGCGAACAAAAGAAAGAGCGCGTGAGGCGTCATGATCACTTGATCTCTGCCGCGATCGAGAACAGTTCATTGGGTGTAATGACCAAGTCATAAGCCAGCTTCAAAGAAACTCCGAGCACGATCAGCGCCAACAACGAGCGCAACTGCTCGCCTTTTAACTTCACTGCAAACCGCGCGCCAATCTGCGCGCCGATCACGCCGCCTAAAAGCAATAAAATTGCCAAAATCGCATCGACGGTTTGGTTGATGGTGGCTTGCAAGAATGTCGTGTTGGCCGTCACAAAAATAATCTGGAACAGCGAGGTGCCAATCACCACTTGGGTCGGCATGCCCAACAAGTAGATCATGGCCGGCACCATGATGAAGCCGCCGCCAACGCCCATAATCGCGGCCAAGATCCCGACAAGAAAACCCACGGCCAGCGGCAAGATCGCCGAGATATAAAGTTTCGACTTATGAAAGCGCATCTTGAAGGGCAGACCGTGGATCCAGGTGTGACGTCCGGGCCCGCGTGTTTCGGGGTTGGTTGTCGCAGCACCCGTGCGCCGCCGCATCACGCCGGGCAGGCTTTCGCGCAACATCAACGCGCCGATAATTCCTAAAAACAGAACGTAGCTCAGCGAGATCACCAACTCGACTTGGCCCAACCCCCGCAAGATCGAAAACAGCCACACACCCAGGCCCGAGCCTAAGAACCCGCCGACCGTCAGAACACCGCCCATTTTGAAGTCGACGTTACCGCGTCCCATGTGGGCCAAGACACCAGAGACGGACGAGGCCACAATCTGGTTGGCCTCGGTGCCCACAGCCACAGCGGGGGGTACGCCCATAAAAATCAGCAGCGGGGTCATCAAAAACCCACCACCAACACCGAACAAGCCAGACAAGAAACCGACCGCCCCACCCATTCCCAAAATCAGGAACACGTTGACCGACATCTCAGCGATAGGAAGATAAATTTGCATCAGGCCCTAACGTTCAAGTCGCTTTGATGTTCTAGGCGCTGCACCCAGACGGATCAAGGTCGATATCGCCTTTGCGGCAAACTCAGTGCTTAGTCGGCGCGCCACTGGAATCATGTGTGTGTCACGTTGGCCTTGTACCAAGCGTAGGTCTTGGCAATTCCCGCACGCAAGTCGGTGGTCGCCCTCCAGCCCAGCGCATGGATGCGTGCGCTGTTCATCAGTTTCTTGGGCGTCCCATCGGGCTTGCTCGCATCAAACGTAAACCCGCCCTGAAAGCCAATGACGTCGGCGATAGTTTCGGCCAATTGGCGAATTGTCACATCGCTGCCGAAGCCAACGTTGATCGGATCTTCGTGTGAATAATTTTTGAGCAGGAAGACACAGGCCTCGGCTAAATCCTCGACGTACAGAAATTCACGCATGGGCTTGCCCGAGCCCCAAAGCACGATACTCGGCGCGCTCGCCCGTTTGCTGCGGTGGGCCTTCGCCAGTAACGCCGGCAAAACATGGCTCGAGGCGAGATCAAAGTTATCGCCCGGGCCGTATAAGTTTGTCGGCATCGCGCTGATGTAGTCGCGGCCATACTGGCGGCGATAGGCCTGGCATAATTTAATACCGGCAATTTTGGCGATGGCATACCATTGGTTCGTGGTCTCCAATGGTCCGGTCAACAAACTATCCTCTGTGATTGGCTGTGGCGCCATGCGCGGATAGATGCAGCTCGAGCCCAGAAATAAAAGGCGGTTGACGCCAATTTTATGTGCCGTCGCAATGATGTTGGATTGAATCATAAGGTTGTCGTTGAGAAAATCCACCGGCCTGGAATCATTGGCTAAAATTCCACCGACGACAGCAGCAGCTAATACAATGACGTCGGGTTTTTTTACAGCCATCCAATCTTCCACATCTTTTTGACGCGTCAGATCAAGTTCAGCATGAGTGGCCGTCAGGATGGTGCAGTTCTCGGCTTTGAGGCGCGCTGTGATCGCCCCGCCGACCATCCCACGGTGACCGGCCACCCATATCTTTTTACCTGCCAAAGAAAACGCCATCGTACGAACAGACTTTATGAGTCGTGGCGGTCAAACCGCCCCGCTTCAGACATCACTTCGACAAGATCACTCGCCACCATTTCTTTGACCAAAGTTTTCAGCGTCGTTTTGTGTTTCCACTTCAGGATGCGATGGGCTTTGCGGGGGTCGCCCAGCAGAAAATCAACTTCGGTCGGGCGGAAATAGCGTGGATCGATGGCCACCACTACCTTGCCGGTTTTTTTGTCGAGGCCCTTTTCTTTCACGCCCTTGCCTTTCCATTCGATCGTGCGGCCAATTTCGGCAAAAGCAAGCTCGACAAACTTGCGCACGGTATGGGTCTCGCCGGTCGCCAAGACAAAATCATCCGGTTTTTTTTGTTGCACGATGCGCCACATGCCCTCGACATAATCGCGCGCATGGCCCCAGTCGCGCTTCGCATCAAGATTGCCTAGATAGACTTTATCCTGCAGGCCATTTTCAATGGATGCCACCGCGCGGGTAATTTTGCGCGTCACGAACGTTTCGCCGCGGATCGGGCTTTCGTGATTAAACAAAATTCCGTTCGAGGCGTGATAGCCATAAGCCTCGCGGTAGTTCACCGTGATCCAGTAGGCATACAATTTAGCCGCGGCATAGGGGCTGCGGGGATAGAAGGGTGTGGTCTCGCTTTGCGGCGTTTCTTGAGCTTTACCGTACAGCTCGGATGTGGAGGCTTGATAAAACCGCGTTTTATCTTTCAGGCCCAGAATGCGCATGGCCTCCAGCAATCGAAGCGTGCCTATGGCATCAGAGTTGGCCGTATATTCGGGCGTCTCGAAGCTCACTTGCACGTGGCTTTGGGCAGCTAAGTTGTAGATCTCGTCAGGCTGCACTTCTTGGACAAGCCGGATCAAGTTCGTGGAATCGGTCATATCGCCGTAATGCAGAAACAGCCGCACACCCGATTCATGGCTGTCGCGATAGAGATGATCAATCCGCCCCGTGTTGAAAGAGGAGGAGCGACGTTTGACCCCGTGGACGATATAGCCCTTTTTGAGCAACAGCTCGGCAAGGTAAGCGCCGTCTTGTCCGGTCACCCCGGTGATCAAAGCAACTTTATCGGCCATGGAAATCCGCAGTCCTGGAAAAAATAAAAAGGCGTCCGTTGACTGTTCTAGACCGGATTGTGGCGGCGGAAAACCCCGGCGAATATCAAATCTGCTCAACCTGTGTAGGCCTAAGAGGACACCTGAGATTCGCCAAACCTACCCCGTCTGGGTTATGATCATCCCAGCATAACGAAACCAGAATTGAATCCGTGAGAATACTCTTTCAACCACGCAATTTGCTTGT
>Ga0208960_1001626_pt1 | contig 11861 bp, 10 predicted proteins | sample GreLakmeON33MSRF_FD_187703 | JGI IMG/M metagenome (GOLD analysis project Ga0208960, IMG submission 187703) | Freshwater lentic microbial communities from great Laurentian Lakes, MI, USA - Great Lakes metaG ON33MSRF (SPAdes) | ecosystem: Environmental > Aquatic > Freshwater > Lake | place: Great...
CCTAACTGCTGGGCAAAGTACGAAGGCAAGGGACGCGTCTTTTATACCGCCATGGGTCACCGCGAAGACGTCTGGACCAACCCAACCTTCCAGCAAATTTTGGTCGGCGGTCTCAAGTGGGCCAATGGCGATGCCAAGGCTCCAGACATGTCCCCGAATCTCCTTAAGGTCGCCCCGGGCGCTATGACCAATCAGCCTTTCACGGCGTCCCCAGCCCCGAAGGCCAAGGCGCCCGCCAAAAAGGCCGACGCCAAAAAGTAAGTCCTCGAACAGGGCGGGCACTAAGCCCGCCTTGTTTGTTAATGGACGTTTTCCAAAATTTTTATCATGCGCGAACCTACCGCCGAAGCTACAAAGTGGAGTGAGCTCTCCGAGCATCAGAAGAAGTCAGGTTTCGCTGCTTGGCTCGGCTGGTTCTTCGACGGTCTCGACCTACATCTTTATACGCTCGTCGCTACGGTGTTCGTGGCTCAATTGTTGGCGACGCCGGTCGCGCACCCGGATGTCGCCAAGTATGGCGCGATTATCCAAGCGGCCTTCCTGGTCGGTTGGGCCTTTGGGGGCGCAGCTTTCGGGCTTGTTGGCGACCGCCTCGGACGGAGTCGGGCCCTGGTACTGACGATCCTTACCTACGCCATTTTTACGGGGCTATCCTTCTTTGCCCAGACTTGGTGGCAACTCATGATTTTCCGCTTCCTGGCGGCGCTGGGTATCGGTGGAGAATGGGCCGTGGGCGCCTCGCTGCTCTCCGAAACCTGGCCGAAAAAGTGGCGCCCCTGGATCGCCGCCGTCCTGCAGTGCGCCGTGAATCTCGGCATCCTTTTGGCCATTTTTTCCGTCGAAGTCCTTAAACTTTTTCCAGGCTTCGAGTCACGCTGGGTTTTTCTTATCGGCGTTCTGCCGGCGTTCGTGACTCTCTGGATTCGTAAGGCCGTACCCGAGACGGAGGAATGGACCCAGGCTCAGCAAGGGCGCCAGCCTCCGCCGATGTCCGATCTCTTCGCCCCCCGTACACGCCGCACGACCTTGATCGCCATGACGCTCTGTGCGATCTCGCTGACGGGCCATTGGACTTTCATGTTCTGGCAGCAGGCCTTCATAAAAACGCACCCGGGAGTTTCCGTGTCCGCTCAAGTGCATGTGACTTCGGTGGCTTTATTCTGCGTCATCTTTGCCTCGATTTTCGGTAATTTTGCCTCGGGCTATTGCGCGCAGCGTTTTGGTTATAAGCGAACTATCGCCGGTTTTTTTGCGGCTTATTTTATTTTCATGTTTGCGACCTTCCTAATGCCTTGGAGTCTTTCGGTCACTTACGTGCTCTTTGCGGCGGTTGGCTTTACGCAGGGTGTCTTCGGTTTGTTCACGATGGTTTTACCCCCTCTGTTCCCGACGCTCCTCCGTACCACGGGGGCAGGCTTTTGCTATAACATCGGCCGTGTTTTCGCGGCGGCTGGCACGGTCTTTTTTGGGCTCTTCGCCAAGGTCGGAGATTTTAGCCAATGTCTCTTCTACGCTTCTTTTCTTTTTATCCCGGCGGCAATCCTGGCCATGTGGTTACCCACCGAAGAAGCGATTGAAAGTCCCTGAGCGGGCTCTTCTTAGGTGTTGTCGAATCGTGCACCCCAAGCCATTAATCCGGGTGTGAAGTTGAAAGATAAGCTCATCCTTTTCCTGAAAATCGAGGCGCTGACGCTGGTCATCGGTCTCAGTTTTATCTTACGCCATGTAGCCTTGGGGGTGATTAAAGATAAGAAAGCAGCCTTGGTCGCTCAACTCCCCGTGCCCTTTATGTCCTCGGTCGCCGAGACCTTGAAGCGGTTTTCGGCCGTGATGGTTAACGACCAGTGGTTGTACCTTCTTCCTTTTTACGGGGCCTGCTTATTCGCCATCCGGATCGACCTGGTTTCGCGCTCCCTGCGGGATGTTTTTCTGAAGTGGAGCCTGCTTTTCTTCATCATGGAATTCACGACCGAATGGACCAAATACGGATGGGATACCGTCTCGGCCGATTTGCCGGTGCAGCTGGCGCGCTACCTTACCGGGGGTCTCATGGCCGCCGGGGTCTGGTGGCTGATGGAAAGATCTCCCCGGTTGAAAGAGCTCGGTCAAAAGCCGCTACTCACGCGACGTCGGACCCGACGGTCGGTCAAACAGGATTAACTACCGGCAATCGCCTTGAATTCCTGGGCGCTCACCGGCGTCACCGAGAGACGGTTGCCTGGCCGTAAGATGAGCATGGTCCGTAAGGTTTTATTTGCGCGGAGATCTTCAAGGCTGAAGGGCTTTTTTAGCGTCTTATGAAAACTGACTTCCACGCAGCTCCACCGTGGTTTTTCTTTAGATGCTTTCGCGTCGTAATAATCTGACTTAGGGTCGAATTGCGTCGGGTCATCAAAGGCCACCTTGGAAATCTTGGCCACTCCGACAATACCCGGTTCCTTGCAATTGGAATGATAGAATAGGACTAGGTCGTCGAGCTCGCATTGGCGGAGGAAGTTTCGAGCCTGGTAGTTTCGCACCCCCGTCCAAGGCTCACGGCGACGCCGGTGCAATTCTTCGAACGAGAATTCGTCGGGTTCGGATTTCATCAACCAATGGCGCATGGGAAGCACGGTGTGAGTTGTCCGTCGGATTTCAAGGCAGGGTTGAGGTCTTGCCCTTTGGTCGGCACTCAATCTAATCGAGGCAATGCGTCTGTTGGATTCCCATTGTCACCCTGATTATGCCATGAAGGCCGGTCGCCTGGAGTCTTGGATAGGAGAAGCGCAGGCCGTCGGCGTGGAAGGCGTTGTGGCCATCGGGACCGACTTACACGATTGGTCCAAATATCGCGACCTGGCGCAGAAGCACCCGCTTTTCTTCCGCCATACGGTGGGCCTTCATCCGTGTCATGTGACGGTAGGTTGGGAAGAGACCGTAGCGGCGATCGCACCCTATTTTGCCGATCGGACCACGCCGGCCGCTTTGGGGGAGATCGGGTTGGATTATTTTCGGTTACCTGCCGACGAAGCGGAGGCCGCCCAGCTTAAGCTTTGGCAGCAAGAGGCTTTCCGCCGTCAACTGATGCTCGCCTATCAGTTCGGCTGTCCCGTCGTGATTCATTCGCGCCATGCTTTTCCCGACTGCGTCCAGCTGATCGACGAAAGCGGCATCGATTGGCGAAAAGTCGTCTTTCATTGTTTCGTCGAAGGGCCGGAGCAGGTTCGTGAAATCAATGCACGCGGCGGTCGGGCTTCGTTCACCGGCATCATTACTTATCCTAAGTCCGTCGAGATCCGGGCCGCACTCCAGGCGCAAGGCTTGGCCCGCTTGATGTTGGAGACCGATGCCCCTTATTTGGCCCCGCAATCTGTCCGCGGAAAGGAAAACGCCCCGGTAAATCTCCCCGAGATTTGTGCCCAAGCGGCGATGCTTCTCGGTTTGCCCGCCGATGAGGTGGCGGAGGTTTCCACCCGTAATTCGAGGGTTTTCTTTGGTTTCTGAACTTTGATGCTATATCGTCACTTAAGTGACGCGCCTTTAACACACGTCTGCCTCATGATTGGCATCGATGTCACAAAGGGCGATACTTACCAATAAAGACGAGTTCAAGGCAGTCTTAGGGCCGCTACATTTAGCTGAGCCTCTGCTTGATACCTTCTTTAAAGTCCGTGCTTTCGACGATTTTCTTGCACGCATCCACGCGGCCGGGCGGCCGGATTTTTTTACTTCGGCCTTAGAGCAATCGGGGGTTTCCAGTTCGTGGAACGATACCTGCCTCGCCCGTATTCCGCGCACGGGGCCATTGGTGGTGACGGCTAATCATCCGCATGGTCTGGCGGATGGATTGGTGGCGATGGATTTTATCCTTCGTGCCCGCCCCGACGCTCTGGTTGTAGGGAACCGTTGGCTAAGCCAGATCCCGGGGATTCGCCCATGGCTCATTGAAGTCAATCCTTTCAAGACCGGCGAGGAGGACACGGGCAACATGACAGGGGTACGCCGTATCATGTCTCACCTGAAGGCCGGCGGATGTATCGTCACTTTTCCTGCGGGTGAAGTTTCCAGTCTAAAGTTAAAAGCTCGTCGCGTGGAAGACTCTGTCTGGTCGCCGCAGGTCATCCGGTTGGCCCGTAAGGTCGGCGCTTCCGTTTTGCCGCTGCATATCGAAGGCAAGAATTCTAACTTATTCCAAGGCGCCGGGCTGATTCACCCGCGGATGCGCACCGCGTTACTCTTGCGGGAATTTTTCCGCCATCGCGGTAAGGTCATCCGGCTACGCGTTGCAAATCCAGTGATGCCGGCTCAGTTGCAGGATCATCCTGACGATGAGGAGGCCACCAGTTTTCTCCGGCTACGTTGTGAGTTGCTTCCGGCTCGCGATCACGCTTCCCGTGCCAGCGGTACCAAGTCGACGCCGTTGGTGCTGGCGCCCATCATCCCGCCCATAAATCCGACGCTCCTTAGGGCTGAACTGGAGAGTCTTCCGCCTGAGGATCTTTTGCTAACGAGTGGAGATTTCCGGGTTTACCGCTTCTTGGGCGCAGATTTACCGCATACCTTGCGGGAAATCGGACGACTTCGGGAGACGACTTTCCGGTCGGTTTCGGAAGGGACGGGCTTGGAATGTGACCTCGATGCTTATGATGCATGGTACGATCAGATGATCCTGTGGGATGATAAGACTTCGCAAATCGTCGGGGGTTATCGGCTAGGTCCCACGGACCGGATCCTGCCGCTCAAGGGAAAACATGGTCTCTATACTTCGACGCTGTTTGAATTTAAAGGAGATTTTTTCCGACGCATGGATCCCGCCTTAGAGATGGGGCGATCGTTCATTCGGCAGGAATATCAACGTAAGCCTACGAGCTTGCCACTGCTCTGGCGGGGCATCGGTCGATACGTCGTCCGCTTTCCGAAATATCACCTTTTGTTCGGGCCCGTGAGCATCAATCCAGAATACGGCCAGGCCTCCAAGGATCTCATCTTGTCCTACCTTAAGAATAATCGCTCGGCCGATGACCTCGCCCCGTTGGTGCGGGCTAAGAATCCGCCTCGGGCGATGAGTCTGCGCGACGCTGATTTGGACGTGTTGCAACGTTGCGCTTTCGACCTTGATCACGTTTCCGGGCTGGTCAGCGATCTGGAGCCAGACGCCAAATCGGTTCCCGTCCTGCTTAAACATTACCTTAAACTTAACGGTCGACTTATCGCTTTCAATGTCGACGAGACTTTCGGGGGTTGTTTGGATGGTCTGATTGTCGTCGACCTTACCCAGACCGATCGGAAGTTACTTGCTGCCTATATGGGTGAAGAGGGCGTGAAGGGCTTTTTAGACTTCCACGATTTCGAGGATTCGCGTCCTGGGAAATAAAAAAGGACAGGCTGGGCGGCCTGTCCTTTTGTTTCGCTGAAATCAGACTCAGGCTTTCGCGAGTGCTTGTTCGAGGTCGGCGATGATGTCTTCGATGTCTTCGATCCCCACGGAGAGGCGCACGTAGTCATCGGTGACCCCGGCGCTTTGACGCTCTTCCGCCGAGAGCTGGGAGTGCGTGGTCGAAGCCGGATGAATTGCCAGGGAGCGGGCATCGCCGATGTTGGCGACGTGGCTGTGCAGCTGAAGCGAATTGATGAATTTGCTGCCACCTTCGAAGCCGGACTTCAGTCCGAAGCCAACGAGCGCGCCAAAGCCATTAGTCAGGTATTTCTTGGCGAGGTCATGGTATTTCGAGGACTTTAAACCAGGATAGTTCGTCCACTTTACCTTTGGGTGGGCTTCCAGGTATTGGGCGACTTTCAACGCATTGGCGCAGTGACGTTCCATGCGGAGGTGGAGGGTTTCGACGCCCTGCAGAATGAGGAAGGCGTTGAAGGGGGAGATGCAACTACCGACATCGCGCAGGAACTGCAGGCGCATCTTCATGATGAAAGCGATATTGGCACCGCCCGCTGGCGCGAAAGCCTTGAAGGCTTCCCAGTGCGGGAGGCCATGGTAGGACATGTCTGGTTCGGTGAAGCCAGGGAACTTGCCATTGCCCCAGTTAAAATTGCCGCCGTCCACGACGACACCGCCGATGCTCGTGCCGTGGCCGCCAAGATGCTTGGTCGCCGAGTGGACGACGATATTGGCGCCATGCTCAAAGGGACGATTCAGGTAGGGCGAGAGGGCGGTGTTATCGACAATCAATGGAACGCCGGCTTCCTGGGCGATCTTACCGACTTCGGCGAAGGGAAGGATGTTGAGGCGTGGATTGCCGAGCCCTTCGCCATAAAAAGCCTTGGTGTTGGGGCGAAGTGCCTTGCGGAAGTTCTCAGGATCGTCTCCGTCGACGAAAGATACTTGGATGCCGAGTTTCGGGAGGGTGTAGTGGAAGAGGTTGTACGTTCCGCCGTAAAGTTGCGCGACGGAGACGATGTGGTCGCCGGCGCTGGCGATGTTGAGGATGGAGGCCGTGATGGCGGCTTGGCCCGACGCATGCGCGAGCCCACCCGAACCGCCTTCGAGGGCGGCGATACGCTGCTCGAGGACGTCGGTGGTCGGATTCATAATCCGCGTATAAATATTACCCAGCTCCTTGAGGCCGAAAAGGTTGGCCGCATGTTCCGTGTCGCGGAACTGGTAACTGGTGGTCTGGTAGATCGGGACAGCGCGCGACCCGGTCGTCGGGTCGGGTTTTTGGCCAGCGTGGAGGGATTTGGTTCCGAGTTTCATAAGGTAAGGAGGCTAATATCAGATGATTTTAAGAACAAAACAAGCGATTTAAGGACTATGACAGCACTGTCGGTCGCCTCGCGGGGCGCAGTTACGTCTCGCCCCCGCTGGCTAATTTTCCCTATGTAAAGTCCTCCATGCCCGTCTTTTTGCACGACACGATGAGTCGCGAGCTTCGGCCGCTCCTGACTAAGCCCGACCAGGCTTCTTTCGGGATGTATTGTTGCGGTCCGACTGTCTACGGCCCGGCCCATATCGGCAACTTCCGGACGTTCATCCTGCAGGATGTCCTTCGCCGTACTTTAGAAGCCTCCGGCATCAAGGTTAAGCACGTACGTAATATTACCGACGTGGATGATAAGACGATACGCGGGGCCTTGGCGGCAGGACAGTCTTTGACAGCCTTCACGCAAGGTTGGACGGATAAGTTTCATGCGGATTGCACGGCGCTCGGTCTTTTGCCTCCGCACGTCGAACCCAGCGCTATTGTTCATATCCCACAGCAGGTGACCATGATCGAGGCTCTAATCAGGCGCGGGCATGCTTATGTAGCGAAAGATGGTTCGGTTTACTTCAAGGTCTGCTCCTGCTCGGATTATGGTAAATTAAGTCACCTCGATCTTTCGAAGTTACAGACGCAGGATACCAATAGCGCTGGCCAGGCCAACGATGCCGATGAGTATGATCGCGAGTCGGCGAATGATTTCGCTTTGTGGAAGGCTTATAAGGCTGAGGATGGGGAAAATTTCTGGCCCAGCCCTTGGGGCAAGGGGCGTCCCGGCTGGCATATCGAATGTTCTGCCATGTCCTTGGCACACCTCGGCGCCACTTTCGATCTCCATGGCGGCGGCGTCGACCTCTGCTTTCCTCACCACGAAAACGAAATCGCCCAGACGGAGTGCGCCACGGGTGTCAAGGGCTTCGCGGGCCATTGGTTCCACAGCGCCCACTTGCTCGTCGATGGCGACAAGATGTCGAAGAGTAAGGGCAACCTCTACACGCTTGAGCAACTGGTCCAAAAAGGCTTCACGCCCAATGAAGTGCGCTACGCTTTAATCAGCGGACATTACCGTACGCCGCTTAACTTCATGCTTCATGGGGTCGAAAACGCCCGGTCAGCAATCGCTAAGCTCGAGCGCTGGGTGGATCGCAACCTGCAGGTCGCCGGCTTCTCCCGAGCGGAGTTTATCGCGCCACAAGTTCATGAATTACAGACGACCTGGGGTAGGTTTGCTCCGGCGTGGGAAACATTGCAGAACGACCTTAATATTCCCGGTTGTTTGGGGCAGATTTTCACCGTCGTCGGAGAGCGCGAAGATCCGACTCCGTCTCAGGCACGCCAGGATATCTGCGGCCTGGCCAAGCTTCTGCAAGCGCTTGGCTTGGTCCTGTTTGTCGCCAAGGCCGAAGCTGAGATTCCTGCCGAAGTGGCCGAGCTCGGCGCCCGTCGCTGGGCCGCCAAGCAAGCGAAGGATTTCGCCGCCGCCGACCAACTCCGCCAGGACTTGGCAGCGTTGGGCTGGACGATGCTCGACCGCAAAGACGGCTACGACCTGAAGAAAGCGTGATAGGGCAGGGGTTTGCCTCCGTCCTTGCCCTCCGCCTCAGGAGTCCCTAGCGAAAGGATAGCTTTTTACGACATGTCCACCCGCCCGACGATGACTCCCCTTGAGGAGATCCGACACTCTGCCGCCCATATGCTGGGTGCGGCCGTTCTCCGCCTCTTTCCGCAGGCGCAGCTGGATATCGGGCCGCCCACCGATAACGGGTTCTATTACGACTTCGACGTGGATCATTTGTTTACGGCCGACGACTTGGTGAAAATCGAAGAAGAGATGCGTCGCATCTCAAAGGAGAATCAAAAGTTCGAGCGGTTCGAATGCACCCGCGAGGAAGCGGATAAGCTGCTCCGTGAACGCGGTCAGCAAACCTATAAGCTCGGACGCTTGGCGGACATCCCGGCCGGCGAGACGATTTCATTTTATAAGAACGGCGAATTCGTCGACCTCTGTGCGGGTACGCACGTTCGCTATTCGTCTCAGGTGAAGGCTTTCAAGTTACTTAACATCGCCGGCGCCTATCACCGCGGCGATGAAAAGAACAAACAGCTGCAGCGTATTTATGGTACAGCTTTCGCCACCAAAGATGAGATGGAGCAGCACATGGTGCGCGTCGAAGAAGCCAAGAAGCGCGACCATCGTAAACTCGGTAAGGAGCTGAAGCTTTTTCATATCGACGAAAAGGTCGGCCAAGGCCTCGTGCTCTGGGTGCCCAATGGTGCCATCGTCCGCCAGGAGCTGCAGAACTTCATTTCTGAGCAGTTATTCTTGACCGGTTATAAGCAGGTATTCACGCCCCACATCGGCAACCTAGACCTTTATCGGACGTCGGGCCACTTCCCTTATTATAAGGATGCACAATTCCCTCCGTTGGTTGAGCGCGAGGCGATGGAACTCCTTTCCAAGGAAGGTTGCGCTTGTGGCGAACTGACCAACAAGCTCGAGGACGGTACCGTCCAAGGCTTCTTGCTGAAGCCGATGAATTGCCCGCACCACATTCGGATCTTCGCTTCGCAGCCGCACTCGTATCGCGATCTGCCCGTGCGTTTGGCCGAGTTCGGGACGGTTTATCGCTGGGAGCAGTCGGGCGAGTTGAATGGCATGACCCGCGTCCGTGGTTTCACTCAAGACGATGGTCACTTGTTCTGCACCGAAGACCAGGTCGGCCCGGAAGTGCTGGGCTGTCTGGAACTCGTCAAGTTCGTGCTCAAGACCTTGGGTCTGAATGATTATCGCGTCCGGGTCGGGCTGCGAAATCCCGATTCGGATAAATACACTGGTTCTTCAGAGAATTGGGATAAGGCCGAGGCCGCCTGTCGGGCCGCCGCCGCCACCCTGGGCGTCGCTTTCACCGAAGAGGCCGGAGAGGCCGCTTTCTACGGCCCCAAGATTGATTTCGTCGTCCGCGATGTCATCGGCCGTGAGTGGCAATTAGGCACCGTCCAGGTCGACTTTAATCTACCCGAACGTTTCGAGCTTTCGTATATCGGTCCAGACAATAAACCGCACCGACCCGTGATGATTCACCGCGCACCTTTCGGTTCGATGGAACGTTTCGTGGGTATCCTCATCGAGCATTTCGCCGGAGATTTTCCGACTTGGCTTTCCCCTGAACAGGTCCGACTGATTCCTTTGAACGACGATATGAATGCTGATTGCGAAGCCATGGCCGAAAAGCTAAAGGCCGTGAAGATTCGTTGTTCCGTCGACGCCTCTTCAGATAAACTGGGAGCGAAGATTCGCCGCGCCGAGATGTCCAAGGTGCCGCACATGCTCGTCGTCGGGGCGAAGGAGAAGGAAGCCGGCGTGGTGAACGTCCGCTCCCGGGCTGATAAATCTTTCGAGGGTAACCGTACGCTCGCGGACTTCATCTCGCTGATCACGGCCGAAGTCGCGGAACGTCGTCTCAAGGCTCACGTTCCCGTCGCGCCAGCCGCTGGTTCGTCTGCCGCACCTGGAGCCTGATAGCGACAACAGGGTGCCTAAGCGGTAACGATATGCTAAGGCAGCGTTTAGGTGAGGGAACGACTCTTGCCTCAGCCGGTCGTGCAGGGTTAATTACTAGCATGTCTTCTTCACGCGATTCCTCTCGGCGTAATTTTCTTAAGATGGCTGGCTTGGGAGGCTTGGCCCTTGGGGCTGCCGCCACCCCTGCGCTGAGTGCCGCTCCGCGGGAGGCTGCGTCGAATAGCGATAAATCTCAGGCTAAGAACGTGATCTTCATGGTCGCTGACGGGATGAATATCGCCGCGCTCTCGCTCGCGCATACGTATCTCCAACGGACGGTGAACCAGACGAGTCAATGGATGAAGCTTTATCGCGAACTGCCGGTCGTCCGCGCCCTTTGCGAAACGCAATCAGCCAGCAGTCTGGTGACGGATTCCGCCGCCGCCGCTTCTTGCTGGGGTATCGGTGAGCGCATTACCAATGGGGTGATCAATATCACGCCCGACGGCCGGAAGCCCATCACGTTGATGCAGAAGATGCGCAAAGCTAAGAAGCGCACCGGGCTGGTCACCACCGCCACGGCGACGCATGCCACTCCGGCGGGCTTCGTGGCGACCATTGCCTCTCGTGCCAATCAGGACGAAATCGCCCCGCAGTACCTTGAGCGCGGCGTCGACGTCGTTCTCGGCGGCGGGACGCAGTATTTTAGCGATGCGCTGATGGGGGATTACCGTAAAGCGGGTTACGCCATCGCCCTTAATCGCACCGAATTGCTGGCCTATCAGGGAGGCACGCCTTTACTTGGGCTTTTTGATAAGAGTCATATTCCTTTTGAAATCGATCGGCTTAATGATCCAGCCATCGCCGCCCATACGCCGACGCTCTCCGAGATGACCGACGCAGCTCTGCGTTGTCTGCAGGATTCTCCGGACGGTTTCTTCCTCCTGGTGGAAGGGGGTCGCGTCGACCACGCCGCTCATGATAATGACGCGGCGGCGGCGATTCATGATCAGATCGCCTTTGACGCGACCATCACGACCGTCCTGCGTTTCATTGAGAAACATCCTGATACTTTGCTGGTGATCACGACCGACCACGGTACTGGCGGATTACAGCTGAACGGCATGGGCTCTGAAGATTTTGTGGGTAAGGGGTCCGCTTACGGTGAAAGCACGCCTGCGTTCATGCGTCTGACCAAGTTTACGATGTCACATGAAATGATGATGCGTCGGCTGAAGGAATTCGGACCCAAGGGCTTGGCCGGGCTCGTCGTGGAAAAGACGGGGCTTCAATTTAAGGCCGCCGACTTGAGTTCGATTAAGGACGTAAAGTCGCTGTTAAGTGTTCTTCCTAAATATATCGGCATCAGTTGGACGAGTCGTAATCACACTAGTGAAATGGTGGAATTCTGCGCCTACGGGCCTGGCTCCGGCCTCTTTACGCCCTACCTGCGTAACGATGAAGTGCATGCAATCTTACTCAAAGCTATGGGACTTTCGGCTTAAGACCGGGTATCTATCCCATAAAAAAGGGCGTCCGATCGGACGCCCTTTTGCTTGGCCTATTTGTCGGCTTAGAGCTTGTTGTACTTCACACCGCAGCCGTAGGGCTTGGTGCTGGAGACTTCAGGGGCCTTGCCTTCCTTCACGGCCTTGACGGCAGCG
>Ga0208960_1001627_pt1 | contig 11860 bp, 8 predicted proteins | sample GreLakmeON33MSRF_FD_187703 | JGI IMG/M metagenome (GOLD analysis project Ga0208960, IMG submission 187703) | Freshwater lentic microbial communities from great Laurentian Lakes, MI, USA - Great Lakes metaG ON33MSRF (SPAdes) | ecosystem: Environmental > Aquatic > Freshwater > Lake | place: Great...
AAATTTGCTGATGTACTCGGTGTTACAACAGTGGCCGGTAATGCACCGTTGTCGCTTACAACCAAAAATGCGCGGATAGTTCTTGACCTTTGCGGTTCGAGTGCGCCGTTGCACTCTGGTGCTGGTCGGCCATTAGTTGCTGAGCCAATACATGCGGCATATGTGCACGGTGAAAGTGGGATGGATGGGGCAAAGTTGCCAGAACCGTCGCGCCCTGCTGATGGCACTGATGCTGTTCATTTTATTATCGACACAGTTCGGTCGAATAAGGGTTTGTGGTTGGTGCCGACTGGCCCGCTAACAAATATCGCTCTGGCATTGCGCACTGCGCCCGATTTGGTCGACAAAATTGCTGGAATCTCAATCATGGGTGGTGGAAGATTTGGCAATCGCACTGCGACGGCCGAATTTAATATTTGGTGCGATCCAGAAGCCGCAGCGACAGTTTTTGATTCTGGTGCAAAAATTATTATGAGCGGTTTGCATTTAACTCATCAAATTATGGCAACACCAAAACGCATTGAAATGGTTCGTGGCGCACACGAAACTGTTGGTCCAATGTTGGCCGGATTGCTTGAATTTTTCAGCAAGATGTACAAATCTTTGCACGACGATTTTGCAGGTGCGCCACTTCACGATGTTTGTGCGGTGTTGGCTCTGACCCACCCAGAACTATTCACAGCGAGCGAAAAACATGTGGCAGTCGAGATTGATGGCACACTTACTCGCGGTATGACAGTTATCGATGACCGCCATGTTTTGTCGCGCACAAAGGTCAACACGAGAGTTCTAGAAACCATTGATGCTGATGCAGCCTTTGCGATCATCGTTGACGCCATTCGTGCCTGCCCACAACGGTAAGCGCAGTTAATTAGGGGTCGGGTCAAATACGGCACGTTTTGCTGGGCGATCTCGGCAACAATGAAAGGGTGGCAGATCCGATCATTTATGTTGCACAACGCATGGCCGTTGCTTTCGCCAAAGTTGGTGGATCGCTAGCCGACGGCATCGACACAGCGGTGCGCCAAAGTGATCGCGCCGACGCGCAAGTCAATGGTTCGTTGGCCTTAGCCAAGGCAATGGGTGCAACACCACGTGATATCGCGACAAAAATTCTTGAAGTTGCAGAGTTGAAAGATATTTGCAGTTCTGCAGAAGTTGCTGGGCCAGGGTTTATTAATTTAACTTTTGCCAATGATTTTCTAGCACGCGAACTGGTTGTTGCGAGCACCAGTGAAAAACTTGGCGTGCGCAAAGTTACGTCTCCACGTCGCGTCGTGATCGATTATTCGGCGCCAAACGTGGCAAAAGAAATGCATGTTGGACACTTGCGCTCGACGGTGATCGGCGATGCGCTCGTGCGAATGTTGATGTTCGTTGGCAATACGGTTGTGCGCGAAAACCATGTAGGTGACTGGGGTACACCATTTGGCATGTTGATTGAGCACCTGGTTGATCTCGGAGAAACGAACGCTGCCGAAGAACTTTCGGTCGGAGACTTAGATTCGTTTTATCGCGGAGCACGAAAAAAGTTTGACGGCTCAGAAGAGTTTCAAATTCGAGCACGCACACGTGTAGTTGCATTGCAGAGTGGCGACGCCGAAACCCTAAGACTTTGGAAACTATTAGTTGCCGAGAGCACTAGATATTTTCAAACAATTTATGAAACTCTTGGTGTGCTGTTGCAAGATACAGATGTGATGGGCGAAAGTGCATACAACTCGCTATTGCCACAAGTTGCACAACGACTATCTGATTTGGGGTTGTTAACAAATAGTGACGGCGCCGATGTTGTGTTTCCGGAAGGTTTTACAAATCGCGAGAATCAACCGTTGCCACTGATTATCCGTAAAACTGACGGCGGGTACAACTATGCGACGAGTGATCTCGCATGCGTGATTGACCGCGTTGAAAGACTTGATTCGTCGCTGTTGCTGTATGTCGTCGGCGCACCACAGGCGCAGCATTTGCAGATGGTTGCGGCCGTGGCCAAACAAGCGGGTTGGCTGCAGTCGCCACGAGAGATGGTGCACGTCGCATTCGGAAACGTTTTAGGCGCTGATCGCAAAATGTTGAAGACTCGCAGTGGTGACACGATCAAACTTGATGCATTGTTGACTGAGGCTGTTGAACGTGCTGCTGCAGCAGTTGCAGAAAAGAATCCAGAGTTGTCGGCAGATACGCGAAACGAGATTTCGCGCATCGTAGGTATTGGTGCTGTTAAATATGCGGATCTTTCAACTGATCGAATCAAGGATTACACATTTGATTGGGAGAGGATGCTCTCGTTTGATGGCAATACTTCGCCGTATTTACAATATGCCCACGCACGAATCTGTAGCATCTTTCGTCGCGCAAATGTCGAGCGTGCGAGCGTTCGTAAATTTTCTCCGACGATTTCGCACGATGCTGAGCGTGAATTAGCGATGAAGGTTCTGCAATTTGACTCGGCACTTTGGGACACAATCGAAAAATACAGCCCGCATCGTTTGTGCACATATCTCTATGACTTGGCATCAAGCTTTTCGTCTTTTTACGAGCAATGCTCGGTGCTTAAAGCCGACACTGATGACCAGCGCAGCAGCCGTTTGATGCTTTGTGACTTAACTGCACGAGTAATGCAGGCGGGTCTCGACGTGTTGGGTATCGAAGCTCCGGAGCAGATGTGAGTCGCATCGCCAAACACTTGCTGCCAGATACGGCATCTGCAAATAAGGCTGGTCATCTAGAAGTTGGCGGCTGCGATCTTGTCGCGATTGCTGAACAATTTGGTACACCAGTTTTTGTTTATGACGAAGCACATCTTCGTGCTCGTTGTGCAGAAGCAGTAAAAGTTTTTGGCAGAAGTCAGGTCGTCTATGCAACAAAAGCATTTTTGTGTGGGGCGATGGCGCGTCTGGCACATGAAGAAGGCTTGTTGTTAGATGTTGCTACTGGTGGTGAGTTATTTGTTGCGTTAAATGCCGGCGTGCCAGGTAGTGCTTGTGTTCTGCACGGCAATAATAAGAGTCTTGACGAACTCAAGATGGCGCTTAACGCAAAAGTGCATCACATCGTTGTTGACAATTTTGATGAGTTAGATCGCTTAGATGAATTGCATAGCCAGGGCTTGCCTTGTCCGCGAATTCAATTGCGAATTACGCCGGGTGTGGCAGTGCACACGCACGAGTTTGTCTCAACTGGTCAAGATGATTCGAAGTTTGGTTTCAATCTGCGTAATGGTGATGCACAACGCGCAGTTGATCGAGTTAGGTCATCTGAAAGTGTTGAATTCGTAGGCATTCATTGCCATATCGGCTCAAATGTTTTTGCCGCAGAAAACTTCGAACAGGCTGCCGAAATCATGGTCAACTTCGCCAATCAGTTAGAAGTTGCCGAACTGACTTTAGGTGGCGGTCTTGGTGTTGCCTATGTAGAAAGTGAGCATGCACCAACAATTACTCAGTGGGCTCAAGCGCTGGCACCGGCTGTTGCAAAGTTGCGTGCGGCAACAAAAGTATTCGTTGAGCCTGGTCGCGCAATCGTCGCATCAGCAGCAGTGACTTTGTATCGCATTGGCTCGATTAAACACCTGCCGAACATCAGAACTTATGTTGCAGTAGATGGTGGCATGAGCGACAACCCAAGACCAGTTTTGTATGACTCTGGATACGAAGCATTTTTGCCAGCACGAGTTAATGACGACCGCACCGAACATGCTCGAGTTGTTGGCAAACATTGTGAGAGCGGTGACGTTTTGATTGACGACGCATTGCTTCCGAAGAATTATAAAGTTGGTGACATAGTTGCGACACCAGTTACTGGTGCATACGGACACAGCATGGGTTCGAACTACAACAAAGTGACGCGACCACCGGTCGTTTTTGTGCGTGATGGTGTTGCACGATTAGTAGTGCGTCGCGAAACATTTCACGATCTTGTGAACCTCGACGTCGCAGATAGCGTGTAAATATGTCGCCGCAACCCAGCGCACATGTTGTTCGCCTCGGCGTGCTCGGCCACGGTGTAGTTGGCTCGGCTTTTGTTTCGCTGGTTACACAACAAGCAGACGATATTTTGGCACGCAGCGGTGTGCGTCTCGAAGTAACCAAGGTTTGTGTTCGCGATACAAACAAAAAGCACGTTTTGCCAAAAGGGGCAACACTCGTTAGCGACCCACAAGAACTTGTGAAGTCGTCAGATGTTGATCTCGTGGTTGAATTAATGGGCGGCATTGATCCGGCCTCTGAACTTATTTTTGCGGCGCTTAAAAACCACAAGCCAGTCGTAACGGCAAATAAAGCTTTGCTTGCGCGTCATGGCGCAGAGCTGTTTAGTGCTGCCGATTTATCTGGCACCGACTTGCTGTTTGAGGCCGCCGTTTGTGGTGGCATTCCATTAATTAGGCCGTTACGCGAAAGTTTGCGTGGCGAACCAATCACTCGAATAATGGGAATCGTAAACGGCACGACAAATTTTATTCTCACCAAAATGAGCGAACTCGGGGCTGACTACCAAGATGCGCTTGCACAAGCACAGCAACTTGGTTTTGCCGAGGCTGATCCGACGGCAGATGTGCAAGGTCATGATGCAGCCGCAAAGATTGCGATTATTGCGAGCATCGCGTTTGGGTCGACGGTTCGCGCTGCTGACGTTTACTCAGAAGGTATTACAAAAATTACAGCGGCTGACATCACGATTGCTCGTAAGTTTGGCTACGCAGTAAAACTTCTTGGAGTCGCCGAGTTAGACACAGCAAGTTCAAAGCTTTCGGTTCGCGTGCACCCGGCGCTTGTGCCGCTCACTAATCCGTTGGCTGCTGTGCGAGAAAGTTTTAATGCCGTTGTCGTTGATGGACGAGCATCTGGCTCGTTGATGTTTTATGGTCGTGGGGCTGGTGGCGAACCAACTGCTTCTGCCGTTCTCGGAGATGTGATCGACGCAGCGATTAATTTGCACAAAGGTACGCACGCTCCGCTCGGAACATTTGCTGACGCAAAGTTATTGCCAATCAGCGAGATTCATTGCGAATATATGATCGGTCTTGAAGTGGCTGATAAACCTGGTGTGTTGCACGCAGTTACCGGAGTGTTTGCTCGCAACAGCGTCAGCATTCGTGCTGCCGAGCAAGATGGCATTGGTTCTGATGCACGACTTGTTTTCTTAACTCATGACGCCAAAGAAGCTTCTGTGCAAAGTTGTCTTGCCGAATTTAAATCTTTAGATGTTGTCAAGCACGTTGGCGCGCTGTTGCGCGTTGTTGCTGGCTAGAAATAATGCAATATATCTCTACGCGCGGCAGTGCACCTGTGCTCGGTTTCTGTGATGTGTTGTTGGCTGGTTTGGCTCGTGACGGTGGGTTGTACGTGCCAGAAATTTGGCCAACACTTGATAAGACACCCAATGCCAATTATGCGAATCGTGCGGCAAGCATTATGGCGCCGTTTGTCGGCAACGAAATTGATGTCAAAGTGTTCAATCAACTGTGTATCGATGCTTACTCAACATTCAGACATCCAGATGTTGCCCCACTTGTAGAAATCAGTCCAAATGAATATTTGCTTGAGTTATTTCACGGCCCGACATTGGCTTTCAAAGATATTGCGCTTCAACTAGTTGGCAAATTATTTGATCACGTGTTGAAACAACGCAACGAGCGAGTAATGATCGTTGGTGCAACGAGTGGTGACACAGGTGGGGCAGCGTTTGATGGTGTCGCATCTTGTCGCAATGTCGACATCGTAATGTTGTACCCAAATAATCGTGTCAGCGATGTGCAACGTCGGCAGATGACGACAGTTATGTCGCCGAATGTTCATGCCGTTGCAATTGATGGCACATTTGATGATTGCCAAGACCTAGTAAAAGCAATGTTCAACGATGAAAAGTTTCGTGATGCAAATAATCTTTCGGCAGTCAACTCAATTAATTGGGTGCGAGTAATGGCGCAAGTTGTCTATTACGTAACGGCGCTAGAAAAACTCGGTCACTCTGCTGTGTTCAGTGTTCCAACAGGAAACTTCGGCAATGTCCTGGCTGGATGGATAGCCAAACAGATGGGCGCTCAGATAGATGGATTCGTCGTGGCGTCAAATACAAACGACATCTTGACTCGATTCTTTGAGTCGCAACAAATGATCGCCAACGAAGTTGTGCCGACTTTGAGCCCGAGTATGGACATTCAAGTTTCGTCGAACTTTGAGCGCTTACTTTTTGAGATGAACAGTCGTGATGGTGCTGCAACTGCGAAACAACTTAAAGATTTTCGTATGTCAGGAAAACTAAATGTTGCACCAAATATTTTCACGAATTGGATCGCTGGCGTGTTTACTGGCTATCGATGTGACGATGAACAAACTCTGACAACGATGAAAGATGTTTATCAAAAGTCGGGGATGTTGATTGATCCACACACGGCAGTGGGACTATCGGCGGCTCGTCAAAGCAAGGGCACTAATTATCCAAAAAGTCAATCGATAATTACTTTGGCGACTGCACACCCCGCGAAATTTCCGGATGCTGTGCGCCGAGCAACGGGGCAGACACCAGTTATGCCCGAGCATCTCGCCGACCTGATGAGTCGCCCCGAGCGCATTATTTCGCTGCCTAATGATTTGCAGGCCGTGCAGACGTTTGTTGCAGGCTGTCGTTAACTTCTGCAAGTCGTTGCCAATTAGCTAGAAGTCGGCTAGAGTTGTCTTGCTCGGGTTCCCGAGCGAGTCCCCGCCTTTTCTTGGCAGACGCATTTCAACGCAAACTGATCTGTGCCCCTGCATATTGGCAATGAGCGGCAAATTGGGCGGCAATTAAATTAGTTGCCCTGAAAGTAGGCATTGTGGCTAGTGGAGCCCTCGAACAATCGGCCCTTGAAGCAAAGGATCGCGACCAACTTCTTGCAATCGCGAAAGCACTCGGCGTTAAGTCGGCTGCGCGTGCAAAAAAAGAAGAGATCATCGACATGATTCTTGAGCAGACTGCTCCGGCACCTGCTGTTGCGCCAGTCAAATCGGCGCCAGCAAAATCGGCGCCAGCAAAATCGCCAACTAGCAATTCTGTACCAGCAGCCAAATCTGCAGCACCAGCACTTGGTGCAGACGGTCAGTCGTTATCAGAATGGGAAATCGAACTTGCTGAGCATGAAGGAACACCGATCGCTCCAGATGCTCGTCGTCGAACTGAACAAACTGAACCTCGCAACGATAATCGTGACAATCGTGATAACCGAAATAATTCTCCACGCAACGATAATCGCGACAATCGTGATAACCGAAACAATTCTCCACGCAATTACAACGATCAAGATGGTGGCAACCGCAATCGCAATCGCAATCGTCGTCGTCGCAGCCCTGGTGGGTTTCGCAACACTCGTGAAGACGGTCCGCAAGGTGCAGATCGTTATGAATCAAATGAAGTTCAAGAATCAAATGAACCGATCAATAACGATCCGATTGAAATATCTGGCTATTTAGACCTTCGTGACGAGGGCTACGGCTTTTTACGAGTTAACGGTTATTTGGCTTCGCAAGGTGATGCTTACGTCTCAGTTCGCTTAACTCGACAATTTAATCTACGTAAAGGCGACCACGTCACAGGAATGTCACGACCTGCTGGTCGAAACGAAAAAAATCCAGGGATGTTAGATATTCGTACGATCAACGGCATTGATATCGAAAAAATGAAACCGCGTCCGAAGTTCGAAGACCTCACACCATTGTTTCCAGATGAAAAACTAGAACTTTCGAGTGCGAGTGATCCAACAAATATGACGGCGCGAATTATCGACCTGATCTCTCCGATCGGCAAAGGTCAACGCGGAATTATCGTTTCGCCACCAAAGGCTGGCAAGACAACGGTGATGAAGACGATCGCCACTTCGATTGAAAAAAATTATCCAGAAGTGAAACTGATTGTTCTGCTAATTGACGAACGACCAGAAGAAGTAACCGATATGCGTCGAACAGTCAAGGGCGAAGTCGTTTCTTCAACTTTTGACAGACCATCAGAAGAACACACTCATGTTGCTGAACTTGTGATTGAAAAAGCAAAGCGCATGGTCGAAATGGGTCAAGACGTCGTAATTATTCTGGACGGAATCACCCGTTTGTCTCGCGCCTACAACCTTGCAGCACCTACAACTGGACGCGTTATGTCTGGTGGTATTGATGCCGGTGCGTTGTATCCACCAAAGAAGTTTTTTGGTGCGGCCCGCAACATCGAAGAAGGTGGAAGTCTTACGATTTTGGCAACGGCTCTTGTTGAAACAAACAGCCGAATGGACGATGCGATTTTCGAGGAGTTCAAGGGAACTGGCAACATGGAGCTTCGTCTTGACCGCAAGCTTGCAGAGCGACGAATTTATCCAGCGATTGATGTTGATGCGTCTAGTACTCGTCACGAAGAATTGTTGTTCAACCGTCAACAGTTGCAAATGGTCTGGAAGTTGCGTCGCGTGTTGAGTGGTCTTGCCGCAGAAGGCAGCGCCGCACCGGGTCTTGAATTGCTGATTGATCGTTTGAAGACATTCAAGAACAACGACGAGTTCCTCGCGGAAATCGCCAAACAACCGACGTCTTAAGTTCTCGTTGCGTCATGTTGACGAACGATAGTCACGCTTTTCGCTTGGCAAATGCACATTTGCGTGCACTCATTTCGGCGCAGATTGTTGATCTTGATTCAGATTTCGAAATTGTTGAGTTCGGCGCAGCTGTTGGTGCGGTCGTCAACGGCACGGCATGGGCCTTGTTGACTGATCGTCACGACCGAGGGCTTGGGCCAGCAATGATCTGGGCTCTTGGCAATGGCGCTACAGAATTAAAAGTTTTCACACAGTTCAACGCCGGTGACCTTGCCCGCCGTGCAAGTTTTTTCAATTTCAAAACCGAAATTTTCGAAATCACCAAAGATATTGCTACGAGTGCCGAGATTACTTTGCCGACTGTTATCAAAGTTGTAGAAGTTACTGCAGCTGACGAATTGTTTGCAGAGTTCATAAAAAGTTCAGGAGCAGACTTAACCCGTGAGCACGGAGTTTTGGCTGGTGAAGTTTGTGGTCTCGAAGTTTGTCGAGTCGTTCACGATGTCTCTGACACTGGTTTTGACGAATCGATTCTTGAAATTGGTGTGGGTTCACATGACCGTGAAATGTTTAAAATGCTGCACGGTCGAACTGCAACTCTCGAGTCGTTGCGCAAAGTTGTCGTTGATGTGTCATCTAAGCGTGTTGCTGGCTTGATCCCGCATCCGCTAAATCAACTTGGTCGAGAACGTCTATTACGACATTTGTTGTGTGCTTCGCCAGATTTAGTTGACGCAGTTTCACTTGAGTCAGCAGCCCCGGCAATGCCGAGGGCCAATCTCAAAGACTCAGTGCCTTGCTGCGCGCGAGGTATTTTGAAAAATGGCGCGGCTGTAGTGGCTATTTTTAGTATTGGAGTTGACCCGGACGTTATTGCATTTGGCGCTGATGCAAGACAGCAGATTGACCCAAGTGCCGATCTTGTTTTTGTTTCACCACCGCGTGACATAGTGCCAGCGATCGTTCGACTTGCTGAAACACTTCGTAATCCAGCACGCTTTTATGGCTGCAACCTTCTGGATGCGTCTACACAACAACAAGATTAAAGCCATAGTCTGATCATCGTGCTTGAACGACTTGACATTATTGAACGAGATTTTCTCGACCTTGAATCAAGTATGGCTACGCCCGAAGTGCTCGGAAATCAAGACAAATTACGCGATGTCTCACGAAAATATAAACAGATGACGCCATTGGTCGAGTGCATTCGAAAATATCAAAAAGCCACTGGCAATGCGCAAGCAGCCCGAGAATTAATCGCCGAATCAACTGGGGTAGAGCGAGACCAATTACAGGCCGAATTGAATTCAGCAACGACGCTGATCGCCAACCTTGAGAACGAACTTAAAGTTTTGTTGTTGCCCCCAGATCCAAATGCAGGCAAAAATATTATTGTTGAAATTCGCGGTGCTGAAGGCGGCGAAGAAGCAAACTTATTTGCAACTGATTTATTTGATATGTATAAAGCATTTGCCGCCCGCAATAACTGGACGGTCGAAGTATTGTCTTTGGATCTGTCACCAAAGGGCGGGATTAATCAAGTCGTAATGATATTTAAGGGAGAAACTGCCTGGACTCGGATGCGCTTTGAGGGCGGCCCGCACCGTGTGCAACGTGTGCCAGCCACAGAGAACCAAGGTCGTATTCACACGAGTTCAGCAACTGTGATGGTGTTGCCAGAAGTCGAAGAAGTTGAACTGCATATTGACGAAAAAGATTTACAGATCGACGTTTATCGCGCGAGTGGCCCTGGCGGTCAAGGTGTCAACACCACCGACTCTGCAGTGCGAATAACTCACCGGCCGAGCGGTGTTGTCGTAGCGATGCAAGATGAGCGCAGTCAGTTACAAAACCGTTTGCGAGCGATGCAAGTTTTGCGAGCAAGATTGCTCAAACGTCAAGAAGAAGAATCACAGGCGCGAGCTTCGGCTGAACGAAAAGCCCAAGTCGGCGGCGGCGGCCGTGGTGAAAAAATTCGTACTTACAATTTCAAAGACAGTCGTGTTACCGATCATCGGATTGGTTTCACATTGCATCAGTTGCAAGAAGTTTTGGCAGGCAACTTAGACCCAGTTATAGATGCATTAACACTTGAATATCAGACAGAACAGTTGGCATACGCCGGCGAGAAATAATTTTTGTCGTGAACAGCGACGAGACAACCACATGGGGTGAGTTGCTACTGAGAACTGTTGCTGATCTGAACAATCAACAAGAAGCCCGTTGGCTGTGTGAACATGCAAGCGGGTTAGACGCCAGTGAGTTTGATTCTGGATTATCAGAATTAGTTAGCGAGCGGTGCGGTATTGCCCTGCATGAAATGGTTCGACGCCGATTGGCGGGTGAGCCGTTGCAATATGTGATGAAACGTTGGGCATTTCGTCATCTCGATGTCTTGGTCGACCCGCGAGTGTTGATTCCGCGAGCCGAAACAGAACTTGTAGTGCAGACTGCTCTTGATTTGATGCGTGATGCGCAGCAAAAAATAGACCGCAAATTGCGGATCGCAGATTTAGGCACTGGTAGTGGAGTAATTGGTTTGGCAATCGCTAGCGAACTGCGACTTGCGAGTACTGAAGTTTGGCTCACAGATATTTCGAATGATGCATTAGATGTTGCTCGTGCAAATTTGGCAGGCCTAGGTTTGGTGGACGGCGATGTGCATATTGCCCAGGGCAACTGGTTCTCGGCAATACCAAAAGAATTAGAATTAGAAAATAGTTTTGATTTGATCATTAGTAATCCGCCGTATATTGCGGTTTACGATGCAAGTGTCGAGCCGATCGTGCGCGATTATGAGCCACATATCGCTCTATACGCAGGTTCAGATGGTTTGGATGCGCATCGTGAGATTATTTCTCAGGCATCTGACTGGCTCGCAACTGATGGCTGGCTAGTGCTTGAAATTGGTCACGATCAAGGTGCGTCGGTGCGTGAATTGCTAAATCAGAACGGTTTTGGCAGCGTCGAGATCCGTCAAGATTATTCGCAGCGCGATCGCATCGCTCTCGCCCGCAAACATTAATTTTTCTTTAGACGAGAAGTTTGCCGTCGGCATCAAGTTTTACTTTGCGGCCGACCCATTCGTCGGTACACATTGCATTTGCGACTTGAAGATCTGACGAAGTTGCCCACGCACGGCGCGAGTCATTGAGTAGTACCGCGGCGATGGCAGTTTCTGGTTTGCCGTCGCGATCGTGCATCACGGTGTATGCCTCAATTGTCGCTTGACCAGCAACGTCGCTCGCCGCGTCGCTAGTTGAAGCCAACTCTCGTTTATCAAGCGAGTCGATTTTCGCTTGTGGT
>Ga0208960_1001628_pt1 | contig 11857 bp, 12 predicted proteins | sample GreLakmeON33MSRF_FD_187703 | JGI IMG/M metagenome (GOLD analysis project Ga0208960, IMG submission 187703) | Freshwater lentic microbial communities from great Laurentian Lakes, MI, USA - Great Lakes metaG ON33MSRF (SPAdes) | ecosystem: Environmental > Aquatic > Freshwater > Lake | place: Great...
CAATTGAGACTTATAGTTGAGCTTTGTGACATGACTATGTTTCTAATTCGTGATAACGAGACGATGAAAAAAAAATAATCAACCCTTGCTCTTCGTAGGCTGCACTTCACACACAGCTCCGCGCTCACGGCTTCGCCGGCGCGGAATCTTTTTGTCTAGAGGCTTTGCCTCGTCATCCACATAATAAAACTTCGAAGCAAAGCTTCGACAAAAATAAATTCTTTGCTCCGTCAGCTGACGGATGAGCGCGGAGCTGGGTATTTAAAAAAACATTTTTTATTTTCGTTCAACCTAAACTAAACGACATGGATGGCAAGTACAAAATTTCTAACCCGGAAGGGATATATTTTATTTCGTTCGCAACTGTAGGATGGATCGATGTTTTTACAAGAAAAAACTATCCCCGCCTCGCTTAGGCTGCATTTTCTTTTGCCTAAGCGATTCTTCCACTCCCTAAGCCTTCGGCTTTTGTTTCTTTAAAATATAAAATACGAGGCGAAGCCTCTGAGATGGTAAGACCGCTTAGGCAAAAGAAAATGCAGCCTAAGCTGAGCGATACAAAAATCTCACTATCTTAATCTCATGAAAACCATCTTCCATTCTTCTTCATCTCGCGGCCACGCCAACCACGGTTGGTTGAAATCGCATCACAGTTTTAGTTTTGCCAATTATTACAATCCTGAAAAAATTCATTTTGGCGCCTTGCGTGTTTTAAACGACGATTATGTAGCGCCAGGAATGGGCTTTGGCGAGCATCCTCACCAAAACATGGAGATTATTTCTATTCCGCTAGAAGGCGATCTAGAACACAAAGACAGCATGGGGAATGTCACCGTGATTAAACATGGCGACATACAAGTAATGAGCGCAGGAACGGGTGTGTACCACAGTGAATACAACAAAAGCAAAAGCAATTCGGTGAAGTTCCTGCAAATATGGGTGATTCCTAACAAAGAGAACGTGAAGCCTCGTTACGATCAAATCACTTTAAATCTCAAAGACAGAGAAAACAAATTACAACAAATATTATCTCCCGATGCAAATGATGAAGGTGTTTGGATTCATCAGGATGCTTGGTTTCATTTGGGAAATTTTTCTGCAGATAAAACAGCTACTTACAACTTCAAAAAAGAAGACAATGGTGTTTATGTTTTCTTATTAAAAGGAAAAGCTATCGTTGCTGGCGAAGAATTAAATGAAAGAGATGCAATAGGTATTTGGGAATGTAATTCCTTTGATTTTAAAAGCTTGAGTTATTGCGAAATATTAATGATGGAAGTACCGATGATTTAATGACTGCATAACATTATAAATACTAACTTCACCAAGATAAATTCTTTTATGTATAAAAAAATAAGTTTTGTGGCATTTGTTGCCATACTTTTAATAAGCTGTTTTGCTATGGATACAAAAAACGAAAACAATATTGAAGCGAAAACCTCCTTCCATTCTTTAAGCATTCTAATGAATGATGGTTCTACTTTTCATTTTGATTCATTGAAAGGCAAGAAAGTGTTATTGGTGAACACGGCTAGCCGCTGCGGCTATACAAAGCAGTACGATGGTTTAGAAGCCTTGTATCAGAAATACAAAGACAAACTGGTGATTATCGCTTTTCCGGCAAATGATTTTGGTGGCCAAGAACCAGGAAGTGATTCTACCATCGCTGAATTTTGCAAGAAGAATTACGGCGTTTCTTTTCCTATCGCGATGAAGAGTTCGGTAAAAAAAGGAAAAGAGCAAAACGAAGTGTTTAAATGGCTGTCCGATTCCACTTTGAATGGTTGGAACACTCAAGATCCATCTTGGAATTTTGGAAAATATCTGGTAGATGAAAATGGCAGATTATTAAATTTCTTTTCTTCGGGTGTGGACCCTATGGATGACAAAATCATCAATGCTTTGAAATAAAAAAAGCTCCTTTCGTGATCTTACGAATGGAGCTTTTGGCTTTTGATCTTTTACTTTTGATTTTCTTACACCGTCATCACTTCTTTTTCTTTATCAGCTACATGCTTGTCAACCAAAGCAACATATTTATCTGTAAGGGTTTGTGATTGAGTTTCACCACCTTTTGCAGTGTCTTCTGGTAAACCATTTTTTTGTAAAGTTTTGATAGAGTCGTTGGTATCTTTGCGAGCCTGACGAATAGATACTTTCGCATCTTCACCTACCGCTTTGCATTGTTTTACCAATGCCTTTCTTCTTTCTTCTGTTAATGGCGGTATAGAGATGATGATTGTCCCTCCGTTGTTTTGTGGATTCAATCCCAAATTAGCATCTAAAACAGCTTTACAAATAGGCTCAATCATACCCTTTTCCCAAGGCTGAACAGTTAATGTTCTGCCATCGGGAGTGTTAATGTTTGCAATGTTTGCAATAGGCGAAGGATTGCCGTAGTAATCTACTTTCACACTATCTAACATCGATGGATTGGCTTTACTAGCGCGAATTTTAGACAATTCCTTCTCTAATCTTTCTAGTGCTTTGTTCATCACACCTTCTGCGGTGCTTAAAACTGAATTGATATCTGACATACTCAATGAATTTTTGCTAAATTAAAAATTTCGATGAATTTACTATACTTCTACTAATGTTCCTACTTCTTCGCCCAACACTACTTTGTGTAAGTTTCCAGCTTTGTTCATATCGAAAACAATAATAGGTAGCTTGTTTTCTTTACAAAGCGTGAATGCGGTTAAATCCATTACATTTAATCCTTTCTCATACACTTCTGTGAAAGAAACTTTGTTGTATTTCACTGCTGTTTTATCTTTCTCAGGATCGGCTGTATAAATACCGTCTACACGTGTTCCTTTTAAAATCACATCGGCTTCTATTTCAATAGCTCTTAAAGATGCTGCTGTATCTGTGGTGAAATAAGGGTTTCCTGTTCCTGCCCCAAAAATAACCACTCTTCCTTTTTCTAAGTGACGAACAGCTCTTCTTCTAATATATGGTTCAGCAACCTGGTCCATCACAATGGCAGAAAGCAAACGCGTTTTTATACCTACTTTTTCTAATGTAGCTTGTAAGGCTAAACTGTTGATCATTGTTGCTAGCATGCCCATGTGATCACCTTGCACTCTGTCGATTCCCGATTTTTCAGCATTTATTCCTCTGTATATATTTCCTCCACCAATTACGATGGCTACTTCAGTACCTGTATCAACAACCGTAGCAATTTCTTTGGCATATTCTAACAATCGATTAGAGTCGATTCCGTATTGTCCTTCACCCATCAAGGCTTCACCACTCAGCTTTAAAAGTATTCTTTTGTATTTCATTTGCTTAAGTATCAGAGTTATAAAAAAATGGGCAAAAAAAAAGAGAGAATTTAAATTCTCTCTTTTTTGTTTGGCCTAATCAGCCAATGAATATCTTCTAAAGGAGGTAACTGTTAAGTCTTTATTTACCGACTGTAAGTATTGAGCTACAGTAGTTTTTCCATCTTTAATGAAATCTTGGTTCAATAAAGTGCTGTCTTTGAAGAAACGAGTCAATTTACCTTGAGCGATTTTATCAATCATATCCTCAGGTTTACCTTCTTGTCTCAATAAATCTTTAGCGATTTCAATTTCTTTTTCGATTACTGCTTGCGGACAATCAGCTTTATCGATAGAAACTGGGTTCATTGCAGCAATTTGCATAGCAACGTTTTTAACCACTTCAGCATCAGCAGCAACGTTTACTGCCAAGATAGCAGCTGTTCTGTTACCAGGATGATTGTAAGCGTAAACTTGCTCACCAGCGATAGCTTCGAAACAGCAAATTTCTAATTTCTCACCAATAACACCAGTTTGCTCTATTACTTTTTCACCAATAGTGATATCGTCAAATTTCAATGCTTTAACTTCTTCAACAGATTGACAGTTATTTAACAAAGCCAATTCTGCAAAACGCTCAACTAGTTTACCAAAGGTTTCGTTTTTTGCAACGAAGTCGGTTTCACAGTTCAAGGAAATAATGAAAGCTTTCTTGTTATCAGCAGTTGTTTTAGCCAATACAAAACCTTCAGTTGTTTCTCTGTCGGCACGTTTGTTAGCCAATTTTTGTCCTTGCTTTCTAAGAACATCGATTGCTAGTTCAAAATTTCCTTCTGCTTCAGCCAAAGCTTTTTTGCAATCCATCATTCCCGCACCAGTTTGAGTGCGTAATTTCATTACATCTTTAGCATTTATTTCCATTGTTGCCATGGTTATAATCTTTTAATTATTCTTCTCCAGCTATTTCTTCGTTAGCTCTTACTTCAGCTACTACTCCTTCTTTCTCATCTTCATCTTTCTTTGTTCCTTTCAAAGCTTTTCTTTCTTCTAAACCTTCAGCAATAGCTTCGCAAACAACTCTTAAGATTAAGTCAACAGATTTAGAACTATCATCATTTCCAGGGATAGCGAAATCAATTTTATTAGGATCTGAGTTAGTATCAACAATACCGTAAGTTGGAATATTCAATTTGTGTGCTTCTTGAACAGAAATATTTTCTTTATGTATATCAACGATGAACAAAGCACCAGGTAAACGACTAAGATCAGAAATAGAACCTAAGTTACGGTCTAATTTCTCTCTCACACGCATGATGGTTAATCTTTCTTTTTTCGACATGTTGTCGAAAGTACCGTCAGTAGACATTTTGTCGATAGTACTCATTTTCTTAACCGCCTTACGGATAGTAGAAAAGTTGGTCAACATACCACCGGGCCATCTTTCAGTAACATAAGGCATATTGATAGCCTTTACTCTTTCTGAAACGATTTCTTTAGCTTGTTTTTTAGTAGCTACAAAAAGGATTTTCTTTCCTGATTTAGCAACTTGTTTCAAAGCTGCAGCAGCTTCTTCCAGCTTGCCAATAGTTTTATTAAGGTCAATGATGTGAATACCATTTTTCTCCATGAAAATATAAGGAGCCATATTCGGATTCCACTTTCTTGTCAAGTGCCCGAAGTGTACTCCTGCATCCATTAACTCTTTGTAAGTTGCCTTAGCCATCTAATCAGTTTTATAAATTGAATAATAATATTAACGTTTAGAGAATTGGAATCTCTTTCTTGCTTTCTTTTGACCTGGTTTTTTTCTCTCCACTTCTCTTTGGTCTCTTGTGAATAAGCCTTCTTTTTTCAAAGGAGCTCTTAAGTCAGCATTGTATTTTTCCAAAGCTCTAGCAATACCCATACGAGTTGCTTCAACCTGACCGGTAATTCCGCCACCAGTTACAGTAACGTTTATGTCTAATTTACCTTCTAAATCAGCGATCTTAATCGCTTGATTTAATTTGAATTGAAGAATAGTTGTAGGAAAATACTCGTTTGCTTCTCTTTCGTTAACGATAATTGTTCCGTTTCCTTCTTTCAAGTAAATCCTAGCTACCGAGGATTTTCTTCTACCAACTGTGTTGATTATTTCCATTTCGATTATTTAATTTCGTTGATGTTCAATTCTTTCGGTTGTTGCGCTTCATGCTTGTGCGTTGTACCTGCATATACATGTAGGTTAGTAAACAAGGCACTGCCTAATCTTGTTTTAGGAAGCATTCCTTTTACTGCTTTTTCTACTAAAGCGGTAGGTCTTTTCGCATGAACTTCTTTCGCTGAAAGAATTTTTTGTCCGCCTGGGTATCCAGTGTAACGGATATAATCTTTAGCATCCCATTTTGCTCCGGTTAGCTCAATTTTATCTGCATTGATCACAATTACGTTGTCTCCACAATCAAAATGAGGAGTGTAATTTGTTTTGTGTTTTCCACGAATCAAATTAGCTACTTTCGAAGCCAATCTTCCTAGGTGTTGCCCTTCAGCATTTACTACTACCCACTGCTTTCTAGCTGTGCTTTGGTTTGCTGATACTGTTCTGTAACTTAAAGTGTCCACTTGCTTATTTTTTAAATGGTTTCGCTCTTCTTAAAGGGAAAAACGGGCGACAAAAATAGAATTAATATTTATAACCCACAAATTATCAACATCTTTTTTTTAATAGCAGCTGAAAACTTTGTGTTTTAAAGGGTGATCTTGAATGTTTTTGTAGGAAATCCCTTTTGTCTTTTTACTTTTACCCTTTCACTTAACTTACTGTATGAGTAAAGAAAAAATTCAATTGCTAGACAACAAAAACTTTTTGGCCAAAGAAGGTGGTGGTCAAAATCGTATTAAAGCCCAACATCAGAAAGGAAAATTAACTGCTCGTGAAAGAATTGAGCTCTTATTAGATAAAGGTACTTTTCAGGAAATTGGCAAATTTGTTCAACACCGCTCTACCGATTTCGGATTACAAGACCAAAAAATATTGGGCGACGGAGTAGTGACGGGTTATGGATTGGTGAATGGCAGATTGGTGTATTTGTTTTCTCAAGATTTTACAGTGATGGGCGGCTCCTTAGGGGAAGCTTACGCGGCAAAAATTTGTAAAATCATGGATTTGGCTATGCAAAATGGCGCGCCGATGATTGGCTTAAATGATTCGGGCGGTGCGCGTATTCAAGAAGGTGTGGTGTCTTTAGCTGGATATGCCGATATTTTTTATCGAAATACTTTGGCTTCGGGAGTGATTCCTCAGCTTTCTGTGATCATGGGACCTTGCGCAGGTGGTGCGGTATATTCTCCTGCATTAACCGATTATATCACGATGGTGGAAGGTACTTCTTATATGTTTGTTACCGGACCCAATGTGGTGAAAACCGTTACCAATGAAGAAGTGAGTTCCGAAGATTTAGGCGGTGCCGATACTCATGCCTCTAAATCAGGGGTTACGCATTATACTGCTTCTACCGACCTAGATGCAATTGAATTGTTGAAAAAACAGTTGTCATATTTACCTCAAAATTGCGAGGAAAGAGCGCCAATCAATGCTTATGAAGCAGGAAATGAAAAACGCGATAAACTAGATTCGATTATTCCCGAAAATAACTTACAGCCTTACGATATGAGATCGGTGATTGCCGAAATAGCCGATGGTGATAGTTTTCTGGAAGTTCATAAAGATTTTGCTCAAAATATAATTGTTGGTTTTGCTCGTTTGGCCGGAAAATCGATTGGTGTAGTGGCCAATAATCCGCAGCATTTAGCGGGAGTGCTGGATATTAATTCATCTGCGAAGGCAGGTAGGTTTGTCCGTTTTTGCGATTCTTTCAATATTCCTTTGGTGGTATTAGTAGATGTTCCTGGCTTTCTTCCTGGCACAGATCAAGAGTGGAATGGGATTATTTCCAACGGAGCGAAGTTATTGTATGCATTCTGCGAAGCTACTGTACCAAGAATTACAGTAATTACCAGAAAAGCATACGGGGGTGCTTACGATGTAATGAACTCTAAACACATTGGTGCCGATATGAATTATGCTTGGCCATCGGCCGAAATTGCGGTGATGGGCGCTAAAGGTGCTGCTGAAATTATCTTCAAAAAAGAAATTTCTGAGGCTGAAGACCAAAATGCACAATGGAAAGAGAAAGAAGCAGAATACAACGATAAATTTGCCAATCCATATATCGCTGCCGAACGTGGTTATGTGGATGAGGTGATTATGCCCTCGGAAACACGTGAAAAGCTTATTATTGCAATGGAAATGCTTAAAAATAAGGTAGCCAAATTACCAAAGAAAAAACACGGAAATATCCCACTTTAAGAATATTAAAAGTTAAAAGTCAAAAGCAAAAAAATGAATGTATTAATCTTAGGCTCGGGTGGTCGCGAGCACGCTTTCAGCTGGAAAATCGCACAAAGCAAAAAACTAAATAAGTTGTTTATCGCTCCGGGCAATGCTGGCACTTCTCAAATAGGAACCAACGTGGCTATTGCTGCAGATGACTTCCCTTCTATCAAAGCTTTGGTATTGAAAGAAAATATTTCATTGGTAATTGTTGGTCCAGAAGACCCCTTGGTAAAAGGCGTACACGATTTCTTTTTGGCCGATGAGCAACTAAAAAATGTGCCTGTTATCGGTCCGAAAAAAGATGGCGCACAACTAGAAGGGAGTAAAGAATTTTCTAAAAAATTCATGATTAAGCATGGTATTCCTACTGCTGCTTATGCTAGCTTCACGAAAGAACAATTGGGTGAAGGACTAAAGTATTTGGAAACTCAAGAACCTCCCTTTGTATTGAAAGCCGATGGCTTGGCTGCCGGCAAAGGGGTAGTAATTTTAGACAATGTAAATGACGCTCAGAAGGAATTAACGGATATGTTGGCGCATGCGAAATTTGGAGAGGCCAGCAACAAAGTCGTAATTGAACAATTCCTAAAAGGTATTGAACTTTCTGTTTTCGTGCTTACAGACGGTAATGGCTATGTTATTTTACCTGAAGCCAAAGATTACAAAAGAATTGGTGAAGGCGACACAGGATTAAATACAGGTGGAATGGGCGCTATTTCTCCAGTGCCATTCGCCAAAGGAGATTTCCTTAAAAAGGTGGAAGAAAGAGTGGTGAAACCAACCATCGAAGGTTTGAAAAAGGAAGGTATCGATTATAAAGGCTTCATCTTTATTGGTTTGATGAATGATGGCGGAGATCCGCAAGTGATTGAATATAATGTGCGTATGGGCGACCCAGAAACAGAAGTGGTGATGCCGCGCATTAAAAGCGACGTTCTCGAATTATTCGAAGCAGTAGGCAACGGTACTTTATCTGAAAAGACAATAGAACTTGACGACAGAACTTGTGTTACGGTAATGCTGGTAGCGGGAGGTTATCCGGGAGATTACGAAAAAGGGAAGGTTATGACTGGTTTCGAATCTTGCGAAGGAAGTATTCTTTTTCATGCGGGAACAAAATCATCTGGTGATGCAATTGTAACCAATGGCGGAAGAGTTTTAGCCGTTTCTTCTATTGCTACAACAATGAATGAAGCTTTAGCAGCTAGCTTTGCAAATGCGCAGAAAATAAAGTTCGAAGGGAAATATTACAGAAAAGATATCGGTTTCGATTTGAAGTAATTCTTAGGGTTACAGGTAGAGTAAGGTAGAATCTGACTTAACACAGAAAATATTCCGACTAAATAATAAAATAAAAGGAATACGAAGCCAAGAGGCAGTAGAAAGGGTGCTTAACCCGGTAAGCCATTTTATCGAAAACAAACTAAAATTAATCGTTAACAAAGAGAAGAGCAAAGTTTCTGATGTAAATACGACAAAATTGCTAGGACATACTATCCAAAGAGACGGAGCATTAACAATCTCAAGTCAAAATCAAGACTGCTTGAAAGTGAAAACAAGACGAATTACCAAAAGAAATAGAGGGCAAAGCTAGTTGCAATTAACTCAGAGATGACTAATGCAGCGATTTTGGGTACAATATTTTCAACATACAAGAAGTCAAAGACTATTACAAATGTTAGATTTCTGGATACGTATAAAGTTCGTTGCTCCAGCATTAAAAAATGTAAAAAAGAAAGAACACTTCAATAGGTTTTTAAAAAAGTTGTTCGCAGAATCATGGAATAGTTGGGATTAGCGTTATCAGTGGAAGGACACTAAAAGATATGGTTGTACACAAGTTTATCAAGCAATGAATTACAAGTGGTTTGAAGTATAAGGTTCAACGGCCTTGCATTATGAGAAGCTGATAAAGTAAAGAAACCTTCGTGTGGCTATCGCATGCGCATTGGTTTAAATATTGTTTAGAGGGGGAAATTCTCCCTCTAAACAACATTTCTTGATTATTATTTAACAATTATTATAAAGCTGAACTATATGAATTTCCAAGAACTAACATATATTCTTGGTGTTTTATTATACCAACTTTTGAAGTGTAATGGACCAATAGAATATTCGTATTTGATTCCTGATTTACACTTTATTAGTGAAACGTTCATAATAGTAGTACCTGAATAATCACATTTGTCATACAATCTTATTGTTGCTGGCATAGCACCAGTTTGGCATGCAGAAGAACTCGCAGAAACTCTCATTCCTAGAATTTTATTTACCCAAGTCTGTCCACATAATGTTGTGTTTCCAGTAAACGCTGCTAAATAGTTGTTTCGATCCAAGTCATAAAATGCCGTAATAGTCATTAGAGCAGGATCAACGGCAGCTACTTTGAGGCTACCAATACTTTGGCGAGGGCCCGAGACTGATTTTTCTTGTTCAAGATTTGAATCAGCACTTGTTAAGTTTTTAATTTGGAGGTCATTAAACCCTTTACTTTTCAGAAAAGCAATGTATTTTTCTTCACTACTAAAGTTGCAATTTAAATCTGGTTCATTGGCTTCACCCAAAAAAATATGAGTTGCTTTGAAATCATTCATAAGTCTTGCATCATTGATATCAACTTTTTCGTTGTCAATAAAAAAATCTACTTTTTTATTTTCTTGGAATGTTTCCGTTTGTGCTTTAGTTTCTACGTTTTCCTTTTTGCAGCTAGTAATCAATGTAATGGCCATTAATAATAGTAAGTAAAGATTTACATTTGTGATTAGTTTTTTCATAATTTTAATTTTGGTTTATGTTAATAAATGATTTTAAAAGATGTGAATATAAAAAAAATCAAACCAACTCACTTTAATTAATTTTTTGTAACTACGCTCCAACGGAATTAATATTTTAAAGCCAGATTCTATCTGGCTCTGCAAAGACCACTGCCCAAAAAAAAACCTCGCCCGTCAGCTGACGGGCGAGGTTTTTTTATTGTATTTTTTTTTATAAGATTATTTTTTCGACTCTTTCGCCAAAACGCGGGTCCAATAAAAGAACAAAGCACCAATGGTTAAACTAAAGAACCAAGTTGCTCCATCTCCAATAAAAGGAAGGATTTCAAAGGTTGCGTAGAAAAAATCTTGAAGGGATGCAAAGAATGAATTTAAACTCATAGCTGTAAATTTGTGTGTAAAGATAGAAATTCTATTCAAAAGTGAAAAGGTAAAATTCAAAAGTTTTAGCTTATTTTGCAACATGTTTCTCAACGCGCTAAAAAACAACAATTTCTTATCGTATTTCTATTATCTTCTTTTAGCAGCAGGCTTCAATGTTGCTGTGTTTCAAAGTGAAATTTTAGTGAATGATTTCGCCTTTGTCGATTTACATCATTTTTTTGGTGCCGATTGGTTGTACCGTTCACTGTTTCTTCTTTTTTGGCTCACATCGGCTTTATGGATCAATAGATTGATGGCGAAGTACAAGATTTTGGATTTAAAAGGCGGGCTCCCAACTTTTCTTTATATGCTAATGAGCTTTGCTTTTTGGCACACGTTTTTAAGTTTGGATATTATTCTCGCCATTTTGTTTTTACTCTTCATGTTGGAACAGTTGATGATTATTTACCATAATCAATGCCGACTTTACCAATCAATGAACATAGGATTGCTTTTTGGTTGCGCCTCTTTTTTTTATTTCCCTCTGCTATTGATTTTTCCTTGGGCTATTTTTGCCTTAAGTGTTTGCAAGACTCTGAAATGGCGTGATTATGTTTTCCCGATTTTTGGCGCTATCATTCCATTTTATGTGTATTCGTGTTTTCAGTTTTTTAATGATTTGCCCAACAAACTATTTACACAAATGACTATTTCTTTTGAAATTCCCAAGGCATTAGGTGAACTGTTTCAACACTCTTATTTGTTTGTCTTCACTGCTGTGATTTTGCTTTTGGTGGTATTCAGCTCTTATGTGAAAAAGCGCACCCAAACCTTAAAAAACAGGGTGTTTTACGATGTGCTCTTACTATTATTTGTGGGCATTATTGTACTTTCTTTCTTTGGCGCAAATTCGTTTGCCGAACTATCATTTTTCCTTTTTCCATTATCCTTTTTAGGCGCCATGTATTTCGATGCCTACAAGAGAAAATGGTTTTTTGATGTTTTGGTGATTGGGTATTTTGTGTTGTATTTGGTCAGCTAGATAAATAACTCACACAAATCATTAAATAGTTTTAATA
>Ga0208960_1001630_pt1 | contig 11840 bp, 4 predicted proteins | sample GreLakmeON33MSRF_FD_187703 | JGI IMG/M metagenome (GOLD analysis project Ga0208960, IMG submission 187703) | Freshwater lentic microbial communities from great Laurentian Lakes, MI, USA - Great Lakes metaG ON33MSRF (SPAdes) | ecosystem: Environmental > Aquatic > Freshwater > Lake | place: Great...
AATACCCATTTCCCCCGCAGCATTGCGCACAACGGCGCTCGCTTTGTCACAGTCGGACCCGCTGGCGCCAACGCCACCGTCCGCGCCACCTCCGCCTATTCGAACGACGGCGTCACGTGGGCCGCGGCCACCGTTCCCACCGGCGTCGGTACGATGAACGCGATCGCCTTCGGTGCCGGCCGCTTCGTTGCCGTCGGCGAGACCGGCCGCATCTACCATTCCATCGATGGCACTTTATGGAGCGAGGTCACCTCGCCGGTCACGACCACACTCAACGCCGTCGCGTTTGCGGACAACCTGTTCGTCGCCACCGGGGCCAGCGGCCGCATTTTCACCTCCACCGACGGCACCACGTGGGTCAACCGCTCCGTCACCACCGGCAACACCGTCAACTCCGTTGCCCGTCATGAGGGCCAGTGGTTCGCCGCCGTCTCCGCCTTCGAGTGCTTCGTCTCGACCGACGGCACCGCTTGGACGCGCGTCGCCACCGCCGGCCGCACCAATAGCAACAACGGCCAGCGCCTCGTCTCCGCCGCCGGCGTGCTCCTTTCATCCACCAACGCCGGCGGCATCACGTTCGCCGAGGACCCGCGCACGTGGAGCGAACATCAAATCAACGCCACGCCCAGCACCGTGCTCTACGGCCTCGCCGAGGGCGCCGGCCAGATCGTGGTCGTCGGCGTTCGCGGGCTCATCTACACCACCACTTCCGAGCCCGCCAGCCCGCGCCTCCCTGCACCCTCGCTCCGCCTCGAGGCCGATTCCATTAAGGTCGCCGTCGGCCGGAAAAACGTCCTCGCCGCCTCCGGTTCCGGTTTCGTCAAACTCGAGCTCTACGCCAACGGTACCAAGGTCAGCGAACTCGCCGGCACCGCCGGCGCGCTCACCTGGACGCCGCCCACCCTCGGCAACTACGTGCTCGCCGTTCGCGGCATCGACGCCACCGGCGCCAGCGTCGTCTCCGTCACCTATCCCGCCGTCGCCGCGTTCGACGGCTGGCGCTGGCGCAACCCTGGCCCCGTCGGCACCGATCTGCGCGGCGCCGTCCGCGTCGACGACAAATGGTGGATCGTCGGCGGCGGCGGCACGCTGATGACGCTCGACGACGCGGGTAATTTCACCGCCGTCGATTTCTCCACCACCCAGCAACTCAACTCCATCGCCTACGCCAACGGACGCTTTATGATTGCGACCACCGATCTCGACGGCGCCACCAAGGAGGACATCGGTGGCCTGTGGACTTCGGCCGATGGCTACACCTGGACGGTGTTCCTCACCGGTGCCGTCGATGGTGCCAACCTCACGTTTGCCCTCTACGCCGCCAACCGGTGGATCGGTTTCGGCCAGGGCGGCACCATTGTCACCTCCACCGACGGCGTCTCGTGGCCGCGCTCCTCCAGCGGCCTCACCACCACCATCAACTCCGCCGTCGAGGGCCCGGGCCTCGTGGTCGCCGTGGGTGCCAGCGGACGCATCATCACCTCGCCCGATGGTCTCACGTGGACGGCGCAGACCAGCGGCGTCACCACCAACCTCAACGCCGTCGCCTTTGCCAACAGCAGCTACGTCGCCGCCGGCTCCAGTGGCGTGATCCTCACATCGCGCGACGGTGTCACGTGGACGCGCCCGACCTCCGGCGTCACGAACGCGCTCAACGCCGCCGCGTTCGTGAAGGGCGCCTTCGTAGTCGGCGGCGACAACGGCGTGCTCCTCTCCTCTCCCGATGGCACCACGTGGTCCGCGGTATCCCTCAGTGGTAATCTCAACGGCACGCTCTTTCTCTCCGGTGCCGGTGGCGAGGGTCTGCTGCTCGGTCGCGGCGGCGAGAGTTACGCAGCCACCACCGCCACCTCGTGGCGCCGTCTTTTCCAAGGCACCGCCGAGGCGAAGCAGGCCGTGATCTATGCCGACGGCCGCTTCGTCGCCGTCGGCACCACCACCGATCCAGTCTCACGCGCGACGTTCGCGCCCGTGCAGGTTTCCACCGATGGCATCACCTGGACGCGCGCCAATGCGAACTCAGCCTTCTTGCCGCTCACCGCGATCGCCTACGGCCAGCAACGCTATGTCGCGGTCGGACCAGCGTCCGCCATCTTCACCTCGCCCGACGGACGCGACTGGACTCGCCGCACCGCCACGTTCACCACTACGTTTTCTTCGATCGCGGCCGGTCCCGCGCTCTACGTGGCGGGGAGTTCTAGCTCCACACTCTACACTTCGCCCGACGGCACGACGTGGACCTCGCGCACCTTCGCCCCAGCCTTCCCTGTCCGCGGCGCCGCCTACGGCAACAGCCGCTACGTCATCGTCGGCGACACCGGCAACATCCGCCATTCCACCGACGGCCTCACGTGGACCGCGGCCACGAGCGGCGTCACCACCCACCTCCTCGCCGTCGGCTGGTGGGAGGACGTCGGTTTTCTCGCCACTGGCAACGCCGGGGTGATCCTCAATTCCACCGACGGCCTCACGTGGCAGCAGCGCGAGTCCGGCGTTTCGGAAAATATCGGCGCGATTGCGAAGACCCCCATCGGCTATGTCGCCGCCGGCGGCGTGCAGGGCACACTGCTCGTTTCGCTCGACGGCATCAGTTGGTCGCTCTCCGCCGTGCCGCTCGATCGTACGGTCCGCGGGCTCGCCGCCAGCGCCTCCTCTATTATCGCCGTGGGCGACGGCGGCGCGACCTTGGGGTTCGATTTGTCGGACACGGGTGCGCCGCCCATTATCGTGGCCCAGCCGCTCTCGCGACCCGGTGTGATGGGCGACACCGTGCGCTTTAGCGTCAGCGCGCAAAACGCCACCGGCGCCGTTTACCAGTGGCTCAAGGACGGCGTCCCGATTTCCGGCGCCAACACCCCCCTCTACACCATTGCCTCTGCCGCGCCCATGCACGCTGGCGCCTACAGCGTCGCGATCACGTCATCCACGGGTGTCGTCACCAGTGCGCCCGCGAGCCTCACCTTCGCTGCCCCGACCAATCCCGGCCGGTTGATCAACCTGTCCATCCTCACCTCGCTCACCTCGGCGAGCGATAACTTTACCTTCGGCGTCGTGGTTGGCGGCGCCGGCACCGGCGGAGGTAAGGGTTTGCTCGTCCGCGCGGCCGGCCCGTCGCTCGGCGCGCTCGGCGTCGGCGACACCCTCGAAGATCCCAAGCTCGAGTTCTTCACCGGCAGCACCAAGGTCGGCGAAAACGACGACTGGGGCGGCGTCGCCTCCACCAGTGCCGTGATGGCCAGCGTCGGCGCCTTCGCCTTCAGCGCGCCTAACTCCAAGGACGCCGCGATCTCCTTCCTCTCGCTCGCGAGCGGTGCCAACTCCGCAAAAATCTCCGGCACCGGTGCCGGCGCGGTCATCGCCGAACTGTACGATGCCACGCCCGCCGCCGCGTTCACTGCCACCACCCCGCGCCTCATCAACGTCTCCGTGCTGAAACATCTCGGCACCGGCGTCACCGCCGGCTTCGTGATCGGCGGCTCCACGGCGCGCACCGTGCTCATCCGCGCGATCGGTCCCACCCTCGGCGGCTTCGGTGTCGCCGATACCGTCGCCGATCCGCAGCTCGCGCTGTTCTCGGGCCAGACTGAGCGGGCGCGCAACGACAACTGGGGCGGCGGCACCGCGCTCGCCGCCGCCTTCGCGCAAGTCGGTGCCTTTGGCCTCGCTGCCGATTCGCGCGACGCCGCGCTCCTCGCCACCCTCGCGCCCGGCAACTACACCGTGCAAGTCTCCGGCGTGGCCGGCACCACGGGCGTGGCCCTCGTCGAAGTTTACGAAGTGCCGTAGTGATTTCCGGAGGAAACCGTGCAGATTGGCCGCATCGTGTTTTTCCGCTTCGTCATCTTCGTTTTTTTATTTAGCGCCGCCGTTTTCGGCCGCGCCGCCACGCCCGTCCCCGACGCCATCGTGCTCATCGCGGGCGATCTGCATTCGGCCTACGACCGCACCGCGCAATTCCTCGCGCACGTCGACCGCCTCCGCACCGAAAATCTCGGCGTGCCCGTCGCCGTGTTGATCAACGGCGATACGTTCGAACTCGGCAACGCCGTCGCCAAACGCAGCGCCGGCACCGTGGAGTTTGCGCTGTTCACCGCCCTCGCTGCGCGCGTCCCCACCGTCGTGAACCTCGGCAACCACGAACCCGAATTCCACGCCGTCGCCGAGACCGTCGCGAAAATCCAAGCGACCGGCGTCATCGTCCTCGCCGGCAATGTTCTCAACCCGTCCAACCGCCAGCCCTACGCGCCTGCGACCACACGGCTGAAACTCGGAGCGCGCGAAGCCGTCGTCGTCGGCCTCACGACGGATCGCCTCGCGACCTTCCGCGTCGCTGTCCGCCCCGAACTCGATCTCGCCGATCCCGTCGGGTGGGCGCAGCAGCATCTCCCTGCGCTCCTGCGCGCCGCGCCGTTGCCCATCGTGCTCGCGCACACCGGCCTCAAAGCCGACCGCGCCATCTTGCCGCTCGTCCCCGACGGCACGCTCTTCGCCGGTGCGCACGACCATCTGCGCTTCGTCCATCGCGAGGGCCGCACCGTGTATGTTCACTCGGGCAGCTGGACGGAATTCATCTCGATCGCCCGCCTGCGGGTCACCGCTGCGGGGCCGACGTGGAGTGTCGAGCAGCAGCGCATCGCCCCGGATGATCCGGCCGATAAAACACTCGCCGCGCTCATTCGCGTCACAATCGAGCAAAACCTCACCACCGAAGAAACCGCCGTCGTCGGCCGCACCAGCCGCGCCCTTGGTCCCACGGAGGCCGCGTGCTTCGCCGTCGAAGCCGCGCGTCGTGCCGCCGGTGCCGATTGCGCGCTCGTCGGTGCCACGACGTTCGGTGCCGGCCTGCCGGCCGGGGAAGTCTCGCGCTTTGCGCTGGATGCCTGCGTGCGTTTCGACGGTCCGCTCTTCACCGCTGAAGTCGACGGTGCTTGGCTGCAACAACTCCTCGCCCGCTGCAACCAGGGTCCTGATACGCCGTGGGCCGACCGCGCCGGCGAAAATCTCGTCGCGGCCGCGCCCGCCGAAATCATCCCGGGCCGCCGCTATCGTTTGGTGACGACCGACTGGGTCGCGAAGAACGCCAAAAATTATCTCGGTAAAAACACGCCCGCTCTCACCGAACAACCAGCACTGAAATTGAAAGCGGCGGTCATGAGGGCGCTGAACCCATGAAACCAACCTCGTCGGATTATCCGTCTGATTGTAGGCCCGGCCGTTGGCCGGGCTGCCCGGTCGGCGCCCGGGCCTACACGTTTTGCCGGACTCTGACCGGCGCTCTACTCGTCGCCCTCCCGCTCGCCGCCCAAACGCCCGCGCCGAAAAATGCACCGGCCGACCCGACACCCGACGAACTTTTCCAACTCGGCAAATCGCTCTTCGACCAACTCGCGCCGCCGGAGATTAAGGCGCAGTATGAGTTTCCCTCGAAAGAGCAGTGGGACGCGTTTGCCGTGCGGCTTCAACGCGCGCTCGAAAGCGACGATCTCTCCGCTCTCGCCGCCTACGAAGCCGAAGCCCGCGCCGCGCTCATCGGGCTGCGCCTGCTCCCCGGCTACGAGGATTATGCCGACTGGCTCGAGCAACGCATCGACGAAATCCAGGGCGCGAAACAGGCCACGGCTCCGCTCCCGCCGCCACTGCCGCCAAAACCGCTGCCTCCCGGAATCAAGCCGCCGCCACCGCAGCGTCCGTCCTTCCTTCCCCATTACGATCTGTGGCTCGCCCGCGTGCGCGCGCGGCCGGTGCCGGCCAGTGCGGCGAAACTCATGCCGCGCCTGCGCGCCGCCTTCGTCGCCGAAGGTGTGCCGCCCGAACTGGCCTGGCTCGCCGAAGCGGAAAGTTCGCTCAACCCGTCCGCGCGCAGTCCGGTCGGCGCAAAGGGTCTGTTTCAGTTTATGCCGGACACCGCGAAGGCGATGGGGCTCGGCACATTCTTGCCCGACGAGCGTACCGATCCGGACAAATCCGCCCGCGCCGCCGCGCGTTACCTGAAGTCGCTCCACGGAAAATTCGGCAGCTGGCCGCTCGCCCTCGCCGCCTACAATGCCGGCGAAGGCCGCGTGCGCCGCATGCTCACCGCGCGTGGCGCGAGCGATTTCGCCGGCATCGCGAGTTCGCTCCCCGCCGAGACGCGCATGTATGTCCCGAAAGTCTGCGCCCTCATCGCCGTCCGCGCTGGCGTCCCACCGGAGCGCATGGCGGTCCCGCGGAGTTGAACCGTCGGCGTCCGCTTCCTTGGTGATCCTTCACCGGATTGCGCGGGATTTCTGTTCGCCAGTGGGTCGCGCGACGCTTTGCTCGACGCATGGGATTTTTTGACCGCTTTTCATCGAAGAAACCAACGTCCGCGCCGGCTTCGGCCAACGGCTCCGATGCCACGCATGCAGCGATCGCGGCGAGCGCTACGGCCGCGTCATCGTCGCCGGCGTCTCCCGCTCCAGCCGTCGGCAGCGTCAAAGCCTTGCTCGAGACCGCCCGCGAGAAACTGACCGCCAAAGACCTCCCGGCCGCCGTCGCGCTCTACGAAGAAGTGCTCGCGAGCTCGGCCGGAGACCGGCCCGATGTCCTCGTGGCCATCTCCGGCGATCTCGGCTCGCACGGGCACGTCAACGAAATCATCGAACTCGTCGCGCCGCGTTACGACGCCGAGCGCCACGGTCCGGCCACGGGGCTGAACCTTCTGCAGGCCTACCTCGCCGTGCGCAATCCGGATGCCGCGCAGCATGTGCTCGATATTCTGTTTGGTCTGCAACGACCCGAGCTGGAGCAGCGCCTCTACGGGTTCTCCAACGCGATCGCGGAAATGATCGCCGCGCCGCACGCGGCCCCTCCGCCCGGCGTGGTCGGGGGTGCGGCCGTCGGTGCCGATGCTCCGAAGGTCGCCCTCGTGAGTATCAGCAAACCAATCTGGTTTTACGGCTTGGAGGCGATGGCCACCCAACTCCTTCCCTCCAAGGAAGGTCATCTGCGCCGCATTGCCTTTGCCCAACTCGCGCTGCCCAATTATCCCGACTTGGTCGCCGCGATGAAGAAACCGGAGGACGAACTCGGCCGGCTGTCCCGCGCGCTGCCCTTGTGGCTCGCCGAGGCGTTCTATTTTTCGCCCTCCTACCATCCCGTCGCGGCTGTGGCCGTGATGAATCCGCCCGACGGCGCGCCGGCGCACCTGATGATCTTCGGTGCCGAGTGGACGACGGAAAATCTCCGCCAACTCGTCGACACCAGTAGCGACGGGCTCGACTTCATTGTGACGGGTGCGCTCCGCGTGCATGCCGGCGACTACGAGGCGCTGCTGCGCGTGTGGGAGGTAAAAACGTTTCGCGAACGCAAGACCTTCACCGCGCGGTGGACGCCCGCCACCGCCGACGAAGCCCTCGCCAAACTGCACGGCGACGTGCGCGCCTACATGGAATGGTCGCCGGACAGCGCTGCCTTTGCCTATGTGCCGACCGCCAAGCCGCGCGCCTGGCTCGACACCCTCGGCGGGTCACTTGGTCTATTTCTGGTCGATAAAAATGTCATTCCGCTCGCCGCGATTTCGCCCTCGGCTGAAGTGCTCGCCCACGCGACGCAACACGCCGCGGCCGGAGAAGCCGCGTCATTCGCCTTCCTCACGACCCGCGCCCGAATCTCTAAACTCGACGCCACGGTCGTCGTGTCGGGCGACATAACGCTGGCTCGCTCGCCGCTGGTGAACGAGGCGAAGAAAATTTTCGTGTAGGTATTTGTACAACCAGCGAGCACCCCATGCATCTCCGGGCCCGCGTTGCCCTGCGTACCCGTGGCGGTCGACGCGATCCGCACGGCGCGGTAGCCGCAACGGTTCCGCCGTCATGATCGAAAGCAGGCTCCTTGACGGCGCACAGGATTTTTCAATCCAGTGGTTCGTCTACGGTCGGAGTATTGCGGATGCGTGTCTCTCGTCGCAGCAGACGCTAGCGGCGCTCGCGAAGGTGGCGGCGGCGGTGCGGGCACGGCGCGTGGTAACGAGCTGAATTTTAACCACGGATGAACACGGATAGACACGGATGCCCGATCCATCCGGAAAATTCAGGGGATCGCATTATTCCGGAAATCCGTGTTCATCCGTGTCCATCCGTGGTTAAAAACCTGCTGAATTTTTTTATCCCCCATGTGCTGTGACGCCTGTTTCAATCTCGGTCTGAGCGAATCCGTCCGTCTCATCGCGCATCTCTACTCGCTGCGCAACGACGCCAACGTCGTGGGCCAGGCCCGTTTTGGCATTACGTCAGAAGTGGAGCAGCTCGGCATCGCGATGCCCGTGCTGCGCGCTCTCGCGCGCGCTCACCGGCGCAACCACGCCCTCGCCCTCGAGCTGTGGGCCAGCGGCATCCACGACGCCCGCGTCCTGGCGACACTGGTTGAAAATCCGAAACAGATTACGCGGGCGCAGATGGATCAGTGGGTGCGCGATGCGGACAATTGGGCGGTGACGGATGCCCTCGCGTTTCTCTTCGACCGCACGGAATTCGCCGAGGCCAAGGCGCTCGCGTGGAGTGCGCGCAAGGGTGAGTTTGTGAAACGCACGGGCTTCGCCATGATGGCCGGCATGGCGATCCATCGGCAGGAGCTACCCGACGAAATTTTTCTGCGCTTTCTGCCGGTGATCGCGCGCGAGGCGTTGGATGAGCGGAATTTTGTGAAGAAAGCCGTCAACTGGGCGCTGCGGCAGATCGGGAAACGCAACCCCGCGCTCCGCCGCGCCGCGATCGCGGAGGCGAAGCGCATCGGGAAACTGGATTCACGGGCGGCGCGCTGGATCGCGGCGGATGCGTTGCGGGAGTTTCAAAAAAAATCGCCCGGGCGTTGAACGACCGGGCGAGGTGGGCGGGCACGCCACGGTGCCCGCACGGATTTTTCTAATTCGCTATGAACAAAAATGCGGGCACCGGGACGTGCCCGCCCACCTCAGAAGCGGCCTTCGATGCCGGCCGTGATCGTGGTGCCGTTGATGAGGAACGTCTCCAATTGGTCGGGCACGCCACGGAAGTAGCGCTGCGGCTCGTTGAAGAGGTTGGCGACGCCGAAGTTCAGCGTGAGATTGCGCGGCAGTTGGTAGCGGAGGTTCAGGTTGATGAGGTCGCGGGGCGCGAGATACTGATTCCGGGAGGGCGCCGTACCATTGTAGGAACGGATGTTTAAGCTCGTGTAGTTGTAGCTCATGGAAACACCGAATTTTTTGTAGTCCCACGAAACGGCGAGGTTGCCCGTGCGAGGGATGAAGCCGGCGATTTCACCGTTGCCTCGATACGCTCCGGTGGTGCCGAAATCACCGTGAGAATTCGTGACGCTGAAGTTGGCGCTGAGGCGGAGCGTCTTCAAGAGACCCGGGAGGAAGCGGAACTGCTGCTGGTAGGCGAATTCGAAGCCCTGGGCGACGGCCGTGCCGGCGTTGACGCTTTGGAGGATCTTGTAGCCTTCATAGAGGCCCTCGAAGCCATTTTCGGCGCCGGCGTCGACGACACCGGTTTCCTGGGCACCGACGATGAAGTCGCTGATCGATTTGTGAAACCAGCCGACGGAGAAGGAACCGGAGGGTTCGAAGTAATATTCGATCGAGGCGTCCCAGTTCTTTGCATTTTGCGGGAGGAGGGCGGGGTTGCCCAGCGAGACCGTTTGATTGGTATCGTTAAAGGAGAAAGCAGGAAGCGCGTTGGCGAGGGAAGGGCGGCCGAAACTCGTGGTCCAAGACGTGCGCGCTTTCATATTCGGCGTGAGGTCGCGCCACAGATGGACGCTGGGGAAATTCTGCCCGTAGCGACCATTGTTTTCGTAGGGCACCCGGAAGTCGCGGGCGGCCGCACCGACGGGATCCGCGAGGCGCTCGGCGGTTGTGCTGAGCACGCGGCTCCGGATGCGGGCCACCCCGACGGTGTCGGTGACCTCCCGGCGGAGGCCGCCGAGGAAGCCGTTCGATCCGATCCGACCTTGGGTCATCAGGTAGTAGCCGGTGATGACTTCCGTGGTTTTGTTAGAGTTGGCGAGGACGTTTTGCTGATAGGTGTAGACGTTTTCCCGCCAGAGGGCCGGGTTGGTGGGCTGGCCGTTTTGGATAAACTGAGCGCCTTCCCATTTCGGAATCGTGCGCCCGGTCTTCACTTGGTCCCAGCTCAGGATCGAAGGATCAGCCGGGAGGGCATCCCGGCCGATGTAGTCCCACTGACGACCGCGGCGGACCAGCTCGACGACGTGGTCCCGCACCTGTCCGCCCGCCTTGAGGAAGGCACTGAAGGATTGAATCGGGAGCTTGTATTTGAAATGAGCTCGGGCCTCACGGATGAAATCGATGTCGAGGTTCCCAGACCCACTGCTGAGACCGCCCACCGACGGGCGGTAGTTCTTGGGGTTGGTGAAATCGAGACCGCCGTTTTGGATGAAGCGCGGGTAGAGGTCGCTTTGGGTGCGATCGAGAATCCAGCCTACGCCGGTTTCGCCATTGGGGCCGACGATAGTGTCGATAGGATTCGCGGCGGTCGGAGTCACGCTGTTGTCGCGGCCTCTAGGTCCGATCAACGGGATATTGCCGAGGCGGTTGGTGAGCGAGCCCTCAGCGCCGAGCGTGCGGTAGCGGGTACGGCTCCAGAGACCAGCCCATTCGATATCGAGGGGTCCAAAGGTGTGTTCGCCGGCGAGATCCATGTGCCGAAGGCGTTGATCGCGTTGGATCAGGGTCGAGGAGGCGTCGATGAGGGCGGCCTGCGTGGTGCCAGAGGTGTTGGTGTTGACGGAACCGTTGGCGTTGAGCTGGGGTTGCGGCACGGCGCGCACGGTCGTAATGCGATCTGTCCAGCCGGGGACGACGCCGGATGTGGTGGCATTGGGGACGGTGGTCTGGCTACCGGCAAACGCACGCGTCTGATACTGGCGGCGCATGGGCTCGGGCGCGTCGTTGTAGATCAAGTTGAGTTTGATCAGGGAATTCCGGCTGAGGCGGTAGTCCCACTTGGTGCTCAGACTGCGCTGGCGGCGGTTGTTGAAATTGTCGGTCGTGCGGTAGTCCCAGACAAAGGCGGGGCCATTGCTGTACAGGCCGTTGGGGGCCTGTTGGTAGTCGCGTTGGGTGCGGTAAAAACCGAAGGCGTTTTCGCTGTAGAAGGCGTTGACGGAAACGGCTAGATTCTCGTTCGCGCTGCCGAAGATCGCGAACTTCTCCGTGTAGGAGGCGTTGAACAATCCGTGGTTGCGGCGGGCTTCCCTGAGCGGCACTTGCTCGGTGAACCAAGGTGCCATGCGGGCGGTGAAGTTGTAAACGATGCGGCGCTTTTCCCGCATGTTAAGCGGTGAACGCGTCTTGAAATTCACACTGCCACCGAGGGAGTCCACGGGTTTGTCGGGGGTCTGGCCCTTGATGACTTCGAGCGCTTCAAACATGGCGCCCGTGAAGGCGGTCATGCGGGTATTGCGGTTTTGCGCGCTGAACGACGACATGCCGCCTCCGTCGATCGTGATCGAGCTCATGCCGGCGCCCATGCCGCGCACGCTGATGACTTCGACGACTTCGTCGCCGGGATTGCCAAACGCGACACCGGGGAGGCGGATCGCGAGTTCGGTCGCATTCATGTTCGGCAGGTCACCGAGTGCGTCCATCGAGGCGACGTTCTTGAGATTGTCCGCGTTGCGCTGCTGGGTGAGGGCGGAAGAAGCACCGGCTTTTTCGCTGACGACCTTGAAGGAATCGAGCATGAGCACGGAGCTTGTCATGACGAAGTCGCGGACGGCGGGATTGCCGGCTGAGATCACCACCGTGCTCGTTTGGGTGTCGAGTGCGGTGTAGGTGACCACTAGCTCATGGCTGCCAACCGGCACGTTGAGGAGGTAGC
>Ga0208960_1001631_pt1 | contig 11838 bp, 9 predicted proteins | sample GreLakmeON33MSRF_FD_187703 | JGI IMG/M metagenome (GOLD analysis project Ga0208960, IMG submission 187703) | Freshwater lentic microbial communities from great Laurentian Lakes, MI, USA - Great Lakes metaG ON33MSRF (SPAdes) | ecosystem: Environmental > Aquatic > Freshwater > Lake | place: Great...
GACGACGTGCAGCGGCAGTTCCGGGAAGAGCGAACACACCGCCGCCACCGCCCCGCCCATCACCCCCGTGCCCAGCAACGTGTGCCGCAGCGCCGCGTCCTGCCCGTCACCCGCGCCCCCAGCGATTTTCGGGAACATCACATTGGCAATCGGCATCGTGAATTGGCTCAAGCCAAATCCAACAATCACCCCCGCTCCGTAAAGCCGCGTCAGTTCCCGGTCAAACTGGCTTTGCACAAACAGCGTGTCCGCCGAGGAGATGAAGATGACTGCGCCCAAGCCCAGTGTCAGCGGCACCACCTGCGCCAGCCACGGACGCCATGCGAACGTCCCGCCGGGCACAGTCCGCACTTCACTCGTCGCATACCACGCGAGCGCCACCGCTACGAACTGGCTGAACAGTGACGCGGATATCGCGCTCGCCGCTTGCCCGTGAAGCAACATCACCAGCACCACCACCATGCTGAATCTCCCGATGCCATCAATCACCAGCGTCCATCCCAGCGCTGCGAACTCCTGTCGTCCTTGCAACACGCCGCGCAGAATGGGCAGCCAAAGCGTCGTCAGACCCAGCCCCAGCGTTGCGAAGAGGGCGTTAGGGTTGTTGATTTTCAGCGTTGCACAGATTTCGTCACGGGCTAGCCAGCCGGTGATGAACATCACCAGCCACAGGGCACTCATCGCCCACATCAGCGATCGCACTGTGGCCGCGAGGTCCGCCCGCGCCGCCGGTTCCTTCGCCATCGCGGTTTGCAGCGCGAGCACCGCCTGCAAGCCGGACGCAGGGATCCCCAGCAGGATGAACAGCTTCAGCAGGGTCAGGAAGACCCCATACTCCGCCGCTTCCATCTTCGATGCGATGGGATGCACCGCGAACATGAACACGCCGCAGCCGAGGTTGGCCGCGACGAGCCAGCCGGCCTGCTTGAAGAAGTGTTTGCCGGAGTCAGCGCTCATGTGGGGGAGAGAGTTTCCAGCGTGACGGGCACCTGCTCCGGCGGCTTGGGTTGCGGGCGCGTGAAGAGACCTTTCCAGAAGCCCAGCCCGTAGCCGAGGTGCGATACCACAATCAGCGGCGCGACGCGCGCTCCGTTGAACAGGCATCGCGAACTCGACACCAGCGTCTGCGCCAGCACGGCGACGGCGTAGAGCGCGAGCGGCCACAGCAGCAGCTTCGGCAGCAACGGCGTGAGCACGAGGTAGAGCAGGAAGAGCGGTGGCACGAAGTTCGGCGCGGAGCCGAGCGTGGGGTGCAGCCGGAACTGCTCGGCCCGGCCGCGTCCGTAGTTCATCAGCATCTTGCAGAACGCCCCGAGCGTGCGGCGCGGACGGCGGTGGACGATGAACTCCGGATCGTAGCGCAGCGTGCCGCCACGCTTTTGTAACTCGTCCATCAGCGCGTTCTCTTCGTTCGGATACAGCGCCTCGTCGAAGCCGCCCGCTGCCAGCAAGGCTTCGCGGCGACCCATGAGGTTGCAGAGAATCAGCTCCTTCTCGCCGCTCGCCCGCGCTTTGCCAACGGGCGTGTAGCGTGCGCGGCTCGGGCCGAAGGCAAGCCACGTGCCCATCACGGTGGCGAAGGCTTGCTCCAGCGGCGGTGCGTCCGCCGGGCACACGTTCGGCCCGCCCACCATCACGACCTTGGGATCGGCGAAGTGGGCGAGAGCGCGGCGGAGGTTGTCCGGCGGCGGGAGCGAGTCATCGTCGAGAAAGTAAATCAGATCGCCCTTCGCTGCCCGGAGCGCGGTGTTGCGCTGCACGGAAGGTTGCTTCCCGCGCGCGACGATGATTTCGAGCCGGTCGGCTGGGTAGTCGAGTCGGCGAGCGGCAGCCAGTGCGAGCGGCTCCGCTTCACCCGGTCGCGTCGGGATGATGACGGTGATGAGGGGAACGCTCATGCCCAGCACGAGAAACGAGCCAGCCCCGTAGTCGCAACCTTCAGGTTGCTCTTGCGAGCTTGGATGCGGAGAGCGATTCGCATCCTGATGGTTGCGATTAAGGGGTGGTTCATGGCTGGTCACGGAGGAATTTGATTAGCACGCGCGTCAGCCGTTCGAGTTGCGTCAGCTCAACCCATTCGTCTGCCGTGTGCGCCTGCGCGATGTCACCGGGGCCGAGGAGCACGCTGGGGATGCCGCCGCTGGCCAGCACCGCCGCGTCGGAGAAGTAATCCACGCCTTGCGGTTTGCGCTGGTCCGCGCAGCGCAGGAGTTGCTGGACGAGCGGCAAGTCCGGGTCCGTTTCCAGCGCGGGACACAGTGTGTTCTTCGTGTCCATCAGCTCTGCGTCCACCTTGCAGTGCTTGATGAGCGCGCACAGCTCACGGGCGACTTGTTCCGCTGTCTCTCCGGGCAGCGTGCGGCGGTCGATGGAGATCTCGCACCGGTCCGGCACGATGTTCGGTTGCCTGCCGCCCGCGATGGCGCCGACGTTCACCGTGGCGTGGCCAAGCAGCGGGTGGGTGCGCTGACGGAGCGTGGCGGCGTAGTTCGTCTCCAATTCCTCCACGACGCGGGCCATTGCGAGAATCGCGTTTCGGCCCAGATGCGGTTTCGAGCCGTGGGCGGACTTGCCATGCGTCGTGACGCGCAGCCAGAGGTCGCCTTTGTGCGCGGTGACGACTTTGCAGAGCGTGGGCTCGCCGACGATGGCGAGGTCGGCTTTGAGGCCACGTTTCACCAAGGCGCGGCTGCCGCTCTGGTTGTTCTCCTCGTCCACAAGAGCGGTGAGGATAATTTCAGTTTCGCGCGGACGCGGACCGGTGGCGGCGAGTTCGAGCAGCGCGGCGAGGTAGGTGGCGATGCTGCCCTTGGTGTCGCACGCGCCGCGCCCGTGGAGGCGGCCTGCTTTCACGATGGGCTTGAAGCGGGCTTCGCCATCCACGCCCACCGTATCCATGTGAGGCGCGAGCAGGATGCGGCGTCGGACTTTTCCCCGGGCAGGCGTGAGGCGGATGAGTAAGTTGGAGCGGCCGGGGAAAACCTCTTGCCACTCCAGCTCCAGCCCGGCGCGGTCGGCAGTGAAGGCGAGGAAGTCCGCGACACGACGCTCGCCGGTGAGGTCGTCGCGTCCCGGGAGGAACGCGGGGTTCACGCTGGGCAATGCGATGAGTTCGCGGAGCAGCTTGTGGGCGGCGACGGGCATCGGTGGGGCGAAGTTAGGCGGAGGAGGATGGGGTGTCGAGCCGGGCTTCGTTTGGTGTCCACGCTTTAAGCGTGGACCAAACGGTAGTTCACTCCGCAACCATGTGGCTGCGCAGCACGCCGATGCCTTCGATGGCAGCTTCCATCTGGTCACCGGGCTTGAGGTAGGTGCCGGTGGTGTTGCCAACCCCCGAGGGCGTGCCCGTGGAGATGATGTCACCGGGCTCCAGCGTGACGATCGCGGACACGAACTCGATGATGGCCGCGACGGGGAAAATCATCTGTGCCGTGTTGGAGTCCTGCCAAGTCTTGCCGTTGACCTTGAGCGTGAGGCTGAGCTTCTGCGGGTCGGGCAGCGCGTGCGCGGAAGTTACGCACGGGCCGACGGGGCAGAACGTGTCGTGCCACTTGCCATGCTGCCAGTCGAAGAACGTGTCCTTCTCGCGCTTCTCACGACCCGGGTTCGGGCGGAACTTCCGGTCGGAGATGTCATTCACCACGGTGTAGCCGGCGACATAGCTGAGCGCGTCGGCCTCCTTCACATGGCGGCAGCGCTTCGCGATGACCACTCCCAACTCGCACTCCCAGTCCACGTGGTTGGGCGAGACCTTCGGAATGACGATGGGTGCGCCGGGGTGGTTGAGCGTGGTCGTCGGTGGCTTCTGGAAGAGGTAGGGAAAAGTCTTCGCCCGCTCGGTGGCCTGGCCGCCGCTCTCCTTGATGTGTTCGTTGTAGTTGCCGGCGAGGAGAATAATTTTCGGCGCGCGCGGGATGGGCGTAAGCAGTTGCACCTTCTCCACGGCCAGCGCCGCTCCGTCCACCACGGCGCGATGGGCCAGAATCCAGCCGCCCAACTCACGTGCGGCGGCGAAGTGGCTTCCACCCGGCAGCAGCGCGAGCAGGTCGTCACCGCCGGGCAGGGCTACTTCCTTGTGAGTGTGCTCGCGATGGAGGCGCGCGGCGGCGTCCAGCGGGACGAGGGTGGAATCAAAGTAGAAACCCGCGCGCGGATCGCGGCCTTGGGTGAAACGGCAGAGACGCATAATGAGAGGACAGTGAGCGGACGGCGGCTGCCGGTCAACGCGGGAGGACTATTCAAGCTCGTGCCTTCATGCTTCACTCCGGGCGTCTCATGCGGAAACTCGTTCATCTGATTCCAAAGCCGATTCTCTTCGGCCTGCTCGGCGCGCTCGGTTGCGTGCTGGGCTGGGCAGCGGGCGAGCCGTTGTTGAAGTCCATCAAGCCGCCCGTCCCGAAGGCGGGCGAGGAGGCGAAGGGCCAGCCCGCCGCGCCCGTGCTGGTCTTCAGCAACGAACTACAGAAGCGCCTGCGACGCGAGGAGGCCAAGACCGGCGATGTGCAGATTTCGCTGATGTGGGACAACTTCAACGACCTTGACCTCCACTGCGCCGACCCGAGTGGTGAGAAGATTTTCTACGGCCACAAACGCTCCTCCTCCGCCGGCGAGCTGGACGTGGACATGAATGCCCGCGGGCCCTACTCCAGCCAGCCGGTCGAGAACATCTACTGGCCCACTAACGGCGCGCCAGAGGGCCGCTACCAGATTTGGGTCAACCACTACTCGCTCCATTCGCCGGTGAACGAGACGCCCTACACCATCGCCATCAAGCAGGGCGGCAAAACGCAGGAATTCCGCGGCACCATCCGGCATGGCCAGACAAACATGGTGCATACCTTCGAGATGAAGAAAGCGCCCCCGCCCGCCGACCTCGCGAAGCTCAACCAACGCCAGCCCCCCGCGCTCAAAACCACGCTCGTCATCGGCCTGTGGACCGCGCTGCTCGCCGTGGGCATGGCCGCGTTGCTGGTGGCGGCGCAAAACTTCCTCCTCCGCCGCGCGCTCTTCAACGTGAAGGAAGTAGGGCTGGTTCTGGGCGGCGGCATCCTGGCCGGCCTCATCTCCGGCGCGGTGAGCCAGCACCTCTTCGCGCTCGGGGCGAACAGCCTCGCCGCTCAACTCAGCGAGACGGAGGCGGAGCGCGTGCTGCCGATCATCTTCAAGACCGGGCAAGTCGCGGGTTGGTCGCTGCTGGGCGCGCTGCTGGGCTTCGGCCTCGCGTTTTTCATCCCGAACCTGCCGAAGTTCCGCGCGGGCTTCGCGGGTTTAATCGGCGGCGGCCTGGGCGCGGCGGCCTTCCTCCTCGCGCTCGCCAAGTCCGGCGAAGTCTCCGGCCGCCTCGTGGGCGCGGCGATTCTCGGCCTCACCATCGGCGTCGTGGTCGCGCTGGTGGAACGACTCGCCCGCGAGGCGGCGCTCATCGTCCACTGGCACGAGAACGAGCGCACCGTCATCAACCTCGGCGCGGAGCCGGTCATCCTCGGCAGCTCGCCGGAGGCGCACCTCTATTTGCCGAAACACAAAGGCTTCCCGCCCATCACCGCCATCGTGACCTTCCGCGAGGGCCGCGTGCAGATGGAGAACAAGCTCTCGAACTCAACGCACACGCTGGCCAGCGGGAACAAACTCCAGATCGGCGACCTGTGGATCGAGATTCAGACGGACACGAAATGATCCCCAGGCTGACGGATGAAATGCCACAAAACGGCACAGAAGACTTAAGATGAGCTGTGATGCGACACTGTCCCGCCGCCAGTTCGCCGGCACGTTGAGTGGCGCAGCGGCCGCGCCCTTCTTCGCTCCATCCTTTTCCACCGCAGCACCCCGAGGTTCGGCCAAGCGCAAGCGCGTCGCGCTCATCACCACCATCGTCCGCAAGTTCTCGCACGGGCAGCACTTCGTTGACCGTTTGCTCGAAGGCTACGGCTGGCACGGCGAACACCATACGTCGCCGCTCGAACTGGTTTCCCTCTACGTCGAGCAGTTCCCGGAGACCGACACCAGCCGTGAACGCAGTCGGCGCCACGGCGTGCGGCTTTGTCCGACCATCGCCGAGGCGCTCACGCTCGGCACGTCGCGGCTCGCGGTGGACGGCGTGCTCATCATCGGCGAGCACGGCGATTACCCGCGCGACGCGAAGGGCCAACCGCTCTACCCGCGCTTCCGCTTCTTCAAGGACGTGGTGAAAACCTTCGAGCGCACGAACCAATCCGTGCCCGTGTTTCAGGACAAGCACTTCGCGATGGACTGGCGCGAGGCGCAGGAAACTTACCGCGACGCGCAACGCCTGGGGTTCCCGCTCATGGCCGGCTCGTCACTCCCGGTCACGTGGCGCATTCCCGCGATTGAGATCCCCCTCGGCACGCCGCTCGTCGAGAGCGTGGGCGTGGGCTATGGGCATCACGGCTACTACGACATCCACACCATCGAGACCGCGCAGTGCATGAGTGAGCGGCGGGCGGGTGGCGAAGTCGGCGTGCAGTCCGTGCAAGCCTTCAAGAACGAGGCCGTGTGGCGCTTGCTCGGCGAACGCGAGTCCACGCGCAAGCTCTGCCTCGCCGCACTCAATCGCAGCCAGACGCTCAAGGCCGCGCCGGGCTACACCTTCGTCGAGCCGAGCGTCGAACATCTCAAGCGCGTCAGCCCCTTCGCGGTCGCCTACGTCTTCGAGCATCTCGACGGCTTCCGCACGACGATCTTCCACTTCAACGGCACGGGCACCGCGTTCAGCCGCGACACCGCCGCGCTGAACGACTTCACCTACGCCGGCCTCACGCAGCGCGGCGACGTGCTCTCCACGCTGATGTTCCTGCCGATGCCGCCGACCATGTCCACGCTGGCGAACTTCTTCAGCCCGCTGGTGAACCACATCGAGCGCATGGTCCTGACCGGCCAGCCATCGTGGCCCATCGAACGTAACTACCTGACCACCGGCATGACGCTTTTCGCCGTGGACTCGCTCTTCGCCGACGGCGCGAAGCTGGAAACGCCCGACCTGCGCATCCGCTACCAGCCCACACCGGGGCCGCACTTTTGGACTGGTTGAAATGAAACCGCTCCGCCAAATCGCCTTCGTCCTCGAAGACTTCGCGCTGCAAACGCCCGCGCAACAGCTCCTCGACCGCTTCCTCCTCGGCTATCGGCGTGCTGGTGGGTTCCACAAAGTCGAGGGCGTTGAGATTGCTTGCTCACGTGCCCAACTCGAGGGGGAGGGCAGAGTGTGGGAAGCTGAAACGCACGAGTTGCATTGGCGGCTTGCGTATGGCGGTCTCAAATTCATTGGCCCTGTTTCATATGCCTTGCGCGACGCGGAAGCTTTCGTCGTTGTGCCTAAAAACGATACCACAGCCCCTTCAGAAGCTTTTCTGACTGCCGCGCTCACGCACGCCCAGCGCGGCGCGGCGTGCTTTGTCTTTGGCGCCCTCGCCTCGAACCTCGCCGCCGCGCGCACCTTCTCCACGCTCGCCGCTGCACGACAAGTCACGCTCGCCTCCGGCACCACGCTGCCCGTCACGTGGCGGCTACCGCAGATGGATTTGCCCTCGCAGGCGCGGGTGGCCGAAGCGCTCATCGTCGTGCAAGGAGCGTCGCCGCTCGCCGAACTGCACGCGCTCGACGGCTTGCTGCCCGTGCTCGAACGGCGCGCCGGTGGTGAGCGCGGCGTGCGGCAGGTGAAGTTTCTCTCCGGCCGAGAACTCTGGCGCGCGGGCGACCGCCGCGAGTGGTCGTGGCCGCTGCTCGCCGCCGCGCTCTCACGTTCGGACTCACCGCAGGGCGACGCAATTCTGGACGGGCGCACGCAGGACTTGGTTGGCCTCGGCCTCGTGCCGAAGCTGGCGACAAACCCTCGCGGCTGGTTGCTTGAACACACCGACGGCGTTCGCACTGCGCTGCTCGTGCTCGACGGCGTCGTCGCCGACTTCAACTTCGCGGTGCGCCTCGCCGACGGAAGTAACCTCTCCGCTCAACTCTTCCGCGCGCCCGTGCCGGGGCAGGAGCACTACAGCCGGCTCGCTGCCGCGATGGAGGATTTCTTCCGCACTGGCACGCCGCCCTGGCCCGTGTCGCGCAGCCTGCTGACTGCGGGCTTGCTCGATGTCTGTCGTCAAACTGCCGCGCAGCCGGGTGTTTGGCTGCGCACGCCAGAGCTGACGCAACGATGAGCACACCCAAGAGCATCAAGTGCCCGGCGTGCAAGAAGACCGGTGATTGGTTTACCACCGCGTTCGGGCCGTTCTGCTCCAAGCGCTGCAGGCTCGTGGACTTGGGCAAGTGGTTCAGCGAGGAACACAAACTTTCCGAACCGCTCCGCCCGGAACACTTCAAGGGCTTCGACGAGCTTCCGCCGGGCGAGCACTTGGACAGGCCGGAGAACTGAGGGTCAGGTCGCTGGTGGCTTCGCCGGTCACCAGCTCTTCGGCAGGTCTGGCAGCGTCGCCTTGAGGAGGGTGCGGAGGGTCTGCTTCTCGGTGGCGGGAAGGTAGGCGTATTCCGCGTCGGGCCGGGCCGGGTCGAGGGCTTGGGCGAGTCGGGTGAAGACGCGTTGCTTGAGTTCCGGGGGCAGGCCTTGGAAGGCGAGGCTGTAAATCATGTAGCTGCACCGGTGTTGGAAGAGCCGCGTGCGCAGGTCGAAGTCCTTGAGCGACGCGCCACCGGGGCCGAGCCGCCGGACGCGCGCGAAGTCGCGCTTGAATTCCTGATCTCCCGCGACGCCGCCTTTCGGCAACGGCACTTCGTCGGCGAAGAGCAGGTAACGCGTGAGCGAGCGTGCCTGCTGGTCCAGCGTGGCCGCGTGCGCGGGGGTGAGTTTTCCGTTGCCCTCGAAGAGGCAGGAGCGCGTGCGGTAGGTGGCCTCGATGGCGCGGTTCACGAAGCCGACTTGGTGCTCGTGGAGGAGTTGCGGCAGCAGGTCGCTGCTGGGCATGAGGTAGCGGTCGTAGTTGAAAGTCGTGCCGGGGGAAATGGGGCGGCGGAGGATGCCTTGAGGCGTGGACTGGCCGTAGAAGTTGGCGAGGTGATTGGTGAAGGTGCCCGTGCCCGTCAGATACCAGCCGCCGAAGCGTTGGTGGAGCGGGATGCCGTGGCCGGACTGCTCCTGACGGAAGGACTCGAGACTTCCGCCCGTCGGGCCGGGGATGACGGACTTCACCACGAGGCCGGGCACGTAGCCGGTGTCCTCGCGCGCGTGGCAGTTCATGCAACGGGTGGCGCGGTCGGGGCGCGGCGGTTGGCCGTTGCGCGGGATGTCGAAGATGTAAAACACGCCGCCGAGGTCGGGGTCCACGGAGACGATCTCGATTTTTCCGCCGAGGACGTAGCCGAGGTAGATGTCCTCGTTGAAGTAGACCGCGCGCGGGCTGCGCGGGGAGATGAGGCTGAGTTGCAGGCTGGTCGTGGAGAAGAGCAGCATTTGCGACGAGGCCGGGATGTCGAGGGACTTGAGCACGCTGGCGACGAAGGCTTTCTCGCCGGAGTAATCCAGCTCGACGCGGCCTGCGGTCAGGTTGGTCATCCAGCGGCTGAAGCGGTCGGTGGGCGTGCGCTTCCAGTAGTTGTGCGGCGGTTGGTCGAAGTCGCGGTAGTCCGCCGCCGATGCCGTGAAGAGGCTGGTCAGCAACAGTAACCACAGGCAGGCGTTGAACTTCATGTGCGTTTCAGGATACGGACGCCTCGTCTGACGAAACAAGCGCCGAGGCGTTCAACTGCGAGGGGATTCAAGAGGCCCGCCTCAAACTGGCATCTGCAAACCCACTTTGTCCGCCACCTGTGCCACGTCTTTGTCGCCGCGGCCGGAGAGGTTCACGATGATGAGGGCGTCCTTACCCAGCTTCGGGGCGCGTTCCATGCAGGCGGCGAAGGCGTGGGCACATTCCAACGCGGGGATGATGCCTTCCAGCCGCGCGAGTTTCATGAACGCGGCGAGCGCTTGGTCATCCGTGGCGTAGCTGTATTCCACGCGGCCCTCGTCGCGCAGCCACGCGTGCTCGGGGCCGACGGCGGCGTAGTCGAGGCCGGCGCTCACGCTGTGGGTGGATTGAATCTGGCCGAACTCGTCTTGGAGGATGTAACTGCGCGTGCCTTGCAGCACGCCGAGCGAGCCGCCTTGAAAACGCGCCGCGTGTTGCTCCGGCAGAATCCCGCGCCCGCCCGCCTCGACGCCGAGCATCTTCACAGACTTGTCTTCGAGGAAGGGATAGAACAGCCCGATGGCGTTCGAGCCGCCGCCGACGCACGCGATGAGCAGGTCGGGCAAGCGCTTCTCCTGTTCCAGAATCTGCCGCCGCGCCTCGTCGCCGATGATGCGTTGGAAGTTGCGAACCATCACCGGATACGGATGGGCACCGTAGGCGGTGCCGAGGATGTAGTGCGTGCTGCGGACGTTCGTGACCCAGTCGCGCATCGCCTCGTTCACGGCTTCCTTGAGCGTCTGCTGGCCGGCTTTCACAGACACGACCTCCGCGCCCAGCATCTTCATGCGGAAGACGTTCAACTTCTGCCGCTCGCAATCCACCGCGCCCATGTAGATCACGCAGCTCATCCCGAACATCGCGGCCACCGTGGCCGTGGCGACGCCGTGCTGGCCCGCGCCGGTCTCGGCGATGATGCGGGTCTTGTTCATGCGTTTCGCGAGAAGGATTTGCCCCATCGCGTTGTTGATCTTGTGCGCGCCGGTGTGGTTCAGGTCTTCGCGCTTGAGATAAATCTTCGCGCCGCCCAACTCGCGCGTCAGCCGCTCGGCGAGGTAGAGCGGCGAGGGGCGACCAATGAACTCGCGCAGGTAGTAGCTCAGCTCGCGCTGAAACTCCGGGTCGTGCTGCGCGCGGAAATACTCGCTCTCCAGCTCCTGCAACGGATGCACGAGCGTCTCGGGGACGTAGCGTCCGCCGAACGGGCCGAAGTGGCCTTGGGCGTCGGGGACTGTCGGCGTGGTCGCACTGCTCATGGCGAGAAAACTAAAGCTCAAAATCCCAAGCTCCAAGCTCCAAAGAGGTGGGGGGAGGTTGAAGGGGTGAAAGGTTGAAGAGTGAGCAGGGGCTAAACGTTGGGAGTAGGGGGCATGCTGACCGCGTTCTGTTGCAACCTTGCGCACGGGTTGAGGCCACGGACGGGCTGCGAGCCGCCAGCAACTCTTCAACCCTTCAACTGTCCAACCCTTCTTCCAAATTCTTTGCCCCCTCTCACCCCAACTCCTGCTCTGTGCTCCGGACAATCTCCACGAACTGCCTCACCAGCGCCGCGTCTTTCTGGCCGGGCGCAGTCTCCACGCCACTGGAAACATCCACGCCGAAGGGCCAGACCTGCTGGAGGGCGTCCGCGATATTCTCCGGCGAGAGGCCGCCGGCGAGGATGACGGGGCGGCCCAGTTCCTTCGCCTCGCAGGCGAGTTCCCAATTGAACTTCTCGCCCGTGCCGCCGCGCTGGCCGGCCACGTGGCTATCGAGCAGCCACGCGTCCACGGCGTAGTTGGGCAAGGGCGTGAGCGACGCGGCGTTCTGGATGCGGAAGGCTTTCACCACCTTGAGCGGTGCGAACTGGCGGCAGAACTCCGGTGTCTCCTCACCGTGGAATTGCAGCGTGTCCAGCCCGCACTCGGCTACGACCGCGCGCACGGTCTCCGCGCTCGCGTTCACGAACACGCCGACCTTGGCGATGAACGGCGGCAGGGCGCGGATGATTTGCGCGGCAGCGGCGGGGGAGATGTTGCGCTGGCTGCCCTCGAAGAACATGAAGCCCAGCGCGTCCGCTCCGGCCTCGACGGCGGCGAGCGCGTCGGGCAGTCGGGTGATACCGCAGATTTTGACCTTGGTGCGCATGGCTGCTTGATGAAATGACTCG
>Ga0208960_1001632_pt1 | contig 11825 bp, 4 predicted proteins | sample GreLakmeON33MSRF_FD_187703 | JGI IMG/M metagenome (GOLD analysis project Ga0208960, IMG submission 187703) | Freshwater lentic microbial communities from great Laurentian Lakes, MI, USA - Great Lakes metaG ON33MSRF (SPAdes) | ecosystem: Environmental > Aquatic > Freshwater > Lake | place: Great...
TTTGTATTAATATTTGATAAGTTTACAATTATGGTTGTAATGGGTATAATTTATGGTTTTGAATCTTATAAAAATTCTCATAAAAATAAGTCTGCCGAAACTTATAATAATTACTTATCAAATAATTCTATTCAACACTATTATGATAATATTACAGAACTTTCTAAGGTTTTTAAACACCCAGAATTAAACTTAAAATCATATAATGATGTTCAAATTGATCCAGAAAAAGTATTTTTACAAGACAATAAATTTTTACCAGAATGTTGTTTATATAATACAGATTATAGCACATCTAAAGGGTGTGCTTGTATTAGTCCAGAACAACAAAATTACTTATTAGCACGTGGAACAAATAAAGCACAAATCTCATTTGAGCAAGAGAATAATGATTATAAAAATGTATACTTTTCTCCAACACTAGCCTTACAAGAAAATAAAAGTACATTTAACACTCATACTACAAACTACATTGTTGATTATCCACCTTTAAATGTTGAAAAAAAAAATGAATTTAATAACCTAATAAATTTGTTGCCATAAATTTATTGCTAGTAAAAAATAATACTATTGTTAATATTTAAAAATGTTACTTGTTATTATATTATAGTATGAATTACTATAATATTATCTTAATATTTTTAAATATTATTTGTAATAATGCTTTTATTTTAAGACATAATATTCATTTAAGTAGTAAAGCAAAATTATACAAAAATAAAAGAAGCACCCTAGTAATGTGTAATAATAGTAATAGATATAGTAATAGATATAGTAATAGCGATGGTACTAGCAATAGCAAATCATTTTATGAATTTATAAAACAACGTAATATAACATTAAATATTAATGTTGAAGAAAACCATAACAAAAAAAACAATATTGATGAAAACTATGTAGAAAATTATATAACCAAGTTTGTAGAAAATTATGAAAAAAATCAAAAAGAAAATGAGACACAAAATGTAACACTAACACATAAATTATTAACAAGTTATAATTCATACGAGAAATATATTAAAGCACCATTGTCTAAAGATTTAAAAATGTTAACACCAGAGTCATCAATTGAATGGAGTAAAACATGGAGTTATGAAATGATACATCAACCAAATCATTTTCCAACATTTATGTTTCAAGATATGTTTAAAATGCAAGATTTTGGAAGCATAAATAGTTCTCCAACTTATTTTTATATAGGGTTTTTTCCAAAAACAATAAATTTGACACATGGTCCATATTACATTGGTGCGTTCGAATTACAACCTGACAAACGACATTTTATAACGCATGTAATAATACAAAATCCATATTATTATAGTAATAATAATTTTGATACTACAAAATTTGTTGAGTTTAAGAGAGAATTGCTGGCCCTATGTAGAGATACAAGTGTGTTTTTACAATTTTCTAATCTTAAAAATACAAAAGATGAGAGATATTATTTTAGTTGGTTATATGACAAATAATTCAAGTAAAAAGTAAAAAAAAGTAAAATTACTATTTTTAACAAAAATATATTATATAATATTTTAATACTATATAATATGCCAAAAACACATAAAAAGAGACACCATATTAAAAAAACTAAAAATAAAGCCGGTTATTTGGGTTCTGTATCTAGTAGAGCATCGTCAATAGAAACAATGGCACAACACCGCATAGCAGAAATAACACAATCCATAGCTAGAATATATCCAACTCTTATTATTAAAGTAGGAGAATATAAAGCTTTTATTAATAGCGTATTTACATCATATGAGTATAGACGTAAAAATATTCCGTCTGTATTACTAACTATAATAACTCAAATCGGCATTGTTTTAGAAGAAGTTAATCATTTAATAAGATTCCATAATGAAGCAGGATTTTTACAACGTGAATTAGCAGAGAATGGTTATAATGATATTGTAGATTTTATAGGATTAACAATAGGCAATATGGAAGATTTAGAAGATAATATGCAAAACTATACTCAAAATGCTTTAGATGATTATAAAGGAGCACAATTAGGAATTGAAACACAACCAGCAATAAGAAATAGAACTACTCGCAGAACAGACGCAATAGTAAGACCTCCGCGCACAGAGAGAGCAAGAGCACTAACAAGAAGAACGCGAAGCTATTAAGTTACAAGTTAATATAAATAACAAAAATAACAAAAATAACAAAAATAACAAAAATAACAAAAATAACAAAAATAACAAAAATATTATTATACTATAATAACTATACCAAAAACATATAAAAAAACATAAATTATAACTTCAAGTAAGAATAATCCCTAATAAAATTCAATTAAACATACATACCATATGGAATGTCTTTTGTTGTGCCTTTATTAATTAAATCGTCAATCATTTGCTTAGTTAAAATACACGGAAAACTAATCTTATTTTTTAATTTTAAACCTTCGCTATTTTCAAATAAATTTATATCAGGTTTCATTAATCTATATAAATTTAGTTTCTTATACACAATTTCCAAGCATCGTTTTAAATTACGAACACCATCCTCTTTTTCTGTAAATTCATTAATAATGTATTCTAATATTTCATCACTAAAAACAATAGAAGTGCTGTCAAACTTTATTTCGTCTCTAATTTTTGGTAATAAATAATCTTTGGCAATAATCAATTTGTCTTTGGTTTTGTAACCTGTTGTTTCAATTTTATACATTCTATCTTTTAAAATAGGATTAACCAATGCTTCATCATTATAACTGAAAATGAATAATGCTTTTGACATATTAATACTAATTTCCGAAAAATATTTATCACTAAACTTAGTATTTTGTGTGCTATCTGTTAAGTGTGTTAATACACCAGTAATTTCTTGTCCTTTAAAGGAATCGCTTAATTTATCTAATTCATCAAATAATATAACTGGATTCATACATCCGCACTGAATTAGTATATCAATAATTTTTCCGTGCTTACTGCCTTCATATGTATAATCAAACCCATCTAAAAATCCTGAATCTCCACAACCACCAAGCGCAACAAGCGCAAAGGGTCTGTTTAAAATTTTGCTAATACCTTCTTTAATTAGTGTTGTTTTGCCAGTTCCAGGAGGTCCTTTAATGGCAATAGCACAACCAACAGCATTTGGATTTACTAACCATAGACCAATCATTTGCATAATTTGTATTTTAGCATCTTCTAGTCCATAAGTAACACTATCTAATATTTTTTTAGAATTTTCCATAAAATCGTGACATTGTTCAATACCATCCGCAAAACTAATTGGTAAATTATTATATTTATTAAATGGAATTTTTAAAAACGCATCCACCCAAGATTTAATTTTATAGTATTCACTATTTCCATAAGAACCCATAGAACGCATTGTATTAATTTTTCTCAAAGCACACGCCTTATATTGGTCTGGAATATCAAGGTCAACCAAATGAAGTAAATAAGGTTTGCTAATAGTTGTTAATTCTTTAAGTTTTTCTAATTTGGAAATGGCTTCTAATTGTAGATTTTTAGATAAACATGTTTTAAAATATTCTGACTCTTTTTCTTCATTATTTAAAATTCTTTCGAATTTTTTATAATTTTTATTAGATATTTTTGGTGGTGCTGGAATAATAGTATCTTCATTATTCATAGCATTATTTTCTTTTTTTACATTTTTATTTTTTTTACTTTTATTCTTTCCCTCATTATCATCATTGTTATCATTATCATTATCATTATCATCCTCCTCATCATCATCATCATCGTCATCATTGTCATTCTCATCCTCGTCATCATCAGCACAATATTTATTTTTGACATAACACATTTTAGGAAATAATGAATTACTTATTTGGTCTGAGTTAGTACTTTCATTATTATAAATCTTATTGCTACCTTTCTTTAAATTCAAAATAATATTAATATTTTTGTCAGAACCTTTAACATTGTTAAATATTTTTTTAAATCCATGTGTTAATAAACTTTTCTCATACTTAGTATCATCATCATCGTCATCATCGTCATCATCGTCATCATCGTCATCATCGTCCGTATTGTTATTGTTTTCATCATCCAAATAATTATAATTATTTTCTTTTTTCTTTTTAGAAATTTTTCTGGATTTTTTTATAACTTTATGGGAAAATAAATTATTTAAATTACAAGGACTAATTACAAAATTACTAGCGCACTTCTTATGACGCTTATTAGAAATAGTTTTTTTTACTTCATCAATATATTTATTTTTACTATAATGCGATGGATATAAGTCATTCAAAAATTTATAATAGTCACATTTATTTAATTTATTAGAATTATTTTTCTTATTTGAAATATGTTTATCAGAGTCGCCAGATTCAGAAGTGCCATTATTGTCTTTTGAACTTGAACTATTTGTATCATCATCACTATCAGTAGTATCACTAGTATCATCATCATCATTATCATCATCATCAATAGTTATATAAGATTTAAGTTCACGATCATTGTGACGATCTTGATAATAATCATCATCATCATTATCATCATTATTATCATCATCATTTTTCCCAATGTAAAGAAATGGAGTAAGAGCTCCTGATTTAATTCTAGTATTATATTTATGGGGCATACTATTTATAGTATTTATAGTATTTATAAATATTATTAAATAATAATCAATTTTATAATTAAATATTAAATAATTTTTTTAAATATAATTAAAATTCAAAAAAATTAAATAAAAAATTAAATAAAAAATTAAATAAAAACTATAAAGGCATTATAAAATTAAAAATTGAATAAATATTATTTAAATATTATTTAACTATTATAAAAGAATGACTGATTTTGAAAATAAAAAACCATCTAAAATCATCGGTATTCAATTTAGTATTTTAAGTCCCCACGAAATACAAAAGGGTTCCGTTGTAGAAATTACAAATAGGGATACTCATATAAATAACAAGCCGGTTTTAGGTGGACTATTTGACCCACGAATGGGAGTTTTAGATCCTGGAATGATTTGTCCAACAGATGGACTAGATTATGTTCAGACGCCTGGATATTTTGGTCATATTAATTTATCTAGACCAGTTTATTATATTCAATATTTATCAACTATTATGAAAATATGTAGATGTATATGTATTAAATGTAGCAAACTGCTTATTGATAAAGAAAAATATAATTATTTATTAAAATTAAATGCTGAACCACGATGGAATAAAGTGTTTGCGTTAGCAAGTAAAAAACATCGTTGTGGTGAGGATTCACATAATGGTTGTGGGTGTTTACAACCAAAAATTAGAAAAGAAGGTTTAGCAACTATTATTGCTGAATGGAATGATAAAGAAGAGGAATTTAATAATTATGATTTTAAAAAAGAGGATACAAAAATGACCATGAAAGTTATTCCTGAAATGATGTTGAAGATTTTTAAAAAAATTTCAGATGAAGATGTAAATTTTATGGGTTTTAGTCCAATTTGGTCGCGCCCAGAATGGATGATTTGTCAAGTTTTAGCAGTTCCACCACCACAAGTAAGACCTTCGATTAAGCATGATGCACAGCAACGAAGTGAAGATGATTTAACACATATTATTATTAATATTATTAAAGCCAATAAAATGTTACAAGAAAAAATAGAGCAAAATTCGGCATCAAATGTAATAGATGATTGGACTACTGTTCTTCAATATTATATTGCTACATTAGTAGATAATAAAATTCCAGGCGTGGCTGCGGTTGCTCAACGCTCTGGACGTCCATTAAAAGCAATTAAAGAAAGATTAAATGGCAAAACAGGGCGTGTTAGAGGAAATTTAATGGGTAAACGTGTTGATTTTAGTGCTCGTTCGGTGATTACACCAGACCCCAATTTATCTATTAGTCAATTAGGTGTCCCATTAAAAGTTGCCAAAAATTTAACAAAACCAATTTATGTTACCTCTAAAAATAGAAATTATTTGCGGAAATTAATTTTAAATGGTCCAGATGAGTATCCCGGAGCAAAAATTTATGAAAGAAAAAACGGAGATTGTATTAGTTTGCGTTATGTTGATCGTGAGTCTATTAATTTAGAATTAGGTGATATTGTTCATCGTCATATTTTAGATGGTGATGCCGTGCTTTTTAATCGTCAACCAACTCTTCATAGAATGTCAATGATGTGTCATATTGCTAAAGTAATGATGAAAGGAGACACTTTTAGAATGAATGTTGCTGATACAAAACCATATAATGCCGATTTTGATGGGGATGAAATGAATTTACATATGCCACAAGACGATGAATCAGAAATCGAACTTAAAACTTTGGCCGCAGTAAAATATCAAATTATTAGTCCGGCAAATAATAAATCTATTGTTGGTATTTTTCAAGATTCGTTATTAAGTACTTATTTATTTACACGAGAAGCTATTAATTTTAACTCTCGCACATCAATGAACTTAATGGCGCATCTTAAAACTATTGATTTAAAAAAAATAAATTTTGATGAAGCAACACGAAGCAGTTTTTCATTATTAAGTCAAATTATTCCAAATATTACTTTAAAATATAAAACAAAGCAATATAATGAAAGAGAAGATTATAGTAAATCTAATAATGTTTTAGAAATTAATAAGGGAACTATTAAACGTGGTCATATTGAAAAAAGTATTCTAGGCGATACAACACGTGGATTAATTCATAGGATTTATAATGATTATGATGTTGATGCCGCGTGTGATTTTATTAATAATTTACAAGATATTGTCACTGAATACATGAAAGTTCATGGTTATAGCGTGGGAATTAGTGATCTTATTGCCGATAAAGAAACCAATGATAAAATTAATGAAACTATTAATAAGAAGAAAATAGAGGTCAAATCTTTAATAGATGAAACACATTTAGGTATTTTTGATAATAAAACAGGGCGCTCTAATGTAGACGAATTTGAAACACGTATTAACAATATTTTAAACAAGGCATCTTTCGAGGCTGGTAAATTAGGTCGTGAAAATTTAAATAGTTCTAATCGCTTTGTTATTATGGTAAACGCAGGTTCAAAGGGCAGTGATTTAAATATATCACAAATGATTTCATGCTTAGGACAGCAAAATGTAGATGGAAAACGAATTCCTTATGGGTTTGAAGATAGAACATTACCACATTATACTAAATATGATGATTCTCCAAACGCACGTGGATTTGTGGAAAATTCGTTTATTGAAGGATTAAATCCAGATGAATTATTCTTCCATGCTATGGGTGGTCGTGTAGGTTTGATTGATACAGCATGTAAAACTAGTCAAACAGGATATATTCAACGACGATTGATTAAAGGATTAGAAGATTTAATGGTTCATTATGATATGACTGTTCGCAATAATAAGAATAAAATTATTCAATATAGTTATGGTGATGATAATTTTGATCCAGTAAGAGTTGAGTCACAACAAGTTCCATTTGTTAATATGACCATTGAAGAGATTTATGGTCATTATCAAATGCCAAATGATTATTCTAAAGACTCACTTTATGGAACATTGTATACAAAACAGGCCTATGGTAAATTTAAAAGGCAAAAAACAGAATTAGATAAAAAATGTAAATATTATATTGATTTTATACTTAAAGCGCGCGATGACGTAATTGCTAAAATATTTAATCGTGTTTATAAACCATCTGTAAATGTGCCAGTATCATTTACACATATTATTAATAATATTGCTGGTAATCAAGAAGAAAATGTAATCATAGATATTACCCCATTAGAAGTTTTTGAAATTATTGAAGCTAATTTTGAAAAATTGAGCTTGTTAAACTATTGTAAACCAAATGAATTATTCAAAGTATTATACTACTATTACTTAAGTCCAAAGGATTTATTAATGCATAAACGATTAACACGTAAATCTATTGATATTTTAATAACAATAATAAATAATGCGTATAAGAAAGCACTGGTTGCTCCTGGGGAAATGGTTGGAATGATTGCTGCACAAAGTATTGGCGAACCTACAACACAATTAACATTAAACACATTTCATTTTGCCGGTGTTGCTTCAAAATCTAATGTTACTCGTGGTGTTCCTCGCATTGAAGAAATATTATCGTTAAGTGATAATCCAAAGAGTTTATCATGCACAATTTATTTAAATAAATTGGATTGCTATGACCAAAATAAAACTAAAGCATATATTTCTAAGATTGAGAATACAAAATTACGCTCGCTTGTTGAATCAATTGAGATTTGTTTTGACCCTGACGATTTAAATACATTAATTAGTGAAGACATTGATTTAATGAAAGAATATAATGAATTTGAAAAATTATTAGATGATTGTAATTCAACTTATGATAGTAGCAAAGATAAATCAAAATGGATTATTAGAATATATATGAATAAAATAGAAATGTTAGATAAAAATATTACTATGGATGACCTACATTTTGCTTTAATGAATAGTTATAATAATTTAACGTGTATGTATACTGATTATAATTCTGAAAAATTAATTTTTAGAATTCGCATTAATAAAAATCTTCAATTATTAAAGAAAAAGAAGAATAAAAATGTATTGGAATCACTTGATCAAAGCGATGAAATATATTTATTACGAAATTTACAAGAGGAGTTGCTAGACAACTTGATTTTACGTGGAGTAAAAAATATTGACAAAGTAACATTACGTAAAATCACAGACAATTTTGAGGAAATTGATACAAAATATGTTAAAAAAGATTTGTGGGTATTAGATACATTAGGCACTAATTTATTAGATATTTTGGCACTCGATTTTGTAGATAAAACACGAACCACATCAAATCATATTATAGAAATTTATGAAACATTTGGTATTGAAGCTGCCAGGCAAAGTATATTTGATGAATTTTCAGAGGTTATTGAGTTTGATAGCACATATATTAATTATCATCATTTAATTATGTTGGCAGATAGAATGACGTGTAATGATAAGATGGTTTCTATTTTTAGGCATGGTATTAATAATGATGATATTGGTGCTATTGCTAAGGCTTCTTTTGAAGAAACTCCAGAAATGTTCTTAAAAGCTGCCAAACACGGCGAGTTAGATAATATGAAAGGTGTATCGGCAAACATTATGTGCGGACAACAAGGATATTATGGAACTAATTGTTTTAAAGTATTGGTTGACAATGACTTCTTAATGACTATTAAAAAACCACAAGAACCTTCTAGACATAGTGAAGAGGAAAGCGATGAACAAGCATTATTAAATCAAATAAGCAGTGAAACTCCCAATGAATGTAGCACAAATAGTTTACTGATTGAGTCTAGTGTTGCTTCTATTAAAAATATAAATAATGGAATAAGTAATGATTATGAATTAGATTTTTAAATATTTCAGTTACTAAAATGGGCAAATGTTATAAATAGTAAACATTTATAACATTTTTTTATTTTTAAAATAGTATTAAATTTTGTCACAATCTCCAGTTTCTTTATTTTTACGAGTTCCATTTGGACAACGTTTGGGTTTTATTTTTTCGGTTTGTTTTTCTTGTTTTTCTTGTTTTTCTTGTTTTTCTTGTTTTTCTTGTTTTTTCTGTTTAACTTCTTGTGGTTTTTCTTGTTCTTGTGGTTTTTCTTGTTCTTGTTCTTGTTCTTGTTTTTCTAGTTTTTTTTGTTTTACTTTTTCTTGTTTTTCTTGTTTTTCTTGTTTTACTTTTTCTTGTTTTTCTTGTTTTACTTTTTCTTGTTTTTCTTGTTTTTCTAGTTTTTCTAATTTTTTTAGTTCTGCTATTTGTTTTTTATCATTTAAACCATAATTATTGATATAATTACCCAAAATGTCTTCATAATTGTTAATAGCATATTTTATTTTACTAGATAACTTATATTCATTACTATCTTGTAAATCTTTACCAACATTAAAATCAACAGATGAAGAATTTATAAGTAATTTATAATTATGTAATTTTTTACGATCATACAAACTGCGATTTTTAATAAAAAAATAACTATTAGTTCTACTTAGATTAAATATAATAAACTTTTCTTTTGTAATAGTTAAATCAATAATAGTATTACACAATAATATTATGGGTAAGTCATATTCTTTTGATAGTAAATATATATCAATGTATGTCACATAATATTCATTGCTTAATACACGTTCTTCAAACATAGTTAATTTTTTATTAGTTATTTTTTCATTTACAACTTCTTCCATAATTACTTTTTTATTATTTTTTAATAAAATTTCACATAAAGAATTGAAATTATTATTATTTTTATATAAACTAATTAATTTTTCTTTTAATAGATCAATAGTTAAATTAATAAACTCCTTGTTATGATATTTGATTATTATTAAAATTAATTGGAAAGAACAAATTCTATCATTTAAATTATCTAATGAATATCTTAACTGATGAATAGTAGTTTTAAAGTTAGATTTAAATCCTTCTGTTATTATATTAACGTCCAAAAGTGGACATTTATAGTTTTTATCTGTAAAAGTATTTAATAAAATTAATTTTTTACCTAATTCTAATTCTAATTCTTCATTTTCAGATAAAATTTCCTCTTTTTCTTTATCTTCATCTTCATCTTTTTCTTTTTCTTCATCTTTTTCTTTTTCTTTTTCTTCATCTTCCTCTTCTTTGTATTCATCAATTTCTTTACCTTTAATAGTACTAACTTCTATTACTAATTTTTCTGCTTTTTCTTTTTTTACATTTTTTAAATTTAAAATTTTATCTGTATTTTCAAATCCCAATGTATCAAATGTATCAATAGTACTAATATAATTATTATCTTTGTTACTATAAGGTAACTCTTTAAAAAATTCTGGTGTTAATGATGATTGAAATAATAGAAGTTCATTGGTTATAATATTATATTCTACTGAACCATAACTATAAACGTTACTATTTTCAAAAATAAAATTTTTAAATTTGTTGTATCTAACAAACTCATCAGATAAACGAGTATAGTATAATTCTTCGTTTTTTTCTTTTTTCTCTTTATCAATTAAATTGATTCTTGGTATTATTAACGAGCAACTACTATTTATTTTTTTACAAATTATACTTGGGCATTTTTCATCATCAAAACACGAAGATAATTTTATATTATTTAAAATAGGTTCCATATCTGAAAATATAATATAATTAGTTCCTATGCTTTTCAATATACTATAAATATTTGAAAGTTTATCTAAATATAACATTGAATTATTATTTATTATTCGCAACAATTCATTTTTCTTTTTATTATTTGTGTTAATATTTAATATTTTTTTAAAAGTGTTTTTAAAATTATTATAAAATAATGTTTCCAATTTAATATTATTTATTAACTCGTTTTGAGTATTATTTTTATAATATTTTGTTTGTATTTCTTTATCGACAAAAACATAATCCTTGTTATTTATTAATGTTAAGTCATCCTCATTATTTTGCTCTGGTTTGCTTAATCTAACAAATTGATTACCTAATGTAAGAATACCAACTATTACTTGTTGTTCTTGTATTTTATATACTGGATTACATTTAATTTTATATTCACTTTGGTAGTATATTTTTCTTAATAATTCTTTTGTATTAGTATAATCATTATAGTCTTCATCAGACATTTCATCTATTAGTTTGTATGAAATTTGTTCATAAGTACTTGATAATGCCGATGGATAACATGGAATAAACCCTTTTTCAATATAACCATTTTCATTTTCTTTTTTTATTGTTACTCCAATAACTTTATTATTATAATCAATAATTTGATTAGTAATTTCATATTTAAGTTTTTCTAAAATATTAATAATATTATCTAATGAAATATTTGGTGTAAAATTATAAATTGAACTCGCATATTTTTTTGTATCTATTTTACTAATACAATTAATATTT
>Ga0208960_1001633_pt1 | contig 11824 bp, 11 predicted proteins | sample GreLakmeON33MSRF_FD_187703 | JGI IMG/M metagenome (GOLD analysis project Ga0208960, IMG submission 187703) | Freshwater lentic microbial communities from great Laurentian Lakes, MI, USA - Great Lakes metaG ON33MSRF (SPAdes) | ecosystem: Environmental > Aquatic > Freshwater > Lake | place: Great...
AATATATTGTGAAGTATTCGAGCAACAATGGTGCTGCTGGGTCATGGACGCGGTATAAGCCAAGCTCGCCAATCACAGCGACTTCATGCACCGTGACGGGCCTGACCAACGGCACGCCGTATGTGATCAAAGTCATCGCCCAGAATGCCGTCGGCATGAGTCTGCCATCGGCAAACTCCGCACCGGTTGCACCCAGTTGACCGCCCCCCCTTCGAGCGGCACCACTTTCAGAGAGAGATTCTGTCAGTGTCACAACCAAAGGGAGGGCGGCCAGTGAACTCGGTATTCACCAGTGGAGGCACCGAAGATGGGTATTCGCATCAGCATCCCCGGCAATAAAATCACTGCACCTGCCCTCGGCGCGACGATACCGGCGGCATCAAAATCGCAATACAGGCTGACCAACTCCCGACCAACGATCTCTGCGCGTTTCAGCGCATTCATCATTTCTTCACAGAACGATCAAGCTCAGCGGCCGCTCAGTGGCGACAGGAGTCACGGAATAAACCTGCGATCGCGGTCCGCTGCAGCGACTGGTTCGGCCTTTGGGACCGGTGCGGTCACGCAACCATCTCTACTCATTTCCCGATTTCATGCGACTCACTTCATCCTCACCCGGCAAGCCAAAGGAGCGAACCGTACCTGTCGGATTCTTCGGGAAGTAGCCATCCTCTCCGAGAAGTAGCTCATTGCCGGTCCCAACGTAGACGCGGCCGCGCGACACCGTCGGCCCGCACCAGACGGGGCCGAGATCGATCTCCTTGAGTGCTCTGCCGGTCGCGGCATCGAGAGCGACAAGTTTGTTGCTCACCGTAGTTGTGAAATACACCACACCGTTGGCCAAAGCGATGCCCGAGGCGACGGGGTCGCCCACAGCAGTGAAGCCACCAACGGCTTCAACTTTCGGCCGTTCGTGCCGCCAGTTTTCCTGGCGCGTGTCGAGGCTGATCGAGACGACGCGGCCCCCCGTCGGCGGGGCAAAGCGTTTGCTTTTGTCCGCGTTCGTCGACAGTCCCTGTATGTCCGTGCCGTTGGTGTAGAGAGCCTTGCCGTCGGTTGCACAGCCGGTTTGCAAGCCGCCGAGGCCACCCGGCAAGGCGAGAGTCCTCGGGTCCAATTTGGCCGGGGCGGCAGGGGGATGAACCGGCGGGCCTGTATAGAGGGGCGTATGAACAAGAATCTCGCCGGTGAAAGCGTCCAGGACATAGAACCCGCCGTTCTTGCAGCCGAACCCGACGACCTTACTCCACCGGCCGTTCCAAAGAATCCAGTATATTTTGGGTGTGTCTCCGATCGATTGATCTTTGTAAAGGCCCGTCTCCTCATCATAGGCACGCATGCCATAGTTCCACACGTCTCCCGGGTTGATTTGCGTTACCCACTTCTCCTTTCCGGTCAGTGAATCAACGGCGATCACCGCACAGGAATGCTTCGTGTACAGTTTCGCGTCCTCCTTGGTTGGCTGACGCGGGGCGTTGTGCGTGTCGGTGCCGAAGTAAATCGTTCGGTTTTCCGGGTCGTAGGAGGGAGTACACCACACCGAACTGGTGGACGGGCCGAACGTAAAGACATGCTCGCCCCACGCATCTTTGATCTTGACGGGCGGGTCGAGTTTTTTCGGTTCCGGACCGACGTCGTATTTCCAAACGACTTTACCGGAGCGGGGTTCGAGGGCCATGACGAACCCACGGCCCGTGCAACAACTCTTGGACGGGTCTAGGGCCACGCGGTGCTCATAGCCCCCGCCAGCAATCACGACATTCCCATCGGCTAGGATTGGCGCAGCGAAAATGCAGTTGGAAGCATGAGCGCCTGGGCAGGGCGCTTCTCGGGTGTCGAGCGTCCATAGTTCCTTCCCGGTCGCACGGTCCAGCGCGAGGATACTTCCGCCCATGTCACCGACATAGACGGCGTCTTGCGTGATCAGCCCGGCGTTCCCAAATCCCTGGGCCGGTAGGCCGAAGTCGAGGACAGCAACCCGCTCCTTCAGTTTGTATGCCCATTTCACCATGCCGTCTGGCGTGAGTTTATAGAAGGTCGCCGGCTTGCTGGTGCCAAAGTAAACGTACCCGTTGACCACCACGGTAGTGTGGACTATTCCGATCTTCTCCTTGGAGTCTGCAGGTGGGAACCGCCACTTCTCCACCAGATTCGCGACGTTGTCCTTGGTGAGCGCCTGCTCCCCGAAGTTGTACCGGGTGCCGATGCCGTCGCGATTGTACATCGGCCAATCGTTTGGATCATCGGAGACACTACTCGCCTTTTTAGGATGTGGTGGCGTCTTTATCGGTTCGGTGCCGAACACGGGAGGGAAAATGCCGAGGATGATAATAAAGAGAAGGATCGTAAGTCGCATCGGTGGGCATCTCTCGACCAGGTCCCGCGTCGACCCCTGCGGGTTCGCACGCATTGCCGAACATAGTATTAGCCGTCACGCATAGTAAAGCGTTTCGACTCAGTTGATTTCTTTGCCTTCCAAATATTTTTTGCACATACGACGTTTACGTAAGATATTTGAAACATACCAAATTTGGAAGGAGCTTTGATATGCGTCAAGAAAGGCTATGAGCGGTGGCACTCGGGAACGGTAGCCCCTGACCTGCCCCCCTTCCAGCGGCACCACTTTCAGAGAAAGATTCTGTCAGTGTCAAAACCAAAGGGAGGCCACCGTACTGCTTCTTCTTTTCACGAGTACGTCTGCTCCTTCACACCCAAGGCCCGTCGCAGAGGGTAGGCAGACGCATACGTCTTTCCGCACGCATTCCTTCGCCCTCTGAAAATGGAGTTTGAAGTGCTAAGCTTTGATCATGAGCCTCATCCATCACCGCTGGCTTGCCGAGCATCTCCCCGAGTGGGAGCGGGAGGGACTCGTGACGCCCTTGGCGGCCACTGTGCTTCGCGACCGGTACCGCGTTGAGTCGCGGGCGGGCCTCGCGCAGATGGTCGTGGGAGCCGTCGGATCCCTGCTCATCGGCGCCGGTTTGATTGCGGTGCTCGCGTACAACTGGGACGAATTTCCCCGTTGGGTGCGGCTGGTGCTCGCATTCGGCCCACTGGCCGCGTCCCAGGCGGTGAGCGGGTGGGTGCTCTGGAAGAACGATAACGCAAAGCCCTGGATGCGGGAGTCGGCGGCGCTGGTGCAGACGCTTGCCATCGGCGCGGCGATGGCGCTTGTCTCGCAGATCTACAACCTGCCCGGACAATGGACCGATCTCATTTTCTGGTGGTGCGTTGTTGCCGTGCCATTGGCTTGGGTGCTGAAGTCGGATGCTGCGGCCATTGCGTATCTCTTCGGGGTCGCCGTCTGGACGATTGCCCAGGCCGGCGACCGAGTGATGGGCTCACCGGCATTAGATGTCGCAGACGTGAGGATCTGGTTTCCCATTCTGCTGGCCGGGATCCTGCCCCGCTGGCCTGGGAGCGACCTTGGTGACCGGCCCCAGCCTGGCAGCCGGCTCGTGCTGGCCGCCACGGCGCTGGTCGGCCTACTGGCCGTTGCGGCGTTTGCCAGCGGACAGCAGGGCCAATTGACCGGTTCGTTCACCGTGTTTCCTTGGCTCGCAATGCTCTCGAGCGCAGTGGTGCTGCTCTTTCCACTGGATCCAGACGGCGTCGCCGAGCCGCTTTCCCGCAAACCGCAGGTGGTGCTCGGCGGGCTCGCGATGGTCATCATGGCCCTGATCACAACCTACGAGATGCCGGCCCGCGAACTTGTCAGTGGCGTGGAGCCGGCTGTGCGTCTGGGTTGGTGCTGGCTGCTGCTTGCCGTCCTCGCGGGTTTCATGGCCGTGGCCTTCCGCCAAGGACGGTTTGCCGTGCTCGCAGTCGCGGGGCTTGCTCTTGTGCCTCCTCTGGGCGCCCTCCTCTCGCCCTCGGGCACCGGCGGTTGGCCCGTGGCGATCGCCTATTCTCTGCTGCTGTTGGCCACCGCGATCGTGCTCATCGCGCTTGAGTTCCTGGGCCGGCAGGGAGCGGCACGGATCGGTGCTGCCTTGATCACGCTTCTAGTGATTCTGCGGATGGCCGATGCCGATGTGTCCCTCCTCATCAAGGGTCTGGTCTTCATCGGGATCGGTTGCGTTTTTCTTGGATTCAACGTCTTGATCAGCCACCACCGAGCTAGAGTCCCGGGAGGATCACCCGCATGAGGCCTGCCGCCTTTGTCTTTGCCGTGGCCTCGCTTGCCCAGTGGCTCGTGCCGCTCGTCGGCGTCTGGCAGCATGAGCGGATCATCGCCCGGGGAGTGGCGGTCAGGTTCGAGTGCGCCGCACCGGATCCCTACGATCCCTTCCGTGGCCGCTTCCTCGCGGTTCGGCCCGCCGAGACCATGGTCTTGGCACCGGAGGGTATTGCCCAATCGGCCGATGGGGCCAATAGAATCATGGTGCCGGTCTGGGCCACGCTTGTTGCCGACGAGCACGGCCTCTCACACATCAAATCGCTCTCGCTCGAGCCCGTGTCCGGGCCAACTGTGATCCGGCTCGGTGCGCGGCTTTCGGGGGAGACCAACGGAGCGAAGATGGTCATGATCAGTTGGCCCCTCGACCGCTTCTATCTCAACGAGCGACTCGCGCCCGATGCCGACAGGCTCGTCGCGGAGCGGTTAGGCCGCGGCAAACCTCCCGTGGCCGAGATCCGGCTCCTCGACGGCCAGGCCGTGCTCACCGACATCCTGCTCGACGGCGTGTCGATCCGCGAGACCGTGAAGCAACAGGCCAAGTGACGAGGGCATCGCATTGGGGTTCTGTGGGAAGCCGGCATGGGCGTCACTCAAGCCTCGGGCCCTTTTTTTCTTTTGCTCGGTCTGGTGCGTCGGGCCTCCCGCCTAGCCTCCCGCTCGGCAATTCCAGCTTGCGCAACCCGGCACAAAGCTTCGTGCGCTTGCTCCGTTGTGGCCACGCCCATCTGGATCAACAGCGTGAGCCAACCAGCTTCGTAGTCGTGCAGTCGATGGGCGTGTGGGCTGCGTGGAGCATTCATACGATTGGCCTCTGGTGGTGTGTAGCGATCGCGTGCGTCGCAATAGATGAAACTTATGAATTGAACCACGTGCCAGAGACAACCTTGGTCCAGAGTGTGCTGAGAGCAAAAAAACAACATAGTTTTGCCCTGAATCCCCCTCCTGTTGGAGGCAAGGCTTTTACTTTTGGCCCCTCCGCCAGACCTCACTGAGCAGGATGCCGCAGGCAACAGAGACATTCAGACTTCTCACAACACCCGTGCCCGGAATGCGGATGAGTTGGTCAGCCAACGCTTCGATGTCTCGGGAGATCCCAACCCCTTCGCTCCCCAAGACGACCACGATTTTGCCAGCCAGCGGCGTTGAGTAGATCACGTCACCCCGGTTGCCCGACGTGGCCACGATCCGGTACCCCAATTGCTTCAGACGCTTGAGATCAGCAGTCGGGTTGGCAATCCCGTAGACGCTCACGTGCTCCGCGCCTCCCTCGGCCACGCGGACGGCCGCGGGCGAGAGGGGCGGCAGATCGTCCTGGGCACCGAGCAGTGCCGTTGCGCCGAAGTGGGAGGCAACACGTACAATCGAGCCGAGGTTGTGTGGGTTGTGAACGCCGTCCAAATAGAGAAGCGGGCCGGTATGTTGGCCTGCAAGAAGCGATCGCATGAGATCAGCCGAATCCCAGCGACGCACTTCACGGGCCAGAATGGCAATGCCTTCGTGGTGAATAGATCCAGTGATGCGTTGAAGATTGTCGTGGGCAACGACCTGAAAGCCCTTTCGCTCCCGGGCGCAGAAGTCGAGGAGTTTGCTCAAGTGCCGTCGGCGTTCATCCGCCAGATACACGCGGATAATATCCTGCGGGCGATGGGCATAGATTGATTCGCAGGCCCGGAGTCCGTGGTATTTCTCCTCAGCTTTTCCCTGATGCCGATCCTGCTCGCGCGGCCCAGCCTTCTGTCGGGCAGTTGCATCTGGAACGCGTGGCTTTCGTGGAGACTTCATAAACGCACAGCACTGGAGGGCATCGGGCGTTGCGGTGGTGTGTGTGGAGGGTAGGCTTGAGCGAATGGTTCAAAGCATCTGCTCTACAGCAGGCAACAGAAGGAGATAGCCGTGCAAGAATTACTCGTGGATATTGTCGTAGGACTCGTGGCCGGGTGGCTGGCCGGAATGTTGATGCAAGGGGGCGGGTACGGACTCATTGGCGATATTATTGTGGGCGCCTTCGGGGCGTTTATCGGTGGAGTGCTTTTCCGTTCTCTCGGAATCAATGAGTCGCTTGGGATGGGCGGGGGGTTGCCGAGCCGTATTGGCGTTGCCACGGTGGGGGCGGTTGTGTTGATTCTGGTTCTGCGGCTCATCAAGCGCGTCTGACGAGCCAGCCTGACCCGAAAATAAATCCTCAGCCGACCAGCATCACGCATGGGAAGACGCGAGCTTTTCAGCTCGCCGCATCCACCAGCCGGCGCCGGCAAAAGTGGCGCCGCTGGAGATGAGATTGATGCCCACAAAGATCCCCAGCAGGATGCCGGCCTCAGCTGGCTTGGTCGTGAGCAGAATGCCACCCAGCAGGCCCGTGACCATCCCGTCAAACAGCAGCCAGCCCCACGGAAAATCTTTTCGGATCGAGAAAGCTGCAGCCAGCTTTGCCACCGACTCAAAGAGCAACGCCAGCCCAAGAAAGACAACCATCGCATCGATGCCCGCTTCGGGTAGTACGAGCATGCCCGTGCCGGCCATGATTGACAGAGCGCCGCACACCAGCGTGAGCCAGAAGCCACGATACGTGAGCGTGCCGGCCGTCATGGCCAATTGCGAGATGCCAGCTGCAATGAGCGTCACTCCGCAAAACACATCGATCACCGTTGACGCCGCCCACGGGGATGCCAGAGCCAGGCCTCCCAGTACGGCCAACACGCCGCCCAACACGAGGCACCAGGTTGCAATGGGTCCAGCCATAGAAGCTATGCGAGCCACGTCGGGGTCGCGGCTATGATTGCTATCCAGAATCGGCATGAAAATTGGTTCCTTAGAAGGCAGCGTCCATGGTACGGAGTGTACGCAGCCATGGCAGTCGCCTGCAAACTGGGCTCAAGGTGGCCGCCGAGTCATCTGAACGCGATCCCTATCGGATTCGAAGGGCGGATTGACCGGGCCTGCGAGACGGTGATAGGGTCGAGCGATGGAATCCTCCCGACAATCGGCTGCGCCCAGTGATCCGCAGGCCGACATGACGATTATTTCAACCCGTACGCCCGGTGACGTAGGAGGTACGTCCGCGGAGATTGGGCGGGCGCTGCAGGGCAAGAGGCTTGGGGCCTATCAGTTGGAGGAGTTTGTCGGCGGTGGCGGGATGGGGGCTGTTTTTCGCGCGCTGGACACCACGCTCAACCGCATTGTGGCCGTGAAGGTGCTCTCCAGCCAGCAATCGGCTGACGAAGAGATGCTCAAGCGCTTCAAGAATGAAGCGCAGTCGGCAGCAAGGCTCGACCACGAAAATATTGGGCGTGTGTATGCCGTCGGCTCAGAGGACGGCTGGCACTTCATCGTGTTTGAGTTTATCGAAGGCACGAACCTGCGGGACGTGGTGACCCAGACGGGTGTCTTTGATATACCCCGCACGATCAACGTCACGATCCAGATTGCCGACGCGCTGCAGCACGCCTGCGATCGCGACGTTGTGCACCGAGACATCAAGCCATCGAACATCATCGTGACCCCCGCCGGCCGCGCCCGCTTGGTGGATATGGGGCTGGCTCGTGTGCATCAGGTGGGAGGGGATGAGGAGCTCACGGTCAGCGGCATGACGCTCGGCACGTTCGACTACATTTCGCCGGAGCAGGCTCGTGATCCTCGCTCTGCCGATGTGCGCAGCGATCTCTACTCGCTGGGGTGCACCGTTTTTTACATGCTCGTTGGCAAGGCTCCGTTTGCGAATGGCACGATGGTGCAAAAACTTCTTCAGCACCAGCAAGACCCGCCGCCGGCCATCGCTTTGTTGCGGCCAGATGTGCCACCCGATTTTGCCTTAGTGTTGAGTCGGTTGATGGAAAAATCCCCAGCGGACCGGTATCAAAGCCCGCTGGAATTGGTCGTCGATTTGATCGCCGTCGCCGAACAGCAGGGCATCGATATCACTGCGTCGCGGCCGTCCATGGCCGCTGCGGTCGATGCGGTCGTGGAGGGAAAGGGTTCGAGGGTGCCGTGGCTTGTGCCGGTGATAGGCTTGGCTGTCGTGGTGGGCTCGCTGTGGTGGTTATCGGCTAGGCCGCGCTGGAATCAGTCTGCGATTGACGGCCAGGGCGACGGCCAACGGATCACAGGCATCGATGCTCGGCCGCTCGACGCGGCTGCCGTGGACGCCAAGATCGCACGCCGGCCGTGGCGGGTCGTGGATGTGCCGACTGCGATGGAAGAAGTCACTACGCTCGGAGCAGCACTGCAGCGGGCAACGGATGGAGACGTGATTCTGCTGGCCTACGACTCTGTTCACGACGAAGCCCCTGTGGTGATCGAGCGCAAGCACATTACGCTCAAGGCAGCGGATGGATCAAAGCCGGCCATTCGGTTTGTGCCACTCACAGGCACCCCATCCACCGTGCCCCAGGCGGCCCAGTGGCAAAGGGCAGCCTGCGGAGTGGTGTCGGGGTCGCTTTCGATCGAAAATGTTCGAATCATTCTGGGTAATCCACAAGGCCAGCAGGCTGATGGGCCGATACTTTTTTCGTTGAGTGGCTCGGCGTCACTGGCCTGCATGAATGTGTCGCTGGAATTGCCCAGCGAGGAGAAAGAGTTTGCTGAGAATAGCAGACGCGCAGCACCAGCGCCCGCCACCTGCGTGCAAGTGATCGCTGACGGCAGTACCGTTTCCGTTGGCCGCCGCGACGTTCTGTCCTCAGCGATTGAACCAGGCGCCTTTGAGTCGCGAACACTCAGGCCCGCAGCGGCTCGGACAGAAGCGGGCCGGTGCGAAGTGCGAATGACTCAATGCAGCGTGACGGGCGACGGGATTTTTCTGGATGCCTCTGGCGGCGGACAGGTGGATGTGGTCTGGGCAGGAGGCACATACATGACGCCGAGGCGGTTTTTGCTGGCAGAGGGACGACCGCGGACTGCCAGCGGAGGCACTCAGATACATTTAACCCTGAGCCGTGCAATCTTCGCCAGTCGAGCCGGCTTTGCATATCTATTGGACTCGCCGGCATTGCCATTGGTGGCACAATTGCGAGTGCATGCAGACACGTGTCGATTTGTGACCCCAGAGGGAAGCCCGCTGCTTCAGCAATCTGGCATCGAGGAGCCAGATGTGTACCGAGCTGCTATCGAGTGGATTGACATGAGCAGCCGCTACGAAGGCAGCCGTGTTTTCCGTCAGATCGACGGTTCGGCCGAACGGGTCGAATTGGATTTCGCGGCCTCTCCCCAGCCCCTTGTGCACACATCCCGAATCCTGCCCCCCATCAAGGGTTGGTGAGGCAGTCGAGCGTGCAACGGCATGGTGGAAAATCCTGCAACTGACCAATTTCTTGACAGGATAGGCGTTCAATAGTTCTAGTAGATAGTAGAGCATTCAACGGCTCTGCACGGATTGAGCCATGTGAGTGTAGTTCCGGCAGAGCGTTTTGAAGACGGCTCGAAGAGCCTTGTGTGAAATAACCCTGGAGTGCATCGATGTTTCGACTTCGCAGTTTCGCGTGTGTGGCTGGAGTGATTGTGGCAGTTGTGGTCGGTGGTTCATCCCGACCGGCCTTTGCGATTAAGCAGTTTTTTGACGAGTTTAAGGCGTTGTACGTGCAGCCAGACAGTGGCGATGCCAACGGTCAATCGCTGGCTGCCGAAGTCGAGACGTCCAAGTGCAATGTATGTCACGTGGGTAAAAACAAAAAAGAACGCAACGCCTACGGCCATGCTCTGGCAGAACTGCTTGACAAAAAGGAAGACGCTAAAAACGTCGCCAAGATCAAGGAGTCGTTGGAGAAGGTTGCCTTGCTTCCAAGTGATCCCAAGAAAGCCGACTCTCCTACGTTTGGCGATCGAATCAAGGAAGGTAAACTGCCGGCGGTTGCAGCGGAGTAGCCTTTAGTTTGTAGCAACTTCCAGCACGATTTTATCAAGCGATGGACAGTCGGCGATGACGGAGGCCACATGCCCCGGCGCGAAGATTCTCACCCGCTTCACAAGATTGTCGAACTGTTCGTGGGCGAGGCTCCGCACCACAGGCGAAAGCTCCGCCAGCGATCTCCAAGCCAGCGGAGTTTCGGAGGAGTTGCGGCCGGGCCGCTGGCAGACTTGCAAGTTGAATTCCATCTCGCGTTCGGCTGGTGGGGCGTCGATCACGAGCGTTTCGGCGGCCACGCAGATGCCCAGTCGCTTTGAAAGTCGCTCGGCGAGACGCTGGGAGACGGCGACGGTGTCGGCATAAGACCGCCCTGCCAAGGCCCGGTGGATGTCGGGATGATGCAGGGCATCGAACGTGGCGGCCCGCTTGAAGAGTCGGCGTTCGGGGCCAAAGAGGCCGTCTACGTGCGTTGCGGCGGCTGTTCCGGCAGCGGCGGCCGTAAGCCACTCGATGCATTGACGATCATCCTGTCGCGTGAGAACTGTGGGCTGGATGCGGTCTTGGACGATCCACACGGCCCGTTGCAGCATGGCAGTCGCCGATCGCACGGTGTGATGCCAGTACACCTCGCTAAACATCACGTACCGGGCCACCACGAGCAACTCGGCGGCCGTGCGTCCTTTGTCTGTAATGGCAAGCGATTGGCCCGATGCGTCGAGGCAGAGGCTGGAGAGGAGTCTGGCCTGATCGAAGTGCCGTCCGTAGGGCACGCCTGCATGCAGGCTATCTCGTGCCAGATAGTCCATCTTGTCGACATCGATTGGGCCGGAGAGCAGAGAGTGGAGCATGCGGCCGGCAGGGTCGGTGGCCGTGCCTGTGATCAGGCTGGCAACACGAGACGGATCGAGCCCCCACTGCTGCTTCAGAATCGCGGCTGGGCCGCCACGAGCCAGCAGGTCCAGCACGAGAGATTCGTGCTTTGGGATGTGAGGCAGTCGCATGTCTTCAATGGGATGGCAGAAAGCCCAGTGGCCAATATCGTGGACCAGCGCCGCCACCACCAGAGCCGCCGCATCGGCCTCGCTGATGGCTGCAGAAAAGCGGTCGTCGTGCCGCAGTCGCCCGAGGAATTCGAGTGCCAGCCGATAGACGCCCAACGAATGTTCAAGCCGCGTGTGGACCGCGCCGGGATAGACAAGCGCAACCAGCCCGAGTTGGCTGATTCGACCCAATCGATGCATCTCGGCTGTGTCGATCAGCGCTCTCACGCGGGGCGTGAGAGGCACGGTCACGTCTGGCGGAATGCGCAACCCTTCAGCGCCGGCCTCAAGGGCAACCAGTTCGGGAAGCGAGTCGAACGGCATGGGTAGCCTCCAGCAGACGGGTGCGTTGTGAGTTAGACGGGTGCAAAGCCGGCCAGCCAGCGGAGCAGGGCCGTGACGATGACGTAGAGCGAGTAATGCGCCACGCCGGCACTCCAGTCGAGGTCGAGTGTAGCCAGCGCGGCCAGCGCCCCGGCGCCAAAGAAGAGCGGCGCAATATAGACCCACTGCCACATCTCAGCAGTCATTTCTGGAGGGACGAAACTTTTTACACCCCACAGGAACGCATAGACTGCGGCGCAGATCGTCACCCGTACCAGCAGGCTGCGGCCTCTGTAGGGCTCAAGCTCTTTCTCCCGCATCAGTGCATACCCCAGTCGTACGCAGGGCAGGGAGAGTCCAACCGCACCAGTTGCCAGGAGCCAGATCGGCAAGTGGCCAGGGCCCCATGCCAAGCGGGAGAGGACTGTTGCAAGGACAGTG
>Ga0208960_1001634_pt1 | contig 11821 bp, 10 predicted proteins | sample GreLakmeON33MSRF_FD_187703 | JGI IMG/M metagenome (GOLD analysis project Ga0208960, IMG submission 187703) | Freshwater lentic microbial communities from great Laurentian Lakes, MI, USA - Great Lakes metaG ON33MSRF (SPAdes) | ecosystem: Environmental > Aquatic > Freshwater > Lake | place: Great...
GATAATATTGCCTGGGCTGGGCTGGGCTTTCATACCCTGCTTCAAAGCCCAGAATCGACCAACGTGCATGGCCTTGAGAACGCCTCCCTCGATCCACGGCGTGCGCACAAGCGGTAAGCCGCCGTCATGGGTGCCGCACGGTGCCTCTGGGTACAGCGGATCGCAGATGAGCGTTGCCCTGTCACCAAAGAGGTGCAAGCCGACTGGGTCACGGCGATCAGTTGCCGGCTCTTTCAAACTGGTTTCATTCGGCAACAGGCTATTTAAAAAGCTGCGGCCCTCATCAAAACTACGACGGTCGAGGTTCTCAACCAGCAGTGCAAGCAGATCTCGCACTGCCGCAGACTCCAAGACAACGGTCGTGCGTCCGGCAGGTCGTTCGGCAGGGTTTCTGGAATCAATCGCTTTTCGAATGGCTTGCTCGGCTATCCGAGCCAGATCCAGATTGTGCGCATGAGTCACCTGCGTGCTGGCCCAACCGGAGCCGTTGCCTGTGAGGGTGCGAGCCGTCATGGAAAAACCCACTGATGTGTGCGGTTGATGCACAAAAAGGCCGCTGCTGTTGGCCAAGGCCGTAGCGCCCACGCTGCGTATGAGATAGGCTGCGCTTTCAACTCTGGCGGCGCGCGCCTGCTCGATGGCAGGTCGCATCCAGCCGATTGTGTCGGCTGGCGTGGCCGCCGCAGTGGGCTCGGCCCACATGATTGGCTCGTCATAGTCGGCGGGTTCCACCGGGGGCAAGTGTTCTGGATCCTCCGGCACCAATCGGGCCAAAGCCTGCACTTTTGCCACAGCCTCTCGAAGCGCAGCATCGCTTGTTTGGTTGGTTGAAATTGAAGCCGACCGCTGCCCGTAGCTGACAGTCAGGTGGATTGCGATGCGGTTGGCGATGCTGTTGGAAGTGATGTCGTTGTTGGCAGACCTCAGATGCTGGTCGGCAGCCACAGCCACCCGCACTTCGGCCGAATCGGCCTGCACGAGGCCGAGCACTCGCTGGCAGAGCACCTTCGATTCATCGGGTGTCATTCCGACTGGCATCAGCCCCATTGTCCGAGTTTCCCGCCATTGCAATTGCCGTTGATCGCAACCGTTTTTTTCCCGGCCTCGTCGTTCGTGTTCAAGACGTTGATCTGTCGAAATCTGGCCGGTACAGCCCCATGCGACACAGGTGCCGCCTGGCCTGGCTGCCCCTTGCCGCAATTGAACGCCCCGCCGAGTTCATAGGTTTTCTCGCCTCCGAGCCCGTCGCAGGCGTTCCAGAAATCAACCGAGTTGCCCTGGTACGCAACGTCCCGGTACATGCCAACGACCTTTCCGTGGTGGATCTTGTGAAAGACCTGCCCAGTAAATTGAAAGTTGTACCGCTGCTGGTCGATGCTCCAACTGTTGTTGCCTTCGATGTAGATGCCGTCTTCCACGCCGGCAATCAGGTCCTGCACAGTGACCGACGGATCTGGTCCCGGCTTGAGCGAGATATTTGGCATCCGCTGAATCGGAAAGGCTTCAAAACTGTCGGCATAGGCGCAGCCATTAGAACTGGTTCGACCGATCCATGCCGCCTGCCCGAGGGCCATTTGAAAGTTTCGAAAAACTCCACGGTCGATAATGGCGAACTCTCGGCCCGCAGTCTCGACGCCGTCGTCGTCGTAGGCGATTGTGGAGAGGCCGTTGAGGGCGGTGCGGTCGGCCCCAATCGTGACGTGTTCGCTGCCGTAGCGGAGCGTGTCGAGCTTATCCGGCGTGCAGAACGACGTGCCGGCGTAGTTGGCCTCAAAGCCCATCGCCCTATCCAGTTCGGTGGGGTGGCCGACCGTTTCATGAATCGTGAGCCAAAGATTGCTCGGCGCGATCACGAGGTCGAGCTTTCCCGCTCCCACCGACGGAGCAACCATTTTTTCGCGGGCCTGCTCGACGGCGAGCCTGGCTTCGCCAGTGGAATCCAGATCGCGAAAGTATTCGTAGCCCGCCCCGCGAGGGGGCGAGAAGCTCGCACGCGTTGCAAACTCGTTTTTTTTCGGATCGGTCACCGTGACGCTTGCACCAGGAAAGACCCGAACTCTTGACTGTTCGATGTGGCTGCCAAATGTGTTGGCCAGCCACTTGCGTTCTCTCACGCACGACAGATGGGAGGAGCAGAAGGTTGCTCCGCTCCCAATCGCTGCCTGATTGATAGCAAGCAACCGCCCAATTTTTTCTTCCAACGCAACTGCAAATGGATCGACTGCAATGGGTTGTTCCCAACGGCCATTGAATGCTGGCAGGGTTTCAATTTCCACGGGTCGCCGCCGCCAGCCACCCTGGGCCCTGGCGATCGCAACGGCACTCTCCACCAGTTGCACCAAGGATTCTTCGCTTCTGTCGTCGCTGGCAGCAAAGCCCCACGCCCCGTCAACGAGCACCCGCACGGAGCATCCCATCGCCGATTCCGCGACGACTCCCTGCACCATCTGCTCTCTGGCAAAGAGCGACTCCGAGTCGGTCTGCATGATGTGAAAATCTGCAAACGATGCGCCCAAGGAGGTGGCCTTGTTCAGTGGGATGTCAGCCAGCCGGATGAAGTGATCGCTCACCGATGCCGCCTCGGCCATCGACCGCTGCCAACGGGTGGCAGTCAAGGCGAGCCCTACGGCAGCCGTTCGCTTGATCCAATCGCGTCTGTTCATGCGTGATCCCGCACCGCCGTCGAGGGGGCAAACTTGAAGGTTAGGAGATTCACAGGCACTTCGCAAACGAGCCTTCTGCCATTCCGGCGTCTGCGACGCACAGGCTAGCCTCTTAGGGCCAAGGCCCCGCTGCCGGGGCACCCACCATTCCGGGCCGAGGCCCGAAGTTTGGTGATGGCGCACCTGAGGCAGGAGCTTGCTATACTTTTCGGTCTTCTGCAACTACGTCTTTGTGAGCCGGATGCGTTCAGAGGAATTGACCGCTCCCACTTGCACCACGGCTTCTTTTGGCTCGCACAGGGTCACGCAACGCACGCAAACACATGACGCTCCCCCCTTACCAGCCAACCCCGTACGAACTGGAGCAGATTGGCCAGATCGCGGCGTGGAAAAATAGGCGACCCAGCATCCTTTCCGAGTGCATCGATGCACTCACGTCGCCGATCACGTGGGCCGTGGGGTATTTCGTGCCCCGTGCCGTGGTGACGCATTTCGTTACGGCAATGGAAAGTATTGCCGCAAAATCTGATTCCGCCAGAGAAGTTGCGCGTCGGGCTGGCGTCACCGATATTCGCGAATTAAGCGGACGATCGCTGGAAGAGTGCGATGCGATCGCGTGTACATTCAGCGCCAAGGCGGAGTTGGTTGCCTTGGCGGAAGGCGTGGTGCTCTCGCTCGGCGGACCTGCGGTACACATTCCGGGCCAGTTGGTCTCTTCGCTGCGTTCCATTGCACGCATCGCACACTGCTACGGGTATCCACTGGATCGGGTTGTGGATCAGGCCATTGTGATCGATATTCTGGAAATCACGTCGGTCGAGGATTGTGCCGAAAGGCAAAAGCTGATTCAGGTGCTTCACGAAGAGATCGACACCGGCCGCCACAGCTTGGCCCGGGAGGGTGATCTCATCACCCATACCAGTCGCAATATGGTTGCGAAAGATACGGCGGATATTGTCTCTCGGCATTTGATCGACATCGTTCCAGTGGTGGGGACAGCCATGTCGTTTCTTTTTGACAGCAGCTTTATGCACGCCGTTGACGACACCGCTCGCCGCGTGTTTCAGGAGCGATGGCTCCGTGATAACAGGCAGATCGAGCCAATCGTTGCCGCTGCAATCACTTCGCAAAAGAGCAGCCTCGCGGAGATAAGTCTGGTTGTTGAACAAACCCTTTATTGCGTGGGTAGCGTCATCGGGTTCACCGCAACGCTGCCTGGTGCCTTGGTTGCGAGCCTTGTGGGACGAGGGCCCAAGGCGGCCATGGCGGCCGTACTGGGCGCCCGTCACGGCACCCAGATCGCTGTCGCTGATGCCCGTGAGTTTTGGGCTGGCACCAACAGTCTGTTTCGCGCCGAAGCAAATAGTTTTGATGGGCATGCCCACGGACAGCAGCCCGCCACAGCCCCAACCGCCGCCATGTAGATCACAAGGACAACTCGCCACGTGCCCCCGACCACTCAAAAAAATAACCCGCAAAGCAAAGCGATTCAAAAGGCCGACACCCTCATCGAGGCCCTCGGATGGATTCGCAAGTTTCGCGACACAACGACTGTGATCAAGCTCGGTGGGAGCGTTGTCGAACATCCAGATTCCCTCCGGCATCTGCTCGTCGACATCGTCTTCATGTCCACGCTCGGCATGCGGATTGTTGTGGTTCACGGCGGCGGCAAGGCTATCACCCGCGCGATGGATGAGGCGGGCATCCAGCCTCGCTTTGTGCAAGGACGGCGATACACCGATCAAGCCACGCTCGACATTGTTGAGAAAGTGCTTGCCACGGAACTCAACCACGAACTCGTTGCGAGGATCGAGGAATACGGCGGCCGCGCCATGTCGCTCAATTTTCTTTCCACGAATGTGCTTTTTGGCGAGAAGCTCGTGCTGGAAGGGGCCGATGGAAAGCCGATTGATTTAGGCCACGTGGGCGAGGTCACGCGGGTGGATCGACTCACCATCGACAACCTCACCTATGCCGGGCAGGTGCCCGTGATCCCATCAATGGCCCTCGGCAGCGACGGTGCGAAGCTCAACGTGAATGCCGATACCGCCGCGACCGCGGTAGCCGCCGCGATTCGCGCTGAAAAAATGGTTGTTTTGAGCGACATTCCAGGCGTGCTACAGGACGTCAGTGATCCGAATAGCCTCGTGCACTCGCTCACCGCGACGGAGGCCAGACGCATGATCGCCGATGGCACCATCGCCGCTGGTATGATTCCAAAAATTGAGGGCTGCCTCGACACGCTGGAGCAGGGAGTCAAGAAGATCCATATCATTGACGGCCGGCTGAGGCATTCGCTCCTCCTTGAGATCTATACTAACAGCGGCGTTGGCACGGAACTCATCCGAGATGATGCTGTGGCGTCACACTCTCAGGGTGCCCCCGTCACGGCATCTGCTCTCTCGGCTTCTGGAGTTGCTCTCTATGGCCACGATTGACTTGAATGCCGGCGCTAGAAAGTCCGCTGCCATTGGCGCAAAGACGCAGTCAGTGATTGACGTCTTCGATCGCTATGTTGTGCCAAACTACAGGCGGTTTCCTGTGTGCCTCGTGCGTGGCCAAGGCTCTCGGGTGTGGGATGCCGAGGGCGTGGAGTATCTTGACCTTTTTCCTGGGTGGGGCTGCAACCTCTTGGGGCATTGCCCCGAACCGGTTGTGCGCGCTGTGCAGGAACAGATGGCGGCGCTGATCCATGTACCCAACACGTGGTACACGCAACCGCAGGGGGAGTGGGCCAAGGCGCTCTCGGAACGGTCGTTTGGTGGGCAGGCTTTTTTCTGCAACTCCGGTACGGAGGCCAACGAGGCTGCGATCAAACTCGTTCGGCTCCGCACAGACGGCAAGCGATACAAAATCATCACGTTTCAGGGGGGCTTCCACGGCCGCACGATGGGCAGTGTGTCGGCCACAGCCCAGCCTAAATACCACGAGGGGTTGGGGCCCATGGTGGCTGGTTTTCAATATGCTCCGCACGGTGATTTGGATGCAGTCGAAAAACTGATCGACGAATACACCGGTGGCATCCTCATCGAACCAATCCTAGGCGAGGGAGGCATTGTGCCTGCCCCCAAGGGCTTTCTGGAAGGACTGCGTCGCATCGCCGATCAGCGGGATTTGCTGCTGGTGTTCGACGAGGTGCAGTGTGGCTGCGGCCGCACGGGCAAGTGGTTTGGCTACCAGCACTTTGGCGTGACGCCCGATGTGATGACGCTCGCCAAGAGCCTCTGCGCAGGCGTGGCTGGCGGCGCGATGCTCACGACTGTGGAGCTTGCCAAGCATCTGCGGCCAGGGATGCATGCAGCCACATTTGGAGGCAATCCGATTGCTGCGGTTGCCGGCCTAGCGGCGATTGAGATGATCGAGCAGCACCATCTGCTTGACCACGTCGACGCCGTGGCGGCTCTTTTCCGCACGCGATTGGAATCGCTCAAAGCACAGTGCGATGCGGTGCGAGATGTGCGCGTCATCGGCATGATGATCGGCATAGAGCTTTCGATTGATTGTGCCGCTGTCGTGCAGGCATGCCTTGAAAAAAATCTTCTCGTCAATTCCACGCAAGGCCGCGTGATTCGGCTTCTCCCGGCAATGACCATCTCCCCCGCAGATGTTCACGAAGGCTGCGATAAACTCTCCGACGCCATTCTCGAAGTTGCCTCTCGAAGTTAACTGAATCCTTTATGCGTCATCTCATTGTCCCAGAAGATGTCTCCGCTTCGGAGATCGAGGCAATTTTTTCCGTCTCGCAGGATCTGCAAGCCACATGCAACGACGGCCGCCGCGACAGACTCCTTCCAGGCCGGGTGCTGGCGCTCGTCTTTGAGAAGCCGAGCCTCCGCACGCGCGTGAGCTTTGAAGCGGCGATGGTTCACCTTGGTGGCTCGAGCGTTTTTCTCGGTGAAGATACAGGCTTTGCCGGTTCGCGAGAGAGCATCGCCGACTTTGGCCGCGTGCTGAGCCAGTACGTCGACGCCATTGTCTGCCGCACAAAGTCTCACGACACGCTTGTGTCGCTGGCGGCTGCCTCCAGCGTGCCGGTCATCAATGGCCTCAGCGACTACTGCCACCCATGCCAGGCATTGGCCGATATCTACACCCTCCGCTCGCACGTGGGACCAGTCGCTGGCCGCACGCTGGCATTTGTTGGTGACGGCAACAACGTGGCTCGTTCGCTGGCGATTCTCTGCGGCCAGTTGGGCATGCGGTTTGTGTTGGCATCGCCGAAGGACTATCGGTTTGACGCATCATTTCGCGCACATGTTCAGCAGATTCTGCCGAATGCTGAAATCGTAGAAACAACCGATCCAAGATCAGCGGTGGAGGGCGCGGCTGTTGTCTACACCGACGTCTGGGCAAGCATGGGCCAAGAGCAGGAACGAGCCAAGCGGATGGCAGAGTTTGCCTCTTTTCAGGTGAATGAAACGCTCATGAAGCGATGTCCGGATGCGATCTTCATGCACTGCCTGCCCGCCCGGCGGGGCGAGGAAGTGACCGATGCTGTGATTGACGGCCCGCAGAGCGTTGTAGTCGAAGAGGCTGCCAACCGCATGCACGTTCAAAAAGGCCTCTTGGCTTGGCTTCTCGCGAGGTAAAAAATCGCTGGCGTGGTCTGCAACGCGAAGGCGATTTACTTTTTATCCAAAACGATTGAGGCCGAGTTGATGCAGTAACGCAAGCCAGTCGGTGGCGGGCCATCGTTGAACACGTGTCCTAGATGGGCTCCGCAACGCCTGCATGTCACCTCTGTGCGACGCATGAAGTGTGAAACATCTTCGTGTTCGGCAACTGTATCGCCTTTTACTCCGTCGATCGGACTGGAAAAACTCGGCCACCCACACCCGCTTTCAAACTTTTCATTCGACTTAAAAAGCGGTTCCCCGCAGCAGATGCAGCGGTAGGTGCCGGGGGTAGTGGTGTCCCAATACTTGCCTGTAAAAGCACGCTCGGTGCCCTTCTTCCTAGCCACCTCGAATTGCTCGGGCGTAAGACGCTTGCGCCACTCGGCGATTGTCTTGGGCAGATCCTCATCGGCTACGCGGCCGGCAAGGGCTGGATTGGCTCCGGCAATTGGATCGCCCGAGGGTTGCGTTGGAGACGGCGTTGAACCAGGTGGCGTTGGGTCTACGGGCATGGGGGCGGCTCCGGAAACGGGGGAAACGGGGTCTGCGGCAGTGGCGATCTGGAACGGTGCAGAGTGGATGGCCCATGTGGCCAGAACGACGGCAGTGCATCCCACGATGCTCGCGCGCACCGCACGTGCCACACGCAGCCGAGTCATGGGCTCTCCCTGGGAGCCAGAACGTTCTATCCAGAATTCTCTCTGTTTGATTTTCATAGCTATGGATGCCCCGATGGTGCGATCCCAAAACGACAGTCTACTGTGGACGCGTTTTGGGTTCGTAGGGATGGTTTCGCTTTCGAATCACCTCGGCCTTTACGATCGTATCCGGCGGCTGGCCGCTGGCCAGAGGCCCCTCGGTGCGATTGAGTTGAGGGAGCACGTCAAAGCCCTCAATCACACGCCCAAACACAGTGTGCTTGCCGTCTAAGTGTGCCGTGGGCCGGAACGTGAGGAAAAACTGTGAGCCACCCGTGTTTTTGCCGGCGTGGGCCATCGAAAGCGTGCCTAGAAAATGTTTTCTGGCACCCGTTGCCTCGCACTCACAATCGATCACGTGCCCTGGGCCTCCCGTGCCCGAACCGGTCGGATCACCTCCCTGCGCCATGAAACCGCCGATCACGCGATGGAAAGGAGTGCCGTTGTAAAAACCCTTCTCGACCAGCGAGATAAAATTAGCCACGCTGTTAGGCGCCTCATTTTCAAATAATTCGATGACCAGAGCGCCCTTGGATGTTGTCATCTTCACGCGTGGCAGATCGTCAGCGGCAGCCTCGGCCTTCCGCGTGAGCATCTCCGCGTCAACCTTTGGCCGTTCCGTCTGGATCACCTGTTCGAGCCCATCAACCTTTGACCGCTCAATGCCGGCCGCAACAGCTTTTTTTAAGAAACTGGTGGCCTCATCGAGTTGCGAAAGCGAGATCGCCGCAGTGGCGCCCATGAGCATGACATCGCCGCTGGCCGCGCCGGCCGTGCTGAGCATCTCCGTCAACTTGATCGCCTTGAAAGGATCGTCGACCTGGAGTGCAGCGGCCACCACCGCACCACAGATTTGCTGGGCATCCAGGTTTTTCGGCTCGATCATCGCCAGTGCAAACGCAGCCGTTTCCAGCCGCGAACTCGTGGCCTTTGCCTGATCCTTTGTGGCAGCAAACTTTGTCTCGACGGCTTTTTTATCACTTTCCGGCTGCTGGTATTCTGCCTGCAAGACGGTCATCTCGCCGACGAGTCGTTTCATCTCTTTGCTCGCTGCGGCAAACTCTGCCTGGGCGTGCGCAGGGGCAATGTGGGTTTCGACGCTAGGCGATTGGGCATTGGCAGGCACGGCCCCCGCACCGATCAGCACGAACAGTAGAAACATCGCTCGAAAACAGGGGGCTCCAGCCATCGCGTGTCTCCTCAAAAAAATATCGTGATCTCTAGCTACCATAACACGTTTCCCATACCTCCCGAAACTGCGTTCTCAAACACACGCTCTGGCCGCACACTCGCCTGCCCTCTTGGAAAATCGCACAATGCCACGCCGCACCCGCCCGAAGATCGATCGTTCTGCGTCTCCGTCGGTCCCTCTCACACGGCGGGAGGAGGCTGCCAGTGCTCCCCGCATCGGGGGCGGCGAACTTCGGGGGCGGCGTCTGGAATTCATTCCCGATGCGCGCACGCGGCCGATGAAAGACCGTGTGAGGGAGTCGCTGTTTGATCTGCTCGGCACAGATGTCAAAGGGGCTCTGGCCATCGACTTGTTTGCCGGTTCGGGTGCGATCGGCTTCGAGGCGGTTAGCCGTGGAGCTTTGCGGGCAATCTTTGTGGAACGGCATTTCCCAACCGCAGCGATCCTGCGCCGCAGCGGCGAGTCTTTGGGCATCCAGGAAAAAATTGACGTGCGCACCGGGGATGTGTTGCTGTGGGCCAAATGCATGCCCCAGTTGCCAACGTCGTCGCCGTGGATTGTTTTTATTTCGCCTCCGTGGTCGTTCTTCAGCGAACGGTGGGACGACCTGGCATCGCTCATCGAAGCGATGCGATTGGCGGCCCCGGTGGGCAGCACGCTCGTGGTGGAGGCTGATACAACATTTGATCCGGAGGCGTTGCCGAATCGGGGGGCTTGGGAAACCAGGCCGATCCCGCCAGCGGTGCTCTACTTTCATAGAGAGCCTCACTGAGAGAGCGCGGCGGAGCCAGCCGTCGGCGACGAAGCCAGCCGTCGGCGACAAAGCATAGGCCTCAAGCATCCAAAGCCACATCTTGGATTCGGGGCTTGCCGCTCGAGCCATCCGAGATGCGCGTTAGTGCGGTTCGCCGATTTCGCGGAGCAATTCGGCTAGCCTCGCCTGCAGATCAAGGACGGCTTGCCAGTGCGGAAAATCGATCTCCACTCGCTCGTTGCCAGGTCGCATGACCGCTCCGTCGGTCGCCTCGCGGAGGACCGCTTGGATGTAGTCGAGCAGTTCAGCCATTTCGGCCGCCTGGCTTGGGCTGAGTCGCTCGGGAAGCGGTGGTGGCCCGCCAGGCAAGAGCGGACTGCGAACGTCCCCCAGGTCCTCGATCACATCCGACTGCTGCGCTGCGATATGTTGCAGGCGCTCTCCCATCTGCTTGGCGCGGGCTTCGTCGGCCGGCGGCAGCTTGGCCGCGATCTCGGCGATGCGACGATCAATATCGCTACGCGAACCGACCAGAAGAAGCGATCGGCCTACGGCGATCATGTCGCCATCGCGCACGATCCGCACCTGAATATCCTCACCGTTCACCTTTGTGCCGTTGGTGCTTTCCAGATCTGTCAGCACAATCTTGTCGTTATCTTCCTGCAGTTTGAGGTGATAGCGGCTGATGCGCTCATCGTTGAGCTGAATCGAGTTGCCTTCCTCGCGACCGATCGTCACCGGGGTCGACAAGTGGTCAAAGATTTTACCGCGGTCCGCGCCGTGCAGAACTCGAAGAGTGACGTATCCCATGAAGCCATGAAGCCATGTTCAGCCCGGCGATCAGACTGCCCCGTCACGTATCGCCAGATCGAATCTTTCTCATCGTAAAATAGGCTACGCAAGGCACTCTGGTCAAAGCCAGCTCTGAATTCATGGTAAAAGTGTTGGTTTTCAAACCGGCTCAACCCCACCAGCATCGGCCCCCTGCTTGAGACTCCCGTCAAAACCGCTACGATCGTGTGAATGGTATTCCCCGCGCGCCCGTAGCTCAATTGGATAGAGCATCGGTCTTCGGAACCGAGGGTTGCAGGTTCGAGCCCTGCCGGGCGCAGTGATGCACGAGTGTTTGGGGAGGCGACTGGCCCCATGGTTCAAAAGTCGTTGCCGCAAAAGTCCTTGGCTCGACCAGCCGCGTGCAAGTCTTAGTCGGCGGCCTCAGCCCCGATGTGCCCCGAAGGCGTTCCATTGTCGTCAAAGAATCCCAGGCTGCCGTCACGGCCTGTGGCACCGGTGCCAATCGCAATGGCATCCACTCCCCGGCTGTCTTTCACTTCGATTCGGCCGCCACCACCGTCCATGACGCGGCCGATGTGAACGAGAATCGTGCCGTCTTCAGACGCCACGACGATCTCGCGGCAGACCAGTCGAGTGGCATCGAGCCCCTCGATCGTGGCTGTTGTAAAGTTTGCATCGGGCAACGCTGCGGCGCGAAAAGCCAGACCCAAGGCAAAAAAGAGAAGCGGATAGACCGTCCAACGTTCGCCGCTTGTCATACGATCATTCGCCTTTGGTGGGGTGTGGAGCCAAGGAATCTTGCGAGTGGAGCCTGCATCGGGATTCCTCGCCCGACAGCGAGTGCGTCAGTCTCCATGTATCTGTCGCAGCCGTCCCGAAAGCCGCAGGATCAACTGCACACGCTCGAATTGATCCAGCCAGTCGGCAGTGACAGCGGCAATCGCTCCAGCGGCAGGAGGCACAGCACCGCTCTGGCAACTCTCACCGAACTGCGACGCGGCCGCAGCACGGTAGGCTGACAGCGTCTTGTCGCCGTAGAACAGAACCGGGGAATAATCCTCACTCAGAAACAACGCAACGGGCACCCGCTGACCACCGCACAC
>Ga0208960_1001636_pt1 | contig 11818 bp, 10 predicted proteins | sample GreLakmeON33MSRF_FD_187703 | JGI IMG/M metagenome (GOLD analysis project Ga0208960, IMG submission 187703) | Freshwater lentic microbial communities from great Laurentian Lakes, MI, USA - Great Lakes metaG ON33MSRF (SPAdes) | ecosystem: Environmental > Aquatic > Freshwater > Lake | place: Great...
TGACAACTCATCTGTATTGATTCGAGTAACACTCACTCGCTTTAGGAGTGATGACACTGAGCATTCCACTGGAGATGGCTGCTACTTGCTCGTGCAAGATCACGGCCGTTGGAAAATACGCCTGGTCATTGTCATGGCGGGGACGCTAGGACTCCAAAATACTAAGTGACCTCTATATCGATGACGCGAGGTGTGGCGGCGAATTTCGCACCACATTTCGCACCGTCCCCCATCAGACTTGGCTTGCGCGTCCCTCCCAAAATGGGGCTCGCAACTCACGTTTGAGAATCTTGCCTGAGCCAGTTTTTGGCAACTCCACTGACCATGACAACGACCGAGGAATTTTGTAACTCGCCAAATGAACACGAGTATGTGCATTGACATCGGCTTCGCTCAGATCAGAGCCCGGCCGTTTGACCACAACAGCGTGCACGAGTTCTCCCCATTCCTCGCTCGGTATTCCAAAAACTGCGGCTTCGTAGATGTCAGGATGATTTTCAAGCACCGACTCAATTTCAGCAGGATACACATTCATTCCGCCCGAGATAATCATGTCCTTTTTGCGGTCGCAAATATAAAAATACCCTTCGTCGTCGCGGTATGCGATGTCTCCGACAGTTTGATACCCATCTCTTTGGTCTGCCGTGTATTTGTCGTGCTGCTTGTAATAATCTGCAAAGACAGATGGGCTTTTGACGAATAACTCCCCTGGATTATCGGGCCCATAACCAGTGACTTCGTTGCCGGCGTCATCAAACAGTTTAATCTCGACCATTGGTGATGGTTTTCCGCACGATCCTGGCTTTCGGAGTTGATCCTCTGGACGAAGAACGCAATTCACTCCAAGTTCTGTGCTGCCGTACACCTCAAATAATGATTCTGTCGGAAAATCGGCTAGATACATTTTCTTGAGCGTGAAGCTCCAAGGTGCAGCGTTAGCAATCATCACTCGCATCGAAGTGCGATCAAACTGTGATTTTATTTCGGGTTCGAGATTGCAGATCATTCGTATCGGAGTTGGTGCACTAAAAGTTGACGTGGCGCGATACGTGTCGACCAATCTCAGCCAATCAACGGGATCAAACTTGCGCTGTAAAACAACAGTCTGTCCCATCGCTTGTGCGGTGGCCATGAATCCGCCAGGGCCACTGTGATACAGCGGGCCTGTCGTGATGTAAATATCCTCCGTCGAATATCCGATATGAGCAAGCAATGCTGCTCCTTGTTCTGGAGAACCTGGCGACGTACGTAGGGCGCCTTTTGGTTTGCCGGTTGTTCCCGATGTGTAGATCATCGTGCCTCCAGGCTCGCGATCAAGTGGCACCAGAGGTTCCTGGTCCGAGGCTCTGTTCATCAACTCATCGGCGGAGTCCATCTCGCTCGGAGCAACACCGTCATACACGAGTATCAGATTTACCTTGGGGAGTTGATTGCGAATTCGCTCAAAGAGTTTCGCGTACTCAGCATCGACATACACGACCGTCGCATCACTGTGATCAGTAACGTAGGCTGCTTCGTCGTCAGATAATCGATAGTTCAACGGAACAGCTGTCACGCCAAGTTTGCGTGCAGCATTTGCCATAGTGACGATGCCGATTGAGTTTGGTCCACACCACACCATCTTTGTTCCGGGTTCGACGTTTCCTGATGCGAGCAAAACGTTGGCAAGTTTGTTGACCTGAATGTTGAGCTCTGACCATGTCAGTGATCGAATCTCTCTGTCAGGCCTGTCCTCAATCACCGCCATCTTGTGTGGCTGAGTCTGGGCATAGGTCGTGAGGAAGTCAGGCATAGGTCTATTTTTTATCAGATTTTTGACCCCCCAATTTTCAGCGGTGGCGATTTCTGAGCACTCCCCGATTCGTGACAGACTTGCCACATGACAACACGAAGCATCAACGGAACAGCAGGCCTTCAAGAACTCATCGGGCAACATCTCGGATACTCCGATTACATGACTGTGTCGCAAGAACAAGTCAATACATTTGCCGATGCCACAGGAGACCATCAATGGATCCATATCGATGTCGCTCGAGCAACAGCGGGGCCATTTGGCGGACCGATCGCACACGGCTATCTGACGTTGTCACTGGGACCTGTGTTCTTGCCACAGATCTTTATGGTCTCTGGATTCTCGATGGGTGTTAATTACGGATGCAATAAAGTACGTTTTCCGTCCCCAGTGCCTGTCGGCTCCTCGTTAAGGGCTGGCGTAAAACTTTTGAACGTCGAAGAAATCGCCAATGGTGTTCAAATAACTCTTGAGACAACCTTTGAAGTGCGAGACGCTGCTAAACCATCATGCGTTGCTGAAGTTATTTTTCGTTACTACGTTTAACGAAAGTTTGTCATTACCTTTTTGGCAAACAACTCGATCGTCTGAGTTGACGGGTAGTCCGGACACCACGGAACAAAGCCTGTGCACCCAGCATCTAAATATCGCTGTATCTTTTCGCTCACTTGGTCTGGAGTGCCCACGAGCGCCTTGTCTCGCCACACTTCAAGAGATTCTCCAGACATGCTGCGAGAACCGGCTTCAACGAGCTCTTTTTCTGTCTCGCGAATAAAGACCTCACTCGACACAGTCTTGCGAATTTCAGATTCGTCACGACCAACAACTTTGCAGTGTTCTTGCAAAATTGCTCGTTTCTTTATGAACTCCTCAACTGAACTTCCAAAGTTTGAGACATCTGCGTGCTGTGCGACAACCCTGAGTGTGAGTTGCTCGCCACCGCCGCCGATCCAGATGGGTGGATGTGGCGTCTGCACGGGCTTAGGATCACAATTAGCACGACTCAGTTTGTAGTACTTACCGTCGTAGTTGGTCTCTGCGTTTGTCCACATCGATTTCACGATCTCAACGCTTTCTTTCAACATTCCGATTCGGTCTGACGGTTTATGAAATTCAAACCCATAACCCTTGTACTCGTTCTCGTACCACCCTGCACCGATTCCCCAATCCAATCGACCACCTGAAATCACATCGACTGTTGAAGTGATCTTTGCCAACAACGACGGATTGCGATAACTATTGCAACCCACCATCTGGCCCAATCGAATTCGACTCGTCCGCTGACTGATCGCTGCCATCGTTGTCCAACACTCAAACACTGCCTCGTGAGCAGGCATTGGCACATTGTGGAAGTGGTCATACACCCAAATGGAGTCAAATCCAAGCTCCTCGGCTTTGACAGCAATATCAACGGCCGCGTTCCATTTGTTAACGGCTCCGTCGATGGAAGAGAGTTCCATCTTCCAGCCTTGTGGCATGAATACACCAAATAGGGGTTCGTGTTCATATTTTGTCATATTGCCACGCTACGCCACGGCGACCATTTCTCCCTCCATAGCGGATGAAATAATCTTTTTGATTAGTGTTTTCTGATGTCCTCAACGCCAGACACAAACATCGCCCGCGTCTCTGTCGCTGAATTACATGAGGCGATCGCCGCTCTTCAGCCAGATAAAGAGTGTTTGATATTTCGTGACCAAAGGCTGACATGGTCTGATGTCACAGAACGAACACGACGTTTAGCGAACTACCTCATTTCGCAGAATCTTGGTTGTCACACTGAGCGCGAACATCTTCTTGGACACGAGTCAGGACAGGATCATCTCGCGATCTACTTGCATAATGGCAACGAATACCTTGAGACAATGCTCGGAAGTTTTAAAGCGCGCGTCGCACCATTTAATGTCAACTACCGCTATGTCGCAGAAGAACTGACGTATCTTCTGAACGATTCACAGGCAACGGCAATTGTTGTGCATTCTCAATTTGCACCGATCCTGCTAGAGGTTCTGCCTAACCTCCCAAGACTTCGCGTCATTATCCAGGTTCGCGACGGCAGCGCGAACGAACTTCTTCCCGGAGCAGTGTGGTACGAAGACGCGTTAGAGCAATCTTTGGCGACTAAACCCGATGTGGTCTGGAGTGGCGACGATCTCTACATCCTCTACACCGGCGGCACTACTGGGATGCCAAAAGGTGTTTTGTGGCGCAACGCTGATGCGTTGACTGAGTGCTTTGGAGGATCAAAGACAGCAGTGAGCGTTGAGGATTTTTTGGCCGAGGCCACCACCGGACTTCGCGCTATAGCGTCGCCACCATTTATGCATGGTGCTGGGCATTGGGTGAGTTTTAGAATCTGGAACGGTGGAGGCACCGTCATCGTGCAGTCAACTCCAGAGCGACTTGACCCTCACGATATTTGGAGTCTCATTGAACGTGAAAAAGTCAACTTCTTATTAATTGTCGGCGATGCATTTGCCAGACCATTACTTGATGGCCTCGCATCACAGTCATACGACCTCAGTTCACTGCTCTCTATTCTTTCCGGCGGCGCTCCGCTCTCGGCGCATCTAAAAATTGAATTCCACACTCATCTTCCGTCAGTAATCGTCATCGACGGATTAGGTTCATCAGAAGCAGGTGGTCAACTCGCACAAGTGACAGCGGGTGGCACAGCCACAACCGGAACTTTTTCATTACAAGAACAGAATCACATTTTATCCGAAAATCTAGAGCGTGTTCTTGAACCTGGTCACGAAGAATTGGGCTGGCTCGCAAAAAGTGGTCGATTGGCATTGGGGTATTTTGGTGATCCCGTCAAAACAGCACGAACATATCCAGTAATTGACGGTGTGCGCTATGCGGTACCGGGTGATCGAGCCAAAGTAACGACTGACCTCATGGTCGAACTTCATGGACGCGATTCAGTCACCATCAACTCAGGTGGTGAAAAGATCTTCGCCGAAGAAGTTGAAGCAGCCATTAAAGGTCACCCCAGTGTTTATGACTGTGTTGTGGCCGGACGACCAAGTGACCGCTGGGGCAACGAAGTTGTGGCAGTGGTTCGAATCCGTCAAGGACACACCCCTGACACTGAATCATTGTTGTCACACGCAGCAGAACATATAGCCCGCTACAAATTGCCAAAGGCGTTTGTCTTTGTGAACGAAATTTCTCGCTCGCCTTCTGGCAAGGCCGACTATAGGTGGGCCAAACAAATGGCGATTGACGCTCAGCAATAATTAGAGCGGTAGGTCTCCGGTTGCTTTACGGGTGGTTCCGTCGTCGGTGAAAGCCTTAATCGTGTTTTCGGCAATTCGCATTTGATGAATTTCGTCAGCGCCATCGGCGAATCGCGCCCATCGTGCGTGTTGCATCATGTTGGCCAGTGGCGTGTCTGTGGAGTAGCCCAGCGCACCATGTACTTGAATTGCACGATCAATAATTCGGTTCAAACTATTGGCCACAAAATGCTTTGCCATTGACACCTCGGTGCGGAAGTCATCACCACGATCAATCTTGTATGCGGCGTGCAGAACCATCAATTTGCACTGGTACATCTCCATGGCCGAGTCAGCAATCATCCATTGCACTCCTTGCTTTTCTGCCAAGAAAGAACCGTGTGAATAACGCTTGAGAGAACGATCGACCATCATGTCTAGAGCCATCTCTGCTTGGGCGATCCAACGCATGCAGTGAGCAAGCCGAGCAGGTCCGAGTCGGTATTGACCCAACCTGTGTCCGTTCCCACGACCGCCCAGAATCTGAGAGTCATGTACACGCAAGTCTTCGATCACGATTTCGCTGTGACCGCCGGGGCCATGCATTGTCTCGACTTCGCGCACATTGTTCCAGCCCTCCATTGGCAGGTCAATAATGAACGCGGTGTTTGCGCCACGAGAACCCTCTGGCACGTCCATCTCTGTACGCGCAATCAAAATAGCGAACTTGGCACGATTTGCTCCGGAGATAAACCACTTGTGTCCATTGAGGATCCATTCGTCACCATCTTTGATTCCGTTCGTGCGAATCAATGTTGGATCTGAACCTGCAACTTCAGGCTCTGTCATTGCAAAACACGATGAAGAAACGCCGTCACACAGGGGCTTGAGGTATTTGAGTTTTTGTTCGTCGGTTGCCCAATGCAAAAGCGTGTGCATATTGCCCTCATCAGGAGCTTGACAATTCAATACCCACGGACCAACACGTGTCTTTGCAGATTCAGCCTGCACCATTGCAAGAGCAACATGTCCGAGACCCATCCCACCCCACTCAGGCGGCATGTGAGGAAGCCATAGTCCTTGCTTGACTGCTTCTTTGCGCAAGCCGATCAATTCGCGAATATATTTACCGTGGTCTTCGGGCGCCATCTCTTCGCGGTGTCCAAAGGGCTCGATTGCTGGCCGAATCGTGTGGTCAACAAAATCACGAACCCTCAATCGGATCTCTTCATGTTCAGGTGCAAGCGTAAAATCAATCATAAAATCCCCCAAAACTCTACGTGTCTATAGTCTGACGCAAAACGCCTCAAACTGACGAGTCCAAGCAGACACTCTTGAAAATTGTGCTCTAGCCTAGAACTGTGACTGCTTCGTCTGACCGTGCACCAGACAATTTGTGGGATAGAGATTCACTCCCTCACGGCGATGACAAAGCAATCATGGTGCAGGCAATGTTTGATCAGATTGCGCCTCGTTACGATCTTGTCAATCGCATCATGACATTTCGTCTTGACACCCGATGGCGCAAGCGTGCAGTGCAAGATCTGAGACTTAATAGCTCAAGCCTCGTTTTAGACCTTGCGTCTGGCACCGGAGATCTTTGTATTGATCTCACAAAACGAGGACACACAGCGATCTCAATTGATTTGTCGTTTGGCATGCTGTCCAATGACACGAGCCGTGCACCACGGGTACAAGCAGACATTTTGAGGCTTCCAATGCCTGACGGCTCGGTTGACGGAATCATTTGTGGCTTTGCTCTTCGCAATCTTGTCGATCTACCTCAGTTCTTCGCGGAACTTTTTCGCGTCGTCCGTCCAGGTGGTCGAATTTCGCTGCTAGATGTCGGGATTCCTCACAACTGGTTTATCCGTACCGGCAATAGCATTTATTTCGGAAAAATTGTTCCACGAATCGGAGCCTTGTTGTCAGATGGGGCCGCCTATCGCTACTTGCCGCGCAGTGTGTCGTATCTCCCCGCCCCCGATGTTCTTTTGCAGATGATTGTTGATGCCGGCTTCGCAGATGCTCAACACCACGAACTGTCGGGTGGACTCACGCAGTTAATGCACGGCACGCGCAATATCTGATGTACGCATCGACGCGCCAATTCGATCATGTGATTGACCTCAATGATGTTGCCCGCGGTGACGGATTTTTGTTTGTGCGAGATGGTGTCGGAATAGCGGGACGCGGGATTGCTCTTCGAACTACTGCCGAGTCAGTCACAACAGACCTTCAAAACATCAAGCAGGTCGGGTCAATAACGCCAGACCCAATTGCTCTTGGGATTATCCCTTTTTTGCACGGTGATCAAACACATTTCGTGATTCCAAAAATCATTGTTCGAAAAAAGACTGACCAGACGACCACCCTCACGATTGTCGCAAACGATGAGAACGAGTGCTCCGATGAACACTTCGCACTAGCGACCGATGATCTTTTGGCACCCAGAGTTGTAATCCCGAGTGCGAGTTCTTTTCATATCTCACCCGTCACGCCAATTAGCACGTATCTGGCAGCGGTCACTGCAGCACGAGATGCTGTGCGCGCCGGAGAACTCATCAAAGTAGTCATTGCACGAGACATATCAGTCACATCAGACGAAATAATTGACGTACACGCAGTGTTGCTACGCCTGCGTGCCACATTTGGCTCTAGTTATCGATACTCCATCGATGGCTTCATCGGTGCGTCACCTGAATTGCTCGTCGCTGTGCAAGATTCAACAGTGACCAGCCATCCTTTGGCTGGCACCACCACTCGCACCGGTGACCCAGCGACAGATGCTCGACTTGCCAGTGAATTGCAAGCAAGCGCAAAAAATCAAATAGAGCATCGGGTCGTTGTCGATATGGTGCACGACACGTTGTTGCCTTTTTGCTCTTTCTTGGATTGGCAACCAGACCCCAGTGTTGTGTCGGTCGCAAATGTGCAACATCTAGGAACATCTGTAGTTGGTCAACTCAATAAACCCACAACCCATGTCTTGACACTGGCACGAGCCTTGTGCCCAACACCTGCTCTGGGGGGCTATCCAACCTCAGCCGCAATCGCGTTTATTCGAGACGTTGAGGGCTTTTCTCGCGGCAACTATGGCGGTGCCGTGGGTTGGATCGATGCCATCGGCAATGGCACGTGGGCTGTTGCAATTCGTTGCGCGCAACTCAGCCAAGACAAAAAATCAGCACATCTATTTGCTGGTGGTGGCATTGTGGCTCAAAGCGAACCACTGTCTGAACTAGTCGAGACGCAAGCAAAGTTCCAGGCGATGTTGTCGGCGATCGTGCGCCCATAACTGATCGCTACTTTGAGAGGCTCTCTTTCGTTAAAGATCGTTGATTGCTCTAGCCACAGCATTATTTAGATCATCGTGCTGTGCCACATTCGATGAGCGATCAGTGACAGCCTCGATAACAACAGGACCGCTGTGATCCAGTTCGCGGCGAAGGTCGGCCAGTGAATGCACCTGCACTGCAGGGATTCCAAAGGAACGCGCCAATGAGCAAATGTCTACGGAGTGGGGTGTGGCAAGAATTGTTTCAAACTCTTGTGTCTCGAGCACCTGTGCCTGTGGCAAAAAACTAAATATTGATCCACCAGAGTTATTGACGACAACAATTCGAAGATCAACATTGCGTTCTGCCAGGTTCCAGAGACCATTGGAGTCATGAATAAATGCAATGTCTCCGATTAACAAATATGTTGGATCAAAAGACACCAGTGCTATACCAACGGCCGTGCTGACGACTCCGTCAATTCCATTTGCTCCTCGATTGCTGTACAACGCATTGCTGTCATCTGGCGAACCAAACCATTCAGTGTCCCTAATAGGCATAGACGACGACACCACTAATGCACCATTTCGCTCTGATGACACCATGCGTGCAATCGACGGTTCGCTCCACTCTGTCGACAACTTTGAAGCCAGCGCATTTTGGGCCAGCCTCTCGGCGTCGAGCCAGCCTGACAACCAAAGCGAGTCGCTAGTGGGCACGACTTCTTGCGCTACGGCGGTTGTCAACGCTTCGATATCTGCAACGAATCTGCGTGTCACTGCTCTCTCGGCATCGAACACCCGAATGTCAGCACAAATTTGTAGAACTTCACCTTCGAACGCACTAACCCACTGACTCAACACCTTTGAGGCTGGAGACTCTCCAACGCGAATCACTACGTCGGGACGATGTGTGCGAACAAAATCATCAACTCGAAGGATTGAATCAAATGCAGCAATCGATGGCCATTGAGGCGACCGCAATCCACTTCGTGCGTCTGCAAAAATCGGCCAACCCAGTTTCTTCGCTAGTCGACCGACACCATGCGTTGCTCCTTTTCCGGCAATAATCACCCCTCGCCGAGAAGACATCGCTTCGACAATTTGCATAACATCTTGACGATCACAGGACGCCTCATGGGTGTGTGGCTCTATGTGTTCATGTGGCGGCAGATCTCTGACATCTCCTAATAGCGGTTCACGAAAAGCCAAGTTGAGATGTACAGGACCCGGCAACAAACCTGTTGTTTGCTCAAACGCCTCACGCGCAAGTGATCGCCACGTGTGCGAATCTTCGCTCGACGGAACTAGAGCCTCGATAAATTTTCGAACAGCAGTTCCGAACAAGTGCACTTGATCAATTGTTTGAGGAGCCCCAATTCCGTGCAGCTCTGGTGGTCGATCAGCGGTACACACAATCATCGGGACCGCACTCTGATGGGCTTCGACTACTGCGGCATGAAACTGGGCAGCGGCTGTTCCGGAGGTGCACAGCAACACTGCTGGCACACCAAGCGCCACGCCCACGCCAAGAGCCGCAAATGACGCCGACCTTTCATCATGAAAAATCTGAACATCAATCCCAGGGTGGCGAAGCAAAGCCACAGCCAGCGGCGTGCTCCGCGATCCAGGGGCCACGATGGCCGTATTCACTCCACAGCGATGCCATTCATCCACGATCGTGGCACAGAAGGTGGCTGCAGCGTCTCCGGTCGCATTCATTGCTCTATCGTGTCTCTCATGATTGTTGATATCTGGTCCGATGTGGTGTGTCCGTGGTGCTTTATTGGAAAGCGCCAGTTTGAAACTGCTATTGCCAATTTACGAGCAAAAGGAAACACCACACCTATTGAGATTCGATTTCGGGCATACCAATTAGATCCCACCGCCCCGACGGGCTCTACAACGCCAGCAATCGATGGATATGCCCGTAAGTTTGGTGGTCCTGACCAAGCGCGCAAAATCATCGAGCATGTCAGTACGGCGGCGGCTGCCGTCGGGATTGATTTTCAGATGGAGCGAGCACAACGCGCCAACACCTTGCTCGCCCATCGCGCCATTCATTACGCATTTGTTACATATGGTGCCGCTGTTCAGTCAGACCTAAAAGAACGCCTGATGAAGGCGTACTTTATTGACGGTCTAAATGTTGGGGATATTGACGTCGTTGCAGATTGTGGCGCGGAGTGCGACATAAATCGAGATGACCTACGCGCATGGCTTGAGACAAAGCAAGGCACTGAGGAGGTACTCGACGAGATCCAAAGTGCTGCTAATCACGATATTACGGCAGTTCCATCTTTTGTCATTAACGATCAGTTTTTGATTCCAGGTTCACAGGATCCAAGTACGTTTGAGATCTTGATTGAGCGAATACTGTCACGCCAGACATGACAATCTTTATGTCACGCGATGGAGTCGGCGACAGCCTGTGCTTCTTGCATGGTTTCACCCAAACGCATGCATCTTGGGATACCCATCGCGACTTCTTCCGTCTCACTCATACAACACTCGCACCAGATCTTCCAGGACATGGTCGGTCACTAGATGGCGCAGTATCAATGGCTCAGATGGCCGACACACTGGCAGTTGCAATCGAAGAACCGACAGTTCTTGTCGGTTATTCTTTCGGTGCTCGTCTTGCGTTACATGTTGCGCTCCAACACCCTGACCACGTTCGCGCCCTTGTTCTTGTGAGTGCAACTGCTGGCATTGAAGATCTTCGCTCACGTCAAGAGCGTGTTTTGGCAGACGAAGCCCTCGCCGAACGCGCACTTGAGATTGGCATCGAAGCCTTCATTGACGAATGGCTCTCTCGCGATCTCTTCGCCAGTTTGACTCCAGACAACAACCAGCGCTCCTTGAGATGTGAAAATACTGCATTAGGACTTGCACAATCGCTTCGTTTCGCTGGCACAGGAGCACAAGAATCTCTGTGGGATCGACTGGATCAGATCACGTGTCCCACGCTAATTATCGCAGGACAACATGACACCAAGTTTGTCGCTATTGCCCAACGTCTGCAAGAGCAAATACCTCAGTCGGAGCTGCATATTCTTGAGGCTGGACACAGTGTCCACATCGAGCAGCCTGAGGCGTTTTTGACCTTGCTGAAAACTTTTCTTAATCGTCTAGAGCGCTAATGCGATTCCTCCAGCAAAACTCACGGCAAAAATAATTTGCGCTCGTCCAACTACACCAAGCACGGGCACAAGATCACGTCCAAGCGCGCCATTGCGAACCGATTTGAGCGCCGGAGTTGTTGCGGCAACCCCGAACGCGCCCAGCAAAGCCCACGGTGATGTGCGTAATGCCACCAAGAAAACAATTAACAAAACAACAAAAAATAACATGGTGAACATTGTTCTCGTTCGAGCGTCGCCGATTCGTACGGCGATTGTGCGTTTTGCTGCGACAGTGTCTCCGGGGATATCTCGTAAATTATTTACAACGAGCAAAGCACATGCAAAACATCCAACACCAATTGATGCCAACAAACTGGTCCACCATGCGTCTCCTGACGCTTGA
>Ga0208960_1001637_pt1 | contig 11813 bp, 10 predicted proteins | sample GreLakmeON33MSRF_FD_187703 | JGI IMG/M metagenome (GOLD analysis project Ga0208960, IMG submission 187703) | Freshwater lentic microbial communities from great Laurentian Lakes, MI, USA - Great Lakes metaG ON33MSRF (SPAdes) | ecosystem: Environmental > Aquatic > Freshwater > Lake | place: Great...
CCAACCCCTCCCGCGCGTGGACTTATGCGTTGGCTTGCACGGGTGCCTCTGTTGTCGGCGGTTGGGCGGGGTATGGCATTGGGCATTTTCTCCACGATTCGGTGGGAGCGCCGATTATCGCCTTCTACCATCTCCAGACCCAGTTTGAAGCCTTCCGGAATATCTTTAACACCTACGGAGGGTGGATCGTTTTGATTAAGGGAATGACCCCGGTGCCTTACAAGCTGATCACGATCACGGCTGGGGCAACTGGCATGAACTTGGTGACTTTCTCTATCGCCTCAGTCATTTCCCGAGCAATGAGATTTTTCCTGGAAGCTGAACTTTTGCGCCGGTATGGACCTGCCATTCGCCCTAAAATTGATCGTTATCTCGAGGCGATCTTGGGTATCCTTCTTCTTTTCCTTGTCGGAGGTTTTCTTCTGCTCAAATTCTTTCGCTAAGCTAGTTTCCACCAGGCCGATGGGGTGGATGGAAACTCTCAAAATAGTTTGAACGTTTTGCCCCTTTGCCTGTCTATTACTACAGATTCGTTTACATCTCCTAGTGTTTGGCAAGAAGCGTGGGTTTGATCACCCACGCTTTTTGTTTGTACTGGAAGGTCCTCCAAACCAGCTACTTGTGAAGTACTTTATTAGTATAGGGCGTAATATTAATTATTGACTTTACCGTAAGAAAAGATGATTGTTTCACTCCTGCTTATGATCTCGCGTGTCCATCATCATCCCCTCGGCGTCCATGCGACACGCTTGGCTGAGGATTTACAGCGAGAAATATGGGGCTTTGCCCAAGCGGTCATCGATGAAGAGCATCAACTGTGTGCGGATAATCGGATGAACTACTGGAAAAGCCGTCTTCTTCTATCGGTTGAGCACGCGAAGTCGAAGGGGATGGATGCGGATGAAATCGCCCATCAGTGTGAACTATCTCTTTGTACCTCGCGAGCCTCCAAGCCCCTGCCCACTCGTTCTCTGAACCAAATTGAAGGCTATCTTCAAGAGCAGGGAGTCCCGGTTCGCCTGCAATCCTCAATCGGCAACGATTCGCCTTACTCCCGTTCTCGCTAAGTTATTTCCATTTTTCCTGCCATGAGCAGGGGAGACATCTTGACCCGTAGGAATTTTCCACCCAATTTCTAACCCTATGGCTGACTCATCGTTATGTGCGGTTCATGCGGAGGGGGTTGGTTACTCCTACGGGCGCAAGCGTGTTTTAGAAAATATTAATCTTCGGCTCGAAGAAGGGGGCATGTTCTGCGTCCTTGGGCCCAACGGCAGTGGCAAAACAACACTTTTTAAAATTATCTCTACCATTTTCGCTCTTCAGGATGGGGAGATCTCGGTGGCAGGACGTAGTCTGCGCCAATTTCCCACTCCCGTGCGGCGCAAGATTGGGGTTCTTTTTCAAAATCCGGCCGTGGACATGAAGCTGACCGTTCGCGAAAATCTCCGCTACCACGGCAACCTCTATGGCTTGGAGACCTACGATCTGGAAAAGCGGATTAACAAGAATCTCGAAGCGCTGGGTGTGGAAAATAGGGGAGGGGAGATGGTGGAAAGTCTTTCGGGTGGACTGCGTCGGCGTGTGGAGATTGCTAAGGTCCTGCTCACCCGCCCCAGCATCCTACTGATGGACGAGCCGACCACGGGCCTCGATCCAGCGATCCGTTCTGAACTCTGGAGTATTATCTCGGGCATTCGCAATTCCCGGAAGCTCAGTGTGCTTTTCACGACCCACCTTTTAGAAGAAGCGGAACCCGCCGATGAAATTCTGCTCTTGGATCAAGGCCACTCCGTGGCTTCGGGCAAGGTTTCCGAACTACGATCTTCCTTGGGTAAGGAGTATGTTCGCATCGGCACCTACCAACCTAAAAAGCTGGCCGCCCGCATTCGCAAAGAAGGGGAGATTGAAGTCACGGTGGAACCTGCCGCGGTCAAAGTAGTTCCTCTCCGTGGGTTGGCCGCGCCCTTAGCGATTCGACTTTGGCGGGAGTACAGCAGGGAAGCCACTTCGGTGACTCTTTGTCGGCCCACCCTTGAGGATCTATTCCTACAAAAAACGGGGCGACTCTGGTCGTCCACCCCAGGGGAAATTTAACCTATGATTATGCAAGCCTCCTTCAGCCTAGCTCTACGCGAGATCGTGCGGTTTCTGCGTCAAAAAAACCGAGTCATCGGAGCTTTGGCGACCCCAGTCATCTTTTGGTTTCTTCTGGGTTCTGGGGTCGGTCGGTCATTGGCATCATCGGGGATTCGGGATCGGGCGGACTACCTGACCTACTTTTTCCCAGGGATCGTTTTGCTCATTATTCTCTTTACCGCAATTTTCTCCACCGTTTCGGTAATTGAAGATCGGCGGGAAGGATTCCTGCAGGGAGTGCTGGTGGCACCCGATGGACGGTCCGCCATCCTCTTTGGGAAATTGATGGGGGGAACTCTGCTGGCGGTGTTCCAAGCTCTCATCGTCGTCTTAATTGCGCCCTACAGCGACTACCATCCCGACGCGCGGGTTCTGATGTACCTTGTGGCGATGATTGCCTTGCTCGGAGTTGGTTTGACCGCGCTGGGGTTTCTTATCGCATGGCCAATGGACTCAACCCAAGGATTTCACGCCTTGATTAATCTATTTTTTGTTCCGCTCTGGTTTCTTAGTGGAGCCCTTTTCCCGGCAGGGGGTGCGGCGGAGTGGATTCGTACGTTGATGCGGTTTAATCCTCTCAGCTACGGGCATGACGCCTTGGCGGGGCTTTTGGCTACACGACCCGGGATGCCGCTTCCGATGGATCTATCTCATGATTTTTCGATCGTGATCGTTACCACTCTTCTGTTGGTTATGGCCTGCGCCTTGCAGGTTAGTCGGCGTTCGTGACCTTGCCGGTGCCGGCGTCGCCGGGACCTCAGCCTGCCAACCGACAACTTACGGCTTTTGTCTGGGCTCTTCTGGTGGCTGGGCTGATGGCGGTGATCGCCGCTGGGGTAAGGGAAATCTGGATCTCCTCCGAACGGCAGGAAGTGAGGTCTTTGCCCATCTACGGGCAGATTCCTGATTTCCGATTGATCGAACGAGATGGCCAACCGCGCACCTTAGCCGATTGCCAAGGCGAAATATGGTTTGCTGCCTTCTTTTTCTCCTCTTGTCCTGGACCGTGCCCTGTCTTGAGTAGTCGGTTGGCAGAGCTGGCTCAAGCCGTAGGCCGAACCAAAGGAAAAGTCCGAGTGGTTTCGATTACGGTGGATCCTGCGGTCGATACCCCCGAACGGTTACGGGCCTATGCCCAGAAGTATGGGGCAGGAAAAAACTGGTGGTTTCTTACAGGACCGTTGCCGGAGATTTATCGAATCGCTCGGGAGGGATTTAAATTAGCGGTAGAGGAAAATCCACCTGAGACGGTGGCACAAAACGGTAAAATGCTTCACAGCACGAAAATTGCTATGGTGGATGGGCAGGGCCGAGTTCGTGGGTACTACAACGGAACAGACGCGGATCTTCTCGCTCGGGTACTGCCCGATCTGGGGGACCTGATGAGGGAGAGCCGAGAGGTGCCCTCCCAATGACTTTGCATGACCTGCCCTTGCTGAATGCGGTCCTCAATTCGTTGACGGCGGTGCTCCTGCTGGCGGGTTGGATTGCGATCAAGCGCGGAAATAAGGAGGCCCATAAAAAAATTATGGTGACCGCCTTTTGCGTCTCTTCGGTTTTCTTAGCCTCTTACCTTTTGCACAAATTCACGGTAGGGCCGAAGTTGTTTCCGATGCAGGGCTGGGTGAGGGTGCTCTACTTCTTTATCCTCATCCCCCACACCATTTTGGCGGTGGTTAATTTGCCGTTTATTTTGGCGGTGGTTTGGTTTGCGGCCACGGGTCAATTTGAGAAGCACAAACGGCTGACCCCTTGGGTTTGGCCCGTCTGGATGTATGTATCGGTCACAGGGGTTCTGGTTTACCTGATGCTTTATCGTTGGTGTGTCTGATCGTAGAGCGGATCACGACTTTGTGCGTACTTGCAAGTCGGTCGCAACAAGGCAAAGTTTACCTGTGGAAATGTCAAAAAACCATTCGGAGGGGGCTTCTTTAAATCTGTCTCAGGTGGGCTCAGGGGATGAGGTGCGGGTTCGGCGTCTGGATTGCGCTCCGACCACTTGTCAGCGGCTCCGCGAGATGGGTTTCTGCGAAAACGCCTTGGTGACTAAAATACGCGGTGGAGCTGACCTTGTTTGCTGGGTTTGCGGCACCCGCGTTGCCTTGAGCGCCCGTCTGGCAAAGCAGATCTTGGTCGAACACGTGGACGGAAGGTCCTGAAACACGCTAGGTAAGGGGGGTGACCCCATTTTGCCGATGAGCCAAGATTCGCCGAAACGTTGGATCGCCGTCGTCGGGAATCCCAACGCAGGGAAAAGCACTCTTTTTAACGCTTTGACGGGCCTACGACAGCGTGTGGGCAACTATCCAGGGGTCACGGTTGAAAAGCACACGGGCACGGCCTTTACCCTCCACGGAGAAGCGGTCGAACTGATTGATCTGCCAGGCATGTACAGCCTTGCCGCCCGTTCTCCGGACGAAGAGATCGCGGTCAAGGTGTTGCTAGGCCAATCCGTTGGGGTGCCTCGACCCGACGCGGTCCTCTGTGTGGTGGACGCCAGCAATCTCGAACGAAATCTTTTTCTGGTAACGCAGGTGATGGAGCTGGGTCTGCCTGTTCTGGTAGCACTGAACATGGTGGACGTGGCGGAGGCACGGGGGATTCGACTGCATCCCGACCAGCTGAGCGAAAAACTCGGAGTCACCTTCATCCCGACGCAAGCTCACCGAGGAAAAGGGTTGGTGGAGTTACGGGCGGCTTTAGGACAGCGACTTCTCAAGCCTGGCCCAAGACAGTGGACGATGCCTCCACCCTTGGCGGTGGCGGTGGGGCAGATCGCCTCGGCTTGGCGTCAAAGTGAACCAAGCGAAATGCGACCGGAAGGGAAGGCGCTCGAACTTTTAGCCGGGTCAAACGTGGGGCCCGATGGAGCGAGGAAGTTGGCGACGGCGTGGCGCGAAAGATTTCGTAAGGAGGCGTACGACTGGTCGGCTTCGGTGGTGCACGCTCGCTATGAGTATGTGCGAAAAATGCTCGGGGAAGCGGGGATTGGAAGTGGAAAACGAGGGGGGACTTGGACCGATTGGATTGATGCGGTGGTTTTGCATCCGGTAGCGGGGTGGGTCGTCTTAGTCGGAATGATGCTGATACTTTTCATGTCCATTTTTTCTATCGCGGCCTATCCGATGGGTTGGATTGATGGCGCTTTCACCTGGCTGGGAGGAGTCATTCAGAACGCACTTCCCGCAGGGATGCTCCGCGACCTATTGATCGATGGAATTTTGGCTGGGGTGGGCGGAGTGGTTATTTTTCTTCCGCAGATTCTGATTCTTTTTTTCTTTCTTGGGTTGCTGGAGGATTCGGGATATCTCGCACGGGCCGCCTTTCTTCTGGATCGGGTGATGCATCGGGTGGGATTGAGCGGAAAGTCATTCATCCCGCTCCTGAGTTCTTACGCCTGTGCCATTCCAGGAATCATGGCCACCCGCACGGTGGAAGATCCGAAAGATCGGCTGACCACGATTCTGGTGGCCCCCTTGATGAGCTGTTCCGCTCGTATCCCTGTTTACACTACTTTGCTGGCGGCGGCGGTGCCGGTGGCCTTAGTCCCTGTCTGGGGAAAAGCAGCTGCGATGCTTGGACTGTATGTCTTAGGGACAGGAACCGCTTTCATTCTCGCCTGGTTCTTCCGCAAAAAACTTCTCGGGGGTGGATCTCCTCCGCTCATCTTGGAATTGCCCCCGTACCGCATGCCTTCTCTGCAGACGGTGAGTCTGCGGATGTGGGAGCGGGCTATCCTTTTCCTTCGGCGGGCGGGCACGGTGATTCTGGCTCTCTCTATTGTTCTCTGGTTTCTTTCGAGCTTCCCAAATACTTCTGACGATCCCACAGAAAAGTTGGCGGGAAGCTTTGCGGGACAAATGGGGCATGGGCTTGAGCCAATCCTGCGACCGCTGGGGTTTGATTGGCGGATTGGTATTGGATTGGTGGCCTCTTTAGCGGCACGAGAGGTTTTCGTTAGTACGATGTCGATTGTTTATCATGTGGGGGGGGAGGGGGAGGGATTGGTCACGGCGATGCGCTCGGCGACTTGGCCTGATGGGGCGTTGATTTACACTCCATTGACCTGCCTAGCTCTTTTGGTTTTCTATGTCTACGCCCTACAGTGTTTGAGCACAGTGGCTGTAGCCAAACGAGAGACGGGGGGATGGAAATGGCCCATCTTCATGCTCCTTTATATGACAGGCTTGGCTTATCTGGCGGCATGGCTGGTGCAGGGAGTGGGAAGAGCGTTAGGATTTTCTTAGATGGGCGAGAAGGTACAGATCGTGGCAGTGGGATTGACTGTTTTGGGGGCGGTGATTTATTTAGTATGGAAATTCTTTGGGAAGGGTGGAGGGAAAGGTCCAGGGTGCGGAAAATGTTCATCGGGGGATTAGGCTCCTGTTTCCGCACGGGATGGATTAAATTCGAGCGATGAGTCCTGCCCCTTCAAGCAATCAGAGGACGCCGTGGTACGGCATACTCTATGTTCAGGTCTTGGTAGCAATGGGGCTGGGTATTCTCGTCGGTTATTTTTTCCCGCAATTCGGAACATCGCTGAAGCCGTTGGGGGATGGTTTCATCAAATTAGTGAAGATGATGATCGCCCCGATCATCTTTTGCACCGTGGTGCACGGCATCGCTTCGATGGGAGATCTGAAGCGACTGGGACGGACGGGATGGAAAACACTCCTCTACTTCGAAGTGGTGTCTTCGCTGGCTCTACTCATCGGGTTGGTCGTCGTCAACATCATGAAGCCAGGGGTGGGCTTTAACCTAGATGTCACGACCCTTGATCCGCAGGTGGCTCAATCTTATCTGAGCAAAGCTCACGCCACGGGCCACACGGATTTCTTGATGAACATTATTCCTTCCAGCTTCTTAGGCGCCTTCACCTCAGGGGATCTTCTCCAGGTTCTCTTTATCGCCATCCTCACTTCTTTCTCGATCACCCTGCTTCCCTGTAAGGGGCAAGCGGTGCTTCGTGTGGTGGAGGAGGCGGCCAAGCTGTTCTTTGGGGTGATGGGAGTTGTGGTGCGGTTTGCTCCTCTTGGTGCTTTCGGGGCGATGGGGTATACGGTGGGTAGTTACGGATTGGCCTCGTTGAATAAACTTTTTGCTTTGATGGCAGGATTTTATCTGACGGCGGGTTTCTTTGTTGTGGTGGTGCTGGGCCTGATTCTTCGCTTCGCAGGGGTTTCGATCTTTCGCTACCTCTTCTATATTAAAGATGAGCTTCTTCTTGTCCTTGGCACGAGCTCCTCGGAGACCGCTTTGCCCAAGATCATGAAGAAGATGGAGAAGCTGGGTTGTGCGAAGTCCACCGTCGGCTTGGTTATTCCTACGGGGTACAGCTTTAATCTGGATGGGACGAATATTTACATGACGATGGCGGCGGTTTTCTTAGCGCAAGCGACCAACACCCCTATGGATTTGAAACAACAACTCGCCCTCTTGGCGGTTGCGATGATCACCTCCAAGGGAGCGAGTGGGGTGACGGGTGCAGGTTTTGTCACTTTGGCAGCGACCCTTGAAGCGGTGCCAGGAATTCCTCTGGCCTCGCTCGCGTTACTCGTGGGGATTGATCGGTTTATGAGTGAGTGCCGGGCCATCACCAACTTCATTGGGAATGGAGTGGCCACCATCGTGATTAGTCGATGGGAGGGTGAGGTCAGTGCGGAGACGCTTCAGAAAAACCTACTCGAACCCATGGAGCCTATTTCCTAGCTAATGAAAAAACTAATCGTTTTCGGCCTAGGGCTTTTTCTAGTCGTTCGACTGGAAGCTGGCACACCGATGGGCATACCCGAAGGGAAAGGGGAGTTGACGGTTGGGGCGGGGGAGCGGGCGATCCAGGTGTACACCTATAAACCGAAGGGATTTTCTAACGGACCGATCTTTTTCGTTTTCCATGGAGCCAAACGGAATGCGGAGGATTACCGGAACTGGACTATTCCTCTGGCTGAAAAATACCACGCGATTGTGGCGGCTCCTTTTTTTGACCAAGGTCGATTTCTTGCTCATCTCTATTCTTGGGGAGGGATTCTGAGTAAAGATGGAAAATTGCGGGATTCGAGTCAGTGGTCGTTCCCGTTGGCTACCGAGGTGATCCAATCGATTCTCAAAGGCGAGGGGGATATGAAGCGGGATCATTATCTTCTAGGCCATTCTGGCGGGGCCCAATTTCTCACTCGTTATGTGGCGATGGAATCGGTCACGGCCAAACGAGTGATTGCCGCGAATGCGGGAACCTACCCATTTCCCCGACTGGACTGGGATTGGGGGTACGGATTTGGAAAATTGCCCAAGGAATTCCAGAAAGAAGATCGATTCAAAAAAATGTTAGCCACTCCGATGACGATCTACCTGGGGCTGGCGGATATCAGCGATAGCACTGAAACTGGAAACTTTGATGCTTCCGATGACGCGAATCGACAGGGAAAGATGCGACTCGAACGGGGTCGGAACTTTTTTGAATACGGTCGGAAACTGGCCAAGGAGAAGAGTTGGCAGTTTAATTGGACGAAGGTGGAGGTTCCGGATGTTGGCCATGATGCGAATCTAATGTTCAACGACTTACGCTTCGAGAAAGCCATCGGGATTCGGCGATAGTTTAATTCATGGCCTAAGATAGTTTCCCTGATACCTGCTTCCCGTTGTTTGCTAAAATTGCGCTAGTGGAGAAGATTAGGAGTGGCGATTCTTCCTACTTCACCAACCGATCGACTGGGGAAGGCAATGCCGACGAACGAATTTGCGGTGGCCTGGGTGAAAGAAACTGCGGCGCTGACCCAGCCAGATCATGTCTTTTGGTGCGATGGTTCGGAAGCGGAAAAAGCGTATCTGACCGAGCAGGCAGTGAAGCAGGAAGTACTGATCCCGCTCGATCCCAAAAAATGGCCTGGTTGTCACTATCACCACTCCAATCCGAACGACGTGGCGAGAGTGGAGCAGTGCACCTACATCTGCACGCGAAGAGAAAAAGAGGCGGGGGCGACGAACAACTGGATGGAGCCAAAGGCGATGCGTCAGAAGATGCGTGGGTTGCTAGCGGGCGCGATGAAAGGCCGAACGATGTTTGTCATTCCCTATCTGATGGGCCCTCCCGGTTCGCCCCTTGCCAAAGTGGGCATTGAACTGACCGATTCGATCTATGTCGTATTAAATATGCGAATCATGACGCGGATGGGGAAAGTAGCGTGGGATCACTTGGGGGCGGGAGAAGAGTTTAACCGTGGGACCCACTCGGTCCTCGATTGTAATCCAGAGCGACGATACATCTCCCACTTTCCAGAGGAGAACGAGATCATTTCCGTTGGGTCGGGGTACGGCGGCAACGCCTTGCTGGGCAAAAAGTGCCTCGCGCTACGCATCGCTTCGTTTTTGGGGCGAGACGAAGGGTGGTTGGCGGAGCACATGCTAATTCTTTGTGTGGAAGACCCGAAGGGGCGTAAGACCTATGTCGCGGCCGCTTTTCCTTCTGCGTGCGGCAAGACGAACTTTGCCATGATGATTCCGCCTTCCTCCTACCAAGGTTGGAAATTAACTACGATTGGAGATGATATTGCCTGGATGAAGCCAGCCCCCGATGGGCGTCTGCACGCGATCAATCCCGAGAACGGATATTTTGGGGTGGTCCCTGGCACGAATGAGAAATCCAATCCCAACGCAATGAAAGCGATGGCCCGCGATACGATTTTCACCAACGTAGCCCGCACGGCGGATGGGGATGTCTGGTGGGAAGGGAAAGATAATCCTGCGCCAGCGAACCTGATCGATTGGCAGGGAAACCCGTGGGACCCGAAAAGTGGAAAGGCCGCGGCCCATCCCAATAGCCGATTTACTTCGCCCAGCGCCAATAACCCTGCCTTGGCCCAGGAGGTGAATGATCCTGCGGGCGTGCCGATCAGTGCGATTATTTTCGGTGGGCGCCGTGCTACGACTATCCCTCTGGTCTTTCAAGCGTTCAGCTGGTTTCACGGAGTCTTTGTCGGGGCGTCGATGGGTTCGGAGATGACGGCGGCGGCCGCGGGGGTGCTGGGGCAGGTGCGGGGAGATCCCATGGCCATGCTGCCGTTCTGCGGTTATAATATGGGTGACTATTTTGATCACTGGATGGAGATGCGGAAGCGGATCAAAATTCTACCGCGTATTTTCCACGTGAACTGGTTCCGGAAAGATGCCCAAGGGAAATTTTACTGGCCTGGCTTCGGTGATAATATGCGGGTGCTGGAATGGATCATTGGTCGTTGCCACGGGCAGAAGGATGCGCGCGAGGCTTCGATTGGTTGGATTCCGCGTTATGAGGATATTAATGTCCAGGGGATCGAGGGAATGACATCCGAACGATTTGCCGAGATGATGGAGATTAATCCCGACGCTTGGCGCCGTGAACTTGTTTTCCAGAATGAGCTTTACCTCAAAATATACCATGAACTGCCTAAGGAGATGATCTACCAAAGGGAACTGCTCATCGCCCGGCTCTAAAAACCCCAGAAAGAAAAATAAATATGAAATCAATCCTCACCCTCCTCCTCAGCGCACTTCTTATGCTGACCTCCACCGGATCTTCCCAGGAAGCTCCTGCGAAGAAGAAAAAGATGGCACCGATGAACGCCTCTTCCGACGTGGTCACGGGGAAGATTTACATCGTCACCCCAGCTAAGAACCGGCTTACCGTGCGACTGGACAATCCGTTGGTGACCGCAACCGCGACGAACAAAGTGGTGGCCTTTCTTTTGGCAGATGGGGCCAAGATCACCATTGCTGGAGCAGAGGGCAAACTAGATGGATTGCAAAAGGGGATGAAAGTGCGGGTCATGCCCAGCGCGGGCGATGTGAGTAAGGCCTCGGAAATTGAAGCGACGGCGGCAGATCCGGCGACCAAGCCAGAAGCGACGGAGGAGTAAGCAGGTTTTTTTCTAGGGTTGGGGCGGAATATTCCACCAAGGAGTTCCGTGACGGGCGGTGGCTGGCTTGCCTGCGAAAAGGCTTAGGCGGATTTTGCGTCGGCTTGCGGAGGGTTGCTGGGAAACTCGCCCTCCCAGCGGGTCATGACCGCGGTTGCGAGACAGTTGCCCATGAGGTTGACGGAGGTGCGGGCCATGTCCATCAGAGCATCCACTCCCAAGATGACGGCCACCGCCTGAAGGGGTAGGCCGAACATGGTGAGGGCACCGGCGAGAATGACGAGGGAGGCGCGGGGCACGGCTGCCACCCCTTTTGAGGTGAGCATGAGGGTGAGCATCATAAGAATTTGTTGGCTGATGGGCATCTGAATCCCAGCCGCCTGGGCGGCAAAAACACTGGCTACGGCTAGATAAAGGGTGGATCCGTCCAGATTAAACGAGTATCCCGTGGGTAGAACGAAAGCGATGATCCGTTTGGGTAAGCCGAACTTTTCCAGCTGTTTCATGGCGAGGGGCAGGGCGGCTTCACTTGATGCGGTGGTAAAGGCGATGAGCCATGGTTCTTTGATGTAACTCCAGAAAAGGCGAACAGGAATTCGCGTCAGGAGGGCGATAGGGATGAAAACCCCGACGATGAGAACGATTAACGATCCATAGAGAGTGCCGACGAGGAGGAAGAGGCTTTTGAGCACGCCCAGTCCGCTGGTACCCACGGTGGTGGCAATGGCGGCTCCGATGCCGAAAGGGGCGAACTTCATCACAATGCCGACAAACTTGAACATC
>Ga0208960_1001643_pt1 | contig 11792 bp, 14 predicted proteins | sample GreLakmeON33MSRF_FD_187703 | JGI IMG/M metagenome (GOLD analysis project Ga0208960, IMG submission 187703) | Freshwater lentic microbial communities from great Laurentian Lakes, MI, USA - Great Lakes metaG ON33MSRF (SPAdes) | ecosystem: Environmental > Aquatic > Freshwater > Lake | place: Great...
CCGACGGGAATTAGTTAATTTAGTTTTCAAAGCTTCGGGTCCTTCCGAACTCGCAACGGACAGTAAGAAATCACGTGCAGGCCATGGGGTCACCACCGCTATATGCGAAGACCTTAGCTTTTGGGCAAAACTGGATAGGAGGGCAGGATATCGCTCAAAGGGTGGAGATGTCCAACTGGCGCCGGACACCCTCACCTAATTCCACCTAGAGCCCAGTGAGCAGAGTTTTTACCGCTTACTTGACTGTGACGGTAGCGCCGGCAGCTTCGAAAGCGGCCTTTGCCTTATCAACTGTCTCTTTATTTGCCTTCTCGAGGACATTAGATGGAGCACCATCTACTAGATCCTTGGCTTCTTTCAATCCGAGACCGGTGAAGGTACGGACCTCTTTGATAACGGCAATCTTTTGAGCGCCAGCGTTTTCAAGAACGAGGGTGAACTCATCTTGTGCTTCAGCTGCTGCTGGAGCTGCTCCGCCGGCAGCCGCTGCGGCAACTGGTGCTGCTGCGGTTACATCAAATTCAGTCTCGAAAGACTTAACGAACTCGGAGAGCTCAACCAGGCTCATCTCTTTGAATTGGGTTAATAGATCTTCAGTGCTGAGTTTTGCCATGATTTATGCCTCTTCCTTATTGTTTTCGATAACTGGTTCTGGGGATACTGCGACTTCTTCAACAACTACTTCTACTTCTGCAACTACTTCTACTTCTGCAACAACTTCTACTTCTGCAACAACTTCAACTGGTGCGGCTGGCGCACTAGCTGATCCGGCTTCCAACTTAATTCGCAACGCATCAAATACGCGCGCAGCTTTTGCGATGGAGCCCTTCATTGCGCCAGCAAGCTTGGCAAGAAGTACCTCACGAGATTCAAGGTTCGCTAATTGCATAACCTCTTCGCTGGTAACAGCTTTGCCTTCGTAAATTCCGCCTTTGATAACCAAAAATGGATTCTCACGGCTGAAATCACGCAACATACGTGCGGCATCAATTGGATCGCCTTTAACAAATGCCAATGCTGAAGGACCTTTGAGCATCTCATCAGGGATTGGAACACCTGCTTCGCGAGCTGCAATTTTAGTAAGAGTATTTTTTACCACGGAATATTTGGTGGTACTTCCAAGTGCGCGACGAAGCGCTTTCATAGAAGTCACCGACAATCCGCGGTATTCAGTGACAAGAGTTGCTTGTGAAGTACGGAAATCCTCCGCTAACTCACTTACAGCTGATGCCTTCTCAGGTTTTGCCATTTACTACTCCTCTACTACTCAACGTGTCACTTGGTCTTGCATTTAATACTTCTTGAAAAGCAAAAACCCTCGTACGCATCGAATAAACGAGGCATCGAGGGACTCGTGTACTCCTGCGTGGGTCTCGCTTTCGCGAACTTCGATCCCTTGCGGGATGGCCTACGGTCTTCGGGTACTACTTAGAAGGCTAAAGAATAGGCGCCGAAGCGCCTACCCGTCAAAACGCACTATTAGATCTACTCATCAAAAGGTTAGGGGAACGGTAAAGGCAGGTTCGCTACATAAACGATTTCTTTGCCATTTTTGCCTGAATGCTATAAATCGTGTCTCCATTTTGTTGCGTTGTAGGCAGCGGCATCAGCACTGGCACATCGGTCATGCGGGGACGGTTTGTGGGTTCGCCGCGCAGGATGCTGTCGTTGAATTTGTCCCAATCCCCTGCGCCGCCGATGGGCCAGGCATCCACTGCACAGTATTGGTTGAGCAAAAGGCGCCGAGGATAGGTCGATTTATTGATGGCGGAGGCGTGCAAGGCGCGAACGTGATGGATGGTAATGCCACCCGCTTTGACTTCCAGTGGCACTGCTTTGTCGAGGTTTGGGATATTACCTGCTGATATTGCGCCAACAAAACTACCGTCCTCGTGATGGGAGAGGATTGGCCCTTTATGGCTTCCCGGGATAACCATCAGACAACCGTTGACCAGCATCATGTCATCCATGCAGACGCCCACGGCCAGCAGGTCGTCGTTGGTCTGTGGATAGAAGGCCCAATCTTGGTGCCATTCCACCGCGCTTCCGCCCTGTGGCGATTTCATGTTCAGCTTGCTGCCGTTGGTGCGAATGCCCGGACCGATCAACTCTGCCACGATATCCAAAATTTTGGGGTGGCGCAGAATATTGTCATAGAACGGATGTTGCTTGGGGGGATCTTTCAGACGGCGCACGCGGGGTGCTTCCGCTGTATGACCTGGCTCCAGATCAAAGATATCTGTGTTCTCAGTGAAGGCTGCACTTTGGGCCACAAATTCATCGGTGACGCGGCGAAGGTCGGCCACTTCTTGCTCAGAGAGAACATTTTCCACCGCCAGAAAGCCATTTTTGGAGTAAGAAGTGATTTGCTCTTGAGTTAACATGAAAGCCCTTCCTATTGATGACAGGTCGAATAATCCTCATTTCAATTTAGACCTGAAACTTCAAAAAAACAATGCAATTAAATATTTTTTTTAAGTAATAATCATCTTTATCAGGAGGCTAACTATTAATTAGGTGATCCCTCACGCACGATATTTGGATCTACCTGAATTCCAGGTCCCATCGTGGTTGAGATGGTGGCTTTCTTTACATAGCGACCTTTTGATGAGGATGGCTTTGCGCGCATAACCTCTTCCATCGCAGCAACATAATTTTCCAGCAATGCTTCTTGTGAAAAAGAAGCTTTGCCAATTATGAAATGCAGATTTGAATTCTTATCGACGCGGAATTCAATCTTTCCACCTTTGATGTCATTAATCGCTTTTGTAACATCGGTAGTAACTGTTCCGGTCTTTGGGTTTGGCATTAAGCCACGTGGTCCAAGAACTTTTCCAAGTCGACCAACTTTACCCATTAGATCTGGAGTCGAAACGACTGCATCAAAATCTAAACGGCCTTTGGCAACTTCATCAATTAATTCATCTGAACCGACGATATCTGCACCAGCTGCACGTGCTTCTTCAGCGCGCTCGCCGCCAGCAAATACCAGCACGCGTGCTGTCTTTCCGGTTCCGTGTGGCAAATTCACAACACCACGGATTGCTTGATCAGCTTTACGAGGATCGACGCCAAGTGAAAGTGAAACTTCCACAGTTGAGTCGTACTTTGTTACAGATGTTTCGCGAGCTAAACCGACTGCTTGGCTAGGTGTATATAAGTTGTCGCCATCAATCTTTTCGGCAGCTGCTAGATATTTCTTACCACGCTTCATTTCTACTCCATTCTAGTTAAATGAAATTTTCATTTAACTTTTGGGTTGTGGTTAGCGAGCAAGCAAGCTCTCCCACACTTTCTGATTTATTTAGTTATTAACCGTTGACAGTGATACCCATTGAGCGAGCAGTACCGGCAATGATCAAACTTGCTGCATCAAGATCGTTGGCATTTAGATCTGCCATCTTGAGGGATGCAATATCACGCGCTTGTGCCATCGTGATGTTGCCAACTTTTACTTTGTGAGGGATTGCAGAACCTTTTTCCAGGTTTGCAGCTTTCAAGATCAGACGAGATGCTGGTGGAGTCTTGGTTACGAAAGTAAATGAGCGATCTTCGTAAACGCTGATCTCAACCGGAATGATCTGACCTTTCTGGCTTTCAGTCGCGGCGTTGTAAGCCTTGACGAAATCCATAATGTTTACGCCATGTTGACCAAGGGCAGGACCAACTGGTGGTGCAGGTGTTGCTGCGCCAGCTTGGATCTGCAACTTAATCATTGCGGTGATCTTTTTCTTAGGTGCCATGTTTATTCCGCCTATATCTTCTGTACTTGACTGAAGGAAAGTTCTACTGGGGTCTCGCGTCCAAAGATTGAAACAAGGACTTTGAGTTTCGCCTGCTCCGGCATGATTTCGCTAATTGATGCAGGCAAAGTTGCAAATGGGCCATCCATAACAGTTACGGACTCACCAATTTCGAAATCAACCACCTTGATTTGTGGTCGTTCAGATTTCTTAAGTGGACGTGGAGCAAGAATTGCTTCAACCTCTGAAAATGTAAGTGGGTTTGGATTATGGCCATGACCAACGAAGCCGGTTACTCCTGGAGTATTGCGAACAACAGTCCAAGATTCATCAGTTAAATCCATGCGTACAAGAACGTAGCCAGGGAAAACATTTCGAGTAACTTGCTTGCGCTGACCATTTTTAATTTCAGTGATCTCTTCTTTTGGAACTTCAATCTGAAAAATGAAATCTTCCATATTTAAAGATTGGATTCGGTTTTCTAGGTTTCCCTTTACGCGATTTTCATAACCAGCGTAAGAATGGATCACGAACCAATCACCCGGAGCATTGTGTAAAGCTCTGCGAAACTCGACTAGTGGGTCATCAAGTACTTGACCGTCATCATCAAGAGTGAGATCTTCATCAACTTCATCAACTTCTGGCACAAATAGATCTGCTATATCTGATACATCTGTATCAACATGAACTTGCTCAACTTCGGAGGCAACAACTACTTCGACCACTTCAACTAATTCAGGTGCTTCAGCTACTTCAGCTGATTCTGCTAACTCCGCTGATTTCTCATGCGCTGAATTAAGTTCTTTTGCTGATGCTGCTAACGCTGCTGCAAATGGATCGTCAATCATTGTTACTCCTCTCCGCTAAATCTCTATTAACCAAATACCCAGAAGGTAATTTTGGTAAGCACAACATCAAAAAGTGATACGACGGCGATTATGAAAGTTACGAAAACTAAAACAACCGCTGTATAAGTCGACAACTGCTTCCGAGATGGCCAAACAACTTTGCGCAACTCTGAAACAATTTGGCGATAGAAAAGTCCGGCGCGCGCGAAAATATTTAAGCGCTCATTTACTGCGCCCTCTTTCTCGCTCATCACAATCCCTTTCTTTCGTTAATACTCATTTGATTTGTCGCAGGGCAGAAGGGATTTGAACCCCCAACCCCCGGTTTTGGAGACCGGTGCTCTACCAATTGAACTACTGCCCTCCAGAACTTCAAGGCCTTACCCAATCAGGAGCCACTAGGTAACTCAAAAACGGGAAAGATTCGAAGCGCTAGACGGGTGAGTGTAGAGGCAGAGGTGGGGTCGGGTCTAACTCGGGTGATTGCCCGCAGATTTCCCAAAAGGCCGACCGACTCGCACTCCTATTAATTAGTGGCAGGATTGCCCCTCATGAGCACAAATCAGAGCCGAATTTCCCGCCGAGTCGCTGCTATCGCCGAATCGGCCACACTTGCCGTTGATGCCAAAGCCAAAGCCTTAAAAGCCGCTGGCCGGCCAGTAATTGGTTTTGGAGCAGGCGAACCAGATTTTCCAACTCCTGATTACATTTTAGTTGCTGCTGAAAAAGCAATCCGCGTATCTTCGAATCATCGATACACACCGGTTGCCGGCTTACCGGAATTACGCGAAGCGATTGTGGCAAAAACAAAACGTGATTCAAATTTTGATATTGCAGTTGAAAATGTTTTAGTTACAAATGGTGGCAAGCAAGCAGTATTCCAAGCAGTTGCGACAATTGTTGATGAAGGCGATGAAGTAATTCTTCCAGCTCCTTATTGGACCACATATCCAGAGCAGATTCGTATCGCTGGTGGAGTTCCGGTTGAAGTTTTCGCTGATGAATCAAGTAATTACTGCGTTACCGTAGAACAACTTGAAGCAGCACTTACCCCAAAAACTAAAGCTCTTATCTTTTGTTCTCCTAGCAATCCAACTGGATCTGTTTATACAGTTGAGCAAGTACGTGCAATTGGTGAGTGGGCGCTCAAAAATGAGATCTGGGTTTTAACTGATGAGATCTACGAGCACATGCTTTACGAAGGAGCTACTGCTCCATCACTTCCAGTTATGTTTCCAGAGTTACGTGATCGCACAATTGTGTTAAATGGTGTTGCAAAAACTTATGCAATGACCGGTTGGCGCGTTGGTTGGATGGCTGGACCAAAAGATATTATTAAGGCAGCCACAAATTTACAATCACATATGACTGCAAATGTTTCCAACATTTCACAGCGTGCAGCGATCGCTGCTCTTACTGGAGATTTAAGCGCATCAAATGAAATGAAAGTTGCATTTTTGCGACGTCGTAATTTAATTGTAAAAATGTTAAATGAGATTGATGGCTTTTCCTGCCCAACACCACAAGGTGCTTTCTACGCGTACCCTGCTGTTCATGGAGTTCTCGGCAGAGAGATCCGCGGAAAGAAACCGCAGACAAGTAGCGAGTTAGCAAACTTAATTCTTGATGAAGTAGAGGTCGCTGCAGTGCCGGGTGAAGCGTTTGGACCTTCAGGTTACTTACGATTCTCATACGCTTTAAGTGATGAAGATTTGATTGAAGGTATTACCCGTATTAAAAACTTAATTAATCAAGGGTAAGGCCGACTAAGCGCACCTCTGGGGTGAGCGTGATTCCAAAAGTATCTTTTACTGCTTTACGGGCTTTTTTAGCCAACTCAACAATCTCTTGAGCTGATGCATTATCTGCATTGCAAAGTGCTAAAACATGCTTACTTGAAATGCCGGCTCCCCCGTGTCGATCGCCACGAGAGATCCCAGAGTTTTGTAATAACCATGCCGCTGAAACTTTAATTTTGTTATCTCCCACGATCCATCTTGGCGCTTCCTCAGGCAATGCTTTTGCGACCGAGGTACTTACAACTGGATTAGTAAAGAAAGAACCAGCTGACCAAGTGTCAGGGTCGGCATCATCAAGCAACATCCCTTTGTTTTTTCTTAACTTCAAGACTGCTGCTCGACACTTTGCAACTTCAACTCGTGAACCAATCTCGACGCCTAACTCATTTGCTAATTCACGATACATAATCGGGGCTGACAATTCACCCACTTTTAATTGAAAAGTTACATCTAAGATAACCCAGCGATTTGGCTCCTCTTTAAATAACGAGGTTCGATATCCAAAGCCACATTGGTTTGCTGTAAAAGTTACGATCTCTTCTCTAGAGCGATCATAGGTACGCACACGTGCGATAAATTCGGCAACTTCGTGTCCATAAGCACCGACGTTTTGAATCGGAACCGCTCCCACTGTTCCAGGAATTCCACTCATCGATTCAAGACCACTAAAACCTTGCTCAACCGTCTGCTTAACAAAACTTTCCCAATTCTCTCCAGCGTTAACTGTGATTGTGCCGCCAGAGCATGCATCTTGATCAAGGGAAGAGCCGGTACTTTGAATAACTATTACTGTCCCGTCGAAACCCTGATCGCTAATAAGTAAATTTGATCCGGCGCCCATAATAAGAATTGCTTCTTTCCCGGCATTCTCTACAGCAGTAATTACTTCACTTTCATTACTCGCAAAAATAAGATTTTTTGCAGCACCACCAACTCGAAAGGTACTTAATTTAGCTAGTTCCATTGTTTACACCTTAACCACAAAAGCACGAGTCATACCAAGTACTTTTTGCTCGTTTGAAATAACGGTTAAATCAACTCTGATCTTGCCATCGGTAATTTCCCCGATTTTGCCGCTGACTTCTAAGGAAGTTATCGAAGTTGCCTCAACTACAACAGGTTTAGTGAAGCGAGCGAAGATTTCAACTACTTTGAATTCCTTATTGCACCAGGTATTTAACGCCTTCCCGGCGAGCGCCATAGTGAGCATCCCGTGCGCAATTACATTTGGGAGGCCAACATTTTTAGCAAATGCTTCATCTAAGTGGATCGGATTTAAATCTCCGCTGGCTTTAGCGTAATTGCTCAGCATCGCACGATCTAATTGGAAAGTTTCCGTTGGCAACTCAGCTCCAATTGTAATTCCACTTAAAGCACTCATTGTTGCCCTCTAAAAACCAAAGTTGACCAGGTAGAAGTTACTAACTCATCGCCCACAAAAAGATCAGATCTTAAAGTTAAAATCTCATTACCCGCCATTGATTTAACCGCTTCAATTTCGCTATCTGCGCGCACCTCTTCATCGATTTTTAAAAATCGGTGATGAATAAATCTTTGATCACCATGTACAACTCGGCTCCAATCCAGACCAAGTTCTGGGGCAATTCGTTCTGCTTCATTTAATGTATAGCGAATTGGAAAAGTTGGAAGTTGCGAAATTTGAGTGTCAGGGTTTTCACCAATTGACGTTGCAAAGGCAGTCAGATCTAATTGATTTACTCTTTGCGTCTGCGTTCCCAGAAATTTACGCCCGACTAGGTCGGGGGCGACCATGATTTAGCGGGTCTCCCGGTGAAGTGTGCTGGCTTTGCAACGTGGGCAGAACTTCTTCATCTCCATACGATCTGGATCGTTACGGCGATTTTTCTTGGTGATGTAATTGCGTTCTTTGCAATCCACACAGGCCATGGTGATCTTCGGGCGGACATCCGCACTCTTACTTGCCATGGTCATGCTCCTATCTATGTAATCTTCACTTTCGCGAAGGTCTGAGCGTACCCGTTCTCGCCCTAAGGCGAGAAATCGAGTAGCGGAGGCCGGACTTGAACCGGCGACACAGCGATTATGAGCCGCTTGCTCTACCAGGCTGAGCTACCCCGCCGAGCCCCCCAACGGAATCGAACCGTTGACCTTTTCCTTACCATGGAAACGCTCTACCGTCTGAGCTAGGGGGGCACTACTTTTTTAAAGATCGAACAGGTAGAGGGTACACGCCTCTATTGCTCTACCAAAATGCTTGAGTGTGCCGAGCGCGCTGCCTTAAAAAGCTACGCCGATGTACTTCTTCTCGAGGAACTCATGGATTCCATCAAAGCCACCTTCGCGACCTAATCCACTTTGCTTGTATCCGCCAAATGGAGCTGCAGGGTCAGAAATCACTCCTCTATTAATAGCCACCATTCCAGATTCCATCGCTTCAGCGACTTTGAGTGCGCGACCCAAATCGGCTGAGTAGATGTAACTGATTAAGCCGTACTCAGTGTCATTTGCAAGTGCGATCGCTTGTTCATCAGATTCCACTGTAACTATTACAGCAACTGGTCCGAAGATTTCCTCTTTCAAAATTTCATTATCTGCTGCAACAGTTAGAACTGTTGGTGGATAGAAAGCGCCGTCGCCAGCAGGAGTTTTTCCGCCAAGTTTTACATCAGCACCTTGTGCAATTGAAGCGGTTACTAGATCGGCAATTTTATTCCGCTCTTTTACCGAAACACTTGCACCAAGTTGAGCACCTTCAGTTAATCCTGATGCCATTTTAATTTCTGCCATTGCTGCTGTTAACTTTTCAGTAAATTGTGCAGCAACTGCATTCGAAACATAAAAACGATTTGCAGCGGTGCAGGCAGCTCCACCATTTCGCAGTTTGGCAATCATCGCGCCACTTACTGCCTCATCAATATCTGCATCATCCAAAACAATAAATGGTGCGTTTCCGCCTAACTCCATTGAAGTACGAATAACTCGATCTGCTGCTTGCTTTAATAAAATTTTTCCAACTTGAGTAGATCCGGTAAATGAAAGATTTTTTAATCTTGGATCTTCAAGTAAGCGAGTGACAGCTGGACCAGAAGGAGTTGGTGTGATCACATTTACAACACCCGCAGGAACACCTGCGCGATGCAAAATATCAGCGATAGCTAAAGTAGTTAGTGGTGTTTCAATTGCAGGTTTAACAATTACGGTGCAACCAGCTGCAATTGCCGGACCGATTTTGCGAGTAGCCATTGCTGCTGGAAAATTCCATGGGGTAATTAATAATGAAACACCAATTGGCTGATTGGTGACAATAATCCGCTTGTCTCCGCTAGGAGAAGTGCGGAAATCTCCCTCAATACGTACTGCTTCTTCAGAGAACCAACGGAAAAACTCAGCCGCATAAAGGACTTCGCCCTTTGCATCAGCAAAAACTTTGCCATTTTCGCGCGAAATTAATCTTGCCAAATCATCAGCTTCTGCAATCATGATTTCAAATGCGCGGCGCAACATCTCACCACGTTGGCGTGAAGGAGTTTGCGCAAATGTTGGGAAAGCTGCTGCGGCAGCATTCATCGCGGCATCTACCTCTTTATCGCCAGCGATAGCAATCTCGGTAATCACTGAACCATCACTTGGATCATAAACTGGGTGGCGGCCTGCGCCTTCAACCCATTTGCCATTGATATAAAGATCGGAGAAGATCATTTAGCGCCTCCATGTTTGCTGATATCTAGATCAAGCGGTTTATTTCTGACTACTTTATTGAATAACTTTCCAATTTCAGCAACATCTAGTTCGATTACATCGCCAGGATTCAAGACTTTGTCTTGTTCTGCGCCAGATCCATCACCAACTGTTCCTGAACCAAAAACCTCACCAACTTGTAATTGTTCATTCCAAGATGCATAAGCGATCATCTGCTCAAATTTCCAATGCATGTCACTTGTATTTCCATCAGTCCACTGGACGCCATTTATCCACGCTTTCATGGCAAGTGAGTAAGGATCTTTAATCTCATCAGCAGTCACTAAGACCGGACCTAAAACATGTGCGCCTACAAAATCTTTACCTTTAGCAGGTCCAAGCCCAACCGACATTTCTTGGGATTGAATTGCACGTGCCGAAAAATCATTGTAAATCGTGTAGCCGTAGATGTAATCACGGGCATTCTCGACTTTGATGTCGATTCCAGATTTACCAATCACAATTGCAAATTCGAACTCTAAATCTAAAACTTCGGCGTACTCCGGAAATTCAATCTCTTGTTTGTGCGCGCCAATGCTGGCTGCGTTGCCCTTATAAAAAACTGGACGTTTGTACCACTCATCTGGAATTGGTCTATTTAATTTAGGAAAAACATTTAATAAATGTTTTTCGAAAGACATAAAATCCCGCAAAAGAGGCGGTGCGCTTATCGCCGGAAGATGAGCGATATCAGCGGCGTTGTATCTAATCTGCGCAAGATTTGGTGCTTTCTCCCAACCATTTTTCAAAACCGCAGCAACTGCTTTTTCCGCTAAATCACGGGCTCTATCTCCACCTTGAATAAATCCTAAAGTTGAGGCTGGGCAGAGCGCATTAGTGATTCGCTCTGCACCAATCTCATCCAAACCTTCTGAAGCAAGTAATGCTCTCGATGCCGCAGTTAAATCAATAACCTCCCCCGAATCGGCATCACCTGAAACAAGTGCGCCAAGATGTCGGGTTCGACCTATTGAAGTGACTGTTGCAAAGGAGAGTAATTTCATTAGCCAATTACCTGCTCGTAAATTTCGCGCTCACGCTTTTCAAGTAACGGAACGATTATTCCTTCGATGATCTCTTTGAAATGAGGAGTTTCGCGGTGAGCGGCAATTGCTGCTGCATCACGATAAACCTCGTATAGGCAGTAAAGGTTTTCATTCTCTGGATCAATATTGGCGTTGTAAAGCAAACAGGCTGGCTCGTCAGCTTTAACGCGAACCGCCATCTTTTGCAGTGCTTCTTTAACTGCAGCTGAGTTTCCAGGATTTACATAGTAACGAGCGATCAGTACAGCGGCCATATTTTTTGCCTTTCTAGTTTGGTTTAGTTATTTCTGAGAAAAAACCGGATTATTTAACAAATTGTTTAAGTTATCTCCCATGATCTTATCTAAATCTGCTTTTGGAAGATAATCACAATGAGTTCGGACAACTTCGATTGCCTGGGTGTAGGTCAACATATCCCGCGAGGCGGGGAAATCTGATGCCCAATAAAGCCGATCTGCGCCGTAAGCATCATAAATTGTTTTGAAAAGTTCTTGAGATTGTTTGTAAGGAAAATCATATTTTTCAATCGAATTGTAATTAAATCCAGAGATTTTAATGCCGATATTTGGAACTTCTGCGCTCTTCACTAACTCGGCAATGTCATTCTTGCTGTATCCAGAGCCAGAATTTGCTGGC
>Ga0208960_1001644_pt1 | contig 11787 bp, 7 predicted proteins | sample GreLakmeON33MSRF_FD_187703 | JGI IMG/M metagenome (GOLD analysis project Ga0208960, IMG submission 187703) | Freshwater lentic microbial communities from great Laurentian Lakes, MI, USA - Great Lakes metaG ON33MSRF (SPAdes) | ecosystem: Environmental > Aquatic > Freshwater > Lake | place: Great...
CCGTGCGCTTGGCCTCGGCGAAGCCTTTTTGCCAGTCGTTGTAAATCCAGCGGGAGTCGTTCTGCATCTCGGCCTTGTCCTTGCGGACGGCGCCCTCGCGGTCCTTGACGGCCTCGGCGAACGCGGTGGTGAGGAGAGCGCTCACGAGGAACGGCAGGAGGTAGTGAAGCGATTTCATGGCAGCGTGGTTATCTGGACGGCGGTGCTGGGCAATTCCTTCGTGGCAAGCCGGCAGGACGCGGCCGCTCACTCCCCGCCCCACCGCGCCAGTCGCTGCCGCAGCTTCTTCACGTGCGAAAACTTGGGCGTGATGGGCGGAAAGTCTTTCAGCAACTGCTCCGTCGTCGGCACCGCGCCCCATGCCGTCACCGTGAACATCTCGAAGGCACGCTGTGACTTGAAGCGCAGCTCGCGGTTCTGTCGCAGGAAACGTTCGCGCAACACGGCTTGCCACTCCTCGCGACTCTGCGGCGCGGCCATCTTGTGGCGGCCCACCCACGGAATCCACTCGACGATCTGCGACTGGTGGCACCACGTCATGTCACAAATCGTCTCGAACGCCGCCTCCACGTCCACCGCGAGGTCGTGTGCGTTCGCGCCGAACTGGTAGGTGTCGTAGGTGTTCAGGATCACCGGCACCTTCACCGGTTTCGACTGCGTCTCGTCCGCCGGATACTCGGGCGTGAAGGCGTGCGGCACGTTGATCATGTAAGCCACTTCGCGCACCGCCGTCGCCACGGCCACGTGGTCCACATGCATGCCCGCCCGCGGGTCGCTCGCCACCGGCGGGCAAAAGAGGTAATCCGGCTCGAAGTCGCGAATGGCCTTCCACAACGCCGCGAGCAAGTCCGTCGTCACACGCAAGCACGCCTCGCGCGGAATTTCCCCGTTCGGCAAGCGCAGCGGTTCAAACTGAAACCCGCCCATCGCCGCCGCCGCCGCCTGCTCGCGCAGCCGCAGCGCGCCCGTTTCCTCGCGCGTGCGGAAGTGGTGCCCTGCCTTGCCGTCCGTGCAGACCACGACCTTCGCCGTGAAGTCCGCGCCCAGCTTGCGCCGCCACAACTCGAACGTCCCGGCGGCGGTGAACTCGTAGTCGTCGTGATGCGCGTGTAAAAAGAGAACCTTCATAATTGCCAGCCGGGCGCTCGCCCGGGAAACTCCCGCAGCATTGACCACCACCGCCCCAAAGTGAAGAACGACCGCACTCGCTCGCAACTGCGCGTCCTGGGCATCATGTCCGGCACCAGCCTCGACGGCGTGGATTGCGCGCTCTGCCGCGTCGGCCCCGGCGGCGTGAAGTTGCTGAAACTCTGGAGCTGCAACTTCCCGAAGGCGCTGCACCGCCGCCTCCAGCTCGCCGCGCGCGGTGAGGCCAACAGCTGGGAACTCGCCCAACTCCACCACGACCTCGGCCGCTTCTACGCCACCGCCGCCCAGCGCGACCCCGCCGGCCACCGCGCGCAACTCATCGGCCTGCACGGTCAGACCGTCTTCCACCACCCTCACCGCACGCGACCCGCCACCTTGCAGCTCGGCGAGCCCGCCTACCTCGCCGAGTCCCTGCGCGTCCCCGTCGTCAGTAACTTCCGCGTCGCCGACCTCGCGGTGGGCGGGCAGGGCGCGCCCCTCGCCACGCTTTTCCACCAAGCCGCCTTCGCCCGGCGCGGCGAGCACGTCTGCGTCCACAACCTCGGCGGCATCAGCAACGTCACTTCGCTCGACTGGCGGCGTGGCGCGCAGCCGCGCGTCCTCGCCTTCGACACCGGCCCCGCGAACGTGCTGCTCGACCTCGCCATGTGGCACTTCACCGACGGACGCGAAACTTGTGACCAGTCCGGCTTATTTGCCCTCCAGGGAAAAGTCTGCGAGCCACTGTTGAAGAAATGGCTCAAGCATCCGTTCTTCCGCCAAGCGCCGCCGAAGAGCACCGGCCGCGAGTTGTTCGGCGAGAAGTTTCTCCAACCCGCGCTCGCTGAGATGCAGCGCCTGCGCCTTGCCCCGCAGGACTTCGTGGCCACGCTCACCGAGTTCACCGCCCGCTCCCTCGCATTGAACTACCGCCTCCACCTCCCCGCGCCACCCGGCCGCGTCGTGCTCGCCGGGGGCGGGACGGCGAACCCCGCGTTGGTCAATGCAATCCAGCGCGAGATGAAAGTGCTCAACCCCCACGTCATCGTCACCCTCAGCCAGCAACACGGCTGGCCTGCGAAGTCCATCGAACCCGCCGCCTTCGCGCTCCTGGCGTGGCGGCGGTGGTTTGACTTGCCCGGCAACCTCCCCGCGACTACCGGCGCGCGCCGCGCAGTCTTGTGCGGGCAAATCACCGCCGCGTAAACAGAGGCGCACGCCCGCGTCCGCGCTCCACCTCTTCGCCTGACTTTTCCTCGCCTCCCCGCGCGTCCTGTCGTATCCAAGCCGCCATGCATCCGCTCGCGCGACCCTTCGCCCTGCACCTCCTCCTCCTCGCCACCGGCCTCCCCGCCGCCGACTGGCCCCAATACCTCGGCCCCACGCGCAACGCCACCTACTCCGGCGCTGACCTCGCCGACGCGTGGCCCAAGGACGGTCCGCCCCTCGCATGGCAGAAAAAACTCGGCACCGGCTGGGCTGGCCCCGTCGCGCTCGGCGGCAAGGCCATCGTCTTCCATCGCGTCGCGGACCAGGAGCTTGTCGAGTGCCTCGATGCGAAGACCGGCAAGGAACTCTGGAAACAAACTTTCTCCACGCGCTACACCGACCGCTTCAGCTTCGACAACGGCCCGCGCGGCACGCCGTGCGTCGCCGACGGTCGCGTCTTCGTCTTCGGTGCCAACGGGAATTTACACGCGCTCGACCTCGCCACCGGCAAGCCGCTCTGGAGCGTGGACACGCAAAAGGACTTCGGCGCGGACCCGGGCTTCTTCGGCTTCGCCTGCTCGCCGCTCGTGGAGGGAAAAATGTTGCTCCTGAACGTCGGTGGGAAGAACGGTGCGGGCATCGTCGCCTTCGACACCGCCACCGGGAAAGTTTTGTGGCAGGCACCCGACGACGAAGCCAGTTACTCCGCGCCCATCGTCGCGAACCTCGCCGGCCAGCGCCACGCGCTCTTCTTCGCGCGGCACAAGCTCGTCTCCCTCGACCCCGCCAACGGGAAAGTCCACTTCACCTTCCCGTGGGGGCCGAAGATGCAGGCCTCCGTGAGTGCCGCCGTGCCCGTCGTGAGTGGCGACACCGTGTTCATCTCGGCTGGCTACGGGGCAGGCGCGGCGTTGCTGCGAGTGAAGGTCGGCGGTGTGGAAAAACTTTGGTCTGGTGAGGAACAACTCACCGCCCAATACGTCACGCCCGTGCTGCGCGAGGGATTTCTCTACGGCTTCGAGGGCCGCGTGGACACCGGCCCCAAGCCCGAGCTGCGCTGCGTGGAACTCGCGACCGGCAAAGTCCGCTGGAGCACGGAGAGCGTCGTGCATGGCGGCATCATCCTCGCGGGTGGCGACCTCATCATCACCTCCGACAGCGGCGAACTCGTGCGCGTGGCCGCCGAACCGAAAGCCTTTGTGGAAAAAGCCCGCGCCCAAATCCTCGGCCGCGAAGGCCGCGCCCAGCCCGCCCTCGCCGACGGACTCCTCCTCGCGCGCGACAAGACCAAGCTCGTGGCGGTGGATCTGCGCAAGCCGCGATAAGCCACCCGCGAGCGCCTCCCTCTCCCAGCCAGACTGAACGAGGCCGTCCACAGGACGGCCCTGCCAAGTGTATGGGTAGGGTGAGGGAGAAGGGCGCGTCTGCCTGCTCTACTTAAACCAACCTCACGCCAATACTTCCCGCACCACGTTCCCGCCGGGCGTGATGGGCCGCAGCCGCCCGCCCGCGTCTTCCACGAAGCTGTCCGGGTCAATGCCCATCGCGGCATAGACCGTGGCGATGAAGTCCGCCGGGCCGACGGGTTTGTCGGTCACGCGCTCGGCGTTCTTGTCCGACGCGCCGTGGACGTAGCCGCGCTTCACGCCTGCGCCGGTCATCAGGATGTTGTGGACGAAGGACCAGTGGTCGCGCCCGGCGCTGCGGTTGATTTTCGGCGAGCGGCCCATTTCGCCCATCACGATGACGAGCGTCTCGTCCAGCAGGCCGCGCGCTTGCAGGTCCTCGCAGAGCGCGGAGTAAGTCTGGTCGAGCGGCGGGAGGCGGTGGTTCTTGCAGATGTTGAAGTGGTCCGAGTGCGTGTCCCACGCCGTCGGGTCGCCGCCGGTCTTGTCGTAGGATTCCCAATAGACCGTGACGAACCGCGTTCCGCGCTCGACGAGCCGCCGCGCCGTGAGTGCGGATTCGCCGAAGAGGTGGCGGCCGTAGCGGTCGCGCAGCGCTGGCTTCTCGCCATCAAGATCGAACGCACGCCAGGCGCTGTCGCGGGAACTGTTGTCCGCGAGGATGTCGAGGGCGCGCTTCTGGTAGGCGTCGAAGCGTTCGTAAGTCTCGGAGTTGCCCACCCGGTCTGCTTGCACATGAAGCTGTTCGGCAAGCGAACGGCGGTGAGCGAAGCGATCCAGCGTGATGTCCGCGGGGAGCTTCGTGCCGGGCACGAGGATGTTCCCGGCAGCCTGCCGTTGCACGTCGTAGAAGGATTTTGGCTCGTAGGTGTCGCGCAGCTCCACGTCGGTCACGAGCGGGTCCCACTTGCGTCCGAGCCAGCCGGCGAAGGGGCCGGGGCGGGTGATTTTCTGGCCCCAGCCGGGATGGCACGGCATCCACACGCTCGCGGGCGCGGTGCTGCGGTTGGTGCGAGAGAGATACTCGACCATCGCGTTCATACTCGGGGCCTGTGTGTTGAGGACGGGCACGAGGGACTCCAGCTTGTCGGCGGGCGCGCCGGTCATCGTGTAGAGCATCCCGGCGCTGTGGTCGTTCTGGTCGTGCGTGGCGGAGCGGATGAGCGTGGAGCGGTCCATCCACTTCGCCGCGCGTGGGAGGTGCTCGCAGAAATGAACGCCGGGCAACGAGGTGCGGATGGAGCCGAACTCGCCGCGCAATTCGCGGGGCGCGTCGGACTTCGGGTCGAAGGTCTCCTGCGCGGCGGGGCCGCCGAAGAGGTAGAGGAGGATGACGGACTTGGCCTTACCCTTGCCGGGACGGTTGGGAAGCGTCGCCTCCGCACGGAGCAACTCCGGCAGCGACATGCCTAGCAGGGACAAGCCACCAAGTCGTAGCATCTCGCGGCGGCGGAGACCGTCGCAGGCGGCTTGTGTCTGTCCGAGAACGCGAATCATGGCAGTGCGTGCATGGCCGGGCTGTCGCCGGGAACCGTAGCGGTGGCGGCGAACTCGTCAACGTGGGAAATGGGCCAAAACAGGGGCACAGATGAGTGGGGAAAATAATTTGTATTCATGGTTGACAGCAGGACGCAGAATTCTAGCTTCTGCCAGCTATTTGAAGCTTTTGATTCGGGCGGCAGCACGTTTCTTCAGCGGGATTCCCCATCCCCACCTCCTTGGCGTCTGCTGCCCGAATCTTCTTTCTGCCGACTCCCGCTTCCACACCTTCCCCCTGAGCGTGGCGAAGGCCCTTAAACTTCACGTTTAAAGGGAGAAAGGGGTGAAAAGCCCTTCATTGGCCCGCAACCGGTCTGGATAAGTCCTTGCCGGGTTCGGACAAGTGCTTAACGGGTCCGGACAGGGAGGTGTCAGGCCTCGATTCGGTTTGCTGGAGGTAGGCAGGAACCCTTTCTAACCGCAGAACTCTTACTTGCCCGCCTGCATCGCCTTGACGTGTGCCAAGGTGCCGTTGCGCATGGCCTCGCTCGCCTTGGGCGTGCTCGTGTGGCCGGCGTCCGGGTCGTTGTGGATGGCTTTCTTCCCGGTGATATTATTGTAGGCCGCATACACGCTGGTCGGCGGGCAGGTGGTGTCAATGAACCCCACGGTGAAGACCGCTCCGGCCTTCGTGCGCGTGGCGAAGTTCATCGCGTCGTGATAGCGGACGGCCTCCACCACCTTCGGGTCGGGCTTCTCGGCGGACGGGCTGGGGATGAACTTCGGCCAGCCGTTAATGCGGTTGGCGACGATGCCCGTGTGGTCGCATCCGGCCGGCACGCCAGCAGCGAGGAACGTCACCCGCGCATCCAATCCTGCAGCCACGATGGCTTGGTATCCGCCCTGACTCGCTCCATAGACCACGACTGTCTTGCCATCCCATTCCGGCTGCGCGGTGAGGAAATCCAGCGCGCGCACAAGTCGGAGGAACATTCCCCGGAAGTAAACTGTGTCCCGCGACTCGCGGCCACGGATGCGGTAGTCGCGCAGGTCACCACTGGCGAGGTCGGTGTAAAACTTGTCCGGCTGACCGTTGGGCAGGCCGTGCGCGTTGATGTCCAGGGCGAGGAAGTTCTGCTTCGCCCAGCCCACCGCCCCGCCGAGGCTGGCGCTGCGCACGCCCGCGCCGTGGACGAGCAGGATGATGGGCAGGCTCTTGGGTTTCGAGTTCTCAGGCTTTGCGAAGTAGCCGGATACCGGCGCGCCGACGGAATCCGCCTGCAGGTCAAATGCCGTGACGCCCGCCGTCGCCTGTTTCACCGCCGTGAGGCGCGGGTTCACGGGCACGGCGGCGAGTTGCTTCTTCTGGTCAGCCCAGAACGTGTCGAAGTCCGCCGGCACGGGCTGGCTCGGTTTGATTTTCAACGGGTCAATGCCTGCGCCACCGAGACCGGGGTAGGTTTTCTTGTCCGCACTGGTGAACGACGCTCGGCACAGGAGGAAGCCCGGTTCGTTGAGTTGGCCGGTGATTGTGGCGACGCCATTGGCGAGCTTGGCCTTGCCGCTGGTTGCGGGAGGCATTCCATCCTTGGTGATGATCCATTGCACCTCGGCCTCGGCGACGGGCTGCTTGTCCAACGTGAGCTCCAGCTTGAAACTCACGGTCTCGCCGGACTTGTAGAGCGCGTCGGCGCGGTCAGACGTGACCTTGAGGACGTAGTTGGTGGAGGGCCCCTGTGCGGAGAGGGACAACGCCGGTGCGAGCAGCGCGGCGGCCAATAGAAACGAACGACGAACGAGGTGCATTTGTATGGACGGGTTATCCGCGACGGCGCGCCCGCCGACAAGCGAATCCCCCCGTGCGTCAGATTTTCAGTTTCCGCCGCCCCTCTTTTTTCCTAGCCTGAGCCCATGTTCAAGCCGACCGACCTCTTCGACCTCACGCAGACGGAGCACGCGGCGCTGTTCGACGGCTGCGAGTTCGCGTGGGACGCGCTCAAGAAGCTGAAGGCCTACATCGAGGCGAACGCGAAGGACGCGCCGCCGCACGCCTTCGGCGCCCTTGTCTTCATTGGCCAAAACGTCCTCATCGGCGAAGGCACCGTCATCGAGGACGGCGCGATGATTAAGGGCCCGGCCATCATCGGGCGGAACTGCGAGATTCGCCACGGCGCCTACATCCGCGACCACGTCCTCATCGGCGACGGCTGCCTCATCGGGAACTCCTCCGAGCTGAAGCACTCGATCCTCTTCAACGGCTGTCAGGTGCCGCACTTCAACTACGTGGGCGATTCCATCCTCGGCTACAAGGCCCACCTCGGCGCGGGCGTCATCCTCTCGAACCTCAAGTCCCTCCCGGGCGTCGTCACCGTGGAAATCAACGGTCAGCCGCACGACACCGGCCTGCGCAAGTTCGGCGCGATGCTTGGGGACAAGGCCGACCTCGGCTGCAACTCCGTGCTCAACCCCGGCAGCGTCATCGGGCGCGGCACGCTGATGTATCCGCTCACGAACTGGCGCGGCGTCGTCGGCCCGAACCGCATCGTGAAAAACAAGTCGACGGTGGAAGTGGTGGAGCGGCGGATGAAGTAGGCCGGCGCGCCGGACCGGCGCGCCGGTCTTTCTCCCCCAAGGCGCTGGTTTCAACTCCTCTTCGGCATCCTCGTCCTCGCGCCCGGCTTGTGCCGTGCGCAGCTCTTCCACCTCGGCTACCAGCAGTCATTCCAAGGGGATCACTTCTCGTTGAGCGTCATTCCCCGTGGACTTCCGCAAGCAACTCCACTAGAACCGCACCATGCGCCTGCCTTCACACGGTTTTCGCCAGCTTGTGGCAAGTCTCCGGCCAGCAGTTCTGAAATTTTTATGACGCACCACGACGACGATCGCTCCAGCGAACCGCCCGCAGCGGTGCCTACTTACTTCAAATATCTGCTGGTCGCCTCGGCCCTGTTCATCGCCGGCGTCTCGGCGTTCTTCTCGGTGCAGGGGTTGGGCTTCCTGTTCGCCGGTTCCGCCGTGGCCGTGATGATCATGGCGTCGAGTCTCGAAGTGGGGAAACTCGTCGCCGCATCGTTCCTGTCCCGCTACTGGGACGTGACGAACCGGGTGCTGAAATTTTACCTCGTCCTCGCGGTGCTGGCACTCATCGCGATCACGTCGCTGGGCAACTACGGTTATCTCGCGCGGGCGTATGAGCGCACGCACACGCAGATCAATTTGTTCGAGAGCCAGATTGCCAGCATCGAGAAGGAGATCGTGGACACGCAGCGCCAGATCGACGGCGGGCGTGGGTCGCTCGCCAAGAGCGGCGAGGCGAATCGGGAAGACATCGGCAAGCTCCAGCAGCGGATCACGGCGGGCAACGAGTCGTTGAACCAGGCGCTGGTTCGGCTTCAGGAGCGGCGCAAGACGGCGCAAGACCGGCGTGACGTAGATTTGCAAGTGCCCGCCCAGCGCACGACGGAGCAGGGCGAGGGGTTGAAGAAAGCCATTGCCCTCGAGGATGCGGCCATCGCGAGCCTCAACGAGCGGGTGGTGGTGATGGATAAGGCTGGCCCGCCGCGTTTCGCGATCGAGGAGGCGGCCGTGACCAGTCTGAATGACCGGCAGGCCGCGCTGGACCGGACGCCGGCGCCGAAGTTCACCGTCGAGGAGGCCGCGCTGGCCACGCTCAATGAGCGGCTGGCGGCGCTGGACAAGGCGGCTGGCCCGAAGTTCGTCGCGGAGGAGTCGGCCATTGCCACGCTGAACGAACGGCTGGCCGTGCTGGATCGCGCGGTGGACGCTTACACGAAGCAGGGTGCGGGCGGGCTGTTCAAGATCGACAACATCAAGAAAGGGCAGGTGCTTCAGGAGCAGCAGCGGCCCGCGCGCGTGGCCATCGCGGCGGAACTCGCGGAACAGCGCGGCCGTATCGAGGAGTTGCGTGTCGAGCACATCAAACAGCAGGCGAAGGCGCGCGAAGTCATCACGGCGGACATTACCGCGCAGCGCACACACATCGAACAGTTGCGCGCGGACCACGCGAAACAGCAGGTCAAGGCCCGCACCGACATCGCGGCGGAACTCGCCACCGTGCGGGCGCGCATCGAGCAGTTGCGCACCGAGAACGCGAAGCAGCAGGTCAAGGCGCGCGCAGACATCGCGACGGAGCTCGTGGAGCGCCGCGCGAACATTGACCAGTTGCGCAGCGGCTACGCGAAGCAGGTGGAGGCGGCGGACCGCGAGATCGTCGCGGTGCGCGAGCGCTTCACGCAGGAGACGGCGCGGCTGGACGCGGAGGAACAGGAGAGTCGCAAGACGGGCGTGGCGGAGATTGGCGAGGTGGAGAAGCAGTTGAAGGCCATGCAGTCGCAGGGACTCGCGACGGTCTCGACGGGCGACTCACAGTCCGAGTCGCTCTATCAGCGCATCCGCACGCGCAACGAGGACATCCACCGGCTGCGCGGACAGATCGCGGCGGTGGACATCGGCTCGTATCGCTTCGTGGCGCGCGCGTTCGATGCGACGGCGGATGGCGTGGTGAAATGGTTGATGCTCGCGCTCGTGCTCGTCTTCGACCCGCTGGCGGTTTCGCTGGTCGTCGGGTTCAACGTGAGTTTGCTGACAGAGCGTCCGGGGCAACGGTCGCGTTCGACTGTGGGGACTGCGGTGGGGGAGAACAGCGAGGAAACTCCTTCGGCTCCGGCCCCGCGTTCCAAGGCGATGGCTAAGGGGCTTGGCTTGCTCCTACTCCTCGCCACGTTGGGGGCGGTGGCGTTCGTTGGCCTTTGGGGCACGAGTGCCTTTCGCGACAAGGCACGAGCGGGGCATGGTAGCCTGATTCCCGGCGGCAGTTTTGCGGTGATGACGTTCCGGCCCGATGACTTGAGCCAGTCGGCGCAGGGGCAGACCTTCGCTGACTGGTTGGGAGCCTCGGGTGGCAAGGCGGTGGCGGACACGGTGGCGGAGCTGATGACGAACGGTTTCGATCCCAAGGCCGACCTTTACGCGTTCGCGAAGTTCCCGTCGCAGGACGCGGTGGGGAAGAACGAACGGCCCGTGATGTTGTGCGGCTTCGTGGCGCGCGTGACGGACCCAGTGGCGGTCGAGGCGGCGCTCTCGCGTATCGCGGACCAAGTCAGCAGCAACCTGCGCACGTCGTCGAACGCCGCGCCTTCGCGGGCGCGCAGCCGGGCGATGATCCGGCACGAGACGGGGCGCTACATGGACCCGGAGGGCGGTTACTTCACGTTCGGACTCACCGGGCAGGCGGTCATCCTGCTGATTGAGTTTGAGGGCGACCCGCAAGCCCCGTGTGTCGAGGAGGAGATTCGCCGCTGCCTCGCTCCGGTGGGTGCGTCCACCACGAGCACCGCGACGGAAGCGCGCGCGCAACTGCCGCCGCGTGCCCGCAGTCGCGACGGGGCGATTTCGCTGTGGTTTGATGCGGGGCGGTTTTGCAAGCACCTGCCCAAGAACGCGGCTGCGCAGACGCGGTATCAGCAGTTGGAGAAACATCTGAGCTTCGACCTGTTGCTCTCCGTCAAGCCGACCTTGAGCGGTCAATTGAACCTCATCGCCGACTACGCGTATCAGGGCGAGCGCTTCAAAGACCGGCAGCAGCCTACGCCGCTCCAACTGCTCGCGAAGATGGGCGCGGCGGATCAGGCGGGCATCGGTGGGCGGCTGATGGACCGGTGCATGGACACGTTCGACTACGATTCGCTCATCGAGCGCCTGCGCGCGGCGTTGGGCGGGACCAACGGCACCAGCGCGCAGCAGGTGCTGATTGAAAAGACGTTCAGTTCGGAGCGGGACGCGCGGTTTGTCCTGAGCGCTCGTTACGGCGAGCAAGCCGGGCCACCGCTGCTTGCAGCCATGCAAACGCTCTTCCAGTGAGCCAGTCATCATGCGCCGGCACCTGACATTTCTCCTGCTCACGGGAGTTGTCGCGCTGTCCGCGTGTCGGTCCAAGCCGAAGCAGAAGGTCGCGGAGTTGCCAGAGGAACCGCCGGTGGTCGGGCATTCGGGGAAGGTTCGGCTCCGCTCGGTGGAGTCGGAGTCCGAAGCCGGGAAGGCGTCGGCGGGGCGCGCCAAGCCCAAGGCGGGCGTGCCCGAGGCGGCTCCGGCAGCGCCTGTGATGAAGAAGGTCATTGAGCCGAAGCCGCCCATCGTTGCCAAACCTGACAGCGCGCCCATCCCGTCACCCGCGCCCAGTCAGCCCCCGAAGGTGCAAGCGGTGGAGGTTGCGAAGCCGGGCGGCGTGCCAGTGAGCGCACCGGATAAAGTTCCTGCCGCGAAGCCGCCGGTTCAGCCCAGCGCTGCCTCGCCACCCGCCGAAGCGGGGCAGGGGAGTCGGCCCCCCGCCGTGAAACCCGTTCCGCCTCCCGGCGCTCTACCCGCGCCTGTTCTGCCGACTGCCGGCAAACCGAGTGCGGCCCCGCCACCGGACGAACCGTTGCCGAAGACCACCCGCACTGCGAAACCCGCAGACGGACGGGCGGGCGAACTCAGCCTTCCCGCCAAACCGCAGGCCACCGCTCCGGCTACCGAGCCGCTGCGCTCGACGATTCCACCCGCCGCT
>Ga0208960_1001651_pt1 | contig 11738 bp, 10 predicted proteins | sample GreLakmeON33MSRF_FD_187703 | JGI IMG/M metagenome (GOLD analysis project Ga0208960, IMG submission 187703) | Freshwater lentic microbial communities from great Laurentian Lakes, MI, USA - Great Lakes metaG ON33MSRF (SPAdes) | ecosystem: Environmental > Aquatic > Freshwater > Lake | place: Great...
CCGATGTGCAGAATCCCTTCGATGTCGAGCAGACGCCCGATCTCGTGGCCCGCTTTCAGGCTGCCAGCAGGAAAGCGAGCAGGCTCACACGCTGGCAAGAGAAGGAGTCGCTCATGAACAAAATAGTGCGGGAGATTATCCGACCTTTCAAGCGTTTGCGACCATCGCGCCAGGCCAACGCCTCCACTGCGTCAGCCGGTTCGATCACCCCTACGCTCACAATCAATGGCCAACGCATTGAATACTTGGCCCCAACGCGGCCCTTGGCAGAGATTCTACCAGCGACGGACATGGCTGAGATCACGTTGTTCTCGCGGCTCATCCGCCAGCACACGTGGGCTATGCCCGAGCACGAGATGATGGTGCTCGCGGCGATCGCGCGAGTGAAACGGCCGGAGCGAATCTTTGAGTTTGGCACATTCACTGGAGGTTCGACGCTGGTGCTGGCTGCCAATAGTCCCGCCCATGCATCAGTCGTCACTTTGGACATCGGCCCGCTGCCGCTTTACGGCATGGAATATCAGCCCGGCAGCCTCTGCCACGGCACGCACTTTGCGTCGCGGATCAAGCAGCTCATCGGTGATTCAAGACAGCTTGACCTGAGCGAGTATCGAGGCACGATGGACCTCGTTTTCGTCGACGCGAACCATACGTATCAATACGCCCGCAACGACACGAATATCGCGTTGGACATGCTGCGAGCAGGCGGCGTGATCGTGTGGCACGATTACACCTGGCTGCCAGAACATAGCGAATGCGTCGGTGTCACGCAGGCGGTCAATGAGTTTCATCGCCACCGTGGGCATTGCTACCATATCGCGGACACTCGCTTTGCTATCTATGCGCCAAATAGGCTCTGAACTTTCAAACCATCGGCTGGAGTAGTGTCAATGCTCAAACGACTGTGCGGCCCGGTCCATTGTTCTGGATTGAAAAGTTTCTGGCACATGACAAGCGGTTTGAGATCGACACCATGAAGACCAATCTTTTTTTGATAACGCATCATCCCAAGGGCTGGCAACGCCGGCTTTGACGCCTGGCCCCATCGAAAAACCAGGCCTTTCTCCGGTGATCAAGAGGGCAAAAGCCAAACCTTGTCGGATGGATCGAGGGTCGGGAAGAACGTCGGTTATGGGTGCGGATCACCGGCAGCGGTTCAATACGTTGAATGTTTGGGGATTCTAGGGGCCTTGCGGTGCTCCTTTACAACAAACAATTCATGCTTTGTTGTGGCAGAGAGTGCCGATTGTAGAGGAGGAATAACCTTCAACACATTCGCTGCTGCACCACTGCCCATGGCAAATCCAACACCCGGCGTTATCCGGAGCCAAACGAGTGGCCCAAGGCTGCCACGCGTTGTGCTCGACCTCGAAAAACTCCGCCATATCAATTGTGGGCTGGGTCGGTTTTGTAAGCATCTTGCCGACGGTATCCTCACGGCCGCACCTCTGTCGATCCAGCCGATATTTTTTATGCCATCGGAAACCGTTCGGTATCTCAAGGAAGGCGGCGTCGAACAGATTGAGGTCAGCCCGTGGCGCAAGGAAATGTTTTCTCAGTTGATCCGTCCACTGCTCCAGCCATTCCAGCGAGATCAACGCTACGACCTCTGGCACACCACCAACCAAATGTCAAAATATTTACCCCTCGATGCACGGGTGCCGGTGGTGCTTACCATTCACGACCTCAACTTTTTACACGACACTTCCCATAAGTCTCGCAGCCATGCCGTTGCCCGAAAGAAGGCCGAGGTCCAGAAAAAAATCGATCGAGCCGCGGCCATCGTGACCGATTCGACCTATGTGGCAGAGGATGTCAAAGAGCATCTGCGCGTGGGACGCTGCCCGATCTATACTGTTCCGCTGGGACTGGCTGCACGGCCGACGGCATCCGGCGTGGGGCCGGCGCGTGTGCCTCGGCGGCCGTTCTGGCTGACAGTCGGTAATGCTATGGCGCATAAGAATATCCACGTGCTCTTTGATCTCATGGAGTGCATGCCCGATGCGTGCCTGGTGGTGGCTGGTAAAAAAGCGACGCCGTATGGGGCATTCATGGAGAGTCAGATTCAGAAAAAAGGCTTGGCAGATCGAGTGATCCTGCTGGGCGAGGTTTCTGACGGCGACCGGCAGTGGCTCTATGAAAACTGCAAGGCGTTCCTCTTTCCAAGTTTGACGGAGGGTTTTGGGTTTCCCGTGCTCGAGGCGATGCAGTGTGGGAAACCAGTTTTTATGTCCCGCTGCACGAGCCTCCCTGAAATCGGTGGCGATCTGGGCTTCTACTGGGAATCCTACGATCCCGCTCACATGCTTGCTGTTCTGGAGAATGGGATGAAAAGGGTTAGGCAGGAGAGCGGATATGCCGCTCAACTACAGGCCCATGCCGATTCGTTTTCATGGGCCAAAACAGCCCAAGGGTATGTGAGTGTGTACGAAACAGTTTTGAGCAAAAGAGCGGCATGAAGATCCTTGTGACGGGTGGCGCTGGATTCATTGGCAGCCATATTGTCGATGGCCTGCTTGCGGCTGGCCATTGCGTGGCCGTTCTGGACGACCTCTCCAGCGGCTCGCGGGACAACCTGCCCAAGAATGTGCCGTTGCATGAAGTCGATATTGTGGACGGCAAGGCAGTGGCGAAAGCCTTCGCAGCCGAACGGCCCGATGCCGTCTGCCATCAGGCGGCGCAGATGTCGGTGAGCCGTTCTGTGCGGGACCCGCTGTTTGACGCGCAGGTGAATTGCATCGGACTGATCAACGTGCTCGATGCGGCAGCGAAACACGGCTGCAAGCGAGTGGTATTTGCCTCCAGCGGCGGCGTGCTCTACGGGGATGTGACATCGCCCGCGGCAGAATCAACGCCAGCCAATCCCGTGAGCCCGTACGGCATCACCAAGTGGGTCGGCGAGCGGTATCTGCGATTCTTTGCCGAGGAGCACGGCCTTGAGACCTTGGCACTGCGCTATTCGAATGTGTTTGGTCCGCGGCAGAATCCGCACGGCGAGGCGGGAGTGGTGGCGATCTTTTGCAAGAAAATGCTGGCCGGGGAGGCCGCTACGATCAACGGCGACGGCCGCTACATCCGCGACTATGTCTACGGCCCGGACGTAGCCCGGGCCAATGTGATCGCCCTGACCAGCACCATCCAAGAGGTGCGGCCCAAGACGCTCACCAGCCTGAACATCGGCTCGGGCATCGGCACGGATGTCAACCAACTGGAAGCGATGGTACGCCAAAGCATCGCAGAATACTGGAACGCGACAGGCACAGCCGCCCCCCTCCCAGCCCCGCTCCACGGCCCGGCGAGGGCGGGCGACCTGCGTTCAAATCTACTCGACGCAACGCTCGCCTGGAGCGTGCTGGGCTGGAAGCCAACGGTATCGCTGGCCAGCGGCGTGGCGCAGACGGTGGCTTGGTTTGCGCAGCATCTGCAATAAACCGGTCTTCCTACCGGGAGCAGGTTCTTGTTGACATCTGTCGTCGATGCATCCGTGAAGGGTTGCCGATGCCCTGAGAGGCGGCGTTGCTGGCAAGTGCAGGCAGGATGCCGGAAACGCCGCCAGCATCGAGTGAATGGAGGTTTTGCAAGTGGAAAAAGGTCATGGATGACTTTTTCCACGGATAGTTAGGCATTCTCTCCCGGCAGTGGCCCTGCTACGCTCCCGCTCACCGTGCGTGTCAGCCAGCACTTGATCCCCTGCCTGCTATGAAACCCGTATCGCCCTCTCATAAGACAGCCCTGATCTGCGGCATTGGCGGCCAAGACGGCGCCTACCTGACTGCACACCTGCTGGATCTAGGCTATGCCGTTTGTGGCACCAGCCGCGATGCGTCGGCCAACCAGCTTGAGAACCTCTCGCGGCTTGGGATTCGGGAGCGAGTCAGCGTCGAATCGATGTCGCTAGTCGACTTCCGCTCGACCATGCAGGTGCTTTCCCGCATCCAGCCCGATGAGATCTACAACTTGGCAGGCCAGACGTCCGTCGTCATTTCGTTTGAGCAACCTGTGGAAACATTCGAGAGCATCGTTGTTGGCACAGTGAATCTGCTCGAGTCTATCCGGATGCTTGGCAAGCCGATCCGGCTCTACAACGCAGGCAGCGCGGAGATGTTTGGAACCATCGGGGCTGAGCCGGCACACGAGCGATCTGTGCTGCGGCCACGCAGTCCGTATGGCATCGCCAAGGCAACGTCCTACTGGCAGATCGCGCAGTACCGCGATACCTACGGCATCCGCGCGGCCACCGGCATTCTCTTCAACCACGAAAGCCCGCTGCGGCCAGAGCGGTTTGTCACGCAAAAAATTGTGGCCGCCGCCTGTCGCATCGCCGCCGGTGAGCAGCAGGTGCTCACGCTCGGCGATCTCTCCGTGCGGCGAGACTGGGGCTGGGCACCGGAATATGTCGTGGCCATGCACACAATGCTCCAGATGGATTCAGTCGAAGACTTTGTCATCGCCACCGGCCTCACGAGCAGTCTGGAAGAATTTGTTGCAGAGGCCTTTTGTGCTCTGGGCCTCGATTGGCACAATTACGTTGTCCACGACCCAAATCTCATGCGAGCGAACGACAATTCGTGTGGCCGCGCCGACACATCGCATGCCACTCAGCGACTCCATTGGACGGCCCGCCACACGATGCCCGACGTGGCCCGGATGATGGTGGAAGCCCGCTTGGCTCGAGACGCTCTTTCGGTTCGCCGCGTGGCATGAAAAGGCATGAGCCTACGGCGACACCAGGCCGGCGGTGGCTCCATCGCAGATCCGCTTCGAGAGGGAGTCAGAATGCATATAGAGAGTGAATCGATGCTGTTTCCCGACGATCTGTGCCGCGTTGAACTGAGTAAAATCTAAGTGGGGTAATGCCCATCTGCCCGGCATCCCCACATACCCTAAAGCCTGCGACCGATTGGCTCGCTCGAGCAACGGGTAAAACCTCAGAACCCTGTCGTTGGAGTTGTTGATCAGAATCAGTCGATCGACGCATTCAAGGGCTTCATGATAGGGACCACGCAAGGCCAACGCATCGTAGCGGATCGCAGCAGCGACCAACACCACGTGCAACTGACCTGGCCGATTGATCCAAGGTTGAAAGTCATAGCGCCCTGCTTTTTCCTCTACCGCCAGATCATCGAGCGCTTCCATCGCGATAAATCCGCCAAAGCTGTAGCCGATAATTGCCACAGGACGTTCGGGTTCTACCCGCCCCAGTAGCCACGCCAGATAGTGGCCGTCGGTAAATGCGCGATCGTATTTTGCACGTCCATCTCGTAGCAAGAGTCCGTCCTGCTCGCTCGGCCAAGAAAAGACAACCGTTCGCACGGGCGGGGCGTTGGGGCAGCACGCTGCCGACCGCTTCGCGAGCAGCACTCCCTGCTCGCGGGCCTCGCTGGGCTTGTAGCGATTGCCGTGAACAAACACGATCAGTGGCTGCGTTGGATCGCTCAAAAGGCTGGCCAGGTCGGAACGTTCCCAGCAGTTGTTTTCGTTTAATCGCTCGACGCTTGGCTGAGCGGAAAACGGCATCCGGCAGATTTCGGGCAGGCGACGCGTGCTGACAGTCCACACGTCGGTGTGATTGCATGGCGACCGTGGCGCACAGGGAGCACCAATCCCCTCCGCATTCCAGCCCATCACAAGTGCTGCGCAGGCCGTCCATACGCACAGGAGGCAACGCGGCGTCTGAGGAAGTGTTATCAATCGCATGGGTATCGATCAGGACAGGCTCACTCGGGGCATCACTCTGACAAGAATCCTGCGCGGCATAGACCTATCACAAAGTAGCACTCAAATTGTGGCAACAGCCGGCATCGGGACTTTTTTGATGGGTTCGCAGGGCATCTTCTAACGTCCCGCCGCTACAACCGTTACGTTGGCCGAGGAACCCTCTGGCCGTCTCCCAAAAACTTTTTCCGCCCTCCTCCGCACGGTGCTCAATCGTGAGCTACGGTTTGGTAGCGGCGTCATGGACGTCGCATCCATTTCAACAGGTCGGATCACGACCAAGAAGTGCTGGAGATTCGAACATGTCGCGTACTGTGTGTCTTGCGATCATTCTTGGCAGCCTTGTGGCCACGCCAGGATGCAGCAGTTGTTTTGGTGGTGGGAATAGCTGCCGCCGCCCCTCGTTTATGGAATTTCGGTCGCCGTGCTCCCGTGGCCAAGAAACCGCCCCTGCCTGCGGTGCTCCCATGGCCCCTGCCTGTGGCGCCCCTGCCTGCGGCAACCCTGCCTGTGGCCCCGCACCCTGTTGCGAAGAAGGCGGCGCGATCATGCAGTCACCCTCGTCTGGAACAGTCGTAAGCGAGTCCGGTACGTTTAGCTGAAAAGCTAAAAAAGAGCCCGTCCATGCGATTATCGTGTGGACGGGTACGGTCTGCTTATAATCCGCGGCTTCACAGGAACACATTCCACGGAGCCGCCATGTTCGAATCGCTGTCTGCATCTCTCTCCAGTGCAATCAACTCCCTGCGCGGTCGCGGCACACTGACCGACGCGAACATGCGGGAGGGACTTGAGGGGGTGCGAACGGCCCTGCTTGAGGCCGACGTTGCGTATGACGTTGTGGACTCATTTCTGGACCGCGTGGCGGCTGATGCCGTTGGCGCAAAGGTACTGGAATCACTCGACCCGGCGCAGCAACTCGTCGGAATCGTCCACCGCGAACTGATCGACCTCATGGGGCCGGTGGACCATTCGCTCCACCTTGAGCCAGGCAAGACAACGATCCTCATGCTCTGTGGGTTGCAGGGCTCGGGCAAAACAACGTCCTGCGCCAAGCTCGCGAAGAAAATCAAGGAGCAGGGATACAGCGCGATGCTCGTTGCAGCCGACTTACAGCGGCCCGCTGCCATCGAGCAACTCGTTGTGTTGGGATCGCAGATTGGCGTGCCGGTACACGTCCCCGAACTGGCTGGGGCAGGTGGCCCCGGCGATCCGGTGGCTGTCTGCAATGCGGGCGTGGCACGCGCAAAAAAGGAGGGCATCTCCGTTGTCATCCTCGATACCGCTGGGCGGCTCTCGATCGATGCGGCCCTGATGCAGGAGCTGTCCAGAATCGACCGCACGGTGGGGCCTGATCAGGTTTATTTGGTCGTGGATGCGATGACCGGCCAAGACGCTGTGAAGAGTGCCAAAGCCTTCAACGAAGCGTTGGAGATCAATGGCGTGATCATGACGAAGCTGGACGGCGATGCCCGCGGAGGCGCAGCCCTTTCGGTGAAGAGCGTGACGGGCGTGCCGATTAAGTTTGTGGGTACAGGCGAACAGATCGAGGCTCTGGAAGACTTCCATCCCGAACGCATGGCGGGCCGTATTCTTGGAATGGGCGACGTTCTGACGCTCGTCGAGGAGGCGCAGCGGAAATTTGATCGGGATGAGATGCAGGAGCAAGAAGAACGGCTTCGTGCCGGAGAATTCACGCTCGACGACTTTAAAAAAATGCTGCTTCAGACGCGACGGCTTGGCCCGCTGGGCAAGGTGCTCGGCATGATTCCCGGCATGGGTGGCATGCAGGAGATGCTGGCAGGCGCTGATCTTGAGAAAGACATGGGGCGACTCTTTGGCGTGATCGATTCGATGACCCCCAGCGAGCGACGCAGTCCGTCCCGCGTGATCGACCAGCAGCGCCGCCGACGGATTGCTGCCGGGGCAGGCGTTGAGCCCCACGAGGTGAGCGACCTCGTGAAGCAGTTTGACGGTATGGCCTCGATGATGAAGAGCATGGCGGGCCTCGGCATGCGGGATCGAGTGAAGCAGATGCAACAACTGCAGGGGGCTTTGACCAACCCAGCCGGTCGCTTAGCCCGTCCGAAGGGTGATACCGGAAAGCGACTCACCGCCGACGAACGCCGCAAGCTGAAGAAGCAGCGAGACAAGGAACTTCGCAAGCGAAAACGCGGCCCCAACGAGTAGACAGCGACTGTCTGGAACGGGCTAGAAAAATGACCTGTTGTGTGTGAATAGTGCTGAAAATGAGCCATCCGGCAGGTGGGCTTGGGTTCCGCGGTGCGTCGGGTACGCTCCAGTGGCTGAAAAGATACCTTCTCAGGAGATTCCGACTGTGTCTGTGATGATTCGAATGAAGCGTATGGGCCGGAAAAACCGCGCCTTTTACAGAATTTGTGCCAGCGATAAGCGTAGCCCTCGCGATGGCCGCGTCATTGAGGAACTCGGCACGTACGATCCGTATGTCCCAGAGACAGATGCCCGCTGCGTACTCAATGGACCTCGGGTGCAGTATTGGCTGTCCGTGGGTGCCCAGCCCAGCAATGCAGTTCGCGTGCTCATCAAGAAATATGGGCCGAGCGGCACACACGAAAAGGCAATGGAATTGGCTCGTGCGAAGCTCTCGCTGCCGCGGGTGATGCCCGATCCAGGCCCACCGGCTTATGTGCCCGAGGTGAAGGTGGAACCTTCTGCCGAGTCGACGACCGAACTGCAAGCCGACACCGCAGTCGCCGAAGTGATCGCTGTCGAGGCGGTTGCGGAGGTTCCGGCGGCTGGTGCAGAGGCTCCGGCGACCGAGGAGTCGGCGGGCTCCTGACAACGCGATGAAAACCATCCACGGCTTTTCCTGCCAGTCCTCTTTGATCCCTTCCTATGCGCATCGATATTCTGACCCTTTTCCCGGATATGTTTGCAAGCTTCCTCCAAGGAAGCCTGCTCGGTTTGGCGCGCACCAGTGGCCTGCTCGATATCTGCGTGACGAACATCCGTGATTTCGCCGAGGGCACGCATCGGCAGGTGGACGATCGTCCGTTTGGTGGCGGGCCAGGCATGCTCTTGATGCCAGGGCCTGTGGTCGCCTGCGTTGAAAACGTTCAGGATCGCATGGCTGCTCCAGGCCATTTGGTAATGCTCACCCCCGGTGGGCGGCGGCTCGACCAGCAACTCGTTGAAGAATTGGCACGCAAGGAACGGCTCGTGCTGCTGTGCGGCCGCTACGAGGGATTCGATCAGCGTGTTCACGACACACTCCATCCAGACGAGATTTCGATTGGCGATTATGTGCTCTCTGGCGGCGAAGTGGCGGCGATGGTGATCGTCGATGCGGTCGCCCGGCTGGTGCCAGGGGTGCTCGGAGACGAGGAGAGTGCCCGACAGGATTCCTTCTGCGGCGACGATCGCCTCGTAGAAGGCCCACAATACACCCGTCCGCGTGAGTTTCGCGGGCGGCATGTACCCGAAGTGTTACTTTCGGGAGACCATGGCAGGATTGCGACGTGGCGGCACGAACAGGCCGTTGCTGCGACCCAGCACCGAACCGATACCCATCAGCCTTCAAGGAGCCTTTCATGAGCCAGCAAATCCTTTCCCACGTTGAAGCCTCAAGCCTGAAGACCGAAGTCCCACAATTTGCCATTGGTGACACCGTCGATGTGCACACGCGGATTCTGGAAGGCGAAAAGGAACGGCTGCAGATCTTCAGCGGCGTCATCATTGCCCGCAGCGGATCTGGTAGTCGCGAAATGTTTACCGTCCGCCGCATCGTGGGTGGCGAAGGAGTGGAGCGAAAGTTTCCTCTCCACTCTCCAAAAATCGCCAAGGTCGAGGTGAAGCGTTCGGGCGTGACTCGCCGTGCAAAGCTCTACTACCTGCGTGATCGCATTGGGAAGTCGGTGCGCCTGCGAGAGAAGCGGGAAGAGACGCCGGCTCAGGCCGCCGTTGCAGCCAAGAAGGCAGCCAGCAAAGTCGGCAAGAAGCCTGCGGTCTCCAAGAAATAATCGCAGCGACTGGCTGGACGATACGGATGATGGCTTGCGGTGGATGCCCCGCGGCACACAAAAAATAGAAGCGGTGTCTTGATGTCGCACGATTCGCGAGACGCGCTGGGGCGTCTCGGAGAAGGGGCTGCAGCGAAGTATCTCCGCTCCCTCGGCTATCGCATCCTCGCCCAACGAGAGCGCGTGCTACGGGGCGATATCGACATCATCGCCCTCGACGATCGGACGGTGGTGTTTGTGGAAGTTCGCACGCGGAGCAACACCGCTCACGGCCATCCAGCCGAGACGGTGGGTTCCCACAAGCAAAATCGCATTGCCCAGCTCGCCACCGCCTATATCCACCGGCATCGCCTCCACGACTGCCGCGTGAGGATCGACGTGGTGACTGTCATCTTTGCCGACGGCCAACCGCTCGTGGAACACTTCCAAAATGCGTTTGATAGCCCCTTCTAAGACCGCTGCTCCATGCCCTTCCGGCATCGTGACCCAAGATGCGCTCTAGGGTGGCGAGGGGGCCATCGGTGTGGTCACATCGATCAACTCAGTTGGCACGGTGAAGATCTGCATCGTGCCGTCTGGCAGCCGGCGGGCCAAGCGGTCGAGGCGCGACCGAACTTTTTCTCGAGGCGGCTTTCCATCCACTTGCCTGATCGCAACGCCGGCCACTTGTCGGGGGTTGCGCTTGGCAATCGCCGCATAGAGTTCTGGATCGCGTTCACCGGAATCGCCAACGAGCAGGAATGTGCGGCCTGGAAAATCGGCCATGATCTGCTCAATCGTCCTTCGCTTGGAACGCTTCCGCGACGGCAGCCGGCCCAACGGAGTTGAATCCTTGAGCCGAAAGAGCTTCAAGTGCAGAGAGCCGGCAGGCAACCCCGCGTCGGACAAAAAACCGTGCAGGCAGTTGGCCAGCTGCCATGGACTCGCCGAAACGTAGTGGAAGGCTGTGCCCATTTCCTGCCAGCGACGGTAGAGCTCCGTCATGCCTGGCACTGCATAGAACTCCCGCACGAGCGTGTTGGCTAGGAGTTCCTTGCGATTGGCTACATTGGTCACCTTGACGGTGTCATCGATGTCGGAGATCACCGACAATCCCCGTTCGCCTATCACTTGAATGCACCCGCCATGCACAGGCTTGTTGGCGTCGCTTCTTTCTGAAAGCCCGGCCTCGGCTGTATCAATGCCGTGTTCATCGAGCACCGCAGTATAGGAAATCCACCGACAGTCGGGACCGCACGTGTGCGACATGGAATCAATTGCAGCGTCTTCGAGGTCGACGGTCATCTGAAAGTGGCCGACTCGATCTGTGTGCCCCGCATTGCACAGCTGGCCACCGATCAAAATCTGCACGGGTTGGCCGGCCACGCGCTGAAAGAGAAAGGCGTCGGCTCGCCGCTTAAAAATATCCGATGCGAGCTGCGACTCGCTCAGGTCGAGGAGCCGCTTCAGGACAGCCATCGCCATCGTACGCCGGCGGCTCTTCACTGGCAGCGGTCTGGAAACCATTCCAGCAACGGTGGCCCGCCAGCGTTGCTCGCCTGGAATGCGTCTGGCGTACGTGGGAAAGAACACAATCATTCGGTTGGGCGATGCTGAGTCGGAAAGTTCGGAAAGGGGCGGTGTCTGAGAGCGAATACCCATCAACGTGGCCGCAGGAGCGCGGTGCTTGCAAGTGGGAGGCTTTTCATTTTACAACTTGTTCTCGTTTGGATCGATTTTCACTTGGAGAAGAGCATGGGTGTTAAGAAGACGGGCAAGGGCCGACGCAAACTAGGCCAAAAGAAGCGCCGCATGCGAGCCCGTATCCGCCATCGTAAGGGTTGATCTCACGATCTTTCCAGAGTGCTTGCCGTCGGCTTTTTGACGGCCATCCATCCACCACCTCAAACGCTCATAGGCTGCTGTCGGCACGACCCGCACAGTTTTCCATCATGCCTGCCCCCAAGTGCTTTTGGGAGGACATTTTTTCTTGCCTCGCACTTTCCGTGGGGTAGGTTTCTTTAGCTTCGCGGTTTCTCCGCG
>Ga0208960_1001653_pt1 | contig 11722 bp, 18 predicted proteins | sample GreLakmeON33MSRF_FD_187703 | JGI IMG/M metagenome (GOLD analysis project Ga0208960, IMG submission 187703) | Freshwater lentic microbial communities from great Laurentian Lakes, MI, USA - Great Lakes metaG ON33MSRF (SPAdes) | ecosystem: Environmental > Aquatic > Freshwater > Lake | place: Great...
ATTTAAGGAGATAAAATGGCAGTTATAATTAACGGGAACAACACTCCAACGGCGGGAGGTGTGGGCTATGGAAACGCTACAGAGCTGGCGTTTACAGCAGCCGGAACATCTGGGCAACTGCTCGCATCTGGTGGGGCATCAGCTCCATCATTTACCGGCACGCCTGCACTTGGCACACCAGCAAGCGGCATCCTATCGGGTTGCACGGTTGACGGCACGGATGCTGTGGGATTTCGCAACATCCCGATCAACTCCAATAGTGCAGACTACGCAGCAGTTCTTGCGGATTCGGGCAAGGCGATATTCCATCCATCGACTGATGCCAACGCTAGGACATTTACGATTCCTGCCAACGCATCGGTGGCGTATGCACTTGGCACGGCACTGACATTCATCAACATGACCAGTCAGGTTGTCACGATTGCAATTACCACCGACACGATGTACCTGAGCAGTGCTGGCACCACAGGTTCAAGAAGTCTGGCCCAATACGGATCGGCAACGGCGATAAAAATGACCAGCACGACTTGGCTGATTTCAGGGAGTGGCCTAACATGAGTGGCGCACAGCAAGCGGTGTTTCAAAATCTAAGATCATTTGGCATTCCCGTTGACTATTTAGTCGTGGCGGGCGGTGGTGGTGGTGCCAGCCGCTGGCATGGTGGAGGCGGCGGTGCTGGTGGCTTTCGGTCTACCGTTACAGCAACGGGCGGTGGTGGGTCTTTAGAGTCTGTGTTATCCGTGGCAGCAGGATCACCCTACACGGTAACGATAGGTGGCGGCGGTGCCGGTGGGGCTGGCGGCGGCGGCAATAACATCGGTATAGTGGGCAGTAATTCAGTTTTTGGCACTGTAACTTCCGATGGCGGTGGTTACGGTGGGACAATTGTTGCTGGCGGAGCAGGTGGGAGCGGTGGCGGAGGCGGTGCGAACAGTGCAGGTGGCGCAGGGACGGCAAATCAAGGCTTTGGTGGCGGTGCAAGTCAAACACCCAACGGTGGTGGTGCTGGCGGCGGCGGTGCAAGTGCTGTTGGTGCCAATAATCCAAACGATTACAATGCTGGGCCGGGCGGTACAGGTGGGGCGGGCGTTGCCACGGTAATCTCGGGTTCATCGGTCTCATACGGCGGCGGCGGCGGCGGAGGTTCACATATTGGGGGTACAGGTGGGGCGGGCGGCGGTGGCACTAACGCTGGCAACGGTGGCGCAAATACGGGCGGCGGTGGTGCTGGTGGCAATGGCCACACCATTGCGGGTGGTACTGGCGGATCTGGCATCGTCATCATTCGCTACCCTGACTCCTATAATGCAGCGACATCAACAACCGGATCTCCAACCGTTACTGTAGCCGGTGGATACCGAGTTTATTCGTGGACCGGCAGCGGCACAATTACCTTTTAAGGAGGACACATGGCGCATTTTGCAAAACTTGATGAGTCAAACACGGTGTTGGAAGTGCTGGCTGTTCACAACAATGAGCTGCTTGTTGACGGCGTGGAAAGCGAAACCAAGGGCGTTGAGTTTTTTACCAACTGGAGCGGCGGCTACACCAACTGGAAACAAACCAGTTACAACGGACGGATCCGCAAAAACTATGCGGGTGCAGGGTTTGCCTACGATCCAATCCGGGACGCATTTATTCCGCCAAAACCATTCCCAAGTTGGCTGCTCGATGAGCAATCTTGCCAATGGAATGCACCCGTGCCATATCCCAATGATGGGAGAATGTACCGCTGGGATGAGTCAACCCTTGCATGGGTGGTGCTGTAGTGATCTGTTTGTTGGTATTTAACCTTTAAGGAGTCCTAGTTATGGCAGAAGTTCCAGTTCCTGAGTTCCCGCCAATCCCGGCCACCAATCCAACGGTAACCCCTGCGGTTCCATCGCAAACATTCGACCAATGGTTTATGACCAGTGTGTCTATTGCCCAACAAACTGGAGATAAATACGACCTTAACGCTTATTGGATCGAAGGCAACGCAACCGCATTGGGAACGGTCACAACGAACTACATTATCAGGGATTTGCTTAGCCAAGAGTCGCTCATTGCCAACCCTGAGATTGCCCAAATCGCTCCGCAGTTCCTTGCGGCATTGGCGGCGGTGGGCAAGCGGCTCGGAGTGCTATAAATGTACGGCGCAAATGTATACGGTACTGTTCCATATGCCACTTTTGGCAGCGTAGTCCTGTTCGTTGCTGCGTGTATACACATCGATAATAATCTTGTGTATACTGCAACCGTGGACAATGCGCTTGTGTATACGGCAACCGTGACGGCTAGTGTACCTCCCTTCTCTGGCTCTGCGGTGGTGTGCTAATGTCAAAACTGATCAACTTTATTCTGCGACTTATTGCCGCTATAGGCGTTCCTTTGGTGGCGATGGGTGCAGGGAGTCGGTCTCCTGATTGGGATGATGTTAGAGGCGATTGGATCAAAGAGAATGATTCCTGTGCAGCGTGTGGCACACGCACTCGCCTTGAGGTTCATCATGTTGTTCCGTACGCTGTAGACCCAAGTCGAGAACTAGATCGCAGGAACCTGATTACTCTTTGCCGATCCTGCCACCTTACCTTTGGACATCTACGGTATTTTGAATCGTGGAATCCAACAGTCAGGGAAGATGCTGCTAGGTTTCTAGCTCAGGTACAGAACAGGCCAAAGCCCAAGGAGGCAAAAAATGGCAAGTAAATTTGATGTGGGCGATGTCACCCGGATCAGCGTGGTGTTCAAAAATCTCGCTGGAACGGTTGTTGATCCTACTGTGGTGAAGGTTCAGATTAAACTACCAACTGATGTCGTCTTAGAGTATACTTACTTGATCGGCGCAGAGGTCGTGAAGGACTCCACCGGGACATACCACATGGACTATCCAATCACCATGGACGGGATGCACTACTACAAATGGACAGGAACCGGAGCTGTGTACGCTGCGGAAGAATCTCAGTTTTTTGTTAAAATGACACAGTTCTAAGGAGATAAAGAATGGCAAGCATCATCTACAATAGTTTTTTTAACGACCAGTGTACTGGGGCGATTGACATCGACACTGACTCGTTCAAGGCGATGTTGGTAACCTCGACTTACACCCCGGCGAAGTCTCACGCTAAGCGGAATGCCATCACTAACGAGGTGACCGGGACCGGGTACACAGCCGGGGGTGCTGCGGCGACTCCTACTGTCGCTGCGGTAGACAACGCCAACAACAGGCAGGACATCACCTGGGTGATTACTCCGTGGACGACTTCCACCATTACGGCAAGGGGTGCGGTGATCTACAAGAACCGAGGGGGTGCGTCCTCAGCGGATGAACTGGTAGGCTACCTGGACTTCGTGACGGACCAGTCCTCGTCGGGCGGCACATTTACCATTTCCGTGACCACACCTCTTAGGTATCAGAACTAATGGCTACAGTAGTAGTACTTACTGGGTTTCCTGAAGTAGCAATTACGCCCTGGGCGTATGCTTCATCTGTAATAGCAACCGCCGTGTTCAGCACTGTAGCGGCCACAGCACCTTCTACCAGCGTAACCAACACGGTAAACCCTGCATTTGTGACAGCTACTGTAAGTGGACTGGACGCAACAGGCCTTGGAATCATTATTCCCATTGGGTATGTGGAAATGTCAGACACACCCGGAATTTATGTTAAGATTGCCGACGGGTTCCTCCTCGGTCCAAATTATGGAGGTGCCGTCTAATGGCTAATGTATATGTTCCTGGGATGGATGTCCTCTTGTCCGGGGCGTTCTTCAATGTCTCCGGGGCACCTGTTGACCCTACTACTGTGACCCTCAAGGTACGCAAGGAAGGGGCTGGCATCACCACTTATGTGTACCTTACCGATGCGTTTGTCATACGGACTTCCGTTGGAGTGTTCTACAGGAAGTATACTCCGGCCGCTGCTGGCGTATACTTTTATCGGTGGGAAGGTACTGGCGCATTAGCCTCCGCATACGAGGGAATGTTCCTTGTGAACGAGACCAACTTTTAGGAGATGAATATGAACTGTCTATTTGTTTTAATGGTTATGGGTCAAACCACGGTTACTATCGACCCTGCCTACAAAGTGTCGGTCAGCATCCAGGCCCCGGCTGATGTCCGAGTTTTGGCAAATGGAGTCCAGATCACCTCCAACGGAGTAACGATTATGGTCACTAAAAGTGGGATCATCCCCATTCCCCCTATCCCTGGATTAAACGCAAGGGCCACAGCATTCCTTAGCGAGTACACAAAGGCCTTGCCTGACCTAAAAAAGCGTCTAGACGGGGCAAAGATTGCTATCGCTGTATTAGAAGGTTCGCTGGGTCAAGCCGGGGGCCTCAACTGGAATCAAGAACAATTACTAGAGAATGTAGCTACAGGCCTAACCGAATCCGGCTTTGCAACTGTTGCAAAAGGATTTAAGTTTGGTGATTGGCTTTCCGCTCAGAAGCCTACCGCCGTAGAGGAATTGTCTAGTATACTCAAGGATGTGGTGTCTGCGCTCAAGGAGATTAAGTAATGGAGCCATTTGATGGACCTGCTACATCTGATAACTATTATGGTGGGTGGGTTCCTCCCAGCGAAGATGCCATTGATCAGTTCAAATCCTCACTGCCTTCACCAGAGGTGGAGGATACCGCAATCTTCGGGGCGGGGGAGTTGCCGGAAGATGCTCACCCGTGGAAAGCCGTTGAGAAGGTTTCTGGGCAATCGTTGCCACCACTAAATCAGGGGACGGTAGGAGCTTGTTGTGGCTTTGGTGCTGTCAATGCCATGCTTGTCACTTCGGCGGTGGAGATCGCCAACGGCGAGAAGGAGAAGTGGCACCTACTGTCCCCTAGCTACATTTACGGTGGGTCAAGGGTGGTGGTCGGCGGAAAGAATGGCAAGCCCCCATTCAACGGAGATGGCTCCTCAGCGATGTGGTGCGCCAAGTTCATGGCCTCTCATGGTGTGGTGTCTAGGGAACAATCCGGGCCATACACAGAGGCCCAGGCTAAAGAATGGGGCAAGGTCGGTCCTCCCAAAGAATTGATGGCTGAAGGTGTAAAGCATTTAATTCGGGGCACAACGCAGGTTAAGACTCTCGACGGGGCCATTGCGGCATTGGCGGCTGGGTACGGCATACAGATTGCCTCTAGTGCGGGATTTACGCAGAAACGGGACGAAGACGGGTTCTGCGTCCAACGAGGCGTTTGGCAGCACTCCATGGCCTATATTGGCTACCGTGGAAGGACCGGGAAGAGACCGGGAATTCTGATGGCGAATAGCTGGGGTGTTAATTCTGCAACCGGCCCAACCCCGGATATGCCACACGGGGGGTGTTTTTACATCTCATTTGAGACTGCGGAGTATATACTGAAGTCTGGTGACTGCTGGATTTACTCCAATGGTGACGGTTTTAAGGTGAACAGCTTAGACTTCTCGAAGCTGAATTTCTAGGAGGAATGTGCGATGGTTCAGTATCCTGTGGATATGCCAACAGAGTCTTTGATGCTTATGTTGGACAAGGTTCGAGGCAAGGATGTTGAGACGAGTAGGCTTCTCAATGCTGCATGGAATGTGGCGGGTTATGGTCTTGGTAAATGGCAACCCATTCGTCCTGACGGAACCTTTGGTTTCGCTGGGAACATGACCGAGGAAGCTGCTCTAGAGAGTATGCTAGCTTCTGAGTCGGAACCTTTGGATGGCGAACCTGCTCAAGGTGTTGTCATTGGACTTGTGATTGGAGTTGTGGTAAAATTAGCACTTCGACTTCTATCCGAGTATTTGAAGTAAACTGATCGCAAGGGGCTTTTCATGCTGGCTCAAACCGCTTCAATTGATGCAGTATCATTTCTTAAAGAATTTGGTCTATTTGCTGCGTTCTCTGCGATAGTGGTTTGGCTCAGCGTGAAAGGTTTCTCTTGGTGTGCGGTAAACATAGGGGTTCCGCTAATCACAAAGCATTTTAGGTTTGTAGACGACCTAATTGTACTGTTAGATAAGATCCAATGTAGTCTGAGCAAACTGTCTGAGAATCAGGAAATTATAGCTGAGCGGCAGCAGTCTATTCTGGATAGACTGAACGACATGGAATCTGTACACGGAAGAGACAGGACAAGGAAGTCTGTCTCTTAGTTTTACGCAATAGTGCAAATCGACTTGTACCCGTACCGATGAACTAGCGTACCTAGTGTATTCATTGGAGCCATGCTAGGATCGAGACCTCGGAATCCACCTAGATAGGTATCCTGATTGTCCGACTGTTGTCCATGATCTTGTGTAAACAAAATATGGTTCCACTTCTTAGACTCTTTAATGCTAGACAGGAATTTGGTTATCATGTGGGTTGGCCAATGGTGCAGCACATCCTTGCACAACAAAAGATCCCCCGAAGGCATGGATTCGATCTCCGCAAAGAAGTCCGCATGGATCCAATCTAGTTTATGGTGTTCCACCTTTAGGCTGTCTATCTTAGCCTTTACCACATCCACGCCCGTGTAAGAAAAGCTCCCATCGTACAGTTTGAGTGCTACCCTGCCATCGCCGCAGCCAAGATCTACTACAGATGTGATGCTGTGTTCTTTGATGTAATCCTTGATGTAGGATACATAGGGGGCGGATTGAACATCGGAAGAACCTGAACCGGAACCTCCATTCCACAAATCCCTTGCGTAGATGTCAGCAAACACTTTGGCGGGATCCTGTTCCTTGCGTAGTACGGATGCGAACAAGGAGAATACTTCTTCCTCAAGGGGGAGGTGCCACTTCGGATTGCTGTAGGCATGATTGCCTTTGGGAATGTCCGTAGGCTTAAACAGTTTACCCTGGCACCTGTGGACGATCAGGGGATTGTCGTTTAGCGGACACACGAACGCTACCGTGTCCCAAGGAGCAGGGCCAAGGCAATTTACGGGCTTACCTGTAATCGCAAAGGCTACACGCCATGTGTCCTGGTCCCCATACATATGCTGGTAGTAGAAATCGGAGTGTTGGTTCATCCAATGGGAGAGTTCTATTTCCTTCCAGATTGATGGAAGGTGCATGGCCAATTGCCCGCCTTGGATGGCTGGTATACCTGCATCGCCTTGAGGCCATACTTCGGGCCACTTGACCGTCTTATAGTTCCCTGCGAGGTCACTCCAAAAGACAAAGGATTCCTTCTCCGCTAGTTCTAATAGTGGGGCAGGATTCGCTACGCAATACGCATCGGCATCGAGATACAAGACTGTCTCAAATCCACAATGCTTGATGGCGAACAGTTTAGATTCCCACCCTCGAAGGATCCTGCATGGGTGCTTGACTGCCACCTCGTAGGCATTCACCAGCGTGATGTTTGTCATGCCAACGATGTCTGCTGCGTCTACGGGTTCGTCATTGCCTCGATACCACACTTGGATCGGAAGATCTGGACTGAGCTTAGCAAGCAGCTTCGCAGCAACCACTATGCCCGGCCAGTATTTTCCACCTCCGCACAGGACAACCCCCTTGCCTTTTAGTGGTGGCACTTCGTATGTCCTTTGGGACATGATCTTGAGTGCGGTAAGGTGAGTCTGGATTATATCCGCTTCCTTAGCGAAGCCTTTGTTCCTGACACCGTCCGGTTCAGATAAAGGGTCAGGGGCAGATGCGTCTATGGCCAGCGGTTTAAGTTCATAGTTGGAACAGGACGCACAGGAACGGAGACCTTCCTTGTGCGAACCGATCTTGATCACACGACCAAATCGAGAACAGTTGTAAACGGGTGGGCACCCACAGGACGCAGACTGCTCCAGCACATTGCCAAGCCTCACGCAAGGAGACTTCATGCGAAGAACAATGTCCCGAGGAGAGGTCAGCCTTGGACTTTCCTTCAATCTGTCCCACAGGACAGCGTACCGGGAGTCTGTGGCTGACAGGGTACAGAAATGGCAGTCAGCGATGTGCTGACCAATGTGTCCGCAGGGTATGTCCATTCTATTCCTCACTTGTCGATCCGGGTGTCGAACCGGGTGTCGAAGCTACGCATGGTATGAAAAGTGACTGTGGCCATTGGTAGGCCTGACCCACATATGTTACAGTCATGTCCTGTTCCCCATCGCATCGGCAAGAAAGTCTACAATCGTTATTCCAAAGCCTGTATGTCAGCGTCCAAGATTCGTCTTGGTTTAATTGTATAAGAACGATTATATATTCGCACTGGCCCGCACAGACAATCGGCTCAGAGGAACCACTAGATCCTGAACCACCAGATCCTGAATTAGGCTCCGACCCGATAGGACTGGGAGTTGAACCGGATGCAGGGGGAGGTGATGGAGGTGGGGGAGCGGGAACAGGTGTGACAGGAGGAGGTGGTAGGGACGGCGCAAGGCACTGAGATGCCTCCGTTATGATATACCTCGTCCCCTTCCAATCTGGTTTTTGCCACTTCTCACAAGTAGGATTCCTTAACTCGGGAGGAAATGAGTAGCCATAAGGTAAGCTTTGGCGTGTGCCATAGGCAATGTCGTATACAGGAGAAATGCTAAGTGGAAGAGTGCTGCAATAAGTAGGTAAACACCCAGTTCCTTCAAATCGAGGAGGAGACTGTGCAAATGGCGAGTAGTATTGCCCATTTGGCATCCACATCTCCCACCACAAGTTGTCGTATCTGCCATCGAGATTCCAAACCATAGGATCGCCGATTTGGCATCCAGCCTTTATCAGACTGAAAGCAAGTCGCAGGTACCAAGTTCGCTTCATGTTTCGATGCTCAAGCAGCCCCAAAGGATCGGCTGCGATGAATGGCCCGATGAACGGGTATCTGCAATCGGCATAGGTATGATATGGTGGGTTTGGATCCATGACACCATAGCCAGTTACAGAATTCGGACTAGAAGTATAAGCAAAACGCTTCCAATAGGCTGCCCCTGACCACTCGCCCGTTAGATTAGTCCAGGAACCGGGGGTCGAACTTTTTTGTGCTGTAGTTTGCAGAAAAGCGGGAGGAGTTTTGTTAAGGTAGTAACACTTTTCCGTGTCTACATTTTCTCCCCAAATAAGACAAGTATGCCTTGGAACATAGCCATAGCCCGTGTACTCGTAAGCCACATTACCCCAATAAGATTGCCCAAAACCGTAACTATTACCACTGTAAAAAGACCGAAGCACAAAATTTTCGCCTTTGACTTCTGATTCAGATGAACAAATGCAGCTTTGCTCCAGGTGCTGTATGTAGACTACTGGACTGTTGGGAAGAAAAAAGTGATATTGGGAAATCACTTTGTTGTAATATGTATCAAAAAATGAGACGCACTCTACAAACGCCCCTGTCAAGTCGCCCCAGTCTCCAAATGTACAGTCTGGGTCTTCAATCACCCACCGTACACCCTTTGCATCAGTATCTGAGCAGTAGATGGTTTTTTTTAAGGTGTACACACGGGAATCTTCCACTGTCCCCCACCTCGACATCGTCTGCCGATACCACGCCTGGGGGTGGCCACGAGGGTCTGGGTCAATATATTCATGGTGTGTAATCTGATACAGCCTCATCTTTAGCCGCAGAGGCCCGCAGCAGCACTTCCCTCCGTAATCGGTTTGTTTGCAACAGTTCTCATGCGTTATCGAGTCATTCCCGGACCCACTTCCATTCCATGACCCGCCAGATCCTATTGACCCTGATCCCTGATACGCACCTGATTCGCACGGATCAATATAACCACCTGAGCCGATGGATCCCTCCGACCCTGACCCAGTAGATCCTTCCGAACCAGACCCGCACAGATCAATCCCTGACATTCTTTCACCTCCAATTAGACGGTTCCGTACAACACGGTCATAACACCGTCCAAGCACTTAATCCCTGTTACGACCTGTGTGGGTACGCCACCGCCGCTTCCAGTCCCAGTCCCAGTCATTACATCAAACACTAATGTACTTGCATTGTACAAAACGATGGGCGCAGATGCACCGGACCCTGACCCAACCACTGTGGGAGTAATGCTGTAAGTAAATGTGGCAAGGCATCGCTTCCTCATGTACACCAGCGTGTTGTTTGGCACGGCAGTCGTCTGGAGCAGGATAAATCCCGGATTCTCCATCTTTGGCAGGACTGCCAGTCCACTCGATACCGATCCAGTAGCGTCCACAAACCCCATGCCTCCCGTGTCACTTCCCTCATGCTTGACTCCTTCAAGAGTTGGTGTCTGTGCTTGCCACCCATGGGCCACAGCGTCATACGACCCGGTGGCTGTCTGCACCTTGATCTTTACGCTATTCGTGATGCTCGCCACGAACCAGTCAGGTCCGGGCGTGTCCATGAACAGGTTGCCACCCATGAGGCCAAGCGACATCCCATCCTGATTTGCAGATTGAATCCTCATCGCAGTCTCCTTCTATTTCCCGGTGTGAACCGAGGGTCAAAGTTTATGGCCCTAGGCGTGAACTGTAGGGGTCTCTCCACAGTCGTGTACACCTCGATCTGGTTGCCCGTCACATTGACGAACTTTTCTACAATGGAGTTCACCACCTCAGTCATGCGCTCAGAAGGGTACTCGATCAACTCCCCTATGGCCGTCAAAGTGTGCCCGTAGACGAAACGACATACAAGGATGTAACCTTCCAGAGGTGTCAGTAAACAAGCCTCTGTGGACTCGCAAAGGACTTCGTGGAGATCTACACGAAGATCTTCCTGCACGGGAGCCTTAAGGTTTCGCCAGCGGTTCCTACTTACCTGGAACTCTCTGGTGGGACGAACGGAGGCCAACGCATCCTCCCTCATCAGGATAGGGATATGGCAGTCAAAGGACCATTCCCCACCGGGGTTGCGAATTACCCTTTCTAGGACTCGATCAAAGATCCTGTCGTACACATCCTCCCACATTGGGATGTTCAATGAAACAAGGTGTGTTTTGACCCTTTCCATGACCTCCGCAAACGCCTTCCACATCTGTGGCGAAGGCTGCGCATCTTTCCTACAATCTAGCCACCCCATGAGTCACCCACCGATGTTTCCACCTCGCAAGGGATTCGACCTAACAGCGGCTGCATAGCTTTTATCATGATCCCTTTTAACCATTCTGCCACATCATTAGCTATAGGGGTAGGGCAAACCAATACAATCTCATCGTGGACCACCAGAAGCATCTTAAAATCAAACGATTTTCGCTTCGTCCAAACAGCAGCAACCGCCTTTTTCATGCCATCCGCAGCGGTAGACTGTACCAAGGTGTTACATTTCTTGGTGAATTGCTCCGAAAGCTTCTTACCCCATTTGCTTTCCTTCATCACCGGCCCCATGCCATGTCTTACCCTTCCCCAAGGAGTCCTAGAAACCGGTTCCCCCGGTCCCTTCATCTTGGAATGGTATCGTTTTAGGTCTGGGTACGCCTTGAAGAATGCTGTACGCATGGCAGCAGTCTTGGTAAGGGGAAGGACGATCCCCCAGTTTGCCGCCAACTGTTCCCGGAGAGCCTTGGGGCCACACCCATAGATCAGGCCAAAGTTCAATGCTTTCGCTAGCGAACGGTCCGCCTTGGTGGGAGACTCTTTCCCGAGGACATTCTGTGCGGTTTGCATATGCAGGTCCACCCCCTGCAAGAATGCCTTCGCCATGTTCTTTTCCTTAGCGATCTTGGCCATCAAGCGTAGCTCCAGGGTCGAGTAATCCGCCTTGACGATGGAATGCCCGATTGGCGCAACAAAACACTTCCGGTGGCCTCCTCGAGGGATCTGCTGCATATTCGGTTCCGTACAGGAGAATCTACCTGTCATTGGCAGACATTGCCTAAACTCCGCATGA
>Ga0208960_1001655_pt1 | contig 11713 bp, 10 predicted proteins | sample GreLakmeON33MSRF_FD_187703 | JGI IMG/M metagenome (GOLD analysis project Ga0208960, IMG submission 187703) | Freshwater lentic microbial communities from great Laurentian Lakes, MI, USA - Great Lakes metaG ON33MSRF (SPAdes) | ecosystem: Environmental > Aquatic > Freshwater > Lake | place: Great...
TGTGTATTACCCAAGAAATCGCTCCAAATAGTCATGTTAGGGTTGTTCGGAGGACTCCAAGGCTGACCACCAGGCTTAATGACTCTTGATTTAAGAGTTTCTGACATTGAATCCCTGAAGGTTTGTTGTTGAGAATTTGACCAGGGTGTAATGAAATGAGAATTGAGTAACCCGACTGAAAGCACTAGAGTTGCGAATATAGACCAGGATTTGATCCAACTTCTATAACCAACGCCCATGCCTTGCGCTGCGACAACCTCTGAATTAATTGAAAGGGATTGGGTTCCTATAAGCCCGGCCAAAAGAGTTGCAATAGGTAAGATGATCGATAGTAGTTCTGGCAAAGAAGATAGAAGCAGTAGGGCAAGCCAGATAATTGAAGCCCCTTGGATAAAGACCTCTTTTGAGAGGGCCATTGCTTCATTGGTTACAATCAGGGCACCATAAAAAACTACAGCCCCGATTAATGGATAAAGCCAGGTTTTGATTAGATATTTATTAATTATGTTCATATTATATAGTAGTTATGATAATGTATATTATGTAACCTAAGTTCTGGGGAAGATATATCACAAGACCTTCAACCTCAAAAGATCGTGAATATGGAGGACGCCGACTTGGTTCTTCCCTTCGGTAACGCAGACAAAGGTGATCTTCTGACTTTCCATCAGGTTTGCTGCATCGATAGCCAGCCTATTGATGTCAATCGTGATCGGATTGGAAGACATCATAGTCTTAGCAGTAAGCAAATGGGCATCGACTGGGTTCTTTTGGATCGCTCTCCTGATGTCACCGTCTGAAATTACTCCTGCCAGATTGTTGTCCTTCTCTACCACGACCACCATTCCTAGTCGACCTTCTGTAGATTTTGTTAAAACTGTAATCAGGTTATCGTTAACATTCACCGTCGGATATTTACCATTCATAACATCCCGTACCTTCAACAATTTAGAACCAATACTTCCGCCCGGGTGATTTAGGGAGAACATTTCGTCAGTAAAACCCTTCATATTGGCCAGTACTGCACTCAGGCAGTCTCCAATAGCTAATTGGCAGGCTGAACTAGCCATGGGGGCAGATAAGCCATTAGGGGACCCTTCTCCTTGAGGCAAAGCATAGCAAAAGACCCAATCTGAATGAGAGCTAAGATCTGAGTTTTTATTAGAGGTTATCAGTGCAATTCTAATCTTAAGCCGTTTAGTACTGTTAATGAGTCGAGATAGTTCTTCACTCTCACCACTATTCGAAAGCACGACAAGATGATCTTCTTGACTTATATTTCCAAGATCTCCATGGAGAGCATCCGTTGGATGCATAAATAAAGAAGCCGTTCCTAGAGAGGTCATTGTTGCTGCGATCTTTTGTGCAATAACTCCTGACTTACCGACACCACTAAAAATAACTCTTCCAGAACTTGATTTGACCGAAGAAGCCCAGTCATTCACTACCTGAGAGTCGAGGGACACCAAAAGAGCCCCTAAAGCCTGCTCTGAGGCTCTAAGTACCTGATTTAGGGTGTTTTTAACAGCTTGCTGGTCCAATCGATCTCCCTAAAAGGTAAAATAGAACTCCTAATGATACCTACGATATTACCTATTTTCCCACTTCCTAATATTGTCCTATTTCCGCATACCTTCATGCCACTCCATATTTTTGAGCCAAGATACCGGGAGATGCTTAATGACATTGTTCCAAGTCATGGAACATTCGTCATCACGCAAATTAAAGATCCATCTTCCTCAGACGGCAATTCGAATTCAAACTATTACCCAATTGGCTGTATGGTTCGCATTGTTCGTGCAGACCCCCTACCCGATGGTCGTTGGAACATCCTCGTCCAAGGCATGGCTTTAATCAACATTAACGACAGCCTGGACGGGAAGCTATACCGGCAAGCCCACATTACCCTTAGGACCTTTCAGGATGAAAAGGGGTTATCCCCCGAGCAACGAGAGACTCTACAAAACCTCTTCATTGATTATGTAATTCAGTCCGATTCAGAAGAGCAAACCAAATCTGAGATACAGGAACTTTTGGATTCTGACTTAGGTGACGAAGTGCTTCTGAACACCATAGCCATGTCCATGAAGATTGACCCTGTAGAGCGACAATTTCTCTTAGAGGCCAGAAGCGTTCAGGATTTATACGATCGTATTTATCAACTTTGGGATTTTATGTCCAAAGGAAGGAATACAACCGAGGGTGATCAGTGGTGGCCCCTGTAGGGTTCGAACCTACGACCAAGCGGTTATGAGCCGCCAGCTCTGACCACTGAGCTAAGGGGCCACATTGAGTTTATCCACTCAATGCAAAACCTAAAAGATCTGAATGGTGGCTGGAGGCAGACTCGAACTGCCGACCTAGGGATTATGAGACCCTCGCTCTAACCACCTGAGCTATCCAGCCGTCTTCCTAGTTTAACGAGCCCCATGGAATAAGGGTAGTCCTTACTTGTTGCTTAACACGCGATTATAAATCGCTTCATAGGCATCAATTATGGGCTTTTCACCAAATGAATCGAAGGCTCGTTTTCTGGATGACGCACTCATTCGCGATCGCAAATCTTTGTCTTCAAGCAAATGAGATACGCTGCGTGCCATTGAATCGATATCCCCTATGGGATGCAAGAACCCATCAATCTTGTCGCGAATTAATTCTGGGAGTCCGCCAATAGATGTTGCTACGACCGGAACCCCTAAGGACATAGCCTCCAAGGCAGAAAGGCCAAAACTTTCAGTTTCGCTGGGCAAAATAAACACGGTAGATCTAGAAAGATAATTCTCAACTTGATGTTGTTTACCCAGGAAATGAATATCGTTCCAAAACGGAAGCTTTCGGCAATAGGTTTCGATTTCCGATCGATCAGGCCCATCGCCAACTAAAATGAGGTTGCAAGGTATAGTGATTCTCACTTTTTCGTAAATCTTGACCACATCTAGGACCCTTTTTACAGGTCGAAAGTTCGAAACATGGATGAGGTTAGGAATTTCTTGTATTTGAGTTGATTTATCATCACGATGGGAGTGGATTAGATCATGACTGCATACAAAGTTTGAAATCACTTCGATCTGATCGCCTACCCCGAATGTTTCGATCGTCTGTTTTTTAAGAAACTGAGATACGGCAGTTACGGCGTCACTTTGCTTAATTGCTAATCGCACCATTGGGAAATAACTTGGGTCCGCACCAACAATTGTTATGTCTGTTCCATGTAGCGTCGTAACGACCTTAACTTTGTTGTCGCACGCCATCTTGGCTAATAGAGCTGATGACGCATGGGGGATCGCATAATGAGCGTGGATAATGTCTAAGTTATATTTCTGGGTAATATCCGCCATCTTTGAAGCTAGGGCGTCCCCGTAAAGGGGAGATTCGAATAAGGGATAAGGGCTAGGTGTTACTTCATGAAAATACACTTCGTTTCGATGAATATTGAGTCGTGGAGGAATAGCAGAACTGAGAATATGGACCTCGTGGCCACGATTTGAAAGCCCGATACCAATCTCACTTGCTACTGATCCGGAACCACCAAATGTCGAATAGCAGCTGATTCCAATTCTCATTGATCGCTCATGGTAGTAAGATGAAAACTAAGGGAAAAGATGAGTCAGATTCTTGTAGTTTTACTTTCTAATATTATATCATTGTGGTCATTGCTCATTTTTATTTGGGCTATCTCGACCTGGTTCTCGCCCAATCCATCCGCTAAATGGTTTCGTTTACTTCATGCCGTTGTAGAACCTATTCTTCTTCCTTTTCAAAGGCTGATCCCTAAATTAGGCCCCCTCGATCTCAGCACTTTGTTTGCTCTCCTGGCTTTGCGTTTTATAAATGAACTACTCGTCAGTCGCATGGATATCAATTAGGAGTATTGACTATGCCTAAGGCAGTCATTATTGATTGTTTAAGAAGCCCCATCGGGAAGTTTCAAGGCACTTTATCACCCCTTTCTGCTCCTGATCTATGCGCCCAAGTCATCCATAGGCTCCTAGCTAAATACCCTGATGCAAGGCCAACTGAAGCAATATTAGGGAACGTCCTATCCGCAGGGGTCGGACAGGCCCCTGCCCGTCAAGCCTCATTAAGGGGAGGAATGGATGTATCTTCTTCGGCGTTAACGATTAATAAAGTCTGTGGATCTGGACTCAAAGCCATTCAGCTCGCAGCGTCCTCGGTCCTCTTAGGGGATCACGAGATCGTTCTCGCCGGTGGTATGGAATCGATGAGCAATGCTCCTTACCTACTGCCCAAAATGAGGCAAGGCGCTCGAATGGGCCATGCTCAGGCTATTGATTCCATGATGTTTGACGGACTTCACTGTGCTATGACCGATCAAGCCATGGGCACAACCGGTGAACTTGTTGCTGAAAAATATAAAATTACTCGGCAAATGCAAGATGAATATGCTCTTAACAGCCATTTCAAAGCCTTACATGCCATGGAGCATGGATATTTTAAGAATGAAATTGTACCGATTGTTATCCCTGGAAAAAAAGGTTCCGAACTCGTTATTTCAGAAGACGAAGGGCCTCGAAAAGATACCACCTTGGAGAAACTACAAGGCCTTAGGGCGGCTTTCAAAAAAGACGGGACTGTCACAGCAGGAAATGCTCCTTCGGTTAACGACGGAGCTTCTGTCGGTCTTATTACAACCCAATCTCACGCCTTATCCCTAGGAATTAAGCCCATCGCAACTATTCTTGGTTGGGCCACTGCTGGACTCGAGCCCCAATGGGTGACCATGGCACCTATTCCTGCCGTACAAAAGTTACTGGCTAAACTAGGATGGACCAATGCAGATGTTGATCTATGGGAAATTAACGAAGCGTTCAGTGTTCAACTGGTGGCAACCATTAATGAACTAAAACTTGATGCGTCTAAAGTCAATGTCCATGGAGGCGCCGTAGCTCTTGGTCATCCCATCGGAGCTAGTGGATCAAGGGTCCTATCAACTCTGATCTATGCGCTAAAGAAAACTGGCGGCAAGCGCGGAATTGCTACTCTTTGCCTGGGTGGCGCTAACGGCATCGCTATGGCTATTGAGGTTTGATTCAATTTTTTCTAGTTTTAATGCTGAATGTAAATATTGGGAGATGATCGAAAGAAGTATCACTCCCATTCAATAGTTACTCCTTAAAAAAACCTAGTTAAGGGTGCAAGTAGAAGACCTTACTTACAACCTTCCACTTACCGTCGAACTTAACGAGATTGAAGAAATCCGTAAAGCGATGGCCTGTCCAGTTATCCGAGTCGACTCTGACATTGGCACAGGTACCAACCACCTCTACACTACTTATTTTTGTCTTGATGTCTTTGGCCGGACCATTCGTGTCATTCCAATCGAACAGGCCCTGAATCGGTCCGCCGAACAGATCGTTACCGACATACCCGAAGATAGTCGCATCGTCATGGAACGCTGGCTTCATTGCTGCGCCCTTTCCAGACCGAGCGCCATCGACGTAAAGCTCGATAACTTGCGTGATGGCATTGACTTCGTCAACATACGTTGGAATTGACATGAAGGATCCTTTACGAGGAGATTATTTAATTCTATTTAAATACTTTTCATAGAGTTTATTTTGTTTATTTTCAAGAGACATTTCTTGTCCCTGAATATATACTGCGTTGATTTTAGTTCTAGTTTCAAGGGAGTCACCTTCGAAGATTACGAAGTTTGCAGCTTTACCTGGAGTTAGGGTCCCCACATCACTCAAACCAAACATCTCTGCTGGATTTTTCGTGATCATCTTAAGGGCTTCTTCTTTAGGTAAACCATAGGCTGAGGCGGTTCCGGCATGCTGGCCGATACGACGAGCAAATTCGTCCGAAAAGGTAGCAATAGCACATTTAATGCCTGAATTGTATAGATTACTAGGCATCTTCATGGAGTAATCATAAGGGGCATCTTCATTGGGTGGTAAAGACCAGGTTGGACCTAAGACCACAGGAATGTTGTGTTTCTTCAACAGATCTTTGACCTTCTCGGCTTCGTAGCCTCCCATGAGGATCATTTTTAATTTATTTTTCAATGAAAACTCAACTGCTCCTTTTATTTCACTTGGAGAACTTGCGAAAATAAGAACGGGTTCTCTTCCCTCAACAACATCAATCAATCCTTCGAGTTTTAGGTCACGATTATTAGTCGTAACTAAACTATTAGCCTTAAGAGATGCGTAATGGAGACCTTGATCAATCCAATCTTGAATAGCGTTGATCTTTTTGTCGACTTCAGCTTTAACCTCTGAGTAAGGCCGATTCTTTCTTGACATTGTGCCAAAATCAAACGTACTTGTTGTCGCTTCAGGCCAGTTAATAACTAGACCGGCTGCTTTGCGATAAACCAATTGCTCACCGGTCCAACCACTAAATTGGGTAATTGCAGCATGACCGCTTATGACAGGGCCTCCTGATCCGAAGGCTCTCGTTGACCAAGTAAGCCCCGGTAATGCCCCACCCATTGTGATGCCATCAGCACGGGTTACGGCAAAATGCTCTGATCCAGCATGGATGGCTGTAGCTGTATAAATATGCGGCGAGAACGATCCTAATTCATTGACGTCTTGAGTGGCAGATACAGACCCAATTTCACTAATGCCTGTCTGGCTGCCGACATTGATGAAACCTGGTACGATTTCGAAACCCTTGGCCTCAATAATTCTGGCTTTTTCGGGTATTGCCAAGCCAGCTCCTATAGCCTTAATCCTTGTACCTTGGATGATCATCACCCCATTTTCAATTACAGGGCCATCTAATGGATAGATACGAGCACCACGGATGACAGTTATTGGTTCATCAGAGGCTACTAAAAGAGTTGTTATCAGAAGCGTGAAAAACGTTTTTAGATAGTTCTTGTTCATCGCTAATTCCTTTAATCGTGGGTGTGATATTCAGAGTGGATATGACAGAAGAGGTCCTCTTTCCATTCCTGGCCGAAAGTATCGAAGAAATCTGATCCAATTCTAGGATTGGGCCTAGCACCCATAGGATTAGGACGATTGGGGTCTGCTTTGGGTTTCAATTTTGTCGTGAGTTCATCTTTTTCTTTCGATTTTGATTCATTCATCTGTGTGTCCATAGCAATATCGAAATACATTTTTCCATCAATAAGTACCTTTTGGGGTACAGCATAAACACTAAGAGGATCTCGATTGTAAAGAACAAGATCTGCGTCTTTACCTACTTCAATAGAACCCACCATTTTATCGATGCCTAATTGCTTGGCTGGATTGATAGTAATCATTGCAAGAGCATCATCATATGAGGTATTGCCGTACTTCATACTCTTGGCTGCTTCTTGGTTCAAATGTCTGGCTTCGCTATTACTATCGCTGTTTATCGAGACTAAGATACCTGCCTGATGCATGAGTGAGGCATTGTGCGGAATAGCATCGTAGGCTTCAACTTTGTAACCCCACCAGTCAGAGAAACTACTCGCACCTGCACCATGTTTTTGGATTTCCGGAGCGACTTTGTAGCCTTCGAGAATGTGTTGAAGTGTTGCAATTTTAAATCCGAACTCTTCGGCTGTTCTCAAAAGAGCTACAATTTCATCTTCACGATAGCTGTGCGCATGAACCAATCGTTTACCTTCGAGGATCTCCACCAGGGGCTCGAGAGTAAGGTTACGAACAGGAGTTACTTTTGTTTTACCCTTACGATAGTTATCCCAATCAGCTTGATACTCTTTGGCATCCGTGAATGCCTGTCGAATAACGTCCATCACGCCCATTCGGGTGGCCGGATAACGACGAGCTTGTCCGGGTTGAAGGGTTACGTTAGACCGTTTGGGATTCTCCCCTAGAGCAAATTTAATGCCCGTAGGAGCACCTTTAAAAATAAGATCCTTAGCGGGGGCTCCATAACGGAGTTTAATCACTTGCGTCTGACCACCAATGGCATTAGCACTTCCATGAAGTACATTGGCGATTGTGAGTCCGCCCGCGAGATTACGGTAGATATCTTTATCATCAGGATTGATGACATCTTGGATTCTTGCGATAGAAGATACGGATAGGCTGGATTCATTGACGCCACCTTCGACAGCTAAATGAGAATGAGCATCAATAATCCCGGGGGTTAAGAATAAACCTTCCCCATCAATAACTTGAGCAATGCTAGAGGCCTTTAAATCTTTGCCGACCGCTGCAATTTTTCCGTCTCGGATAAGTACGGACCCTTTTTGAATTGTTCCGGCTCTAGAAACCGTGTACACGGTGGCATTTTTGATCAAGATCTCTTGGGGAATGAGTGATGTGGCAAGAACGAGAGATACAAAGAGCGTACGTTTCATAATTATTCCTTCCCTGATGGAGTGTTCGGTCGACTGTTAGGTCTTTCGGGGGGCGTCGGAGGCTCAGGAATATCGAACTTAACACCATCAATGAAAACCATCTTTATTTTGGTCTTAGATTCCCAAGGTTCTCCATCAGTAATTACTAAATTAGCAATTTTACCTTTTTCGATGGACCCGACGACGGACTGTAAACCTAACAGTTTGGCAGGAGCGAGGGTTAGAGCCTGAACCGCCGCGTCTTTTGAAAGTCCTTTATCGATTGCTAACTTGATCCCGGCCATAAAATCTTTTGTTGATGTAATCCCGTCCCCAGAGAAACCAAAGGGGACCCGGGCCTTTTCAAAAACGGATGGTGTGGACGGAGCTTGGTCTCTAAATCTTAAAGTTCTAAGATTAGGCTCATCCTCGGGATCGGCGTTAGCCTCTTCGACAGGCCACTTAAGGGCCACAAGGGCTCCGATTCTCCCAGTACCAAGAAGATCCGAGGCTTTGTAGCCTTCTTGGACGCCTTGGAGGAGAAAACTGAATCCAAAGCCGCTTGCTAAATCAAGAGTTCGTGCAATTTGAGCTTTCGTGGTGACTGGAATGATAAGCGGTAAGCCCTGAGCTTTCGCATAGGCGAGCCCTTCAAGCACCTTGTCGTATTTGGGACGGACTAGTCCGTTGGGATTCTTAAGATAGGTCTCTTTTTGTTTTTCGAAATAGGCTAAATCTATAAAAGTCTGGCGAAAGTATGAAATCGAACCCATTAAGCTATTAGGAAATGAGGCGAAATCGCGACCCCCTGAAAAGCCTAGAGCGATGGCAGTCTCTGGTTTGATTAAGGAGGCATCAGAGTAGTTAGGAGCGGTAGATACCACAGCACTACGAGAGGAGATCAACCCATTTTTAGTCACGAGGTGCATGTGAGTGAATCCACCATTTCTCCATGCTTCAAGTTTCTTCTCATCGAGTCGCAAATCATCGGCAAGCGCTAAGGAAGCATTGGACGAGGGTCGATCTGAAGGACCCGTGATTACTTGGGTGGTCGTTGACCTTGCGGCGATACCGGCCGTTGCGGGAGTCGCGCCCGAAGAGCCCGCAAGAGCAGAAACATCGTTATAAGCATCGAAAAAACCAGGATACAAAGTGAGTTTCTCGCCATTGACAATCTGTGCATTGGCAGGAGCTTTTAAATCTGCGCCGACTGAGAGAATGAGTCCATCCGAAATCAGTACGGAACCTTGTTCAATCACAGGACCCGAAACGGGGACTACTTTAATATTCTTTATAAAGTAGGTTTGTGGATCCTCAGAGCGAAGGGTCAAAAACGAGATAAATAAAAGAGAGAAAAAAGATGTTTTTCTGAGGTTCATAAGATCACCTGTATAGAACGAAAGGGTATAATCTTTATTTAAGATCGTCTAGCGATCACTCATCTTTTAAAAACTGCACACTAATTGGGGCAACTATGAGTACCAAGGTTCAATTAACGATTCCGCCCCAAGGCAAGCCCATCCAGATGGTCAATGGAGTTATTCAAGTTCCCGACCACCCTATCATTCCCTTTATTGAAGGCGATGGTACAGGACCGGATATTTGGAAAGCAAGTGTTCAAGTGCTCGATGCGGCTGTCGCTAAGGCCTATCAAGGAAAACGTAAAATCGAGTGGTTGGAAGTCTACGCTGGTGAGAAGAGTTTCAAACTATTTGATAATTGGTTGCCCGACGAAACAGTTCAGGCTTGTCGTGACTACTTAGTTTCAATCAAGGGACCCCTCACAACACCTATCGGCAAAGGAATGCGATCGTTGAATGTAGCGCTCAGGCAGCTCCTCGATTTGTACGTGTGTCTGCGCCCTGTCCAATGGTTTAAGGGGGTCCCTTCCCCTGTCAAGAACCCTCATTTGGTTGACATGGTGATCTTCCGTGAGAATTGTGAAGACATATATGCAGGCATCGAGTTTGAGTTAGGGACCGAAGCACTAGAAAACTTTAAGTCCTTTTTATCCAAGACTTTCCCTAATGAGTTTAAAAAAGTACGTTTCCCCGACACCACTGCATTCGGCATCAAGCCTGTCTCTAAAGAAGGATCAGAGCGATTGATCCGAGCTGCGATTCAATACACGATTAAAAATAAACGGAAATCGCTAACCCTAGTCCATAAAGGGAACATTATGAAATTCACCGAAGGTGGGTTCATGAAATGGGGTTACGAATTAGCTCAACGTGAATTCGGTGCCACTCCTATTGATGGAGGCCCTTGGTGCAAACTACCCGAAGGTATTGTTATTAAAGACGCTATCGCTGATATCACCTTGCAACAGGTATTGACCCGACCCACTGATTTTGATGTCATCGCAACGTTGAACTTGAATGGTGATTATTTATCCGATGCTCTTGCTGCCCAAGTCGGGGGTATAGGAATCGCTCCTGGTGGAAATATCAACTATTTGACCGGACATGCAGTTTTCGAAGCTACCCACGGAACAGCTCCTAAATATGCTAATTTAGATAAGGTTAACCCTGGATCCGTTATCCTTAGTGGCGAAATGATGCTTCGTTACCTAGGTTGGTCTGAAGCGGCGGATCTAATCCTAAAAGGTATGAATGGGGCTATTGAGTCGAAGAAGGTCACTTATGATTTTGCCAGATTGATGGACGGGTCGACTGAAATAAGTTGTTCAGATTTTGCCACACAGATTATTGCTTCTATGTAGTTATTTAAGCCCCTTCATACTGATTTATATTTATTTGTGAAAAAGATGGCTATAAGGTGAATACTTACGGCGCCGATAAAAAAAGTTACTAACAAATAGTTTTATTAAAAAACCCGCCACTCATCTGAGTTGGCAGGTTTTTTATTTAGTCAAATGTCTGACTCCATGAATATCATTACTCGTGAGTACTAGGGACCCTGACGCAGTGCCGACCTGTAACCTCTGGTCCGGGAGCCATTCTTCCACCACTCCCGTTTGGTTCTCCCAACTAATGGTCATTCCTGGCTGAGGCCATTTCCATACTCCTGAATCTTCTATTTCTTTTTGTTCAAAATAATGAGTTGCAATAGTCAGCCCTAAGTCCTTGATAGATGGAATCTCGATCCCCTCATCCTTTAAACTTGACGAAGGTAAAGCCGGGGGAGCCGTTACAGGAGATGAGTAAACATTAATCCCCAAGCCAATGAAGAGGGTGTCATTTGACCATTCGCCTATCAGACCCCCTAATTTCCTTAATGAGCCGTCAGCGCCTCTAGACACAAGATCATTGGGCCATTTGATGCCTAATCGACCGTTTTGAGGAATGACACTGATTACCCGGGACATAAAATCAATTAGCTTAAAGTCTTTAGTCTTAAGGTTAGGGTGAGCTAACGACATCCAAAGTCCTTGCCCGGATTGGCTAATCCATTCATGCCCCTGGCGACCCCTGCCTGATGTTT